>Ga0302314_10006060_pt1 | contig 21966 bp, 19 predicted proteins | sample III_Palsa_N2_3_FD_200533 | JGI IMG/M metagenome (GOLD analysis project Ga0302314, IMG submission 200533) | Peat permafrost microbial communities from Stordalen Mire near Abisko, Sweden - III_Palsa_N2_3 | ecosystem: Environmental > Terrestrial > Soil > Palsa > Peat permafrost | place: Sweden...
GCGCTCCTGTCTGAGGGTGTCGCCAATCCGGCGCCATCTCCGCCAGGGGGCCCATGACGAAGCGGCGGTCGGCGGCGCGGGGATGGGGCAGGACAAGGTCCGGCGTCGAGATCACGCGCCGCCCGTAGGCGATCAGGTCCAGGTCCAGCACCCGCGATTCGTTCGCCGTCGTTCGCAAGCGCCCGAATCGCGCCTCCATGGCGTGGAGTGCGGCGAGCAGTTCGACAGGCTCCAGCGCCGTCTCCACCAGCGCCACAGCGTTCAGGTAGGGCGGCTTGGACGGGTCGGGCCACGCGGCGGATCGCCAGATCGATGATTTCGCCTTGACGATCAGGCCGATCTCGCCGAACCCCTGAAGGGCGTTATTCAGCGCCGCCCAGGACGACCCATACTCACCGCCCAGATTGCTCCCCAGCGCCACGATCACCGCGCTGTCCCATTTTCCCTCATCCAAACCATTTCCAGTCACGTATGTTCAGGCTCCCATGACCTTCTATCCCAACGATCGCATCGCGCTCTTCATCGACGGCGCCAATCTGTACGCAGCGGCCAAGGGGCTGAACTTCGATATCGACTACAAGAAGCTCCTGGACGAGTTTCGCAAACGCGGCGTGCTCATCAGGGCCTACTACTATACCGCCATCGTCGAGGATCAGGAGTATTCGCCGCTTCGCCCCCTGGTGGACTGGCTGGACTACAACGGCTTCACCATGGTGACCAAGGCGGCCAAGCGCTACACCGACGGCGGAACGGGCATCACCCGAACCAAGGGCAACATGGATATCGAGATCGCCGTCGACATGATGGAGATCGCGGGATCGGTCGACCACATCGTGCTCTTCTCCGGCGACGGCGATTTCAGGAAGTTGATCGAGGCGGTGCAGCGAAAGGGCGTGCGGGTGACGGTGATCTCCACCCTGAAGTCCCAGCCGCCGATGATGTCCGACGACCTGCGCCGCCAGGCCGACGCCTTCGTGGACTTGGCTGACCTGGCCAATGTGATCGGTCGTCCGCAACGTAGCCCCCTGCCCCGCTTCATCCAGGGCGACGCCGATCACGATCGCACAGGCCGGGATCAAGATGCGGACGCCTGAGGTCGCGGCGAGGACGCCGGAGCCGCCCCGCGACTGTCCGATCTGCCCGCGGCTGGTGGAATATCGCCTCGAGAACCGGGCCGCCAATCCAGACTGGTTCAACGGCCCTGCGCCCTCGTTCGGCGATCCCGCCGCGCGCCTCCTGGTGATGGGCCTCGCGCCGGGCCGCAAGGGCGCCAATCGCACCGGACGGCCCTTCACCGGCGACTATGCGGGCGAGCTGCTCTATCAGACCCTTCTGAAGTTCGGCTTCGCGGAGGGGACCTATCGCGCTGATCCGCAGGACGGGCTGACGCTGATCGACTGCATGGTCTCCAACGCCGTCCGCTGCGCGCCGCCCGGCAACAAGCCCCTGCCGAGCGAGGAGGCGTCTTGCCGGCCTTTCCTTAGGGCGCGCCTCGACGCCCTGCCCAACCTGAAGGCCATCGTCTGCCTCGGCGACGTGTCGCGCAAGAACGTGCTGAAGGCGCTGGGCCTCAGTCCCGCGCTGGCCGCTGCAGGGCATGGGGTGGAGACCGACGCCGGACCCTACCGCATCTTCTCGAGCTACCACTGCTCGCGGCTGAACACGAACACGGGCCGCCTGACCACGCCCATGTTCGAGGCCGTGTTCGCCAGCGTCCGCCGCCACCTGAACGCCTGATCGAAGGACGTCTGCAGTTTTGATCCCTCATGGCGCAGGCTGGCCGTTTCCATCCACCGGATGTAAGGGGGCTCGATGACTGACCCCGCGCTCCAGCCGGAGGCTTCGCGACAGGACGGCGGCGGCGTTCGGGAAGCCAGCCGCGCGACCATCGCCTTCATCTTCGTCACGGTGCTGCTCGACATCATGGCGCTGGGCATGGTGGCGCCGGTGCTGCCCAAGCTCGTATCCGAATTTCTGGAGCAGAACACCACTTGGGCCGCCGTCACCTTCGGCCTGTTCAACGCCGCCTTCGCGCTCCTGCAGTTTTTGTTTTCCCCAGTGGTGGGCTCCTTGTCGGACCGCTTCGGCCGCCGCCCGCTGATCCTGGCGTCCAACCTCGGCCTCGGGCTCAGCTACGCCCTGATGGGCTGGGCGCCGACGCTGGTCTGGCTCTTCGTCGGGCGGGCCGTATCGGGGATCACGGGGGCGAGCTTCGGCACAGCATCAGCCTATATCGCCGACACCACCCCGCCGGAAAAGCGCGCCGGCGCCTTCGGCATCCTCGGCGCGGCGTTCGGGCTCGGCTTCATCATCGGCCCCGCTATCGGCGGGTATCTGGGAGAATATTCCAGCCGCCTGCCGCTGTGGGTCGCCGGCGGGTTCAGCTGCGCCAACGCGGTCTACGGCTTCTTCGTCCTGCCGGAGTCCCTGCCCAGATCGCTGCGCACCGGCTTCCAGTGGCGGCGCGCCAACCCCGTGGGCGCGCTGAAACTGTTGCGCCGCCACCCGGACCTGATGGCGCTGGCGGCGATCCTGTTCGTCTCCACCCTGGCGCAGGTGTCCCTGCCCTCCACCGTCACCCTCTACGCCATGTTCCGCTACCACTGGACCTCGCACACCGTGGGCGTGACGCTGGCGCTGGTGGGCATCACCATGGTGGTGGTGCAGGCGGGTGTGGTGGGCCAGGTGGTCAAGCGCTTCGGCAACCGCACCTCAATGGTGGCGGGGCTCTGCTTCGGCTCGGCGGGCCTGTTCTACGCCGGCTTCGCGCCGAGCGGGCTGGTGTTCCTGTTCGGCATTCCGATCATCGCCTTGTGGGGCATCTTCGGCGCGGCGGGCCAGACCCTGATGAGCCACCACGTCACCGCCTCCGAACAAGGCCAGTTGCAGGGCGCCAACGCCAGCCTGACCGGCATCGCCGAACTGGTCGGCCCCCTGATCTTCCCCTTCACCTTCGCCTATTTCGTCAGCCCGGGGCACACCAAGGCGGCGTCCGGCGCGCCCTTCATTCTCGCGGGAGCCCTGCTCGCCGCCAACGCCGTGTTCGCGTTTTTCGCCACGCGGGGCGAGACGGACGAGGATCTGGGGGAGGATGAGCCGGCTTAGATTTGGCCGCACCAGTCGCTCAGGCGTCGAGGTCGGGCGGCGGATGTCGATTGACAACCATGAGGCGCCGTTACACATCCTGAGTTGAATTTCGTAACTGTACCTATTGATGAAACCCTCACGATATCCGTTCTGGCGGCTCTGGCTTGGCCGCGCGACCTTGCTGTTTCCGACCTTGCCTCGCCGGGGAGACCGTCACCATTTCGTCAGGGACTATCGCCACCTCGTACGGAGGTTGTTGGCCGATTACCCCTTGGACGACGCCATGAGCCTGGCCGTCGGCGGGTCGTATGTGGAGCAGGGCGAGCGCCTCGCGGCGATCCTCCATGACGCCGGCGCGATCAAGGACGGAACCGCCATTCTCGACCTGGGATGCGGAAGCGGGCGCCTGGCCGCTACGCTCGGTCGCAGAACTCAGGTCGACTATACGGGCGTCGACATAGTCCCCGAGCTTCTCAAGTACGCGCGCAAGAAATCACCCAGGAGTTATAAATTCATCGAGAGCCACAGCCTCAAATTGCCTTTGGCCTCCGAGAGTTTCGATAGCGTCTGCGCCTTCAGCCTGTTCACCCACCTGAAGCACGAGGAATCGTTCGCCTACTTCGACGAGGCAAAGCGGGTGCTCAGGCCCCGCGGACTGTTCGTTTTCTCCTTCCTGGAATTCAGGGAACCGGCCCATTGGGGCGTGTTCGAAGAAACCCTGGATGGTTTGATGCGCCATAAGCGGGGTCATGCGAACGTCTTTATCGAACGCAACGTCATAGAGCTTTGGGCGGCGCGTCTCGGGTTCTCACCGCCTCGGTTCATCGCCGCGGGCGATCCCGGCCCGGCGGGCGAACTAGGGCAAACCCTCGCGACGATGGTGGTGATGGGCGAGGCGCACTGAACAGCGGCGTTCGCCGCGTCCTACCCGCCCTATCCCTTGTCCCGCATCAGGCGCGCCTTGTCGCGCGCCCAGTCGCGGTCGGCTTCGGTCTGGCGCTTGTCGTGGGTCTTCTTGCCCTTGGCGAGGGAGAGCTCCAGCTTGGCGCGGCCCTTCTCGTCCCAATAGAGCTTGGTGGGGACTATGGTGCGGCCCTCGCGCTGCACAGCGGCGATCAGGCGGTCGATCTGCTTTCTGTGCAGCAGCAGTTTGCGGTGGCGCCGCGGCTCGTGGTTGAAGCGGTTGGCGTTCTTGTATTCGGGAATGTAGCTGTTGATCAGCACGATCTCCCGCCCCTCCGCCGAGGCGTAGCTCTCCGCGATGTTGGCCCGGCCGAGCCGCAGCGCCTTCACCTCGGTGCCGGTGAGCATCAGGCCGGCCTCGATGCTGTCCTCCAGGAAATAGTCGAACTTGGCCCGGCGGTTCTCGGCGATCAGCTTGCGGACCTGCTCCGGCGCAGCCACGCTCAGAGGCTCCCGACGGCGGCGAGGGCGTCGCGGATCAGGGGCTTCACCGCCTCGCCGCAGGGGATGATGGGCAGGCGTAGCGTCTCGTCGCAGAGGCCGAGCTCGGCCAGGGCGAACTTGGTCGGCGAGGGCGAGGCGTCGGCGAAGAGCGCCTTGTCGAGGCGGATGAGCTTGTCCTGCCACGCCAGCGCGGTCTTGAAGTCCCCCGTCATGGCCGCCTTGATCCGCTCGGCCGAGGCGTGGGGGGCCACGTTGGACGTCACGGAGATCAGTCCGTGCCCGCCGTGGGCCATATAGGCCACCGCCGTGGGATCGTCGCCCGACAGCATGCAGAAGTCCGGCCCACACAGCAGCCGCATCAGGCTGGCGCGCACCAGGTCGCCGGTCGCGTCCTTAACGCCGGCGATGTTGGGGAGCTTGGCCAGTCGCGCCATGGTCTCGTTGGAGATGTCGCTGCCGGTGCGGCTCGGCACGTTGTAGACGATCACCGGGAAGTCCACCGCCGCGTCGATGGCGGCGTAGTGCTGGTACATCCCCTCCTGGCTCGGACGGTTGTAGTAGGGCACGACGACGAGCGCCCCATCGGCGCCGGCGGCCTTGGCGTGCTTCACGAGGTCGATGGCCTCGGCGGTGGCGTTGGCGCCTGCGCCGGCGATGACGCTGACGCGCTTGTTCACGATCTCCACGCAGAGCGAGACCACCCGCTTGTGCTCCTCGGGACTGAGGGTCGCGGTCTCGCCGGTGGTGCCGACGGGCACGACGCCGTGCACGCCGCCGTCGATCTGGCGCTCCACCAGCTTGGCGAACGCCGGCTCGTCGATCAGCCCATCACGAAAGGGTGTCACGAGCGCGGTGATGACGCCCTTGAAAAGTGCTTCAGACATAGATTGTTAGCGCCTTTGGGGCTTGCGTCTTGCGTCGCCCGTAAATCAGTCAGACACCATATCGGTCGGCCGGGCTCGCCTGCAACCTCTGGCAGGGCGGGAACGGACGGATGAGGACATACGATGCGAATTAAGCCGTGGCGCAAGGGTCTTGTGGGCGCTTCCTGGTTGGCCCTCGCGCTGGGCGCCAGCGCCGAGCCCGTGCCCTATTCGGAACTGAACAGCGGCCAGGGCGTGGTCCCCACCCGCGGCAGTTACGCGCCCTCGCCCGTCTACGGCTCCGAATCAGCCAAGCTTCATGACGCCATCGAGGCGGCCAGGAGCGGCGACGTGACCCGCGCCTCGACCATCCAGGCCGCCCTTGCCGATCCCCTCGCCCGCCGGATCGTGGAGTGGGCCATGATCGACAACGCCGGCACCATGATCGGCTTCTTCGACGTGCAGACCGCCAGCAGCGACCTTTCCGGCTGGCCCCGCGCCAACCGCCGCCGCGCGGTGATGGAAAAGACCATGGAGACCAGCTCGGTCCCGCCCCAGCAGGTGATCGATTGGTTTGCCGGCAAGAATCCCGAGACCCCCGAAGGCGCCATGGCCCTGGCCGGCGCGCACCAGACCCTTGGCCAGACCGGCGAGGCGCAGCGGATCATCCGCGACTTCTGGCGCAACCACGTGTTCGAGGCGGACCAGCAGTCGCGGATGCGCGCGCGCTTCAGCCAATACCTGACCACCGACGACAACGACGCGCGGCTGGAGACGCTGCTCTATGGCTCGCAGGGCCCCGCCGCCCGCGCCATGATGGATATGGTCTCGCCCGACGCCCGCACCCTGGCCCAGGCCCGCATGGCCCTTCGCGCCGACAGCAACAGCGCGCCGCAACTGGTGGAGCAGGTGCCGGCCTCGCTGCAGTCCGACCCCGGCCTCGCCTTCGACCGGGCGCGCTTCTACCGCAAGCGCAACCTCGACGTGGTGGCGGCGGGCTATGTGCGAAACTTCCCCTCGGTGCTGCCCGCCAACCCGGAAATCGCATCGGCCATCTGGACTGAGCGGCGCAACCTGATGAACTCCGCGCTTCGCAGCGGCGACATCCCCGGCGCCTACGCCGCCGTCACAGGGCACGGCCTGCCGAGCGGCACGGAATACGCCGAGGCGGAGTTCTTCGCCGGTTGGATCGCGCTGACCAAGATGCACGACCCGGTTCTTGCCGACCAGCATTTCGCCAAGATCGAGACGGTGGTCACATCCCCCATCAGTATCAGCCGCGCCTATTACTGGCGGGGCCGGGCGGCGGAAGCGCGGGGCGACACGGCGGGGGCGCAGCGGTCTTGGAGCCAGGGCGCGCAATACTACACCGCCTTCTACGGTCAGCTTTCCGCCGAGAAGATCGGCCAGCGCCAGCTCACCATCGGCGTCGATCCCACCCCCTCGGCCAGCGACCGCTCGACGTTCGAGGGCCGCGACCTGATCCGCGCCGCGCGCATGATCGCCGACGCGGGCGAGCGGGACGTGTTCAAGACCTTCGCGCTGGCCGCCGCCGAAACCCTGCCCAACGCCGAGGAGTTGGCGCTGCTGGTGGACATGGCCCACCAGTACGGCGATCAGGACCTCTCCATGCGTGTAGTACGCGCGGGCGCCCAGAAGGGCATCTACCTGCCCGACCGCGGCTATCCAGTCGTCTCCACGCCGCAGGACGCCGGCGCCGCCGAGCCCGCCTTCATGCTGGCCATCGCGCGGCAGGAGAGCAACTTCGACCCCAACGCGCGTTCGGGACCCGGCGCGCGGGGGCTGATGCAGCTGATGCCCGCCACCGCCTCGGTCTTGGCCCGCAAGCTCGGCGTCGGCTATTCGGCGGGCAGGCTGGACGAGTCCGAATACAACCTCCGCCTCGGCGGCTATTACCTCGGCGAACTCGTGGCCGACTTCGGTGGCTCCTATCCCATGGCGGCGGCGGGCTACAACGCAGGACCGGGGCGACCCGCGACCTGGGTCTCCTACTGCGGCGACCCGCGAGGCGGCGCCACAGACCCCACCGACTTCATCGAGTGCATCCCCTTCTCCGAGACCCGCAACTACGTCATGCGGACCATGGAGACGACGCAGGTCTATCGCGCCCGGCTGAACGGCGGCTCCGCCCCGTTGACACTTGCGGAAGACCTCAAGCGCGGCAGCTGGGTTCCCAGCACGCCCGCCGACCTGCCCAGCAACACCCCGCCGGACGGCCCGATCCCCTACTCACGGCTGTCGCCGACCAGCGGGCGGTAGGGCTCAACCTACCCGCTGTCATCCCGGCTGCAGCACAGCGGAAAGCCGGGACCCAGATCGTATGGCGCGCCACTGGACATTGTGGCGACGTGATCTGTTAGCGCACCGCCCTATGACCTGGGTCCCGGCATCCGCCGGGATGACAGTTTGGGGTAAGGCCGGGCGCTACCCCAGCGCCCGGATAAACACCGCGGGATCGATATTCCCGCCGGACGCCACCGCCACCGCCGTCCGCCCGTCGAGCTTCAGCTTGCCGCTGAGGAGCGCGGCCAGGGCCACCGCCCCGCCGGGCTCGACCACGATCTTCAGCCAGCTGAAGGCGAAGGCCACGGCGGCGAGCGCCTCCTCGTCGTTTACGGCCAGCACACCTGCAAGACGCGTCTGGTTGATCGCAAAGGTCATCTCGCCGGGCTCCGGGGTCAGGAGCGCGTCGCAGAGGCTGCCCGACTGAGCCGGGTTCTTAACCCGATGCCCGGCGGCGATGCTGCGGGCGTAGTCGTCGAAGCCGAAGGGCTCCACGCCATAGAGATCGGTGGTGGGCGAGAGCGCCCTCATGGCCAGAGCGATTCCCGCCGTCAGTCCGCCGCCGGAGGTGGGGCAGAGCAGCACATCGGCGGTCACGCCCCGCCCCTGCAGGTCCTGGATGATCTCCCGGCCTGCCGTCCCCTGCCCGGCGATGACGAAGCGGTCCTCGAACGGCGGCACCAGCGTCGCGCCGCCCCGCTCCGCCTGAACCTGCGCGGCGATCTCCTCGCGGGATTCGGTGGCCCGGTCGTAGAGCACCACCTCGGCGCCGAGGGCGCGCGTATTCTCGATCTTCAGAGCCGGAGCGTCGGCGGGCATGATGATCACCGCGGGCGCGCCCATCAGTTTAGCGGCCGTGGCGACGCCCTGCGCGTGGTTGCCGGAGGAGTAGGCCACCACCCCGGCCTTCAATTCGGCGGGCGTCAGGCGGCTGATGCGGTTGTAGGCGCCGCGGAACTTGAACGAGCCGGTGCGCTGCAACACCTCGGCCTTGACGAACACCTTGCCGCCCACCGCCTCGTCGAGGGCGTCGGAGCGCAGGAGCGGGGTTCGCACCGCAACGCCGTCGATCTGGCGCGCCGCATCCTCGATGTCGGCATAGGTCGGGAGGTTCAGGCCCGAAGCGGCTTTAACGGGCGCAGCCATCACGGTCATGTTGTCACCAGTCCATCGAACAGGGCGTCCAGCATCATGGACTGCAGGGTCTCCGAAGGGCGCCACTCGAACGTCGGGCGCGTGATCAGGAGCGCCGCCAATCCATGGGTCGCGGCCCACAGGGTCTGGGCTGCCGCGTCTGTGTCGCCGGACTTCAGGAGACCGGCTGCGCCGATCTTGCCGACCGCCCCGAGGAAGAGGTCGTAGCAACGACGGCCAAGCTCGCCGAGGGCTTCGGTCCGCTCCGGCGGCAGGGCGGAGCCGGCGGTGCAGAACACCAACTGGTAGGCGTGAGGATGCTCGAGTGCGAACGACATGTACGCGGCAAGCAGCAACCGTACCCGCGCCACCGGCTCCATCTGCAGGGCGGCGATTTCGGTGTTCTGGGCCAGCAGCAATGCGAATGCGTTCTCGCAGATCTCGACCAGGATCTCGCTCTTGTCGGAAAAGTGCATGTAGAGGGCGGTGGACGACACCCCCACGGCGTCGGCGATCTTGCGGATCGTCGCGCCCTCATAGCCGCACTCGATAAAAATCAGGCTGGCCGCCTCGATGATCTCGGCGCGGCGGAGATGCCCTGATCCCTTGGCCTTGCGCTGCGAGCGGGCGGTCTTGTCCAAAACGTCCGTCACAGGGGGCCTTTCGCTCAGTCGCCGGATCAACGTGGCGGACGTTAGAGCGAAATGCCGCAGGCGCAAACCCACCGACGCTCGCCCCAAGATTTACAAATCACAAATACTATCTTAAATTGAATATAAGCCAGAGATCGCGGTCGCTGCGCCGGATGGGGACGCGATGGCGCGGAACGGTCACGACTACATCCCGCCTGTGGCGCGTTTCGTCGAAGCACCGTTGGATGAGGTTTCCGGCCTGGCCGACGCGGCGCGGCATGGTCCCACGGCGCTCCAGTGGAGCGTGGCCGGGCTCCTGGTCGCGGGTCTTGTGGCCATTTGCGTGACCAACATGTCGATGGCGCTCGCGATTATGCATGGCGTTCTGCTCATCGTCTTCGTCATCGCGGTGGCTTGGCGCGGCGTGGCGACCGGCATCGCCCGACCACCGCAGCGGGTGGCGAAGCTGCCCGATGCCGCGTTGCCGTCCTACACCGTGATCGTGCCGCTCTATCATGAGGCGGCCATGGTCCCCGGCGTCGTCAGCGCCCTTGCCGCCCTCGATTATCCGGGAGCCCGGCTGCAGGTCATCTTCGCCCTTGAGACGGGAGACCATGCAACCCTCGCCGCCCTGCGAAAGGCGCGCACCGCGGGCGCCTTTCACATCCTCGTCACGCCGCCGGGCGCACCCAAGACAAAGCCCCGGGCCTGCAGCCTCGCCCTCGCGGAGGCGACCGGCGACTATGTGGTGGTCTATGACGCCGAGGACCGACCCCATCCTCTGCAGCTGAAGGAGGCGGCGGCGCGGTTCGCGGTCGGCGGCGCCCGGCTGGCCTGCTTGCAGGCGCCGCTCCGAATCGTCGATGCGCCGGGCTTCCTCCCCCGCCAGTTCGCACTCGAATACGCCGCCCAGTTCGAGATCATCCTGCCCGCACTCGCCCGCCTCGGCGCGCCCTTTCCCCTCGGCGGCACGAGCAATCACTTCCGCGCCTCGACGCTGAAGGCGCTCGGCGCCTGGGACCCCTGGAACGTGACCGAGGACGCCGACCTCGGCTTCCGGCTATCGGCGGAAGGTTTCACGATGGGCATGCTCCGTGCGCCCACATGGGAGAGCGCGCCGACCACCTTTCGCGACTGGCTGCCGCAACGGTCCCGCTGGGTGAAGGGCTACATGCAGACCTGGGGCGTCCATATGCGCGGGCCGCTCGACGGCGGGATCCGCCGCGCCATCACCTTGCAGGCGACGCTCGGTCTCGCCATCCTCAGCGCCTTCGCGCACGGACCGGTGATGCTGGCCTGCATCGCCGAGACGCTGATGGAGTTGTCCAGCCATCGCGCGACCTCGGTCCCGGGCACCGATCTGGCCCTGCTGGTGAGCGGCTGGGGCGGCGCGATCCTGGCCATGTCGTCGGGCGCCAAACGGGCGGGACGCCACATGACGCTTCTGGATGGCGCGCTGGCGCCGGTCTACTGGGGCCTGCAATCCCTAGCCGCCCTGCAGGCCGCGATCCAGCTCTGCACCCGCCCGCATTACTGGAACAAGACCCGTCATGAGCCTCAGATGAGCCGCGTGATCGGCGGCGGGCTGGACGACCCTAGGGAGGCGAGCGTAAGGCGGGCGGCGTGACATCGCCTCATCCCGCCCTCGCCCCCATCCCTATCGTCGCCCGCACGGAGGGTTGGGCCGATTACGCCCTGCTGGACTCCGGCGGCGGACGCAAGCTCGAGCGCTATGGAAAGACCACCGTGGTGCGGCCCGAGCCGCAATGCTGGTGGTCGCCGCGCCTCCCTGCCGAAATCTGGGACAAGGCCGACGCCGTATTCGATCCCACCGACGAGGATGACGCCGGACGCTGGCGGCTCTCCAGCCCCGTACCGGACACATGGCCGCTGGCGTGGGGCGAGGCGCGGTTCAAGGCGCGGCTCACCGCCTTCCGCCACCTCGCCTTCTTCCCCGAGCAGGGCGCCAACTGGAGCTTCATCGACCAGCGCATCCGGGCGCGGGCCACGCCGCCACGCATCCTGAACCTGTTCGGCTATACCGGCGTGGCCAGTCTGGTCGCGGCGGCGGCGGGCGCCTCGGTCACCCATGTGGACGCGTCCAAGAAGTCGGTAGGCTGGGCGCGGGAGAATGCGACCCTCTCCGGCCTCGACGACCGGCCGGTCCGCTGGATCTGCGAGGACGCCCGCAAATATGTGCAGCGCGAGGTGAAGCGCGGCTCCCTCTACGACGGGATCATCCTCGATCCCCCCAAGTACGGGCGCGGTCCCACGGGCGAGGTGTGGCGTCTGTTCGAGGACCTGCCGGGCCTCCTGCAGGACTGCGCCGCGCTCCTAGCCCCCGAGGCCGATTTCCTGCTTCTGAACGCCTACGCTGCACGGATTTCGGGGTTATCCCTGTCCCACCTGATGCGGGAGGCGCTGGCGGGGCGCGACGGCATGATCGACTGGGGCGAACTGGCGCTGGTCGAGGCGCCGGCGGGAGACGATCCGGCCCGCGAGATCGGCCTCTCCTTCTTCGCCCGCTGGACCGCCGGGCAATGAGCGATGCGCGGTTGATCACCTCTCTCTCCAACCCGCTGGTGAAGGCGGCGCGGGGGCTGCACCTGCGCAAGGACCGCGAGGAGTCGGGCCTCTTCTTGGCCGAAGGGATGAAGATCGCCGCCGAGGCGGTGGAGCTCGGCCATGCGCCGAAGATCCTGATGTACGGGCCGGACGCCCGCGACCACCCGGTGCTGCGCACCATCGCCGCCGCCACCGCCAGGGCCGGCGGCGACGTCGTAGAGGTGCATCGCGACATCCTGGAAAAGGTTTCCCGCCGCGACAATCCGCAAACCGTTGTGGCGGTGTTCGAACAGGTGTTCGCGCCGCTCGCCGCCCTCGACCCAGGCTCGGCAAAGGCGTGGGTGGCGTTGCAGGCCGTGCGCGATCCCGGCAATCTCGGGACGATCATCCGCACGGCGGACGCGGCAGGTTGCGGCGGCGTGATCCTGGTAGGCGAGTGCTGCGATCCCTATTCGGTGGAGGGGGTGCGCGCCACCATGGGCTCGATCTTCGCCGTGCCGATCTACAAGGCGAGCGTGGCGGAGTTCCTGGCCTGGCGCGCGGGCTGGCCGGGGTCCGTCGTGGGCACGCTCCTCACCGCCGCCGTCGATCACCGCACGGCCGACTATCGGGCCCCGACCCTGATCCTGATGGGCAACGAGCAGCAGGGTCTGCCGCCAGAGCTGGCCGCCGCCTGCGACGTCAACGTGAAGATCCCCATGCGCGGGCGGGCGGACAGCCTGAACCTGTCGGTCGCCACCGGCATCATGATCTACGCCGCGACCAGCTAATCTTTCTGTTCGCACTCCTGACTTGTCATCCCGGAAAGCTCGCAGAGCTTATCCGGGACCCAGGACGCTTGACGATCTGGGTCCCGGCTCTCCGCTTCGCTGCGGCCGGGATGACAGTGTATTTTACGTCCCTCGTGGTTTGGCCCGCGTGGTCGCGGCGGCCTCCAGCGGGTTCTCCGGCCAGGGGTGGCGGGGGTAGCGGCCGCGCATGTCTTTCCTCACATCACTCCAGGAGCCGCGCCAAAACCCCGGCAGGTCCTTGGTCACCTGGATGGGGCGGCGGGCGGGGGATGTGAGGGCCAGCGTAAGCGGGATGCGTCCCTCGGCCAGCGTGGGATGGGCGGCGAGGCCGAACAGTTCCTGCACCCGCACCTCCACGCGCGGGCCGCCCTCTGCGGCGTAATCTATGGCGAAGCTCGAGCCGGTAGGGGCGGTGAAGCGGGCTGGGGCTAGGCGGTCCAGCGCAGAGTGGAGTTCCCACGGGATGAGGGCGCGGAGGGCGTCGTGCAGGGCGCCGGGCTCGACCGCCGAAAGGGTGCGGCGCCCTTCGAGCACCGGGAGGAGCCAGTCCTCCGCCGTCTCCAGCAACGATTCGTCCGAAAGGTCCGGCCAGCGCGTTTCGTCCAGCGTGCGGAGGAACGCGACGCGTGCCCGAAGGTCCGACGCGGCTTCGGACCACGGCAGGCCCGCAAGCCCCTCGCGCCGCACCTGCGCCAGGAGGGCGCTGGCGAGCATGGCGGCGTCCACCGGCAGATCCTTCTGGTCGATGGTGAGCGCGCCGAGGCGGCGTACGCGCCTTGCCCGCAAACGTCCCCCGGAGTCGGTCTCCACGATGTCGGAAGTTTCCAGCCGGTCGGATACGGCGGCGAGGAGATCGGCCTCTTCGATCGCGGCGGCGAGCCTCACCCGGTCGCGCGTGGCGCCGCCCCCGCCGAGATCGGCCACCACCAGCCAGGGCGCCCGCGCCAGGGCGTCGCCGGGATCGAGGAAGACGCCCCGGCCTGTGACGAGGCGAAACTCGCCCTCCCCGCCGCGGCGCTTGGCCACCCGCTCGGGATAGGCGGCCAGCAGGAGTTCGCCGTCGGATACCTCGCCAGTATCGATGTCCGCCGCCCTCGCCTGCCGGGCCCAGCGGGCGGCGAGGGCCTTCGCGTCCCGGGCGCGAGGGGTGCGGTCGCGGTCGAACCCGCGCAGGCGGTCGTGCAGGTCGACGCCCGAACCGCCGAGGCTGCGCTCGGTGAGGATGGCGGCGATCAGGGCGGCGCGTTGCCCGGCGCCTCGCCCCACAGCCTGCACCATCATGTGAGCGAGGCGGGGCGGCAGGGCGATCCTCGCGAGGACGCGGCCATGAGCGGTGATGCGGTGCTCGGCGTCTAGGGCGCCCAGCGTCTTCAGAAGGGTGCGGGCCTCGGCGAAGGCGCCTCGCGGCGGCGGATCAAGGAAGGCAAGTCCGTCCGCCCCATCCACGCCCCAGAGCGCGAGGTCGAGGGCAAGGCCGGAAAGGTCGCTTTCCAGGATTTCAGGCTGGGCGAAGGGGATCAGGGCGCGGGTCTCCGACTCGTCCCACAGGCGGTAGCAGACGCCGGGCTCGGTGCGGCCCGCCCGGCCCCGGCGCTGGTCCGCCGCCGCGCGGCTCACCCGCACAGTCAGGAGCCGCGTCAGGCCGCTGGAGGGATCGTAGCGGGGCACGCGCGCCTGTCCGGCGTCCAGCACTACGCGCACCCCCTCGATGGTCAGGCTGGTCTCGGCGATGGAGGTGGCCAGCACCACCTTGCGGACGCCGGGCGGCGTAGGGGCGATGGCGCGGTCCTGCTCGGCGGGGGTGAGTGCGCCGTAGAGGGGCGCGATGATTACATCCTCGGCCACGTGGTCCTTCAGAAGGCCCGCCACGCGGAGGATCTCGCCCTGCCCCGGCAGGAAGACCAGCACGCTGCCGATCTCGTCGGCCAGCACGCGGCGGACGGCGCGCGCGACCTGCTCTTCCAGTCGCGCGGCGGGGTCGCGGCCGAGGTAGCGGGTCTCCACGGGAAAGGCGCGGCCCTGGCTCTCGATCACCGGCGCGTCGACGCCTGAAGCATCCTTCAGCAGCGCAGCGACGCGGGCGCCGTCGAGGGTGGCGGACATCACGAGGATGCGCAGGTCTTCGCGGAGCACGGCCTGAGCGTCTCGCGCCAAAGCAAGGCCGAGGTCGGCGTCCAGGCTCCGCTCGTGGAATTCGTCGAACAGGACGGCGGCGACGCCCTCCAGCCCCGGATCGTCGAGGATCATGCGGGTGAAGACGCCCTCGGTCACCACCTCGATCCTCGTGCGGGCGGAGACCTTGGACTGCATCCGCACCCGAAAGCCGACGCGTTCTCCCACCTGCTCGCCGAGGGTTTGCGCCATGCGGGCGGCGGCGGCGCGGGCGGCGATGCGGCGGGGCTCAAGCACGATGAGCTTGCCGCCTTGGGTCCAGGGCTCGTCCATCAGGGCGAGGGGGACGACGGTGGTCTTTCCCGCCCCCGGCGCGGCCACCAGCACGGCGACGTTGCGCGCAGCCAGCGCCTGCCTCAGGGGCGGCAGCACCTCATGGATCGGCAACATGGGCCGCTGATCGCCTTGATCAGCGGCCGACGCAAGGGCAGCGAAGCCGGCGCGCGCCTAGTGGACGGTTTCCGTCGCCAGGGGCAGGCCCTTGCCGAGCTTGGAGTGCCACATGCCGTAGACGAAGTAGACGATGATCCCGACGATCAGATAGATCAGGAAGAAGTTCCGTGTCGCCACGCCCGCCATCAGGCTCATCAGCAAGACGAGGCACATGATCGCGCCGAGGATCGGCACCAGCGGGAACAGGGGGGTGCGGAAGGGGCGCACCAGGTCCGGGTTCTTGTAGCGCAGGTAGATCACCGTGATGCAGACCAGGGCGAAGGCGGCCAGCGAGCCGACATTCGACAGGTCCGCCAGGGCGTCGAGCGACAGGAAGCCCGCCGCCCCGCAAGCCGCCACGCCGACGATGATGGTGTTGATCCAGGGCGTCTTGAACTTGGGGTGTACGGTGGCGAGCGCCGTGGGCAGGAGCCCGTCCTTGGACATGGTGTAGAAGATGCGGGTCTGGCCGTAGAGCAGCACCAGCATCACCGAGGAGAGCCCGGCGATGGCGCCGATCTTGACCAGCACCGCGAACCACGGCAGGCCGATCCGGTTCACCGCCACGGCGATCGGGGCGGGATTGTCCAGCGACTGATAGGGTACGATCCCCACCAGCACGGCTGAGGTCAGGATGTAGAGGACGGTGCAGACGATGAGCGCGCCGAGGATGCCGATGGGCATGTCCTTGGACGGGTTCTTGGATTCCGCGCCGGCGGTGGAGACCGCCTCGAAGCCCAGATAGGCGAAAAAGATCACCGCCGCACCGTGGATCACGCCGCCGACGCCATACTTGGTGGAGTTGTCGCCGGTGACGACGCCGATCAGCGCGCGTCCGATCTGGTGCCAGATGTCCATCGGCGTGCCGGCCGGCGGGGCGGGCACCTGGGGCGGCACCAGCGGCGACCAGAGCTTGGGATGCACATAGTGCGAGCCGATGATGATGAAGGCGATCACGACCGTCAGCTTGATGGCCACGACGATGTTGTTGACGGTAGCCGATTCGGAGACCCCGACGATCAGCAACATGGTCACCGCCGCGATGGCGACGATGGCCGGCAGATTGACGATGCCGTGCGCGATGACGACGCCGGCGGCGTTCATCACCGGCACGCCGGGCGCCGCTGTGAGTTCAGGCGGAACGATGATCTTCATGTCCGCCGCGAGGCTGACGAGATAGCCGGACCAGCCCACCGAGACGGTGGAGGCGGCGAGGCCGTATTCCAGGATCAGGAGCAGGCCCATGATCCAGGCGACCACCTCGCCCATGGAGGCGTAGGTGTAGGAATAGGCCGATCCCGAGACCGGCAGTGCCGAGGCGAGCTCGGCGTAGCAGAGGGCCACGAAGGCGCAGAGCACGCCGGTGATGACGAAGGAGATCATGATGGCGGGGCCGGCGAACTGCGCCGCCGCCCGGCCCGTCAGCACGAAGATGCCCGTGCCGATGATGCAGCCGATGCCCAAGAGGACGAGGTTCAGGGCGCCGAGGGTGCGCTTCAGCTCCCCCTGTTCATGCTCGGCCTGAATCTGTGCGACCGACTTGCGCTGGAAAATGCGCGCTAAACCCGTTTTAGCCATATGGCTCAATATCCCCCGGCGGTTGGCCCCACGACGTGCCGAACGTCTGCCTCACGCTAGCGTCGTGATCGCGGTCCCGCAATGGGGGGCGCAGACGCACGGTCGACCACGCCGCCCCTGCCCGCCCCGCATGCACATCTGGTTGTTAAAGCGGACCTTCCTGCCTATCTCGGTCGCTCGACGCATGCGCGCGGCGGCACGAGGTCCTGCAGGAGCTTCCCATGAGCGATGAATCCCCCATCCGCGCCATGATCGCGCCCGTCACGGCCCTGCAGCAGAACTGCACCATCGTCTGGTGCGTGAAGACCAAGAAGGCGGCGGTGATCGATCCCGGCGGCGAAGTGCCGCGTCTCCTGAAAGGCATCGCCGATCAAGGGCTGACGGTGGAGAAGATCTGGATCACCCATGGCCACATGGATCATGCGGGCGGCACTGCGGCGCTCAAGGAAGCCACCGGCGCGCTGATCGAAGGGCCGCATCCAGCCGACCAGTTCTGGATCGACGGCATCGAGGCGGCGGGCGCGCAGTATGGCGTGCCGGGCGCGAAGAGCTTCACCCCGGATCGCTGGCTCCACGACGGAGACGTGGTGACCCTTGGAGAGACGGCGTTCGAGGTTCGCCACTGCCCTGGCCACACGCCGGGCCACGTGATCTTCTTCAACCGCGCCGCCAGGTTCGCCCAGGTGGGCGACGTGCTGTTCAAGGGCTCGATCGGGCGGACGGATTTTCCGCAGGGAAATCACCAGCAGCTTCTGGAGTCGATCACCGGCAAGCTCTGGCCGCTTGGCGGCGACGTCAGCTTCGTGCCGGGGCACGGACCGATGTCCACCTTCGGCGCCGAGCGGCGCACCAACCCTTACGTGGCGGATGAAGTCCTCGCCTGAAACGCCCGCAGGCCGAAACCTGATGCATGAAAGCATTCGGCGCTGCGACACCTTGTGCAAAGTTGTTTCATCTCGGACATTCCTGAGCCATGCTTTGCGGCGATGATCAAACGCATGACCCTCCTGCAAGAAGAGCCCGTCGCGGCGGCGCAAGTCATGGCCCGCATCATTGTCGTCGACGACGATCCCGGCATCCGGGAGCTGGTGTCCGACTTCCTGGGCAAGCACGGTTTTGACGTGGACACCGCCGCCGACGGGGCGGGCCTCAGCCGCGCCCTTGTGGAAGGGCCAGCCGACCTCGTGGTGCTGGACGTGATGCTGCCCGGCGAAGACGGCCTGCAGATCTGCCGCCGCCTCGCCGGTGCGGACGGTCCCGCCGTGATCATGCTCTCGGCCATGGGCGAGGAGACCGACCGGATCGTCGGACTGGAGCTCGGCGCCGACGACTACCTGCCCAAGCCCTGCAATCCCCGCGAACTGCTGGCCCGCGTGCGCGCCGTACTGCGCCGCCGGGGCGAGCCACGCCCGGCGGAAGGCGAACTCGGCGCCCAGTGCGAATTTGCCGGCTGGCGGCTCGATCTGGTACGTCGTGAGCTGCGCTCCCCCGACGGCGTCGTTGTGAACCTCTCGGGCGGGGAGTTCTCCCTGCTCCGCTCCCTGGTGGAGCGGCCTGAGCGGGTTCTGACGCGCGATCAGCTCCTCGATCTCGCCCGCGGCCCGGACTCGGACGCGTACGACCGCGCCATCGACGTGCAGATCAGCCGCCTTCGCCGCAAGCTTGACGACGGCGGCGCGGGCGGCGAGCTGATCCGCACCGTCCGCAACGAAGGCTACATGTTCATGTCCAAGGTGACCCGCCGTTGAAGACGGGCGACGCCGTAGACATCATCAAGAAGCCGCTTCGGGCGCCCCTGTTCGTCCAGGTGCTAGGGCTGGCCCTGCTGAGCCTCGTCGCCGCCCAGCTGGTGAACGTGGGCATCGTTTTCCTCCTGCCGCCGCCGCCGCCTGAATATTTCACCATCAACGAGGTGGCTGCGGTCCTGAAGGCCGAGGGTCAGCCTGTCCACATGGGCGATGGGCGCACCCTGACCTCTCACGTGCAGCCTGCGCCGGCGCAGGACGATCGCGCATGGTTCGCGCCCCGAGAGGCCAAGCTGGCTGAAAACCTCGCCGCGGAGCTGAATCTGCCGGCCCAAGATTTAAAAGTCAGCCTGTTCTCGCGGTATCGAGGCCTGACCCACCCTGCCCCACAGCTGGCACCGCCGGCGCCGTTCGCCCACGTCAATCACGCCGCGGATATGTCAGCGGATGCGTCGGCGGGAGGGGTTCAGATGCACAGGCGCTCCGACACCCTGCACGCCCCGGCGATTGAGCGCTATCTCGTGGCCCCGTTCGAGGTGGACATGCGCAGGCCCGATGGGCGCTGGACCGCTCTGAAGGTCACGGAATCCGGCCCCCTAGCCACGTGGCAACAGAGGATCCTGTTGTGGTTCGCCATCAGCGCCCTGGCGCTGGTCCCGGTGGCCTTCCTGTTCGCCCGCCGCCTTGCCGCGCCCATCACCGCCTTCGCCGAGGCCGCCGAGCGGCTGGGTCGCGATCCGCAGGCGCCGCCGGTGCGCATCCAGGGCCCGTCGGAGATCGGTGTCGCCGCCATCGCCTTCAACCAGATGCAGGAGCGGCTGAGCCGCTACGTTGAGGATCGCACCTCCATGGTGGGCGCCATCGCCCACGACCTGCGCACCCCCCTGACCCGCCTGCGCTTCCGCGCCGAGGCCGTTCCTGAACCGCTCAGGAGCAAGATGGCAGCCGACATCGACCAGATGGAGGCTATGATCTCCGGGACTCTGGCTTTCGTGCGCAACGCCTCCCAACCCGGCGCCCGCACCCGGCTGGAGCTGGTGTCGCTGGTTGAGAGCGTGGCCGACGAGATGGCCGAGACCGGGCTGAACGTCACGGCCGACAGCTCCGGTCCCGTGATCATCGACGGCGACCCCATCGGCCTGCGCCGCCTTGTCACCAACCTGATCGACAACGCCGTCAAGTTCGGCGGCAGCGCTCAGGCCCGGGTCTATTCCCGCGAAGGCTGCGCCGTGGTGGAGGTGGACGACGACGGCCCCGGCGTGCCGGAATCAGAGCGCGAGCGGGTGTTCGAGCCCTTCCACCGGGGCGAACCCTCCCGCAGCCGGGAGACCGGCGGCGCAGGTCTCGGGTTAGCCGTGGTGCGCTCGATCGCCCGTGCCCATGGCGGCGACGCCGTGCTAGAGAACCGCCTGGAAGGCGGCCTTCGGGCCACCGCGACCCTGCCGCTCTAAACTCCATTCTCCAAACAGGCGCCGATGAAGCCAGTCGTTCTCTGCACCCTCGCCGCCTTCGTCGCCGTGACGGTCTGCGCCTGCGCCGGCGGAGACAGGATGGACGGGCGCGGGCCGGGCGGAGGACATGCCCACGTGCCGAACCTCTTCATTAGCCCGGCGGGCAAGCCTTACCGCGCCGAGGACCGCCAGCCCTACCCCATCGCCGTATGGTTCGCGGTGGCGGACACCGATCACGACGGGCGCCTGACCCGCGAGGAATTTCGCGCCGACGCCGCCGCCTTCTTTCGCGAGCTCGACACCAACCACGACGGCATGATCGACGGCTTCGAGGTGCAGCATTACGAGCGCGAAGTGGCCCCCGAGATCAACCCGGAAATCAGCGCGCTCCAGTTCGGCGAAGGCATGGACCTGTCGCTCGGCGAGACCCACGGCGGCGGAACCCGGATCGGCAAGGGGGCCAAGGCGTCCAGTCGGGAACAAGCCGGCGATCAGAGACCGGAGGGTGCGGGGATTTTCGGCCTCCTGAACGAGCCTGAACCCGTGGCGGCGGCGGACCTGAACTTCGACAGCCATATCACCCTGGCCGAATTCCTGACCCAGGCCGACAGCCGCTTCGCCAAGCTCGACAAGAAGAACCTCGGCTACCTGACCCTGGACACCCTGCCCAAGACCCCCGTGCAGGTCGTGTTGGAACGGATCGAGGCGCGCCGCCTGAAGCTGGAGCGTGAACGCAAGTAGGGCCTAGCGCCGCGCCAGCAGGACGCCGAGCACGAGGCCGGCCGCGAAGGCGGAGGCCGCCGAGATGCCGATGACGATGAACGGCTTGGTCTGCACGGTGTCGCGAAACACGTCGGTCTGGTCGGCGGCCCATTCGCGGGCGGCGGCGGCGCGTTCCTCGAAGGCGGCGCGCAGCTCCGCGGTGCGTTCAGCCGCGCTGTCGGCCACATCGTTGATGATCTTGTCGGCGTCGTGGACGGCGTCCATCGGTCAATCTCCCAATTTGCCCCGCCAGCTTTGAACGGGGCGCGTATCACACTCTAACGCACAATCAGGCGATCTGGCGCGCCTCGCGCGGGCTGTGGAAGAAGAGCGCCTGGGCGATGATGGCTTTCACCGCCTCCTCGCGGAAGGGCTTGGTGATCAGGAACGCCGGCTCGGGTCGCTCTCCGGTGAGGAGGTGTTCGGGGAAGGCGGTGATGAAGATCACGGGGATGTCGAACTCGGTGAGGATCTGCGTCGCCGCGTCGATGCCGCTGGACCCGTCCGCCAGCCGGATGTCGGCCAGAACGAGCCCCGGCCCGGCGTGGCGCGCCATATCCACCGCTTCGTCGCGGGTGGCGGCGACGCCGACCACATTGTGCCCAAGCTCGCGCACCAGTCGGGTGAGGTCGAGGCCGATGATCGGTTCGTCCTCAATGATCAGAACGTCTGTGGTCAGCTGGCGATCGATGTCTTCCTCGGCGCCGGTGAGGCGTCGGCCAAGTTCTTCGGCGGAAACGCCCAGCACCTGAGCCGCCTCGTTTGGCGAGAAGTCTTCGACGCCAACGAGCAGTAGCGCCGCACGACGATCGGGCGCCATCGTCTGCAGTCGCTGGTCGGCGCGACTGTTGCTTTCGGCGGCGGCGCTCGTGGCGTCCCACACTTGGTGCAGCGCCTTGTAAAGGCCGGTCCGCAGGGGAAGTTGCTCATCGAGCCGAACCGAGCCGTCCAGCATCCGCTCCATGGCGGTGCGGACCAGCAGGTCTCCATCGCGCTGCGAGCCCGTCAGGGCTCGGGCGTAGCGCCGCAGATACGGGGCGTGG
>Ga0302314_10006061_pt1 | contig 21961 bp, 11 predicted proteins | sample III_Palsa_N2_3_FD_200533 | JGI IMG/M metagenome (GOLD analysis project Ga0302314, IMG submission 200533) | Peat permafrost microbial communities from Stordalen Mire near Abisko, Sweden - III_Palsa_N2_3 | ecosystem: Environmental > Terrestrial > Soil > Palsa > Peat permafrost | place: Sweden...
CGCACCTGTCCTATACCTGGCGCAGCAAGTATAGCCAGACGACCGACTCGTCCGAAACGAACGGTACGCCGCCGGAATATACCGCCGCCTTCGGGCAGCTGGATGCCTCGGTCACCTACATCATCACCAAGCAGGTGCAGCTTACGGCGTCGGCGACCAACATCCTCGATCCGCTGGTCAAGCCGTTCACGACGGGCGGGCTTCCCTTGGGTTGGACCAAGTACGGGTCGCGCGTGAGCGTTGGCCTGACCTACAAATTCAACTGATGGACAATTCCGGCAGCTTCCCGGCCGGATTTGCCTGTCGGGGTATTGCGGGTATCCCAGCGCAATACCCCGGCCCTACCTTGTCTCGATGGAACGTCAGGGGCGAATTTCCCCATGGTTCTAGTCTCCAGCGCATTTGAGACAAACGGCGGCGACAGTATGGGCTCCGTCCTCCCTGTAGAGCCCGGGAACTGCGCCGCCGTCTTTTTTTGCGTACCGAATATCGTGCACCTTCGAACCCGCTTCTCATTGTGTTCAAGAGGCTGGGCGAGGGGGTGCAATTGTCCCGGGTTCATGCGTTGGGCGCCCGCGCCAAAACCAAGGAACCCAAAACAGAAGAAACATTGCCGGCGCCGCGGACTTTGACGGGGCGAGCGTCAATCTGGTTGCGTCCCCAAAGGGAGACATGATGCGTTTCGGTTTTTTGCTTTGTTGTCTGTCGGTCTTGACCTTGGGTGGAGCGGCGGCCGCCGAGCCAGCGCTCATCCCATGGCCAGCGCAGATCGTGCCCTCCGCCGGCCATTTCACGGTAGACCAAAGCACGCCGATATGCGCGACCGAAGCGGCCGCGCAAACGGCCGACCAATTGCGCGCGCTCGTCAAAACCGTGCGAGGCCTCGATCTTCCGGCGTCCGGCTGCATGCGCCCGCATATCGCCCTGGTCCTGTCGGAAAAAGCGGGTGACACGCCCGAGGGTTACAGCCTCCGCGTGACGCGATCCGGCGTGCGGATATCGGCGCGCACCGAAGCCGGTCTCTACTACGGCGCCATGACCCTGGCCCAATTGCTTTCGCCGGATAACCGCTTCGGCGCACCTGTTTCCCTGGCCGGCATGACGATCAATGACGCGCCGCGCTTTGCATGGCGGGGACTGATGCTCGATCCCGCGCGCCATTTCCTGCCGGTGGCCGAGGTCAGGACGATCATCGATCAGATGGGCCAGCACAAGCTCAACGTCCTGCATCTGCATCTGACCGACGATCAAGGCTGGCGCATCGAAATCAAACGCTATCCGGACCTGACGAAGGTCGGCGCCTGGCGTAGGCCGCCGTCCAATGGCGGACCCGGCAGCGAAACCGAACCCTATGGCGGCTTCTATACCCAGGATGATATTCGCGGCATCGTCGCCTATGCCGCGGCGCGCCATATCACCGTCGTTCCCGAACTGGACATGCCGGGTCACGCCCAGGCGGCGGTCGCCGGCCATCCTGCCTTGAGCGTGTCCGGGCAAACGGCTCAGGTCTCCGCTGATTGGGGCGTCAATCCCTATCTCTATAATACCGACACCGACAGCATCGCCTTCGTCGAGAATGTGCTGGCCGAGGTGATGGACCTGTTCCCGTCGACCTATATCCATCTCGGCGGCGATGAGGCCGTCAAGGACCAGTGGCGGGACTCGCCGAAGATCCAGGCGCAGATGAAAGCGCTGGGCGTCACATCGGAAGACGCGATGCAGAGCTGGTTCATGGAGCAGATCGGTCAATATCTGGCCGCCCACGGCCGGCGGATGGTTGGCTGGGACGAGATTCTGGACGGCGGCGTTCCGCCCTCGGCCACGGTCATGTCCTGGCGCGGCAATGCCGGCGCGATCAAGGCGGCGCGGCTGGATCACGACGTCGTCGTGTCGACCCTCTATCTCGACAATTTGCAGAGCGCCCGCAACGACGAACCGGCCGGGCGGCTGGGGATTTTGCCCCTGGCCCAGGTCTATGACTTCGACGCCATGCCGACCGTGCTCACGGCCGCCCAGTCCCGGCATGTACTGGGCGCTCAGGTCAATCTGTGGAGCGAATATCTGCTCTCGCCCTGGTACGTCGAAAACGCCGCCTTCCCGCGCGTCGACGCCGCGTCGGAAGCCTTCTGGACTCCAGCCTCGGCGAAGGGCTGGGCGAGCTTCCTGCGGCGGTTGCCTGTGCAATTCGAGCGGTACCGGCGGCAGTCCGTGCATTACAGCGATCTGGCCTTTGCCGCAGATTTTGGCCTGCCCGGCGGCCGTGACGACGCTTTGCGCAATGGCGGCGCCAAGCTTACCCTCGGCAATCAGACGGGTTTCGGTGACATCCATTATACCCTCGACGGCAGCGCGCCAGGCCTTGCGTCGCCGCGTTATTCTGCACCGCTGGACCTGAGGCTCGGAACGACCGTCAAAGCTGCCGTCTTTAGTCAGCAGGGCGATCTGCTGGCCGCCGAACGCACCTACCGGTTCGACGCCGCTACGCTGCGGACGCGCGCGTCCAGTGAACTTACTGCCTGCGGCAGTGGCGATCTCGGTTTGCGCGTCCCTCTGACGTCCGACTCGCCCGCGACCGCGCCGGTCTATGATATCGACATCTTCGACGATTGTTTCGAATACCCGCAAGCGCGATTGGACCGTGTACGGTCTATCGAGGTCGACATGGCGCGGTTGGCGCGAAACTATGGTCTGGCGCACGATCAAAGCCAGGTGAAGAGCCATGACCAGCAAACCCGCTTTGGTGAGCTGGTCCTTTCGCTCGATAGCTGCGAGACCGGGCAAGTGCTGGCGCGTATTTCGCTTGGCGATCCTGCCACGACCGCCAATCGCCAGACCCTCAGCGCCGTGGTTCCGGCGACAAGTGGCGTCCACACGGTCTGCCTGTTGTTCGCGTCACCGATAGCGGGTCCGTTCTACGCGATCGACGAAGTCCGGCTCAAGCCTTGAGGAATCCCATGTTGCGGCACGCGCTGTTCGGTCTTCTGGCCCTGTCGTCCGCGACCGTGTGCACGGTGGCGCGGGCTGCCCCGCCGCAAATCCTCGACCTCGATGGCGGATGGCGGTTTCGCCTGGCCCCCAACGAGACCAAGGATCACCCGCAGCTCTCGGACTGGATGCCGGCCGCCGTGCCCGGCGCGGTTCAGACCGACCTCATGGCCCTGAACAAACTGCCCGATCCCTATATCGGCGACAACGAGGCCAAGGTGCAGTGGGTGGGGCTGTCCGATTGGCAGTATCAGAGCGAAATCGACGTTTCGCCGGAGACCCTTGGCCGCGGTCATGTCGATCTCGTCTTCGAGGGGCTGGATACCTTCGCCGAGGTCAAGGTCAACGGCACAAGTGTGCTCAAGGCCGACAACATGTTCAGGGCCTGGCGCGTGCCGGTCAAGGATGTGCTCCATGCCGGCAGGAACACGATCGAGGTCGACCTGGCCTCGCCGATCGCGGCCATGGCGCCGAAGGTGGCCGCCATGGCCTATGTCCTGCCGGGCGCCTATGATTCCGCCTTCGGCGACGAGGCGTCCGGGCGTAACAGCTCGACCTATGTGCGCAAGGCCGGTTACCAGTACGGCTGGGACTGGGGCCCGCGGGTCGTTGCTATCGGCATCTGGAAGCCGGTGAAGCTGGAAGCTTACGATGGCGTGCGCCTTGCCGACTTTCATGTCGCCCAGGTCCATCTCGACGATCAGGTCGCCGCGCTCGACGCCGATGTCGATATCGTTTCCGACCGCGTCCAGCCGGTCACCGTGACGGTCGACATCACCGGCCCGGACGGTTCGCATCGGACGGTGGCCCAGGACGCCAGCCTGTTCGCCGGTACGACGCCGGTCTCAGTTCCGTTGCGCATCGACAATCCCAAGCGCTGGTGGCCGGTCGGCTATGGCCGGCCTGACCTCTATACGGTCACGGCGACCGTCAAGCAGGGCGATGAGGTCATCGGCACCGTGACACGCCGCATCGGCCTGCGCACCGCCGAAATCCGCCGGCAACTCGACCAATGGGGGCGCAGCTTCGAGCTGGTAATCAACGGCGTGCCGGTCTTCGCCAAGGGCGCCAACATGATCCCCTTCGACGTCTTCCCGGCGCGCGTCACGGCGCAGCAACAGGACCGGATCCTGCAATCGGCGGTCGACGCCAATATGAACATCCTGCGCATCTGGGGCGGCGGCACCTACCAGGACGACCACGTCTACGACAAGGCGGACGAATTGGGCCTGATGATCTGGCAGGACTTCATGTTCGGCGGGGCGATCATTCCCTACGATCGCGATTTCCGCGAAAATACCCGCGTCGAGGCGGTCGAACAGGTCAAGCGCCTGCGCAACCACCCGTCGATCGTGCTGTGGGCCGGCAATAACGAGGTCCAGACCGACTGGGAGAATTGGGGCGCGGGTACCGAGGCCGTCAAGGCCAAGCTGTCGCCGGAAGAACGCGACAAGGTCGTCACCGGCATGGTGCGCATGTTCGACCAGGTGCTGCGCGGCGCGGTCGATCTCAACGCGCCGGGGACGCCCTATTGGGCCAGCACGCCCTCGACCGACTATGACGGCCCCGCCGACCAGGACACCGACGGCGACCGCCACTACTGGAGCGTCTGGGGCGGCAAGCCGGTCGAGGAATATCTCAACGTCACGCCGCGCTTCATGAGCGAATATGGCCTGCAATCCTTCCCGGTCATGCAGACCATAAAGGCTTTCGCCGGCCAGGCCTCTACATATCTGGCCGATCTGCAGCCGGACTCGCGGGTCATGCGCGCCCACCAGAAGTACGACAAGGGCAATGGCAACAAGCGCCTGCTTTTGTACATCAACAACAATTACGGCCAGCCGAAGGATTTCGGGAGTTTCGTCTATCTGTCCCAGATCATGCAGGCCGAAGGCATCGAACTGGCGGCGACGCATCTGCGCGCCGCCATGCCGCGGAGCATGGGCTCGATGTACTGGCAGATCAACGACGTCTGGCCGGGCGCCTCGTGGGCCAGCATAGACTATTTCGGCCGCTGGAAGGCGTTGCAGTACCACGCGAAGCGTTTCTACGCGCCGGTCATCGTCACGGCGCTGCGCAAGGACAAGGTAACGGCTTTCAATCTTGTCTCGGACGAAGGCGCGCCGCGGATCTTCGACTATCGCCTGCGGGTTATGGATATCGACGGCAAGGTGCTGTCGCAGACGACGCGCAGTGTCACGGTCGCCGCCCGGACCAGCCTGAAACTCGATGCGACGGATGACGCCGATCTCCTGAAGGGGGCGGCGCCGGAGCGCACCTACGCCGTCGCCGATCTGCTCGACCACGGCACGCGCGTGTCTCGCGCCATCAGCTATTTCGTGTCGTCCAAGGGCCTGGCGCTGCGCGATCCGAAGATCAGGACGGACGTGAAAGCCGTGCCCGGCGGCTATGCCCTGACGCTCAGCTCGCAAACCCTGGCGCGGCAGGTGTGGATCGATTTCGGCGCGATCGACGCCCGCCTGTCGGACAATGCCTTCGACCTCCTGCCCGACGAACCGGTGACGGTCACCTTTACCTCGCCGAAGCCTCTGGTCGCCGTGAGGGCGGCGCTGTCGGTCCGCTCGCTCTATGGAGCGGCGCAATGAGGCGTCTGGCCTGTTCGTTGCTGCTGGCGCTGCTGGCCATGCCGGCGGCAGCGGGGCCTCTCGACCACATGACCACGGACGAAAAGATCGCGCAGTTGCAGGCGGCGGCGCCCGCCATCCCGCGGCTCGGCGTCACCGGCTACAACTGGTGGAACGAAGGATTGCACGGCGTGGCGCGCAACGGCTATGCCACGGTCTTCCCGCAGGCCATCGGCCTGGCGGCGACCTGGGATCCGGATTTGCTTAAGGCGGTCGGCGAGGTGGTGTCGACCGAGGCGCGCGCCGGCTTCAATACGACCGGCAGGGCTAAGGATCACGGCCGCTATCAAGGCCTGACCATCTGGTCGCCCAATATCAACATCTTCCGCGATCCGCGCTGGGGGCGAGGGCAGGAGACCTATGGCGAGGACCCGTACCTGACGGGGACCTTGGCGACCGCCTTCGTCGAGGGGCTGCAGGGGCCGGATCCGGCGCATCCGCGCACCATCGCCTCGGTCAAGCATTTCGTCGTCCACTCGGGGCCGGAGGCAGGCCGGCACGGCTTCGACACCGACGTCTCGCCCTATGACCTGGAAGCGACCTATTCGCCGGCTTTCCGCCAGGTCATCACCGAAGGCGGCGCCCAGTCGGTGATGTGCGCCTATAACGCCTTGCACGGCACGCCCGTCTGCGCCGACGCGGATCTGCTGAACGGGCGCCTGCGCCGGGATTGGGGCTTCAAAGGCTATGTCGTCACCGACTGCGACGCCATCGAGGACATGTACCTGTTCCATTTCTACCGGCCGACGCCGGAAGAGAACGCCGCCGCGGCGCTGAAGGCCGGAACCGACCTCAATTGCGGGGTCTATTATCGCTACCTGAAGGCCGCGCTCGACAAAAAGCTGGTGACTCCCGCCGATATCGACCGGGCCACGGTGCGGCTATTCGCGGCCCGGCAGCGCCTGGGCCTCGACGGGACGGGCAGCCCGTATGACACGATCGGCGCCGACCAGATACATACGCCGGCAGCGCGCGAATTGGCCCTCAAGGCCGCGCGCGAGTCGATCGTCCTGCTGAAAAACAATGGCGTGCTGCCGCTGAAGACATCCGCGCGGATCGCCGTTATCGGTCCCAATGCCGACACGCTCGAAACCCTCGAGGCCAATTACCACGGCACGGCCACAGACCCGGTGACGCCGCTTGACGGTATGCGCCAGGCCTTCGCGTCGGTCGCCTACACCCAGGGCTCGAACATCGCCGAGGGCGTAGCAATTCCCATCCCAGAAACGGCGCTGACCACCGTCGTCGGCCCGAACGCCCAGCCAGGTCTGAAGGGCGAATATTTCGCCAATGGCGATTTTTCAGGTCACCCCGCGCTGACGCGCACTGACCGTACGGTCGATCTCGATCTCTATAATGCCGTGCCGGTCGCGGGCTTTGAGACGGGCCCCTATAGCGTCCGCTGGAGCGGCTATATCGTGCCGCCGGCGCCCGGCGACTATCAGCTCAATATCTACACCGAGCGTTGCTGGGAGTGCGGCAACCGCCACGACAAGGTGACGTTGTGGATTGACGGCAAGCCGGTCGTCGCCGACATGGGTGACGGCAAAAGCCTCAGCACCACGGTGCATTTCGATGACACCCGCCCGCACGCCATCCGTCTCGACTTCGCCCATAAGGGCGGCGACTGGGGTGTGCGTCTGCAATGGCAGGCGCCCGCCGAGGCCCAGCGCGCCGAAGCCGTGGCCGCGGCGAAGGATGCCGACGCCATCATCGCCCTTGTCGGCTTGTCGCCCGATGTCGAGGGCGAGGAACTGTCGATCGCGGTGCCGGGCTTCGACCGCGGCGACCGCACCGATCTTGCCTTGCCGGCGCCGCAGCAGGCCCTGCTCGAGGCCCTGAAGGCCACGGGCAAGCCGCTGATCGTCGTCAACCTGTCCGGCGGCGCCGTGGCGCTCGACTGGGCCCAAAGCCATGCCGACGCGATCCTGCAGGCCTGGTATCCCGGTGAAGCCGGCGGCACGGCCATAGCCGACGTTCTGACCGGCGCCTACAATCCGTCGGGCCGCCTGCCGGTGACCGTCTATGCCTCGGTCCAGGATCTGCCGTCCTTTGTCGACTACCGCATGGCCGGCCGCACCTATCGCTATTTCACCGGGCGGCCGCTGTTCGCCTTCGGCTACGGCCTGTCCTATACGCGGTTCAGCTATGGCGGGCTGTCGATACCGGTGTCGGTCAAGGCCGGAGAGGACGCCACGGTGACCGCCACGGTCACCAATGCCGGCCAGGCCGAGGGCGACGAGGTGGCCGAACTTTATCTGACGCCGCCGGATGATGGACAGGGGCTGATACGGTCCCTGGCCGGGGTCAGCCGCGTGCATTTGAAGCCGGGCGAAAGCCGCGAGGTCCATTTCAAGCTGACGCCGCGTGCGCTTAGCCTCGTCCGGCGCGACGGCAGCCGCGTCCAGGCGGACGGCGTCTTCGGCGTCTTCGTCGGCGAGGGCCAACCCGGCGAGGGCCTGGGTGTCGGCGGCAATCTTGAACTCACCGGCCACGCCACCTTGCCCAGGTAGATGACATGACGACACGCAGATCCTTCCTTGCCGGCGCCACCGGCCTCGGCTTCGGCGCCGTCCTGCCCCTGGCCGCCGCCACAGCCGCCACGCGGCGGTTCGCCGTCGATGGCGATCAGTTCCAGCTGGATGGCCGGCCGCTCCAGATTCTGGCCGGCGAGCTGCACTATCCGCGCATCGCCCGGGCCGACTGGCGCGACCGCCTGAAGAAGCTGAAGAGCCTGGGGCTGAATACGCTCAGCGCCTATGTTTTCTGGAATGCCCACGAGACCACGCCGGGGGTGTATGATTTTTCCGGAAACCTCGATGTCGCGGCGTGGCTTGGCATGGCGCAGGAGGAGGGGCTGTTCGTCCTGCTGCGCGCCGGGCCCTATGTCTGCGCCGAATGGGACGGCGGCGGCTTCCCGGCATGGCTTTTTCCAGACGAGACGGTGAAGGCGCGATCGCTCGATTCCGCCTATATGGAACCGTGTGGCCGCTGGCTGAAGCGGTTGGGCGCCGAGATCGCGCACCTGGAAATCGACCGGGGCGGACCGATCCTGATGACCCAGGTCGAGAACGAATACGGCTCTTTCGGCCAGGATCACGCCTATATGGCGGCCGTACGCGATCAGGTACGCGCGGCCGGTTTCGAGGGCCAGCTCTATACGGTCGACGGCGCGGCGGTCATCGACAACGGCGCCTTGCCGGATCTCGTCAACGGCATCAATTTCGGCACCTACGACAAGGCTGAAAACGAGTTCAAACGCTTTGCCGAGTTCAAGCCGCAGGGGCCGCGGATCTGTACCGAGCTATGGGGCGGATGGTTCGATCATTTCGGCGAAATGCATTCGTCCGTGGCGGTTCCGCCGCTGATCGATAGCCTGAAATGGATGCTCGACAACCGGATCTCGATCAGTTTTTACGTGGCGCATGGAGGCACGTCCTTCGGCTTCAATGCCGGCGCCAATTTCGACCGCAAGACCGAGACCTACCAACCCGATATTTCGAGCTACGACTACGACGCGATGTTCGACGAGGCGGGACGGCCGACAGCGAAATTCGACGCCGCGCTCGCCCTGTTCAAGAACTACCTGCCGGCGGAGCGGTTCTCACCGCTTCCCGAGGCGCAAAAAGCGATCGCGATTCCGCGCTTTCGCCTGACGCAGAGCGCAGCGCCGGTGTTCGGCCGCGAGATCAGGGCCCCGCAGCCGCGCACGCTGGAGGCCCTGGGCCAACCTCACGGCCTGATGCTGTACCGCCATCGCCTCAGCAAGCCGGTAAAGGGTACGCTGCGCTTCGGCGAGGTGCGCGACTACGCCGTCGTTTCGGCCGGCGGCCGACGCGTGGCGGTGCTCGATCGCCGGCTGAAGGACCGCGAGGTCGATATTTCCGCAAAGGCCGGAGAGTGGCTTGAGGTGCTGGTCGACACCATGGGCCATATCAATTACGGCGAGCGCATCGGCAAGGACCAGAAGGGCCTGATCGGTGAGGTGACGCTGAACGACCTGCCGCTCACCGGCTGGAGCCATCAGGCCCTGCCGGTCGATGACCTGAAGGGCCTGGCCTTCGGCACGGACGCGATCGATGGGCCGGCCCTCTATCGCGGGACCTTCGAACTGACGGAGACCGGCTATACCTTCCTCGACATGCGCGGCTGGGGCAAGGGCTATGCCTGGATCAACGGGCATAATCTCGGCCGCCACTGGTCGGTCGGGCCGCAACGCGCCCTGTTCGTGCCGGAAAGCTTCCTGAAAGCCGGAGCGAATGACGTCGTGGTCTTCGACCTGCATCCGGCGCCCGAGGCCAGCCTGGCGTCCGGCCGCAATCAGATTTGGGATCTGCCCGGACAGGTCAGGGGATAGGCGCCATGAACCGCCGCGACGTCACGACAGGGCTTATCGCGCTTTCCGGCCTGGCCGTGGCCAGGCCGGTGACGGCCCAGACCTCGCCGTCCGGGCGTCCGGCGCCGGACAAGCGCCGCTATACCAGTCCAGCGGTCGAGGCGGCGATCGTCCGCATGCGCCGGGCCATCGGCGACCCCAAGCTCGCCGCCCTGTTCGAGGCCTGCTACCCCAATACACTCGACACCACGGTCGAGATGGGCGAGGTCGACGAAAAGCCCGACGCCTTCGTCATTACCGGCGATATCGAAGCCCTGTGGCTGCGCGACTCGTCCGCCCAGGTTTGGCCCTATCTGCCGCTGGCCAAGGACGATGCGGCGCTGCGCCTATTGTTCCGCGGCCTGATCCAGCGCCAGACGCGCTGTATTCTGATCGACCCCTATGCCAACGCCTTTCTGAAGGATCCCACGGCCATGACCACGCTGAAGTGGTCGATCGGCGATGAAACGACGATGAAGCCGGGCGTCGCCGAGCGCAAATGGGAAATCGACAGCCTGTGCTATCCGGTCCGGCTGGCGCACGGCTATCTGAACGCCACCGGCGACCAGGCCCCGTTCGACGACACCTGGCGGGCGGCGATGCATACGATCCTTCGGACTTTCCGCGAGCAACAGCGCAGGGATGGTCCCGGGCCGTACAGCTTCCAGCGCAAGGCCGAGGCGCCGACCGAGACCCTGGCGCTGGGCGGCTACGGCAGTCCGACGAAGAAGATCGGTCTGATCCATTCGGGCTTTCGGCCGTCGGACGACGCGTGCACCTATCCGTTTCTCATTCCGTCGAACCATTTCGCCGTGGTGTCCTTGCGCCAACTGGCGGCCATGGCCGCGACGACGGGCCTGGACGAGGCCTTCGCTCGGGATTGCCTGGCCCTGGCGGCCGAGATCGCGACGGCGCTGAGGGCGTACGGCCTGGTCGATGACGGTGCGGGTGGGAAGATGTGGGCCTACGAGGTCGACGGCTTCGGCAATGCGCTCGTCATGGACGACGCCAATGTGCCGAGCCTGCTGGCTCTGCCCTATCTCGGCGCCGCCGGCGCGGACGATCCGGTCTACCGGGCGACGCGCGCGGCCGTGTGGTCCGACCGCAATCCCTACTTCTTCCGCGGCAAGGCCGGTGAGGGCATAGGCGGGCCCCATGAGGGGCTGCGGCTGATCTGGCCGATGTCGCTGATGGTGCGCATCCTGACCAGTTCGGACGACGCCGAAATCCGCGCTTCGCTCGATATCCTGAAGTCGACCGATGCTGGCACGGGCTTCATGCACGAGACCTTCGACCAGGACAGTCCGGCGGTCTTCACCCGCGCCTGGTTCGCCTGGGCCAACGGACTGTTCGGTGAGACCCTGCTCGACCTCCAGGCTCGCAAACCCCATCTGCTTAGCTGAGAAACACGCCATGATCTCACGCCGGGACATACTGCTCTCGACCGCCGCCGTTACCGTCTTGCCGGGGACCGTCCTGGCGGCGCCGGAGACGCAAAGCCTGTGCGACTTTGTCGACCCGTTCATCGGCACGGGCGGACACGGGCATAACTTTCCCGGCGCGACGGTGCCGTTCGGCATGGTCCAGCTGTCGCCGGACACCTCCAATAACGGCTGGGATTCGTGTGCGGGTTATCACCAGCAGGACGGCTCGATCCTCGGGTTTTCGCACACCCATCTGAGCGGGACGGGCTGTCCGGACCTGCTGGATCTGCTGGTCGTGCCGCGGACCGGCCCGGTCGTGCTCGCGCCCGGCACGCTGGAGGCGCCGCAAACCGGTTACCGCTCGCGTTATGACCGCGCGACCGAGACGGCCACGCCGGGCTATTACAGCGTCGAACTGACCGACAGCCGCGTGCGCGCCGAACTGACGGCGACGAAGCGGGCCGGCCTGCATCGCTACACCTTCCCGCGGGGCGAGGCCGGCCACTTGCTGATCGACTGGCACCACGCCAACCTCAACTGGTGGGACAAGCCGCCCGTTCCCCACGTCCAGAACGCCACCTTGCGCCTGGTCGGCAGCGATACGCTGGTCGGCGGCCGTCAGGTCTCGCAATGGGCCAAGGACCGCTGGATATTCTTTGCGCTCAAGCTGTCGCGCCCCTTTACCTCGGCCACCCTCTATAGCGACGATGCCGCCGTCGTCGGGACCGAGGCCGAGGGCGGCAACCTGAAATGCGCGCTGCATTTCGGCGATGCGGGGGCGTCGCCCTTGCTTGTGCGCGCCAGTGTCTCTGCGGTCGATATCGACGGCGCCCTGCGCAATCTGGAGGCGGAGCTTCCTGACTTCGGCTTCGAACGAGTGGGCGCGGATGCGCGCGCGGCCTGGGAGCGCGAATTGGCGCGGGTGCGCATCGAGACTGGAGACGCGACGGCGCGCCGTATCTTCCATACCGCCCACTATCATACAATGATGGCGCCGACCCTGTTCAACGATGTCGACGGCCGCTATCGCGGCATGGACAACGCGATCCATCAGTTAAAGCCCGGCGAGGAGAACTACTCGACCTACAGTCTGTGGGACCAATATCGGGCGTCACACCCTTTCTTCATCCTGGCCCACGGCGAGCGGGTGCCCGATATCGTCGCGACATTGGTCCGCATGGGCCAGGAAAGCCCGGCCGGGCCGCCGATCTGGCCACTGCAGGGGCGCGAGACCGACACCATGGTGGGATATCATTCCGCCGTCGTGCTGGCCGAAGCCTGGCGCAAGGGCGTCAAAGGCGTCGATTACGAGGCCGCCTACGCGGTTATGCGCAAGCGCGCCTTTCAGGACAATGTCCACGGTCTCGATTGGTATCGCCGGCTCGGCTATATTCCAGCGGACAAGGTCGATGAGTCGGTGTCGCGGACGCTCGAATTCGCCTATGATGACTGGGCCGTTTCCAAGCTCGCGGAGGCCGCGGGGCAACGCCTGGAGGCCGATGTGTTGCGCCAGCGCTCACGCAGTTACCGCAATGTCTTCGATCCCTATATCGGTTTCATGCGGGGACGGCTCAGTGATGGCGAATGGGTAACGCCCTATTGGCCGGCGTCGCTGGGCTACAACCAGAAGATCTGGCGCGATTTTACCGAATCCAACGGCTGGCAGGCGACCTTCCTGAACCAGCATGACATCTACGGCTATATGACGCTGTTTGGCGGAGAGGCGGCCTTTGCGGCCAAGCTGGACGGCCTGTTCGATGCGTCGTCGGACATGCCCGACGGCACGCTTGCCGACATTTCAGGGCTGATCGGCCAATATGCGCATGGCAACGAGCCGAGCCACCACGTCGCCTATCTCTATGCCTATGCCGGCGCGCCCTGGAAGACCCAGGCGCGGGTGCGCCAGGTCCTGACGACGCTTTACGCCGCCGCGCCCGACGGGCTGGCGGGCAACGAGGACTGCGGCCAGATGAGCGCCTGGTACGTGCTGAGCGCCATGGGCTTTTATCCGGTGGATCCGGTCAGCGCCGTCTATGTCCTGGGCTCGCCGCTGTTCGACAAGGCGACGATAGCGGTCGGCGAGGGGCGGACCTTTGTGGTCGAGGCGCCGGGCAACGGGCCCGATGCGCCCTACATTCAGAGTGCCGCGCTCAACGGCCGCCCCCTGACGCGGTCGTGGATCACCCACGCCGAGATCATGCATGGCGGGCATCTCGTGCTACGTATGGGCAAGATGCCGAACACGTCCTTCGGCCACAGTCCTGCCGATCGTCCACCATCCTTTGCTTGAGGTGCAACATGCCGAACCTGCCAACGACCGATCGCCGAACCCTTATCCGTGCCGCGGCCGTTGTGTCGTCCCTGGCGGCCGCGTCCACCGCCAATGCCGAACTCGCGCCGGGCGCCATCGTCGTCTCGACCTGGGACTTCGGCGTCGCCGCCAACCAGGCCGCCTGGGAGGTACTGAAGGGCGGCGGCTGGGCGCTCGATGCCGTCGAGGCTGGGGCGCGCGTGCCTGAGGCCGACCTTAAGAACCACAGCGTCGGCCGCGCCGGCTATCCCGATCGCGACGGCCACGTTTCCCTCGACGCCAGCATCATGGATGAGACCTACCGTTGCGGCGCGGTGGCCGCGCTCGAACACATCGCCCATCCGATTTCGGTCGCGCGCCTGGTCATGGAAAAGACCCCGCACGTCCTGCTGGTCGGCGACGGCGCCCTGCAGTTCGCCATCGAGCAGGGGTTTAAAAAAGAAGATTTGCTGACGCCCGAGTCCAAAGCCGCGTGGAAGGACTGGTTGAAGACCGCCAACTACCGGCCGGTCGCCAACAGCGAGATGGGCACCTATGGCAAGGCGCCGGGAAGCAAGGTGCCGGGCGACGTCCACAACCACGATACGCTCGGCATACTGGCGCTCGACGCCAAGGGCCGGCTGTCCGGCGCCTGCACCACCAGCGGCATGGCGTGGAAGCTGCGCGGCCGGGTGGGCGACAGCCCGATCATCGGCGCAGGCCTCTATGTCGACGGCGAGGTCGGGGGCGCCACCTCGACCGGCGTCGGCGAGGAGGTCATCCGCACCGCCGGCAGCTTCCTGGTGGTCGAACTGATGCGCCAGGGCCGTTCGCCTCAGGCCGCCTGCGAGGAGGCGGTGATGCGTATTGTCCGCCGCCGCCCGGAAGCGGCGAAGACGCTTCAGGTCGGCTTTCTGGCGCTGAGCAAAAGCGGCGAGGTCGGCGCCTTCGCCATCCAGAAGGGCTTTGTCTATGCCCGCTGCGACGCTACGCGCACCGACGCGGTGATCCCGTCGGCCAGCGTCTTCGCCTGACCGGTGCGCCTTGCGTTTCTCGCCCTGATCCTTTTGCTGGCCTGGCCCGCCGCAACCCTGGCCGGCGCATTGCGAACCGCGCCCGATGCCACGCCGCAGGCCGGGGCCGCGGCGCAGTTGCTGCGCGATGAGGTCGAGGCGCGCAGCGGGCGTCCGTTCGGCGAAACCGGGCTATCGATCATTGCCGCCCGCCGTGAACAGATCGCCGCGCTGCTGCCGCTCGCCCAGGCAAGGGCGTGGCGCCACTGGCTTTCCACCGCGCCGCAACGCCATGCCGAAGCCTATAGTCTCGTGCGCATGGGGCGGTGGCAGATCGTCGCCGGTGATGACGACCGCGGAATTCTCTTCGGCATCGGCGATGTGCTGCGCAAGGCGGAGATATCTTCAACCCACCTCCGCCTGCCGCCCTTGAATATCCGCGCCGTACCCGAGGTGCCATTGCGTGCCCACCAGATCGGCTACCGCTTCAAGAACAACAGCTACGACGCGTTTACCCCGCCGATGCTCGAGCAGCAGGTGCGCGATCTCGCGGTCTTCGGCGCCAATGGCATCCAGTGGATCGCGCCGGTGTCCGATGACGCCGCCGAAAGCCCGCTGTTCCATGTCCCGCCGCTCGATATGGCCGTCGCCGCCTCAGGCCTGATGGCGAAATACGGGCTCGACTTCGATCTCTATTATCCCGAAATGGGCCCAGAAATAGACGACGACTATGCGCGCCCCGAAACCACGGCGGCCGAACTCGAACGTTTCGAAACCCTGGTCAAACAGCTGCCGAGAGTCGATGCCCTGTACATACCCGGCGGCGATCCCGGACATACCGCGCCCGACCGGCTGTTTCCGCTGGTCGAGGCCGAGGCGAAGATTCTTCGCCGCTACCATCCGAAGGCCGCCGTCTGGATATCGGGGCAGGGCTTTGACCGCGCGCAATACGCGCGCTTCTACGCCCTTTTGCAGGCGGAGCCGGGCTGGCTGACCGGCGTCTTCTTCGGACCGCAGTCGCGCGATCCGTTGCCGGTGCAGCGGGCGCGTATCCCGAAGCGGTATGCCATCGTCTTTTACCCCGACATCGCCCATACGATGCACGCCCAGTTCCCGGTGCCGCAGTGGGATCCGGCCTTTGCTCTGACCGAGGGACGCGAGCCCATAGATCCGCGGCCCTTGGCCGAGGCGCATATCGTCCGTCATTTCGCCCATGACTACGACGGTTTCGTCACCTATTCCGAGGGCGTGACCGATGACGTCAACAAGATGCTGTGGTCGCAGCTGGGCTGGAACCGCCGGCAGCCGGTCGGAGGAATACTTGCCGACTATGCCCGGTATTTCATCGGTGACGCGCGATTTGCCAAAGGACTTCAGGCGCTGGAAATCAACTGGAAGGGGCCCCTCGCGTCGAACCGTGGCATCGCGCCGACGCTTGCGGCGTTCGACGCCATGGCGTCCGCGCACGGGGATAACTGGCGCTTCGAGATGGCCTGGTACCGCGCCACCTATGACGCCTATGTCCAGCGCCGCGTGCGCGCGGAAACGGAGCGGCAGGTCGCGGCCATCGCGGCGCTGAGGATGGCCGATGCGGATGGCGCGCGGCGGGCCCTTGCCGTACCGGACGATGCGCAAACCCTGAGGCTTCGGCAGAGGCTGTTCGACCTCGCGGCGGCGCTCTACCGGCATATCGGGTTGCAACTGAGCGTGTCGCATTTCGGCGCTTCCGGTGTCGAACGCGGCGCCAATCTCGACCGCGTCGACGTGTCTCTCAACGACCGGGTATGGCTGCTCAGCCAGATCGAGGCCGCCGAACGCACCGGCGATCCGGCGCGCCTGCGGGCCCTGGCCGATGTCGACGCGGTTCCCAAAGGCGGCTTTTACGACGACCTCGGTGATCCCGGACACGAGCCGCATCTGGTGCCTGGAAAAGGCTTCGCCGCCGATCCGGAGGCCTATGACAGCGCCATCGACGGCATCGCCGACCGCACGGCCGACGACGGCTGGCGGATGCGTTGGATCACCTATGCCGAAACTCTGTACGAACGGCCGGTCATCCTGCGCTATACGCGGCTCGACCGGCACACCCGTTACCGGCTCAAGATCGTCTACGCCGGTGAGGACTATGCCCTGCCGGTCCGGTTGACGGCCAACGGAGTCGTGTTGAGTGATGTCTCTGCACGCGCGTCCAACCCGATGTCGGTCGAGTGCGAAGTGCCGCAAGCCTTGACACGTGGCGGCGTCCTCACTCTGCGCTGGACGGGGCCAGACGGCATGGGCGGCAGCGGCCGGGGCCACCAGATCGCCGAGGTGTGGCTTGTTCCAGATTAACGGATCAGGCTCGATTAACGCGTGAGAATGCCCACACTGGCGACGGCGATGACCGGCTTGTCCTGAACCGCGTGCGCCAGGCTTAGTCGCAGATAGCGTCCCCTGCGCGATGCGGTGAACCGGATTTTTTGCTCGGCGCGGCTGGCGGCTATATTGGCGAATTCGCCGCTGGCGACCGGGTCGCCCCAGGTCTTGCCGTCGTCGCTGACCCAGGCGGTAAAGACGGCTGGCGGGCCGATCTTTTCCGCCCTGGCGACATCGATTCTCAATGTGCTTGTCGGGGTCAATGTGAAGCCCGTCAGGACACGGGGTTGCGCCAGGTCGATGACGATATCCAGCGATTGCCCCGCCTGTCCGATCAGGCCTGAGTCATCGAGAAAACCGGAGGCCGGCGCCCCGTCAGCCGTTACCGTCCAGGCGCCGGAGGCGACGTCGAAATCGGCGGTCGCTACGCCACTGATCGCGCCGCTCGCCGCCTTGACGGCGACGGCATGGACCGTACCGCCGTCGGGAAGGGCAAGGGGCGTGGTATAGGCGGCGGCGTTTGCGCCGGGCGGCGAACCATCGAGCGTATAGACGAGACGCTGGCCGGGGCCCGCCGCCCTGATCGTCACCAGGCCGTTGCGGTCGCGCGTGATCGACGGCTCTTCGACAAGGTCGGGCAGGAGATGGAGGCTGAATTCGGCAATGATCGGAGAGGCCGCGGCCTTGGTGATGCGCACGCGGACCGCTTCGGCCGTTACGGGGGCATCCAACCGGATCACGCGCTGAGGCCCGATACAGGTATGGCGGGCGAGGGTTTGCCATTGGCCGTTCTGACGGACGTCGATCTCGTAGTCATCGACGCGGACGCCGAAAGGCAGGGCTTCGCGCAGGCGGACGAGATCGAAGCGCACCGGATGCGGCAGGGTGAACTGCAGCCAGGCGCCCGCGCAATCGTTTAGACGTGCTGCCCAATAGCCGTGATCAGTCAGCACCTTTTCCGGGCCGTGGGCGGCAGCGAAGCGGCTGCTGGCGGTCACCTTGGCCCCGGTGGCAAGGTTCTCGGCATAGGCCTTGTCGAGAATGGCGCGGAAGGCAGCGAGATTTCGCGCATCGCTGTCGCCGATACGGCCGGTGCGGTTGGGCGGCACATTGAGCAACAGGTTGCTGCCGCGGCCTACCGAATGGAGGTAGAGATCGAGCAGGTTTGCCGGCGAACGCACCTTGTCGTCCTCGTCGGCGTGCCAGAACCAGCCCGGACGGATCGACACGTCGGTCTCAGCCGGGTTCCACAGGTCGCCGCCGCGGACGCCGCTATTGCCCTTTTCCGGCGTGTAGGGTGTGTCGTCCATGGTCGGCCAGCAAGGATCGCCGGCGACGCCGTTCTCATTGCCGACCCAACGCACGTCCATATGAGCGTCGGCGAACATGACGGCGTCCGGCTGCAGGTCACGCACGGTCTGGCGGACACGGTCCCATTGATAGTAGGTGTCGCCGTCGATATGGCGGGTCTCGCGCGCGCCGCCATAATAGCCGTCGCCGCCATTGGCGCCATCGAACCAGACCTCGTAGATCTTGCCGTAACCGGTCAGCAGTTCGTGCAGGAGGTTGAAATAATAGTCGATATAGCCCGCGCGGCCGTATTCGGGATGGTTGCGATCCCAGGGCGAGAGATAGACGCCGAACTTCACGTCGTGGCGCGCGCAGGCCTGGGATATATCGCGGACAACATCGCCCTTGCCGTCCTGGAACGGGCTGTTCTTGATACTGTGTTCGGTATAGCGGCTGGGCCAGAGGCAGAATCCGTCGTGGTGCTTGGCGGTCAGGATCAGTTGCTTCAGCCCGCCCGCCTTGCACGCGGTCACGATCTGGTCGGCGTCGAAATCGGTGGGGTTGAAAATCTTCGGGTCCTCGTCGCCAAGTCCCCATTCGCGATCCGTGAAGGTGTTCACGGTGAAATGCAGGAATCCATAGGTTTCGAGCTTGTGCCAAGCCAGTTGCCGCTGCGACGGTACCGCGCCCCAGGGCGGAGGCGCGCTGGCGGCCAGGGCTGTTCCGGGCAGAACCGCCGCCACCACGCTGCCACCGGTAAGCGCGATAAGTGTGCGTCGAGAGGGGGTGTAGGGGGCCATGAGAAACCTCGCGGGATTATCAAGGTTACGGCGTCAGGTAAGATCGACATAGATCGGCACGCTGCCGCCGATGATGGTCTCACAGAGGTTCAGTTTCTTGTCGAGCCAGACGATATCGGCGCGCCGGCCGACGCTTAAGGTTCCGCGTTCGGCCTCGAGACCCAGGAAATTCGCCGGCGCCGTCGCCGCCATGATCGCGGCTTCGGGGAGCGTGCGCCCAAGCATTTGCACGACGTTGCGCACGGCATCGACCATGTCGAGGTCGGAGCCGGCCAAGGTACCGCTATCATCGACACACACGCCATTTTCGACGTGGATACGCTTGCCGTTGAGCATGAAGGTCTTGGTCTTGGAGCCGACCGTCGGCATGGCGTCGGTGACCAGCATGAAGCGGTCGATCGGCCGGGTGCGCAGGGCGATACGCAACACCGCCCAGTCGACGTGACGGCCGTCGACGATCAGCCCGCACCAGGCGGTCTGGTCTTCCAGCGCCGCGCCGACCACGCCGGGCGCGCGGTGGGTCATGGGCGACATGGCATTGAACAGATGGGTGAAACTGGTCACGCCGGCCTTCAGCGCCGCCTTGGCCGTGTCGTAGGTGGCGTTGGTATGGCCGGCGGCAATCAGCACGCCGGCATCGCGCAGTTCGCTGATGTCGGCGGGCGTGCAGTTCTCCGGCGCCAGGGTCACCAGGGTCTTGCCGCGCTTCAGGCTTTTCAGCAGCGCCTTGGATTGCGCATCGAGCGTGCGGAACAGGTCGGGATTGTGGATGCCCTTGCGTTCGCGGCTGATGAAGGGGCCTTCGATATGCAGGCCCAGCACGCCCGGCACACCGGCCTCGATGGCGGCTTCGGTGGCGCGCATGGCGGCGTCGATGACTTCGAGCTCGTCGCTGATCAGGGTCGGCAGATAACCGGTGGTGCCATAGGCGCGATGCGCCCGGCCGATGGCGGCGATCCCTTCGAGCGTGGTGTCGTCGTTGAACAGGACGCCGCCGCCGCCGTTGACCTGGGTATCGATGAAGCCCGGCAACAGATACCCGCCGGCAACATCCACAATTTCACGATCACGCTCCGTGACGGGCCCGGTCTCGATCGCGGCGATGGTCTCACCCTCGCACGTCAGCGTGCCGGTGATGATGCCGTCGGGCGTGACGATCTGGGCATTGATGAAGGAAACGGTCATACGGTCCTCGTCACCTTGTTGAGGTGCGGCGGGGTGTCGGGATTGAGGCCGCGCGCCAGCGACAGGGCGTTGGCCAGGCGGTAGAAGCTTTGGATCAGCAGGATCGGCTCCAGGGCCGGGGCGGTGGTCAGGCTGGGCAGATGCACGGCGCCCTCGAGAGGGCCCGCCGCATCGGCCAGCAGCACAGCGGCGCCGCGTTCGGTGAATTCGGCGGCGACTTCGCGCACGCCTTCGCCGGCGGCATCGACGGTGGCCAGGGCCAGGACGGGGAAGCCGTCGCCGACGATGGCCATGGGGCCGTGGCGCACCTCGGCCGACGAAAAGGCCTCGGCGTGCAGGGCGCAGGTTTCCTTGAGTTTCAGCGCCGCCTCCTGGGCGACGGCCAGGCCGTAGCCACGGCCGATGACGAACAGGTTGCGCGCCGCGGTCAGCACGGGAAGCGCCGGCGTCCAGTCGAGCGCGAAGGCCTTTTCCAGTTGTTCGGGCAGGGCGTCGAGCGCGTCCTGCAAGGCGTCGTCGCCGGCCCAGGCCGCGACGATGGCCGCCAGCCCGGCGAGCGAAGTGATATAGGACTTGGTCGCCGCCACCGAGCGCTCCGGACCGGCGCATAATGGCAACAGGGTGTCGGCGAGCGCCGCCAGGGGGCTCGTCTCGTCATTGACCAGGGCGACGATGTGGGCGCCGGCGCGCTTGTGCGCCTCGACCGCGGTCAGCAGGTCGGGCGACCGTCCCGACTGCGAAATGGCGATGCACAGCGAATCCTCGGCGACGACCGCGGCGGCGTAGATCGACGACACCGACAGCGCCGCCGACGAGGTCGGCACGCCCAGCAGCGTCTCGATCAGATACTTGCCGAAGGTGGCGGCGTGGTCGCTGGAACCGCGCGCGCAGGTCGTCACCGAGCGCGGCGGATGGGCGCGCAGATGCGTGGCCAGGCTTGCCAGGGGCGCGCGGTTCCGGTCGAGGAAGCGGCGCACCGCCGCCCCGCCCTCGGAGGCTTCGGCGTACATCAAGGTCGCGGTCGGGTCGGCAACGGCGGGCGCGACGGGCGCAAGAATGGAAGAAGGCATATTAAGTCCTGAGAGGAGGGATCAGCTGATATCGTTCAGTTCAGCAACGACGTCGTAGGCGTCCCCGCGGTAGTAGGATTGGGTGAATTCGGCGGCGCGGCCGTCCTGGAGGAAGCCGCGGCGTTCGATGAACAGGCCGGCGTCGCCGGGCTTGATGCCCAGACGCTCGGCCTGTTCGGCGGTGAAGTTGACGGCGCGCAGCCGTTGCAGGGCGCGCACCGGGCGGTGTCCGGTCTTTTCAAGCGCCTCGTAGAGCGAGGCCCCCACGGTTTCCAGCGACGCCAGGCAGTAGCCTGGAATGGTCGAGTTCTCGAGCGCCATGGTCTGGCCGTCGGCATAGCGGATGCGCTGGAAGCGGTAGACCAGGGCGCCGGGCGACAGGCCGAGCGATAACGATTCCTCCGGCGTCACGGCGCCCGAGGTCTTGGAGACCCATTCCGAATGCGGCTTGCGCCCGCGCGATTCCATGTCCTCGGAGAAGGACGACAGCTTGGAGAAGCTCTTTTCGACGCGGCTGGCGACGAAGGTA
>Ga0302314_10006062_pt1 | contig 21960 bp, 20 predicted proteins | sample III_Palsa_N2_3_FD_200533 | JGI IMG/M metagenome (GOLD analysis project Ga0302314, IMG submission 200533) | Peat permafrost microbial communities from Stordalen Mire near Abisko, Sweden - III_Palsa_N2_3 | ecosystem: Environmental > Terrestrial > Soil > Palsa > Peat permafrost | place: Sweden...
CGGTCAGCGCGCCGGCTTCGCGAGCGACTTCGATCAGCCGGTCCGAGAGCGCGTGCCAGCTATCGTCGTCCCAGACATCATTGGCCATCCGGCATGCGAGTGGCATCCAGCGGAATCCCAATTCGGTGGAGACGTCCTCGTGGCGGAATGCGCTCAGTGCCTTCGCCAGGATCGGGGCGCCCACGGCGTATCCCTCCCTGGTCAGTACGGCCAGTCCATCCAGCAGCAGATCGCAGGCACGCGGTGGCTGTGATCCTGGCTGCGCCGCACGTGCGGCCTCGGCCACCTCCAGTATCACGTCGCGCGGGGCCATGCGGCCCGCGGTCCGGGCTGCGGAGAATGCGTGGCCGTACGTCTCGCGCGCTAGCCCATGGTGGCACGGTTCGAGCCGCCTGGCCGCCGCGAGCTGCAGGGGTGGTGCGTCGTGACCACGACCGAGGTCGGCTGCCATCTGGGCACGCAGCAGCTCCGCACGCGTGTGGCTGACGTCGTCGAGCGGTCCGGCCTGCGCCATGGCCAGCAGCCGCAGGGCTGCGGTCGGCGCTCCGGCTTGGTGCTTGCTCTGGGCCGCGACCAGCGCACGGTGGGCCCGGCGGTCCGGGTCGGGTGTCAGCTCGGCGGCGCGTTCGAGGAAGGCGGCGGCCGCGGCCAGGCCTCCGCGGGCCCGGGCCGGGTCGGCCGAGCGTTCGAGCTCGGCAGCGACGCCCTCGTCGAGCCCGGGCGTCGCGTGCCCAAGCTGCCAGGCGCGGCGGTCGCGATCAACGTCGGGGTCGGTGGCTTCCGCGAGGGCGCGGTGGACGCGCTGCTGCTCCTCCGGCGAGGCCGCCCGGTAAACCGCAGACCGGGTGAGTGGATGACGGAACCTTACCTGCCCGTCGGCCTCGATCAGCCCGGCCGCGGCCGCCGGCGCCACGGCCGCAGCCTCGACGCCGAGTTGGCCAGCCGCACGCCACACTAGAACCGGGTCGGCTACCGGCTCGGCCGCGGCTATGAGTAGCAGCAGCCGGGTCGCCGGCGGCAGCGGCTTCAGCCGCCGGCGGAAGCCTTCCTCGATCTGGACCGGCATGGCCGCAGTACCGGGCGAGCCGAAGCCGCCCGCCACCTGCTCGGGCGTCAACCCGTGCGCTAGGTCCAGCAACGCCCGCGGATTGCCCCGCGTCTCGGCCACCATCCGATCCCGTACCCGCTCATCAAGCGGACCCGTGATGACCGAGTCCAATAGAGCCCGTACCTCACTATCGGCCAGCCCGCCGACCGCAAGCTCCGCCAGGCCCGTCAGGTCCTGCTTGTCACCGGGCTGACGCACCGCGAAGACAATACCGATCGGCTCAGCCGCCAGCCGGCGCGCTACAAAGGCGAGCGCTTGTGCCGAGGCCCGGTCGAGCCACTGCGCATCGTCCACGACGCAGACCAGCGGTCGTTCCCCGGCCACGCCGGACAGCAAGCTCAAGACAGCCAGACCGACCGCGAAGCGGTCGGGCGCATCCCCGCCCCGCAGGCTGAACGCCGTGCTGATCGCGTCGCGCTGCGGACCGGGAAGGCGTTCGAGCCGATCCAGAAACGGCGAGCACAGCTGATGCAACCCGGCGAACGAGAGCTCCATCTCGGCCTTGATGCCCGCCGCTCGCGCGATGTGACAGCCACGCGCGCGCTCCACGAGATATCCGAGCAGCGCGGTCTTGCCAGCCCCCGGCTCGCCATGCACGACCAGCGCCCGGCTATGACCCGCCTGCATATTCGCCAGGAGCCGATCTAGTTCTTCGCATTCGCTGCGTCGGCCACGCAGCCTGCGCTCGGGCGCCGCACCGGCCAGCGCGAGCACCGGGGTCTGGTCGAAGGCTGCCACCCCGGTTCCCAGGTAGCTAAGTGACTCGTTCATGACGCGCCGCTCTTTCTGCCGTCCGGCCGTTGAGTGACCGTGCGGGTGTTCTGCTTATCGGCGATGCCGCCGGGGATGACGGCATCGGGGTGGCGGTGACCTTGTTGCGGTCCTCGGTCAGCGGGCGGCGCCGGTCCCGTGGCGGCGTAGCCTCCGTCCCACCAGCTAGTGACCAGCGCCGCGTACTCGTCCGCGGCGTCTTCCCAGGTGAAGTGACCTGCCTCGAGGACGTCGAGTTTGCTGTTGGGCAGCCGCTGATGGAGGAACTCAGCGTTGACGGGCGGCACCGCCCGGTCATGCGCGCCGGCGATGATCTGCACCGGCGTCTCGACCTGCGGCAGCAGGCCGGCCAGGGCGGGGAGTTGGGCTGGGTAGGTGCGCACGTAGCCCATCGACTCGGCGAAACGGTTGCCCTGATAGGAGGACAGGTAATCCTCGCGGACGGAGTCGGGCAGCGCGTATCGCGTGATGTCGGCCAGGGCGCCGGCGACCATCTGCCGCGGGTCGGCGCCGCGGAACGGGTCGAGGTCGGGCGCTTCGACCCACTCTTTCAGCCACCCGCCCAGCTGGAGCGGAACCGCCGTGTTCCCGCTGCCCACCACAAGGCTACGAAGCCGGCCCGGATACGCGGCGGCGGCGAAAAGCGCCGCCGCGGTGCCCACGTCGGGCGCGATGACGTGCGGGTGCTCGAGCCCGAAGGCGTCGGCCGCGCGGATGAGGAACTCGCCCATTGCCCAGGGGGACAGCAGCGCGTCCCGGCGCTGGGAATGACCGAACCCGGGCAGGTCGATCGCCACCAGATGGGTGTGCTCGGCGAGGCGCGTCCAGATCTGCTCGTACGCGAGCAGGCTCTCCGGCCACGGGCTGAGTAGCATGGCGTGATCGTCGCGGTCCTCGCTCTGGGCGAACCGGACCGTCAACCCGTCGATGACCCGGAACTGCATCTGGAACGATGTGTTCAGCCAGATCGTCACGATGCGGCTCCCTGGTGTCGTGATCGCCCTGGTCGGGCGATTACCTCCCTGCGATTGTCATTTCCGGGGGGCCGCGCTCGCGTCCGCCAAGTGCACAGTGCAGGTGGCCAGTGGCGGCGGGGCAGTGCACAGTGCGAGTGGCCAGCCACGGCCCGGCAGCGCGCTGGCCGGGGCGCCGGGGCTAGCGTGACCGGGCGGTGTCCGCGTCTGCAGGCAGGACGCGGTGGAGCTGGCCGCGAGAGCTGATGCCGAGCTTGGTGAAGATCTTGCGCAGGTGGTACTGGACGGTGCGCGAGCTGATGAACAGCCGGGCGCCGATTTCGGGGTTGGACAGGCCGTCGCGGGCCAGCCGGGCGACTTGGGCTTCCTGGGGGGTCAGTTCGACTGTGGTCTCGACGGTGCGTTTGCGGGCGGTCTCGCCGGTGGCCGCCAGCTCGCGGCGGGCCCGTTCGGCGAACGCCCCGATGCCCATCGCGTCCAGCATGCCGTGGGCCGTTCGCAGCTGCTCCCGCGCCTCGGTGCGGCGGCCCTGGCGGCGCAGCCATTCGCCGTAGAGCAGGTGGGCGCGGGCGAGTTGGGCGCGGACCCTGGTCCGGCCCAGCCGCTCGATCGACTCGCGGTAGCAGCTGTCGGCGGCATCGCCCTCGCTGAGCAACGCGCGAACGCGGGCCTGGATCCCCATCGCCCACTCATTTTCAGTGATGGGGCTACGTTCGGACAGCCACTGCAGGGCGGCCCTGACCAGGGCGATGTCGCCGGTCCTGGCCGCCGCCTCGGCCAGTTCAGGCACGACAAGCGGTCCGTAGCCGACCGGATCACGCTCGAATGCGCGCCAGGCGGCGTCGCGGGCGTCGTCGTGACGGCCGAGGCCGTTATAGAGCACCGAGCGCGCGTGGTTCGCGTAGTTGACTACCCTGCCCATGCCGTTTGCGGTTGCTTCCCGCGCGGTGGCCGCGATCAGCTCAGATGCCTGCGGCTCCTGGCCCCGCCAGGCCTCGACCACCATTGCGGGATAACCACCCGGCGGGTTTCCGGTCGCCTCCCCGATCAGGCGATCTTCTTCGATCAGCTGCGCCGCCGTGGTCAGCTCGCCGGCGACAACGCGGATCCAGGCGAGCTGGCCGACCGCCAACTGCAAAAGCACGAGCGCGCCCGTGTCACGAGCGAACCCAACCTGGCGAGCGGCCAGGGCATCCCAAGAATCGAAGTCCCATAGCTCGAGGGCGATGATGGCGCCCGCTCTGGAACCGGCGAGCCAGAGCCAGCGGCCTACCTCGTCGGTGCCGACATCCACCGCGAGAAACAGCTCGAGCGCCCGGGTCAATATCGGCTCGGCCGCTGCGTATCCGTCGGTAAACCGCAGCGCGGACGCGTCAAGCAGGACATCAACCGCACGCGGCGGGTCGGGGCCGGGGGGTGCGGCTCGCGCGGCCTCGGCCACCTCTCTAACGCTGCCCGGGCTATCCAGGTCCCCGGCCCAGATCGCGGCGCCAAGGGCCTCCAGGTACGTCTCGCGCGCCACCTCGGTGTTGAGCGGTTCGAGGCGTGTAGCCGCGCTGAGGAGCAACGGAGCAGCATCGCTGATCCGTCGCTGCACCAGCGCAATCTGTCCGCGCAGATGCTCAACTTGCGCTCCCTGCAGGGCGTCGAGCGGGCCCGCCTCGACCGCAACCAGAAGCCCCAGCGCCGCATCGAGCGCGCCAGCATCGCACTTTGCCCGGGCCGCGGCCAGCAGGCGCCGCGCCTGGCGGGCGGGATCGGGTGTCAGCAGCGCCGCGCGCTCCAGGAACGCGGCCGCCGCGGCCAGGCCTCCGCGCGCCTGTGCCCGCCCGGCCGAGCGCTCGAGCTCCCCGGCCACGTCCTCATCCGGTCCGGGCGCAGCCTGGGCCCGGTGCCAGGCGCGGCGATCAGGGTCGACCTGCGGATCGGTGACCTGCGCCAATGCGTCGTGCACGGCCTGTCTCTGCTGGGCCGATGCCGACCGGTAGGCCGCCGAGCGTGCCAGCGGATGGCGGAACCGCACCTGGGCGCCGAACTCCACCAGTCCGGCCTCGGCCGCCGCCGCTCCCGCCTGGACCGGAATACCCAGCTTCCCAGCCGCCCGCCACACCAGCGACGAGTCGCCGGACGGATCGGCCGCCGCCAGCTGCAGCAGCTGCCGGGGGGCGGCCGCAAGAGCTTCGATCCGCCGCCCGAAGGTCTCCTCAATTCGGCCCGACAGGGGGGTCGTGCCGGGCAGCCCGAACCCCCCCGCCAGCTGCGCCGGCGTCACTCCACGGGGCAGCTCAAGCAACGCCAGCGGATTACCCCGCGTCTCGGCGACGATCTGGTCCCGGACCCGGGCATCCAGCGGACCGGTCAGTACCGAGTCCAGCAGCGCCCGCGCATCAACTTCCCCCAGTCCCTCCACGACCAACTCCGGCAACCCCGCTAGCTCCTCACCTGGGACCCGGGCCGCGAACACCAGCCCTACCGGGTCGGCGGCCAGACGGCGCGCAACAAACCCGAGAACCTGCGCTGAGGCGCTATCGAACCACTGCTGGTCATCGACCACGCATACCAGTGGCCGCTCCCCGGCCACCTCCGACAGCAAGCCCAGCACGGCCAGGGCGACCAGAAACCGGTCCGGCGCCGAACCGGCACCGATGCCGAATGCGGTCCGTAGCGCATCGCGCTGCGGACCGGGGAGCTGGTCAAGGTGATCCAGCATCGGCGCGCACAGCTGGTGCAGCCCGGCGAACGCCAGTTCCATCTCCGACTGCACACCCGTGGCACGCGCCACCTGGCACCCCGTTGCCCGCCCGGCTACGTATTCCAGCAGCGCGGTCTTGCCGACCCCCGCCTCGCCGCGGACCACCAGCACCCGACTCTCCCCGGCCCGGACAGCATCGATGAGCCCGTCGAACATGCCGCACTCGCCGCGTCGGCCTCTCAGCTCGGGCGCGTGTCCTCGCAGTCGGGAGCGGGTAGCCATCGTCCAGCGCTACGCCGCGTCCATGTCGCCGGATTCGGCGGCAGCCTCGCCATTCGCCCGGATCGCGGGCCCGATAAGGCCATGGCCAACCCCGACGAGCACCTCAGCCCGTTGCCATACACGGCGGTTCCGCTTCAAGACCACTTCCAGGCAAGTGCCAAGCCTGACCAGCAGCGCAGTCTTCCCGCCAGGCAGCCGCAGCCGCTGCTTGTTCCAAGCCTACTCCGGGGGGCCGGGACAGGAAACCCGCTGCTCCGCCGAACGCGGGGATGTCAGGAGGGCCTCGAAATGAAACAAGAAATTACGGTTATGCCCGTCTGCGACATTGATCGCACTGAATTTCTGTGAGACGTTGAGGTGTCGAGCCAAAATCGACCTTTTCCGACGAAGACTTCCGGGTAGTGCAACGATCAGGCGGGGCCTGAGCCTGATGCGGTAGCTGACGCCGTCGGTCGTAGCGTTCCCAGCGCATGTCCGCCAGCAGTGATCTCCTGAACCGCCACGATGCTGTGGTACCGCTCCGCTGACGGATCAAGAATTACCAATTCCTGACCCAGGAGGGATCTTGTCCCGTCACCATTTGGCCAAAGCGACTGCTGGCCTACTCCTTGCGACGGCCATTGCCGCGTGCAGTTCCTCCTCGTCCCCTTCTTCCGGGCCGACGAGTTCAAGTTCCGCCTCAGGCAGCACCAGTTCTGGCCTGGCGCCTCTCCGGGCGAAGATAGCCCATTACATGCAGACCCCATCATGGGTGTCTCCGGGGCCGTCCATCAACCTGGCCAGTCTGTCGGGTAAGAAAATCTTGGTTATACCTACTTCAAGTGCTATCCCCTTCTGCTCCGACATAAGCACAGAAATGGCAACTGTTGCGAAACAATTCGGCGTCACCGTCACCCAGTACGCGAACCAAGGCGAGCCCTCGCAATGGGTGGCGGGCATGGACCAGGCGCTTTCCACACATCAGAATCTGGTCGACCTCACCTGCGGTCTGAACCCGGCCACGCTGGAGCCGCAGATCACTCAGCTCAAGTCGGCCGGTATCGATGTAGTGTCCGCGCACGCTTACGATCCGTCGCAGAGCCCGCTCCCTGGACTCAGCGGAGTCGTCTACGCGCAGTATCACCTCGTGGGTGAACTGGAAGCCGACTGGGCCATTCTGCAAACCAGCGGCCACGGAAATGTCCTCGTCGTCAGCGACGAGGGAGATGTTTCCACGCCTCCCCTTCTTGCAGGTATCCGATCGCAGTTCAAGCAATATTGCCCGTCCTGCGCCGTCTCCTACGTTTATATTCCCATACCAGACTGGGCGACCAAGATCGAGCCAGCCGTTGCTGCCAAGATTAGCAGCGACCCGAAGCTGAACTTCATCATCCCGATCGGCGACGGGATGGTGCAATATGTCGCGCCGGCAATCATCTCTGCGGGCGCAACTGGCCGCATTCACGTCGGAAGTTTTAATGCCACGCCTTCAGTGGTTGAGATGATGCAGTCGGGATCGACTGTAACCTTCGACGTCGGCGAAGATTTCCCCTGGCTTTCGCGCGCGATTCTCGACCAGGACTTCAGGGTGCTACTGCACACTACGCCCAGCGTATCCGAATACGCGCCAGTTCGTGTATTTACCAAGCAGAATGCCAGCGACGCTGGCACTCCGCCGTCGTTTGAAACGGGATACGGCAATGCGGCGAATATCAACTTCGCACTTCTGTGGAAAAAATGACCGGGTAAAGTCCCGGTTATCAAGGCCAGGATGGACATCGACACGGTTAGAGACTGATCGGAATTCGCTTATCTGCTCGGCTAGTCCATGTTGGCCTGTCGCCTGAAGATCTCGAGTATCTGGTCCAGTCACTAGCCCGGCTCATTCAAGCTGCACGGGGAGGTCCATCTGTGAGCGAGGACGACAACAGACCGCCTTATGACCTGGGAGAGACGTCCCGGCCAATCTTTGAACTAAGGAATGTATCAAAGCGCTTCGGTGGCGAGGAGGCGCTCATCTCTGTAGACATCGAAGTTCGCGGAGGTGAGGTCCATGGCTTGCTTGGCCAAAACGGATCAGGCAAGTCGACGCTGATAAAGATCCTGTCTGGATATCACGTGGCTGACTCAGAAGCTGAGCTGCTGATTCGCGGCCAGCCTCACCGGCTGCCACTCCCCGCGACAGCACTTCGCCGCCTTGGCTTCAGCTTCGTGCACCAGGATCTCGGTCTCATTCCATCGCTATCAGTGCTGGAGAACCTCTGCATGGACCAGATTGTGTCAGCTGGCCGGCGCATCAATTGGAGAGCTCTGGCTCGGTACGCGAAGAATTTGCTGGCCGAGTTCGGCCTGAACATCGACCCGAAGGCCACTGTCTCCGAGCTGCCGCCGTGGAACCGGCCGCTGATTGCCGTCGTGCGCGCGATCGGCAACATGCGCACGATCATAGCGGATGCGCCAGACCAGCGTGGCGCACTCATACTCGACGAGCCCTCGGCGCGAATGTCGCAGGACATGGTAAGTCATCTTCACGCCGTCATCCGCCAGGTGGCCGATCTCGGCCACGCAGTGCTGCTCGTTTCGCATAACCTCGACGAGGTACTCAGGGTCACCGACCGGATCACTGTGCTGAGGGATGGGCGGGTGGCCGGCGAGCTGGAGACCGCGGTTACGCCGCGCGCGCAGCTCGTCGAGCTGATCGTGGGTGAAATGCGCGGTCTGAGCTCAGCTCCAATCAGCTCGACAGTGCGCTCCTCTCCCGCGGCCGCGTCGGCCGAGATCCAGATCTCAGGCCTGTCCGGTGCCTCTGTTCGAGAATTCGCGCTCCGGCTGCGCCGCGGGGAAATCGTCGGCGTGACTGGGCTGGTCGGATCCGGGTTTGATGACGTCGGCGCCCTGCTATTCGGTGAGCGGCGCGCCACAGCGGGAATGCTGCACCTCGGCGAACATGCGGAGCTGCTAAGCCGCATGACACCAGTCAAGGCCCTCGCGCTGGGTATTGCACTAGTACCGCCGGACCGGCTCAGCCAGGGCTGTATTCCCGAGCTCACCGTCGCTGATAACGTCTCGATGCCGATACTTAAGTCATTCACGACCGCGGGAGCGATACGCCAGCAAAAAATCCACCACCAAGTCGCCGACTGGGTAAGACAGCTCGGTGTCAAGCCCGCTGACCCGGAAATGACCGTCAGCTCGCTGAGCGGCGGTAACCAGCAAAAGGTCCTGCTGGCTAAGTGGCTGCAACTGTCTCTTCGGCTGCTCATCGTTATCGAGCCGACGCAGGGCGTCGATGTAGGAGCGCGGAAAGAGATATTCTCCCTACTGAAAAAATATGCGACGCAAGGCAGTGCCATCCTGTGCTGCAGCACAGACCAAGATCAGCTCGCTGAGCTATGCAGTGCAGTCTGCATTATGCATCAAGGCCGTCTCGCGCAGACGCTCCGTGGCGCGGATATAAATAGGAAGCGAATCACAACCGCTGTTCTTGGTGTCAATATGGAGGACAGCGAGGAGTCATGATGGCGACCAAAGGTTTCTGGTCCCGCCGCCCGCGTAGCCCTCGGCCTGCAACCTCAGTAGGAGCACGGAACCGCCGTATCCAAGCATTCAGCAGCAAGTACGCTTTGTTCGCCGCCTGGGCATGCACGATACTCATATTCGCGCTGCTGGAGCCGCATACGTTCCTGGCCAGAGAGAATATCACTTCCACGCTGAGTTCTCAGGCCGTCCTTGTGCTACTGACTTACGCATTGGTGGTGGCGCTGACCGCAGGAGAATACGACGTTTCTGTGGCTGCGGTCCTGACGCTTTCATCGATGATCATTGCTATCCTGAATACCGAAGATCACATCAACATAGCACTGTCGATTCTGGCCGCGCTGGCCATCGGGCTGCTGGTTGGCGCAGCTAACGGTTTTGTCATTGTTGTCATCGGAGTTGACTCCATAATCGCGACGCTCGGCATGGGCAGTCTCCTTTCTGGAGTCGTCTTGTGGATCAGTGGAGGCAACACCCTCTCGGGCATATCCAACTCGCTGGTTACGTTGGTCGTCGTGCCGCATGTCTTTGGCCTGTCACTGAGCTTCATCTATGTCGTGGCCGCCACCATATTGCTGTGGTATGTGCTCTCATACCTCCCGGTGGGCCGTCGGCTCCTCTATGTTGGCAGGAGTCGTGAGGTGTCACGACTAACCGGTCTTCGGGTCGGCAGGCTGCGGTGGGGCGCGCTCATCGCTGCGTCCTTCATCGCCGCAGCCGCCGGGGTCCTGTATGCGGGTACCACCGGTGGCGCTGATCCGACTTCGGGTCTGGCTTTTCTCCTGCCCGCGTTCGCCGGGGTGTTCCTCGGAGCGACCACCATACAGCCGGGCAGGTTCAACGCCTGGGGCTCCTTCGCGGCGGTTTATTTCCTGGTGACAGGCATTAATGGTCTGTCGCTGATCGGCATTCAGGTGTTCGTCCAGGATCTCTTCTATGGCGCTGCCCTGATCGTGGCGGTCTCGGCGTCGATGCTCGCCCGCCGTCGCACCAGTGCTTTATGAGCTGCGCTTCGATGCCCATCCGGCGCGTCCTTCGCTAACTTCATGCTGTTCTCCCCGTATCTCATCCCACGGCTCGGCCCGAGACATAGGCGGCCGCTGCACCGGGACGCGTGAGCAGTCCGCCTGCTCCCAGCCATGAGGGGGATCCTCGGCCGCCCGACGTTCTCCGCCCCGCCAGCCTTGCGGTCGCACGCTCGGGACAATCCGGTTCGCAGACTAGGGCACCGCCCAGGGCCTTACCCGGATGCGACCGGCCTGCCGAGCCGCGACCGTAGGTGACAGAAGCAAACCTAGCTGAGGGAGGACGGACATGATTAGTGACCTTTTCGACAATCCGTGGAAAGTGCTCATCGTCGCCGTTGTGCTGATTGTTCTGTTAGGGTCGAAGAAACTGCCGGATGCGGCGCGTTCTCTCGGCAAGTCCATGCGGATCCTGAAGACCGAGGTCGGCAGCCTGCACGAGGACGAGCCTGCCGAAGAGACTCTGGCCAAGGCTCAGAGCGCGGCGATGGATGAGCCGGCCCGGCTCACGGCTGGCCCGGTGCCAGCTGGACAGCAAAGCCAGATCGACGTGCTGCAGCAGCAGATCCGTGATCTCCAGCGTGCGGCCTCCATGGACGCGACTCCGGCTCGGCCGATGCCAGAACCCCAGCAGACCTAGCAGCTCAGCCAGGCCTGGATTCTCAAAGCCCTCAGGCAGGAAGCGGTCATGGCGAAGCTCCCCGGTGCCCTCGCGGGCGCTCGAATCGTTGGCGAGCGCTTCGTGCACTCACGGCGGCAAGAAAACCCCACGGGCGGGATGTCGCTCGTCCATCACCTCCGGGAGCTGCGGAACCGCATCGTCAAAATGGCTCTCGCCCTGGCCGCAGGGATGGCCGTCGGCTTTGCCTTCTTCGGCCAGGCCTGGCATGTCATCGAGCGCCCGCTGTGCTCGGCCGTGATACGGGGCCACTCAGGGTGCCACACGCTCGGCACCAATCAGCTGGTCCTCGACGGCCCGCTGGACTCGTTCTACCTGCGGGTGAAGGTCGCCTTCATCGTCGGGATTGTCCTGTCCTCGCCGATCTGGCTCTATCAGGTCTGGGCCTTCGTCGCGCCCGGCCTGTACGCCAGGGAGAAGCGCTGGAGTTACATCTTCGTCGGCATCGCCGTCCCGCTGTTCTGTACCGGTGTCACCCTGGCCTACTGGTCGCTGGGCCGGTCGATGCACTACCTGCTCGGCCTAACGCCGGGCGGTGTCTCGAACCTGATTCAGGTTGATTCATACATGAGCTTCGTCATGACGATGCTGCTGGCCTTCGGCATCGCCTTTGAGCTGCCACTCGTCATCATCTTGCTAAACCTGACCGGCATCATGACCCACGCGCGGTTCAAGAAATGGCGGCGGGTGATTCTGTTCGCAGTCTTCCTGATTGCCGGCGTGGCCAATCCCAGTCCGGATCCGCTCACGATGCTCATTCTCGGCGGTGCGTGCGTCGCCTTGGTGGAGGTAGCTGAGTTCGTCATCTGGTCGAACGACCGGCGGCGGACGCGGCTGGATACCTCGCCCTACGCGGACCTGGCCGACGACGAGCCAGCCCCGCTCGACCTGAACGACATTGGGACTCGCGACGGCACTTTGGACAAGCCCGCAACTCTGTGAGCTCGGCTAGGCCGAGCCTGAAGGCCCGCTCCGACGGAGCGGGACCTTCGGCTGCGGGAAGCACCACCCGTCACAAAAGAGGCTCGCGCCATGCAGGTGTCAAATCGGATCTACATTGTCTTGCCGATCGTCAGGCCTTCCTTCCCTGGACCGACCGCGGCCAGGTGCCGATCTGGCTGGCATCGTGGCCGTGATCACGCTCCTCAAGCTGCACAATCACTTCGACCTCATGCTCACCGCCGCGACGAACCCAGCGTGCCGGCCAGGGATCCCGACTGGTGCGAAAGCGCCGATTCCTGGCAGATAGTTGCCGTATGAGTTACCAATCCGAGCGTCGTGAACCCGGCCGGGATGGCACGGGCAACGGTCATGACCATTGAAGCCCAAGCGCCCCACCGTTGGCCACGCCTAGCGCGGTTGATCATCGGCAGGAACGAACTACGGCGGCCCTCTGACCGCATCGAGGGTGCCGTCCTGGTGGCGCTGTCAGCGGCTTTTCTCGCGGTTGCCGTCATGGCCGTGTTCCTGGCTGCGCACGTCTATCAGTCCCAGCGCGCGTTCGCGGCGGCCTTGCGGCCGGCGGTAGCGGTACTGTCTAAGCCCGGCCCGGTCTTGTATAACACTGAGCCTGCAGCCCAGGTGCAGGCAAGCTGGGTGCTGTCGAACGGAACCGAACGCTCCGGTTTCCTGACCACCGGAATCGCGCCTGCCATCTACGGTGCCCCAGCCGGAACCTCCGTATGGGTATGGCTCGACCGATCCGGCGAGCCGCAGCTTCCCCCAGCTGGCCGGCGCGAAATCGTGGTTAGCGCGCTGATCGCAGGCATCATCGTGATCATAGGCGCCGCGGTGCTGTTTATGCTTTTCTACCGGTTGTGCCGCCTGGCTCTTGACCGGCATCGCCTCGCCATGTGGGGGTCGGCCTGGGCCGCCACCGGGCCGCCGTGGGCAAGCCGTCAGTGATGCTGGCGAGCTCCGGCGAAACAGATCGGGCGTAACCGATCGCGAGCGAGACAGCAGGGAGAAGAAGCGAGCATGGTGACCGAATTGGTGCTCCTCGGCACGGCGGGCGCGCCTATGCCTGTGGCCGGCCGCGCGGGGATCTCATCAGCGCTCCTCGTGGACGGACGAGTCTTTGTCATCGACTGCGGCCGCGGGTCACCTTCCGCCTACGTCGACGCGGGACTCGACTTCTCCCGGCTGGAAGCCGTGTTCCTCAGCCACCTGCATGCCGACCACACCGGTGATCTCCCCGGCCTGCTCCTTTACCCGTGGGGCGGCCGCGTGGGCGATAACGGCCCGGTCCCGCCGATCCGCGTGTACGGGCCGCCGAGACCCGAAGCGGTGCCAACAGGCGATGCCACCTTCCATCGTGAGACCACGATTCACCCGGAACGACCGGCCCCCGGCACAGCGGACCTGATCGAGAACATCCTCGCCGGCTACGCCTACCACCTGAACGTCATGCCCCTTGACGCCCGCATGCCGGACGCGGGCGCGCTCGTCCGAGGCATCGACATCCACGTCCCGGCCAGGACCGAAGGCACCCGCCAGGTTCCGGTCCTCGTCTTCAAAGGCGGAGCTGTCCAGGTTACCGCCGTCGCGGTAACCCACGGTCATGCCGTTCCGGCTCTGGCGTACCGTTTCGACACCGCGGACGGCTCCGTCGTGTTCTCCGGCGACAGCACCGTGAACGACGACCTGATCGCCCTCGCCCAGGGCGCCGACATCCTCGTCCACCACGTCGCCGACCTCGGCTACCTCGAGCGGCACGGCATCACCGGTGCCGCCCTCGAGCGGATGGCCGCGCTTCACACCGACGTCACCGAGGTCGGCAGCGTCGCCGAGCGCGCACGAGTGCACGAACTCATCCTCAGCCATTACCTTCCTGCTGAACCAGACGCGATCACGGCCGCGGATTGGGCCGAACGCGCTGGCCAGGGCTTCAGCGGAAGAACCACCGCAGGCCGCGACGGCCTGCGCCGAGTGCTCACCCGCGCTGCTACATGATCATCTCAAGGATCGTGTGGTGCATCTGACATCGACCGCCGCCGTCACGGGCAACACCATAATCACGGAACGGTCCGCCGGACCTGATAGCTATCCGGTCACTGCCGGGCGGGCACTCGCGATAGGCGCTGGAGGGCGTGGTGGCCGAGGGCCATTCCCGGGAGTCGATCGGGCACCTGGGCCGAACCCCCGTCCGCGCCCAGCTCGCCCGCGGTCACCCGCTCTACCGGGGAGCGGCTGCGCCGCGAGCTGTGCCTGGCGCACGAGATGCTGGACGCGATGGGCATGGAGGCGTCCGCCAAGCGGGCACGACGTGAGCTGCTGGCCACCGGCGAGACCGCCCGCAGGCGGACAGTGGAGACCACGGTGGAGCTGACCGCGCAGGAGGCGCAGGTAGCGCGGCTGGCCCGGGACGGCCTGTCGAACCCGGAGATCGGTGCCCGGCTGTTCAGCGCACACACGGTCCAATACCACCTGGGCAAGATGTTCACCAAGCTCGGCATCAGCTCCCACGGCCAGCTCCACCGCGCCTTGCCCGCCGACCTCGAGACGGTTCTGTCGCTCTAGCTTCCCGGGTGAAGCGGCCACGGCGAAGACGTCGAACGTGCCCGCTCGTGTTTGACCGAAGCTACCGGTCCTGGGGGAGTCTAAGGCGGCCAATGATGCCGGCACCTGGGTTGGGCCTCGACCGCGGACTAGGGCACCAGCCAGGGGCTTCTACGGGTTCGACCGGCCGTCCCAGCCGCGACTGTAGATCTCAGGACCAAAGCTGGCGTCATAACCAGACGCCACTGACATCAGCAAAAGGAGCCGAAGTCGTGGATATGAAACTTGAGGTCGTCGTGGTGCCCGTCTCCGACGTCGATCAGGCCAAGGGCTTCTATCAGAAGCTCGGGTGGCGGCTGGATGCCGACTACACCGGCGGTGCGGAGTTCCGGGTGGTGCAGCTGACGCCCCCTGGCTCGCACTGCTCGGTCATCATAGGTACCGGGCTCACCTCGGCTGCCCCCGGCTCAGCGCAGGGCCTGCACCTGGTCGTGACCGACATCGACGCGGCCCGGACCGAACTGGCCGGCCACGGCGCTGAGGTGAGCGAGGTGTTCCACGACGCCGGCGGGGTGTTCCATCACGCCGGTACGCAGGGACGGGTACCTGGGCCGGCCCTGGACCACCAGAGCTACGGCTCGTTCGCCTCGTTCAGCGACCTGGACGGCAACGGCTGGCTGCTCCAGGAGATCACCACCCGACTGCCGGGCCGCTGATTACCTAGAACACCCGGGCGCGGCTATCGCACGTGGTCCACCCAGGAGGGAAGGCTCATGCCGAACAAGCCCGTGGTCTCGGCGACCTTCAAAGACGAGGCATCTGCCGACGCGGCGGCCGCTTTCCTCGAGGACTCGGGCGCGGCGCACCACGACGCCATCGGCGTCCTGGTCCCTAACGAAAAGGGCGAGACTAAGGTCGAGAAGGTTGGCAAGCGCAGCATGGGCAGGTCACACCAGCGCCCGGAAACGATCTCCCGAGAACTAGCTCGGCCGATTTGGATGGCCGCCCTCGTGACTGCAATTGTGACCAAGACCTCAGCGGGGCCGGACATGATGATGTCGATGGCAGGTGAATAGTGGATATGGTTCTGGCCCAAATTCCGGAGCCCTTCGGGATCTGACCGCTCCGGCAGTCACCCGTTCCGGTGGGGCGGTCGGCGGGTCAATCCATCGACAGCTGCTCGCGTGTTACGCCCTCTAGCGACAAGTCTGAAGGAGGCAGTGATGATCGGCGATAGGGTCGAGCATTTTGAAGGCAACGGTACGGACCTAAGCGCCCTGCAGTCCCACGTCGAGGGGTATCTGAAGGGGGACGGCTTTACCGTCCAGACCTCGGCACCGAGCGAGCAGGGGACGGTCATCCAAGCTAGGAAAGGTGGATTCCTCGCCGGATTTATCGACGCAGACCGCGCGCTGACGATCGCGATCCAAGGAAGTCCCGGCGACTTCACGGTCCGCGTCGGCATCGGCAAGTGGATCGAGCACATCGCGACGGCGGCGATCGAGACCTTGCTTGTCTCGATGCTGTTCCTGCCCGTGGATGTGGCTGAGACCGCCTGGAATGTAGAGATCGAAGCTAAGCTCATCAAAGACCTCAAGTCGTTCATCGGCTGAACGCTGCCCAGCGAGATGTACGCGTCGCGTACCTGGCGGAAGGCTTCCAGGTCGCCAGGGCCGTCGTGCGGCGGGCCTACTGCCGAGGAAAATGTCATCTTAGGCGCAGGAGATGCTCAATCCCTGGCATTCGCCCGGCAGTGTTAGCGGTGGCCGTAGCACTCTGAAATCCGGATGCCGTTGACACTGAGTGGCGGCCATTCCCCAGCGCGTGCACGAACCCGGCGGCGTCCAGTCCGTACAGGCACGGCGGCGGCCACGGCCGCTGAGTGGGTACCGAACACTACTCTGGAGTGCCAGCCGTGCGCCAGCGTTTCCAGGCCGCCGCTCCACCACCGCGCAATGAGCCGCTGCAGGGCCGCGGCGGCGATCTCAGCCATGGCGCTTCGGCAGCTGCTTCGACAAGCTCGGTCGGCGCCCCGGCCAATAGACCGAGATCGTCGTGCTAAATGCCCGTTGGGCGGAGTCGGCCGCCGCCTCGTAGCAGCCGAGCCCGTTATTAAGCACTGCGGTCGCGTACCAGGCCAGGGGCGAACGCCCTTCCTTCGCCGCTGGTGGTCGCGCCCTAGACGCCGCTGGCGGCCAGGGGTCGATACCTCCGCCGCCTGGCCGCGCCAGGCGGCGAGCACCCAGTGAGGTATAGGCGAAAGGCGTGTTGCGGGTTACTTCCGCGATCTAATCCCCGTCTTCGACCAGAACCCGGAGCTCGGCGGCCAGTGTTAAATGGCGGGTCCCGCAGGTGTCACTCGGGCACACCCCAGGGCTCGTACCAGGGCATCTCACCGGTGCGATAACGCGTACGACGATGCGACAGTGGGTTATGGCGGCGAGCCTCGGCCCGTCGGTCCTAGCCGCCGCCGGGGACATCCCGCGCAGGCCGGTCACCCCAGCGCCTTTCAGCGGCGTCCGAGCGGACTCGTCGGTACCGGAAGGAGCTAATCGATGGCCGTAGCTGACGACCGGGGACATTACCAGCCCATGGATTGCCAGCGAGAGATCGCAGTGGCAACAGTTCACGAGAGAAAGAAGAGAGAGCATGACCGTCCTACCCGCAGTTTCCGAAATGACCAAACCAGATAGCGTTCTCGCCCCTACAGCTACAAGGAGGTCTTCGCAATGATTGCGCTGATCATCATAATCGTAATCGTCGTACTGCTGGCTCTCGTCTTGTGGGTCGCCTTCAACGGCCTGGTCAAGAAACGCAACCGAACCCAGGAGGCGTTCTCCGAGATCGACGTCGAGCTCAAGCGCCGCCACGACCTCGTCCCCAACCTGGTGTCGACAGTTAAGGGCTACGCCACCCACGAACAGGGAACCTTCGAGGCGGTCACCCAGGCCCGGGCCAATGCCGTCACTGCGGGAGCGACCGGCGACCCCAGCAAGATCGCACCCGCAGAAAACGCCCTGTCGGGGACGCTGCGTTCGCTGTTCGCGGTCGCTGAGAATTACCCGCAGCTGCGGGCGGTCGAGAGCTTCCTGCAGCTGCAGGAGACGCTGACTGCCACCGAGGACAAGATCGAGTACGCCCGCCGCTATTACAACACCAGCGCCCGCGATTACAACATCGCCCTGCAGACGTTTCCGCGCAATCTGATCGCGGAACCGTTCCACTTCAAGGCGGTGGCCTTCTTCGCCGCCGACGAGGAGGATCGCGCCGTACCCCAGGTGGCCTTCCCCACTTCGGTCCCCAGCGGGGTCAGCTCATCAACACCTTCGGGTCCCCCGCCGGGACCTGACGGACCTCTCCCAGCGGGCGGAGGCCATCGTGTACAGGGAGATCGCCAGTAACAAGCGCCGCACCGTCGCCGTCATTGTCTCGTTCCTGGTGATCTGGCTGGCCATCGGCGCCGTCGCTGGGCTGATCTTCAAGGCCGTGTACCATCCTGCCGCCTACAACGGCTACGCAACGGCGCCGCCGGCCAACTACGGTTGGTCCCCGGTCATCATCGGCGCCGCGATCTGCGCCCTCGTGGCTTTCCTGGCGATCGTCTACTCCCTCACTTCCGGGGCAGCGCTCGTTCTCCGGGTGTCTGGAGCCGTTCCCGCCGATGCGGCCAGGTACCCGCAAGTGCACAACCTGGTGGAGTCCTTGGCCATTGGCGAAGGAATCCCCAAGCCCGTTATCTACGTGATCGACGACCCCTCACCCAACGCCTTCGCCACCGGGGCCAGCCCGGACAAAGCAGCCATCACCTTCACGACAGGCCTGCTCGCCATCATGAAGCGCGAAGAACTCGAGGGCGTAGCCAGCCACGAGATGAGTCACATCAAGAACCACGACATCCGCCTCCTGCTGGTGGTGAGCACCCTCATCGGCATTGCCGCGCTGCTGGCCAGCATCCTCTGGCGGAGCGCCTTCTTCGCCGGAGGTGGGCGAGACGACGACGGGGGCAGCCAGCTCGCGCTGGTGATCTTCGCAGCGGGCTTGTTGCTGGCCGTCGTCGGCTTCATCATCGGGCCACTCATCCGCCTGGCCCTCTCACGAGGGCGCGAGTCGCTGGCCGACGTGAGCGGTGTGGAGCTGACCCGCAATCCGACGGGGTTGATCAGCGCTCTCAAGAAACTGCAGCAGAACGACAAGCCGTTCAAGAACATGAACCACGCCACCGCCGCCATGTGCATCGACGACCCGCTACAGCATCACGACAGCTGGTATCACCGTCTCTACGACACCCACCCTCCCATCGCACAGCGGATAGCCGAACTCGAGAAAATCGCCGTGGGCCAGTCCGTCTAATCGGCGAATTCGGCTGGCGGCAGGAAGGTCTGGCACGTCGGCCAGCTCGCGGTGTTCTTCATCGGCAGTGCACCTGGCCGATCCCGGCGCAGACCGGGGCATCGGCCAGGGCCTTGCCCCGGTGCGACCGGCCGCAGGCTACGCAATCGTAAATACCAGGACCAAAACCCCGGGCCGCTGAGTACCCAGAACCCCCGCAGAGTCACTGAACCGCCAAACGGCAGAAAGCGCAGCACCCCATGAGCGAGACACTTAATCACCCCGGAACGGGAGCAGAAAAGGAATGAACGGCATCGACGAGATCCTGGCTGGCTACGCGGGCCTGCAGGCCGACCAGGAAGCGTTTTACAAGGACCTGCACCGCCATCCCGAGTTGTCGCACCAAGAGCACCGCACCGCCCAGTGCGTCGCCGGGCAACTGCACAAGTACGGCTTCACCGTCCAGACCGGCATCGGCGGCACGGGAGTGGTGGGCGTCCTGGTCAACGGCACCGGGCCCACCGTCCTGCTCCGGGCCGAACTGGACGCGCTGCCCATCAAAGAGGACACCGGCGTGGACTACGCGAGCACCGTGACCACCAAAGGGGCCGACGGCCGCGAGGTGCCGGTAGCCCACGCCTGCGGCCACGACATGCATATGTCCTGCCTGCTCGGCGCGGTCAAGCTCATGGCCGGTCACCCCAGCCGGTGGAACGGAACCCTGATCGCGCTGTTCCAGCCCGCCGAGGAGACGGGCGATGGCGCCCAGGGCATGGTCGACGACGGGCTGTTCAAGCGCATTCCTGTTCCGGACGTCGCACTGACCCAGCACCTGCTGCCCGGCATCGCCGGGACGGCCGGTACCCGTTCCGGGCTCTTCATGGCGACTGAAGACAGCATCAAGGTCACGGTGTACGGGCGAGGCGGTCATGGCGCCTTGCCGCAGAACTGCATCGACCCGGTGGTGCTCGCGGCCATGATCATCATCCGGCTGCAGACCGTCGTGTCCCGCGAGCTGACACCCGGCGACACCGCGGTCCTGACGGTCGGCAGCGTCCAGGCCGGCACCAGGAGCAACGTTATCCCCGACCGTGCTGTCCTGCAGCTCAACATGCGTACCTTCTCGCAGCCGACACGCCAGCGCATGCTCGCCGCGATCCAGCGGATCGTGCGCGCCGAATGCCAGGCCACCGGCTCACCGAAGGATCCTGACTTTGAGACCCTCGCCAGTTTCCCGCTCACCGACAACGACGCCGCCACGACGGATCGGGTGGCGGCCGCCTTTGCCAAGCAGTTCGGGGACAACGCCCTCGAACTCGACCAGCAGACCGTCAGCGAAGACTTCAGCGAAATTCCCGACGCCGCGCACGTCCCGTATACCTACTGGGGCATCGGGCGCACCGACCTGCAGGTCTACCAGGCCGCCGAGAAGGAAGGGCGTCTGGAGGAAGTCCCCAGCAACCACTCACCGAGATTCCTCCCTCCGCTGCAGCCCACCTTGCGGACCGGCACCGAGACCCTGATCACCGCCGCCATGGCTTGGCTCGCGCCGAAGTAATAGCGATTGGAACATGACATGCGCAGCAGAAAACGCCCGCTGACACCACTCGCGGCCGCGGTAGCCGGCCTGGCGGGGCTGTGGGGACGATCAGCATGGACGCACTCCGGTACATGAGGTATTACCGCGCGGGCGGCAAGGACAACCCGCTCGCGTGGGAATTCGGGCCGGTTGACGGGTGGGAGAAAGCCCCTCACCCAGGACAGATCGGGAAGCGCCTGATCGAGGGCTTCACCCAGCGTGAGCTCCCCGACCGCTGGGCCTGGCTCACCAGCACCGTCATGCACTGGGGCTACGGATCGGCGTCAGGCGCACTCTACGGCGTCCTGGCCGGATCAGCCCGCACGCCCCGAGCCCTTTATGGCCTGCCCTTCGGCGCTGCGGTCTGGGCCAGCAGTTACGTCGCCCTGCCTGCGGCCGGGCTTTACCAGCCGATCTGGAAGTATGACGCCAAGACGCTGGCCAGCGACCTGAGCGCCCACCTCGGCTACGGAGCGGGCACCGGAGCCGCCTTCTGGCTGTTCGTCAAGACCCACTAGCCAGAAGATCCGGTAGCCGACCAGCCGCTGTGGCCGGCGCCATCTGGACCGGCACCTAGGGCACGGCCGCGAGACGAGTCGCACGTGGCTGAACGCCCTGAACACGAACAGGCAGGAAGCAATGACTAATTCAACCGCGTGGGTCAAGACGCTTGGACGCTCTCACCGGACGCTGCTGGGCGCCACTACCGACCCCACCTTGGCCGCCATCCAGTCGGGGGCTAGCACATGAGCGCCTTGCCCGCATCCCCGCCAACCGGGTTCGAGTCTACGGGGCCCCGGCGTGAGCAGGCTACCGTCCGGATTTCGTATCTTCCCGGCCCTGCCTCACGCGCTGATCGGGCATTGCGGGCCGCGGTCATCCGGCAGGCGCAGTGCGCTGGCAGTAGCCTTGACGCAGATCAGTGGTTCCCGGTCAGCACCGAGATAGCAAGTGCTCGCCGGGAGGCTGCCGCGGCGATCGCTCTCTGCCAGTCCTGCCCGGTACGCGCCCAGTGCCTGGAGCTCTCGCTGCGGCAGTGGGACGTCGGCCGGCACGGCATCTGGGGTGGCCTGGTGGCGGCCGAGCGCGCCACATTGCGGCACTTGGCACTCGCGACCGTAACCAGCATCGCTCTTTCGTACTTCTAGCGAACCGCCGCAGCAGCGCTCCGTGTCGTTCCATCGCTGGCCTGGGCCGCGAACTTCCTTTGCCCTAACAACCTCGGGTGAAGAATCTCATTTGGGCCTGATCAGGCCGGATGGTGGGTGATCAGGGAGTCGCCCATGGGTTAAGCGGGCACGATTCCGCCAAAAGCGGCCGCGTCAATTCAGCAAACGTGAAAGCCATTTCACAACGCAACTACCTTCCGCTTTTCAGAAGGCCTGTCGTGCCGGCGACCAGTCCAGGGTTGTGAATATCGTCAGTCCGCTTCACCTGCATAAAGGCTTGTCAAGGGCTAACGAGACCATGCTAGTAGCGTGCCGCGGTGTGCTGCATGGTGCCGCTT
>Ga0302314_10006063_pt1 | contig 21956 bp, 24 predicted proteins | sample III_Palsa_N2_3_FD_200533 | JGI IMG/M metagenome (GOLD analysis project Ga0302314, IMG submission 200533) | Peat permafrost microbial communities from Stordalen Mire near Abisko, Sweden - III_Palsa_N2_3 | ecosystem: Environmental > Terrestrial > Soil > Palsa > Peat permafrost | place: Sweden...
ATCACCCCCCATGGAATCGAACCAGCGGCGTCTTGGGAAGACCCGTGAGTCAGCCTTATCGTGGGCTGGTATTAGATGGAACCATCCAAAATCTGAATCCTGCTCTAAAAACAAAAGGGAAGACCCTGATTCAGCGTTCAGATCTGTTCCGTCTGAACGCATCAGGGTCTGAGGGGCGAGACGTCAGACCTCCAACGGCCGATTGGAAAAGACGTGCGGCGAATCGGCGGCCGCCGGGAAATGCGCCCTCAGCGCCTCACCGCAGATTCCGATCGCCTCGACGATGCCGCTCGTCGGGTCGCGCCCGGCCTTCATCGCGGCGCCGACGGCGTCGGCCGCGCGCGTCCATGCCGCCTCATCGGCCTTCTCGTGCAGGCTGGGCGCCGCCAGGACGCGCACTTGCCGGTCGTCGACGGCGACGAAGATCAGCACGCCCGTCTCGGAGCCGTGAGCCGAGGCTGCCAGGGCGGTAAAGTGATGCCGCGCCGCGCTATCCACGCGGTGGCTCTTGAGAGTCTTGGGGGTCAGCCGTCGGCGCACGCCAGGGACGTGGACGATCAGTGCGACGGCGATGAACAAAATCAGCTGCGCGAGGGCATAGAGGCCGAGCGTCAATGCGAGATTGTTGTCCAGCGCCGAGGCCTGGGCGGCAAGCCAGAAGCCGGCCTGACCTGCGATCGCCAGCGGCCTGGCGCCGAGCGCGAGCGCAATTGGCGGCAAGGCCAGCGCCACCGCCGCGCCCCAGGCCAGCGGGACCTCGCGATAACTGGATACTTCACCGGTCAGCGCGCAAACGACCTCGCCGGACGTGCCCCGCTCGGCGGCCTCGATGGCCTCGGCAATGCGATCCTTGTCTAGCGCGCTCAGCATCCTACCAACTTCCCGAGGCGCCGCCGCCGCCGCCAGATCCGCCGCCGCCGCCAAACCCGCCTCCGCCGCCCCCTCCGCCGAAACCGCCCCCACCCCAGCCACCTCGACCGCTACCGAGGATCATCATCGGCAGCAGCCAGCCGAGGCCCCCGCCGCCTCGCCGCATGAGTGATCCGGCGATGAAGACCAGGAAGATGATCGGCAGGATCGCGCCGAAGGGATTGCGATGACGTTCGGGGCGCTGGACCTCTACGGCCGCCTGCGCGGCCTTCGCCTCAGCCGTGGAGGGATCGACGCTCAGCTGGGCGATCAGGGCGTCGGTCCCATCGACAATGCCTCCCTGGACGTCGCCGGCGCGGAACTTCGGCAGTACGGCGCGCTGCAGGATGACGCTGGAGAGGGCGTCGGTCAGGACACCCTCCAGTCCATAACCGACCTCGACGCGCACCTTGTGCTCGCTGGGCACCACGATGAACAGCGCGCCGTTGTTGGTCGCCTTCTGGCCGATGCCCCAGGCGCGCAGGAGCCGGTAGCCGTAGTCGTCGATCTCATCGCCGCCGAGGCTCGGCAGGGTGACGACGACCAGCTGGCGCGAGTTGGCCTGTTCCAGCGCCGCCAGCTTTTCCGTCAGCTCGGCCTGGGTTTGCGGGCTGAGGACGTGGGCGTCGTCCACCACCCGTCCGGTCAAGGGCGGAAACGTCGGGGTGGCGAGGGCGGACGCCCCGGCGAAAAGCGCGAACAGCAACGCCAGGACGCCGGCCAGCCGGGTCATCAGTGGGCCGGCGTCGATGGCGGCGGCGATCCGGGCGCGGCGCCGGGGGCGGGCGCCGGAGCGGCGTCGAAATTGACCACCGGCGCGGACTGCGCCGAGGCGCTGGCGGAGAACAGGGTCATCGGCTTTTCGTCGTGATACAGCGTGCTGGCCCAGAATACGCTCGGGAAGGTGCGAAGGGTGGTGTTGTAGTCGCGAACGGCCTCGTTGTAGTCGTTGCGGGCCACGGCGATGCGGTTTTCGGTGCCTTCCAGCTGCGACTGCAGCGCCATGAAGTTCTCGTTCGACTTCAGCTCCGGATATCGCTCACTGGCCACCATCAGGCGGCCGAGCACGCCCGACAGGTGGTCCTGCGCTTGTTGGTACTGCTGGAACGCGGCGGGGTTGGTCAGGGTCGAGGCGTCGACCTTGACCTGCGTGGCGCTGGCCCGCGCCTGGGTCACCTCCACGAGGACGCTTTTTTCCTGGGCCGCGAAGCCCTTCACGGTCGCCACCAGATTGGGAATGAGGTCGCTGCGACGCTGGTAATAGTTCTGGACGTCGGCCCACTTGGCCTTGGCGAATTCTTCCTTGGTGGGAATGGCGTTGATCCCGCATCCGGCAAGCGCCAGCGGCGCGACGACGATCAGGGCCAGGCCGCGAAACCGGCGAAACATCTGTTGCAAGGCGAGATTCCCCAAAAGCCGATCCTCCGGCGGTGCGCCTGAATCTAGTACCGACGCGCCCCTAGCGCCAGTGCGAGATCAGCGTCTGGTCTGAGGACCCACGACCGCGCCGGCGCCCGCGAGGAGGCCGACCAGTGTGGCCAGCAGCATGATCAGCCAGGGACGTGGCCATGAGGGCCGGTCAGGGGGCGTGGCCGGATCGACGACGAAGACATTGCCGGCGACCACGCCACCGGCGATGCCGACATCCTGGTAGCGCTGAAGCAGGCCGTCGTAGACCGCGCGATCGGCGTCCACTTCGCGGTTGAGGATGCCATAGCCGACGCTGCGTGTCCGCAGGTCGGTCAGCGCCGCTTTCAAACTTTCGACCCGTCCGGACAGCGCCGTTTCGGCGCCGAGGGCGACCGCATAGCGTGCGTGCAGGGAATCGATGATGGTGTTCGCCTCTCGCACCAGCTGGCGGTCAGATTCGTCCATCCGCGCGTTCAGCTGGCGCATGTCGGGATAGTCCGGCTTGAAGACGCTGAGCCGGTCCTGGAACTCGGCGGCCAGCTTGGCGCGATCCTGGCTGATCAGCTGGACAGTCGGACTAGCGAGCACCTCCGGCGCGTGGAGTCCGGCGGCCTGGGCCTGGCGCCAACGTTGTTCCGCGAGGATCCGGTCGCCTCGTGCGGCGTCGAGGGCGGTGTTGAAGGTCTCCAGGCTCGCGGCGGTCAATGAACGCCCGACCACCGGACCGGGCAGGGGGATGACGCCGTTGGCGGAAGCGTAGTCGGCGAGACTGCGTTCGTTCGCCGCGAGCGTCAGGCGGGCGGCCGCGAGCTGTCTCGCCAGGAAATCGCGCGCGTAGTTGGACGCCGCGAAGCGCCGCTCGAGGCCGGTCTCGATGAAGTCGGTCACAAACGCCCCGGCGATCCGCGCCGACAAGGCGGCGTCGGGGCTGCTGAACGAGATCGTCACCAGGCGCGAACCGCGCAGCGGCGTGATCCGCGTGTGCCGCCGCAGCAGCCTGACCACCTCGCGAGATCGCTTCTCCAGGGTGTCGGCGCCGGCGAATTCACTCGCCCGGCCGCCCATGCCGGCGATGAACCGGGTGTCGCGATCGAGGCCCAGCGTCTGCGCCACACGCGCCGCCAGCGCGCGCCCGCGCAACAATCCATACTGTGTCTGATAGAACTCGTCGGCCGACAACAGGCTGACGACCGGCGCCGCTTCGCCGATCGGCGTGATCTTGGGACCCTCCCGATCGATCTCGAGGGTCGTCTCGGCGGTGTAGGTGGGTGGGGTGAACACGGCGATCGCCCCACCCAGAGCCAGACACGCCAGCAGGATGGCGCCCAGCGTGCGCCAACCCTTCGCCAGAGCGCGCATGTGTGTCCGCAAGTCGAGCTCGCGACCGTGATCCTGTGGGTGCGGAGGGCCGAGATGGTCCGCCATCGCGCTACAGGTAGGAGAAGACGATCAGGGCGGGCAAGGTCTCGACGAGGTTGCGACAAAGCATGCCCGCCCGCGAGCCGTCGACCACGACGGTGTCGCCGGCCAAGATTTCAGGGTTGCGCGCACGGCCGGTGCGGATCGCCTGGAGGTTGAACAAGGCGACGTGTGGCGCGCCGCCGACGCTACGCACGATCGCCACCCGACGCGGATTCCCGGTGCGGGATTCACCCTTCGCCTCGGCGATGGCCTCCAAAAGCCCCGTGCGGCCCTTGAGTGGGAATACGCCCGCTTCGTTGACCGCACCCTCGACGCTGACCTTCTGGCTGATGGCCTCGACAACCATGACGGAGACCTGAGGGTTCTGCAGATATTTTTCACCGAGCCGAGCCGCGATCTCCGCCGACAGCTCGGCCGCCGTCCTGCCGCCGGCGGTGACCGCCCCGATCAGCGGAAACCTGATCTGGCCTCCAGCGTCGACCTGCGCTTTCTGCAAGGAAAGGTCCTTGACCTGAAAAACGGTGATGTCGAGGCTGTCGAGCGGGCCTATGCGGTATTCGGCCATCGGCTGCGCGGCCGCCCGGCCGACGACCATCATCGCCAGCACGAGCGGCAGGATGCGCAAGCGCGCGGTTCCCCCGTGATCCATGGCCGGTCCCCCACCCGCGCGAAAATCAATCTAGGCGCCGATCGCGGCAATAGTCCACAGCCGGCTGGAATTTCGCGCAACGCTCAGCTTGTCCGGAAGTTTTCCGTAGCTGAGGAGAGGCTAGACGCCGCTCACTCTTCGAGGGCGGCCCAGCCGAACTCCAGTAGTGGCGACGCCGCTTCGGCAAAGGCGACAACACGCTCGACCAGGCTGGCTCCGCCGCAGTCGGCTTCGCTCATCGGCGTGCTGACCAGCCAGGATTTCAGCTTCAGGACCTCGACGACATCCGCGTCGGTCACGGCTTCGAACCCACGTGGCGTTCTGGCAAGGGCCTCGCCGCGGGAAATCTCGAGGCCGGCCCGCCCCAGGCGATCGCGAACCTCAAACCAGTCGTCCAATCGCTCGACCAGCCTCTGGCGCAGGCGATGCAGGTCCGCCGGCTCGGCGTGATAGAAGCCGGCGGCGAGGAACGGGCCGGCCGGATCAATGTGCACATAGAGAAGACCGGGCGACAGTTTCGCGCGATCACGCGTAAGCGTCGCGCCGACGTTGGTTTTGAACGGCCTCTTGTCCTTCGAAAAGCGCGTGTCGCGATGGATGCGAAACAGGGATCGGCGGGGATCGCCTCTCAGCGGCGAGCCCGCCTCCGCCAACCCGTCGGACACGGCCGCCACCAGGGACGCCAGCGGTTCGCGCAGAGCGCGTTCGTATACCGCCTTGTTCTCCGCCATCCAGGTGCGATCCTGCCGCTCGGCCAGCTCCCGAAGGAATGCGAACGCCTCGGGCGGAAAGCCCTCGAACGGTGGAGGCGGCGGTAATTCGACGGCGCGGACCATTTGATCACCCTGCATAGCCGACAGCGCGCGTGAAAGAGCGGCGCCGGATCACACGGGTGCGACTTTACACCAGCCTTCTGATCGACGTCGATTTCGGTCGTCGCCAACGGCGGTCATGATTTGACCACAGGGGCGTGGCGGCGTTGAATGGATGGGTTAGGATGGTTGCGATGACCCTGCTGATGATTGTCTCGACCGCTGTGCTCGCCGCCACGGCGCCGGCCGCGCCGCCTCTGTCGCCGCCCTCGGCGCCCTCGGCGCCCTCGGCGCCGCCGAAGTCTCCGGCGACCGGGACGCCGGTCAAGGAGGTCGTCGTGGTCAGCGGCCCTGGACCGAAAGTCGTCGGCAGCTTCCCCGCCGACGGCGCTCAGACGCCAGGCGGCATCCTCGTCTTGAAGGTGGTGTTCGACCAGCCGATGGCGCCTGACGCCTGGTCGTATGGGCCAGCAGAGAACCGGGCCCTCCCCAACTGCCTCGAGCGACCACGCCTGCTCGCCGACAAGCACACCACCGTCCTGCTGTGTTCCGTGGCCGCCCATACCGACTACGCTGTTCAGATCAACCCGACGCCGCAGTTCGTGAGCGCCGATGGACGCGCCGCCAAGCCGGTCGTTCTCCACTTCGCGACCGGGGATGTCGCGGTGCGCAGCCTGCACGACGCCCTCTCACAGGCGGATCTGAGCGACGCCGACGATCCGATCATGCGCTGGCAGGACCCTGGCGCGGGTGTCTCGCATTCAACGCCAGCGAGCTAGACTCGCCGGACTCGGCCTACTGGCTGACGACCCGATCGAACGACCAGTCGCAGAAGGTTTGCGCCTGTTCTTTAGGACCTGTCTCGATGATCAGCCGCCACCGATCGCCCTGGCGATCGTAGTCCAGCCGGTCGCGGAATTCTCCATCGGGGTAGGGAAACGTCAGCGAGACGTGGTTACCCTTGATCGTCCCCGAACCCAGCGTGCGGGAGGTTTCGCCACCGGTCGCGTCCAACCAATGCACGACCAGAGCGCCGCCGGCGTCTTCGCCTATGAACACCCAGGCGTCATAAGGCGATTGGCCCGAGGGGTCCTTGATGTCCATTTCCAGGAAGGCTCCGCCGAAGACGTCTCGAACCTGGGCCGCGGTCAAGGTCGGCCGGCCTCGCGTGACCCCGGTGATTGTCCAGTCGCCGATCAGATGCCCCAGAACGCCGAGAGACGGCGATTCAGCTGAAGCTGTCTCGGCTGCAATCAATAACCCGGCGAGCAGAGCTCCGGCCAGCATCACCCGCACGTTCAAGCGGCATGCCGCGGCGCCTGTCCGGCGCGAGCGTCCGAATGCAGAGTGTTTTCCCATCCGGTTCCGTCGATGTCTTTCTGTCACCCAAACAAAATGGCTTTGGCGAAGTCGTGTCGTCCAGAGAAGATTTCTGACAACTGTGTGAAGCCACCCCGTCTGGGATTGGACACCAGTTCGGTTCCGACGTAAATCACGACGGGGCCACCGATCGTCTAATCATGTTGAAACTCGACCATCTCACCATCCCTGTCAGCGATTGGCGCCGCTCGCGCGACTGGTATGTCGGCCATCTTGGTTTCGAAAAGGAGTTTGAGGTCCCTGACGGCGGTCCGACCGGTCTCGGCGTGGCGGCCATTCAGGACGATGCCGGGTTGACCGTGTTCCTCGAACAGGTCGACAGGCCAATTCTAAGCGGGCAGGGGAGTTTTACCCTGCGAATCGACGATGTCGACGCATTCTGCGCCCGAGCCGGGCCGACCCTCACGTTCGTGTCGATGCCTGCCAGGCAATTCTGGGGCTATGGCGCCATCCTGACCGACCCCGACGGCCACCGACTGCACCTCTACGATGAAATCTCGATGCGCGAAAAAGGCGGTTGAGCGGACGACGCCTCAGCCTCCCTCGGTTTCGCTGCTTGGAGATTCGCAGCTCGTTCATACGCCGCGTTGTCCGCCAGGCGAAAACCGGCTCAACTGAGCGGCGTCCAAAGATATCCACGCGAGGAGGCCACCGATGTCAGATTTCCGCGAAGCCATGCGCCGCGTCATCACCGGCGACGACGCCAGCGGCCAGTCGGTGGTGATCATCGATGGCGGTCCGTCGTCGGAGATCGGTGCGCCCGACCTCGGCGGCCTGTTCGAGATCTGGGAGGACGCCGCCGTCGGTCCCCTCGACCCGCGCGCCCACGACGATCTCGGAGCTAGCCGCCCGGTGCTGGGTCCCCGCAAGGGCAATGTCCAGGTGCGCTGGTTCGTCATCAACCCCCTGCCCGGTGGCGTGCCCAAGCAAAAGCTCGACGCCCTCACCCGCGAGCGCTTCGCTCAATTCGACGGCGCTGACCACATCATCGACCAGACTCGCCATCCAGGCATGCACGAGACCCATTCGATCGATGTGATCTGCCTGCTGCGCGGTGAGGCCGCGCTGATACTTGAGAGTGGCGAGACCCGTCTGACGCAAGGCCAGGTGGTCATCCAGCGCGGGACCAATCACGCCTGGCAGGCGCACGGCGGCCCGGCGCTGTTCCTCGCGGTGTTGATCGATCGCGAACTGAAAGCCGGCTGAGGCGTGGCTGAGCGGCGGTTCGAAACGCTCCTCCAACGCTGGGCGGCTCTCGCGCCGCATGCCGTCTGGCGCTTGCCGGACGGCGAGGGGCCGTTCCCGGCCGTCCTGATGTTCCACGGTTGCGGCGGCCGTCGCGCCTTTCTCGATCGCTATATGGACGTCATCGTCGGGACCGGCGTTGCGGCCGTTTCGATCGACAGCTTCGCGCCGCGTGGCTGGAGCCGCACCCGCGCGCTGGCCACCGTCTGCAGCGGCCTGGAGCTCCCGGGGCACCGTCGCGCCGGCGATGTCCTGGCCAGTCTGTGGGGTGTGTGTCGCACCGCTCGGATCGATCCGGCCCGCCTTGCGCTCGCCGGCTGGAGCCATGGCGGCTGGGCGATCATGGACCTGATGACCATGGCCCTTAGCCGTCCAGGTGAAGCCGGCATTGCCGATCCCGACGCAAGCCTGCTCGACGGTGTAAGAGTGCTGGCGTTGGCATACCCCTATTGCGGGCGCGGCGCCTTGAGCCGGCTTCGCCCGTGGCGCCGTACGCCCGACGTCTTCGCCTTCGTCGGCGAAGCCGATCGAGTGTCCCGGCCGGGCGCCTGTGGTAGCGTTTTCAGCCGCGTGCAGCACGTCGGCGCCCGGGTCGAGACCTGGATCATCCCCGGGGCCACCCATGCCTTCGACGAGGATGCCGGGGGACTCTCGCCGTTCCGTTTTGACGCTTCCCGAGCGCGCGAGGCCGAAGAACGGATGGCGCGCTTTCTGGCCGATCGTCTCACATCGGGTTGACGGCCTGCCACGATTTCCAGCCCCGCGTGATCGATGGAACACGGCTTCGGCGCGCCGCGTTATGGCCCCGCCTGACGGCCGGAGGATACATGAGCGAACATGCAGACTTGGCGCCGGACGCCGCCGTCAACGTCGCGGCCGCCGAAGAGGCGGGTCTGCTGTACGCCCACGAGGGCGATCCGGGAATCCGCCGGCGCTGGTCCGGCAAGGGGTTCAGCTATATCGACGAGGAAGGGGCCGTCGTCAGGGACAAGGTGGTCCTCGATCGGATCCGCAAGCTCGCCATCCCGCCCGCCTATACCGATGTGTGGATCTGTCCCGATCCCAACGGCCACATCCAGGCGACCGGCCGCGACGCCAGGGGCCGCAAACAGTACCGCTATCACGAGCAGTGGCGAAACACGCGTGACGAAGCGAAGTTCGCGCGCATGGCGGCGTTCGGCCGGGCGCTCCCGGCCTTGCGCGCGCGCGTCGAAGCGGATTTGCGCCGCCACGCCCTCTCGCATGAGAAGGTCGTCGCCACAGTCGTCCGGCTTCTGGAACTGACGCTCATCCGTGTCGGCAACGACGAATACGCCAAGCACAACAAAAGTTTTGGCCTCACCACCCTGCGCAACCGCCACGTGAAGATCGAGGGGCAGACGCTGACCTTCGAGTTCAAGGGCAAGAGCGGGGTAAATCGCCGGCTGGGACTGGGCGATCGCCGCCTCGCCCGGATCATGCGGTCGCTGCAGGAGATGCCGGGTCAGCGTCTGTTCCAGTATCTGGACGAAGAAGGCAGGCGCCGGCCGGTGGGTTCGGGCGATGTCAATGCCTACCTGCGCGAGGCCACGGGCGAAAATTTCACCGCCAAGGATTTTCGTACCTGGGCCGGCACCCTTGCGGCGGCCAAGGCGCTGGCGATGCAGCCATCGCCTACCAGCGACCGCGAAACACGCCGCCTGGTGACGCTCTGCATCAGGGCGACCGCCGGCCTGCTCGGCAACACGCCGGCTGTCTGCCGATCCGCCTACGTCCATCCCGCCGTCCTCGACGCCTTCGCGGCCCAGGCCCTGCCGGAGACTTTCGCCGAGGCTGAAGGCGATATCTACGAGCAAGCGGTCCTGGCGTTCCTTGATGCGCTCGCCGCGCCGCCCTTTACGCCCGGACCGGTGAAGCAGGGTGGTCGCCCCGCTTCCGCAACGGCCGAGCACAATCGGCTCAAGGCGTCACGGTCCTCCCGTGCGCCGCGTTGCCGGCAGGATGCGAGCGGCCTCCTTGAATACGCCTGACGAATATTCTCCATACGGACAGCCTGGGGAGACGACATGACTATGCACGCGGACGCCGCGATCAGCCTGCGGCGGTTTCTCAATATCCAGGGGCCGGTCCTCAGCCAGGCTCGCTCTGAACTCGAAAGCGGTCGCAGGGTAAGCCACTGGATGTGGTTCGTCTTTCCTCAACTGGCCCGGCTGGGAACCAGCTCGATGCTGCGGCAGTATGCGATCGAGTCCCGCGAGGAGGCTGCAGCGTTCCTGTCACACCGGATCCTGGGAGCGCGCCTGCGAGAACTGACGCGTGTCGTGACCGCGCTCGCGCACAAGAACGCGCGCGAGATCTTCGGCGCGCCCGACGACCTCAAGTTTCACTCATCGATGACGCTGTTCGCGACGGTAGCCGAATCGGGCAGCGTCTTCGAACAGGCGCTGGACAGGTTTTTCGGCGGCGTCGGGGATCCGCTTACGCTGCGGCTTCTGGCCCCACGCGGCGCCGCCGGGGGCGGCTAAATCTGCGTCTGGGCCCGTCCCGGCGCCGCCGATGAGGAGGGCGTCATCGGCGGCGCCGCCAGGGCTTGCTTGCCCTGGACCAGGCGACCGAGCGGGACAGACAGGGCCGCCTGGGATCGGGTCAGGCTGCGAGGGTCAGGCCGTAGCGCGTGGCCGGCGCGGAGCGCGAGAGGTTTGGGCTCAGGGCTTGGCGGGCGTGCTCGAACGCGTCCCATTGGCCAATATCGGCGAGCGCGGGGATGGTGACGAATTCCCCCTTGTCGAGGCCAGCCAGCGCCGCGTCGACCATGTCTTCGGCCGACATGACAATCTCCTTCGGCAGGTTTTCTACCGGCATGCCGGCGTTCGCCCAGATTTCGGTGGCGGTCGCGCCCGGCAGGACCACCTGGACGCGAACGCCCTTGTCGGCCAGCTCATGTTTCAGCGACTGGCTGAAGGCCAAGACGAAAGACTTTGACGCGCCGTAGACGCCGTTCAGCGTCTCGGGTGCAATTCCAACGACGGAGGCGATGTTGATGATCGTACCGGCGCCGCGCTCCACGAACTTCGGGGCCGCCACGTAGGTGAGGCGCATCAGGGCGTCGATGTTGAGGGAGACGATGTCGCTCATCGCATCGACATCGGAGCTTAGCAGTGGGGTGACAGCCGCAAGGCCGGCGTTGTTGACCAGCAGGGAAATCCGCGGGTCGGCGCCAAGCAGGTTCTCGACCCGTCTCAGGTCGCCTCGATTGCTCAGGTCAGCCACGACGGTTTCGACCTGACGGCCGGTCTCGGCCATGATCCGCTCGGCGAGGACCTGCAGGCGATCGGCTCGACGGGCCGTCAGGATCAGGTCGTAGCCCCGGCGCGCGAGACGGTCCGCATAGACGGCTCCGATGCCGGAGGAAGCGCCGGTCACAAGCGCAAATCCCTTGGTTTGTTGGGTCATGGCGTTCTCTTTGGGTTTAATTTTGCAACTGATCGACAAGGTGATCTGGCGGGTTTAAATTTGCAACCCTAGTGACGTCGATCCAGGAAAGAGTTTTTATGAAAGGCAGTCGAACCGATCTGAGTCAGGCTCAGTGCGCGACCTCCCGTGCGCTGGAAATCATCGGTGACTGGTGGTCGATGCTGATCGTGCGCGACGCCTTCCTGGGCCGGCAGCGGTTCGGTGAATTCCAGAAAAGCATCGGCCTGGCGAAGAACATCCTGTCCGCGCGGTTGAAGAAGCTGGTCGAGGACGGCGTGTTCCGCATCGAACGGGACGAGCAGTCACCGTCCAGGCGCAGATACCTCCTGACCGAGCGGGGGGACCGCCTGGCGGTCGTACTGACGGCGCTCTGGCAATGGGGAGAAGAGAACTGTTTCGAGCCGGGCGAGCTTGGCGTCTCGCTGGTCGAGAAGGCGACGGGCCAGCCGCTCGCCAGGTTGGAGATCAGGACCGCCGACGGCCGGCCCGTCGACTCTCAGGGTCTGCGAATGGGTTTGAAGGACAGAGCGGGGCGCGATGTGGCGCTCACCGGCGCCGCAGCAGAGAGGGGCTGATCGGGGGGCTCACGCTTCGAGGAGGCGGGCCGGTTGACGGCTCTGTCTTACGATGCGGGTTGGGATTTGGTCCTGCCCGGCGGAAGGGGGCGGGACTTGTTTTGAGCGGCGAGACATAGTTTCGTCAAGGAACGGCGCAAAGTCGGAGCCGACAACTGCTGAGGCGCGTCGGCGTATCCTTCGCGCGAGAGCCGGCGGCGAATGGCGTCCACCCCCGCGCATTCTCCCGATTGCGCCAGTTGGTATGCACGTTCGACGGTTGTCGCCTTTGGCCGCTCACCATGCGTCATGGCCCCTAAAAGCGCGCTGACGCTCCGGTGTTCCCTGGTTCATCATCTTTAATCAGCGAAATTCAACTTGGTCGCCCACATAACCGACAAGCGGTGGCCGGAACGTTGCGTGATTGACGTTTCAAATCGACACTGCGTTCGCATCGAGCTGATGGCTGTCGTCGTTTCTTTCCTTGTGACGTACTCGACCGCCCGGTTGGAACCTTATGGGCGGCCCGGGATTGTGTTGCTCACACTAGAGAGGAAATTCACATGAAAACTGTTTCTTCAATCCTGGTTGCTGCTGGATTGTTGTTCGGAACTGCGCAGTGGGCAATGGCTCAGGACCAACCCGCTCCAACGGCGAGTTCCGCAGCGCCATCGAATCCGGCGGTGAAGTCAACGGACAACACCGCGAGCGTGCCCTTGGCTAAAGGGCACAATTCCTTCACCAAGTCGCAGGCGCTCTCACGGATCAAAAAGGCCGGTTTCAGTCAAGTGACCGATCTGACCTTGGACGCGGATGGATTGTGGCAGGCCAACGCCATGCGTGATGGACAGGCCGTAAAGGTCGCGCTCGACTATAAAGGCGATGTCGCCGCTCAATAATTCAACCCTGAGACCCCTGAACTGAAAAGGACTATTTCATGAGTAAAATCATCACGCGGTTATTCGATCATTTTTCGGACGCCGAGCGAGCCGTCGTCGAACTGGAGCGGGTGGGAGTTCCTCACGGCGACATCAGTCTGGTTTCGCACCAGGACGGCCACGATCACGATCACTTGAAAGTTCGCGAGCCGCACGACAATACGGCCGGTGAGGCGGCGTCGAAAGATGCAGGTGCCGGCGCTGCCGTGGGTGGCGCCGTCGGCGCGGCGGGCGGCGTGCTCGCCGGCCTCGGCTTACTCGCCATTCCCGGACTCGGTCCCGTTGTGGCCGCTGGGTGGCTCGCCAGCACGGCGGTGGGGGCCTTGGTCGGTGGCGCGGTAGGTGGGACGGCCGGCGGCATAGTCGGCGCCCTGACGAACGCCGGGGTGAGCCGTGAAGAAGCGGACGTCTATGCCGAGGGTGTGCGGCGCGGCGGCACGCTGGTAAGCGCCAAGGTGGCTGACGACAAGCTGGCGGGGGCGGAGGCGGCGATCAATTCCATCCCCCATGTGGATATAGCGGCTAGGCGCACGCTCTACCGCGACAGCGGATGGACGCATTTCGACACCGAGCGCCTGCCTTAGATTCGAAAAGCCCATCAACGAAAATCAAGGGCGTCTCGCTCGTGCGAGACGCCCTCTTTATGGTACGTCGGTCAAAATCGCCTCAGTGCTCACGGCAATGGGCGGACCGCCGGTTCGCGGTCCCAGAAACGCCGCGCCGCCGCCTCGAGGAACGCGTCGCCCAGGCCGACAACGCCCTCGTCCGTCATGACCCCCGCCTTGTCGAGCAGAGGCTTTGCCGCGTCCGTGGCGCCGATTGCCTTGAGGTGACCAAAGGCGTCCATGACGAACTGGATGGCCGCGCCGTCTTTGAGCAGAGCCTCGCAACCCTCCGCCGAGAGCGGCAGGGCGATCGCGTCGACGGTGACCGACGGCGTGCCGGCCAATTGGCCGTCCGCCTTGAGCGTCGAGCCGTCGGCGGCGGTGACGCCGCCCACCTTTTGGGCGACGATGACGGCGCGTCCGCCCCCTGTGACGACGGCGTCGACCAGTCTGGCCACCTCACCCGCATCTGAACCATCCGCGACGAGGATGCCGACCGACCGGCCCTTCAACGTGTGTAGCTCGCGCGGTCCACGGATGATGCGCAACGCCGGCGACGGATCAAGCGTCTGAACGGCCATCGCCGCCGGCGAGGCGTCAGGAACCTCGACGTTCAGGCCGGCGGCCACCCGGCCGGCAAGATCGCGGTCGACGTTCACGAGGTTCGATAGCATCCGTGTACGGATCTTATCGATATCGACCTTGGAGAGTTCGAACACCAAGGCGGAGGCGAGATGCGCCTGTTCGGCGGAATCCAGCGAGCGGAAGAACAGGCGCGCCTGACTGTAGTGATCGGCGAAGCTTTCAGGCCGCAGCCGCACCTTCTCGCCCAATTCGCTCGATGGATAGGATTCGAAACCGGTGACCGGACATTCGCGTGGGCCGCCGATTTCCCCGGCGTCGGCGAGGCTGTTGGGCTCATAGTTCGCGCGGCCCTTCGGCTGCAGCATCTGCATCTGGCCGTCCCGCTGGAAGTTCATCACCGGACACTTCGGCGCATTGACCGGGATCTGATGGAAGTTGGCCGTTCCAAGCCGGCTCTTCTGCGTGTCCAGATAGCTGAACAGGCGTCCCTGGAGCAGCGGGTCGTTGCTGAAATCGATGCCGGGAACGACATTGGCCGGGCAGAAGGCCACCTGTTCGGTCTCGGCGAAGAAATTGTCCGGCCAGCGGTCCAGGACCATGCGCCCGATCATTCGCACCGGCAGCACCTCCTCGGGAATGATCTTGGTCGGGTCCAGCACGTCGAACGCAAAGGCTTCGGCGAACGCCTCGTCGAAAGCCTGGATGCCCAGCTCCCATTCAGGATAGTCGCCGCGGGCGATTGCTTCGAACAGATCGCGTCGATGGAAATCCGGGTCGACCCCGGCCAGCTTCACGGCCTCATCCCAGATGGTCGACTGCACCCCCTGCTTCGGCTTCCAGTGGAACTTGACGAAAGTGGACCGGCCCTCGGCGTTGACAATCCGGAAGGTGTGGATGCCGAACCCCTCCATGGTGCGCAGCGAGCGCGGGATGGTCCGGTCGAACATCGCCCACATGATCATGTGCGTGGATTCGGGGGTCAGGCTGATGAAGTCCCAGAAGGTGTCGTGCGCGGTCGCCGCCTGGGGAAAGCCGCGATCCGCCTCCATCTTCGCCGCGTGGATCAGGTCGGGAAATTTGATGGCGTCCTGGATGAAGAACACCGGGATGTTGTTGCCCACCAGATCCCAGTTTCCCATCTTAGTATAGAATTTGACAGCGAAACCACGAACGTCACGGGGTGTGTCGACCGAGCCGGCCCCGCCGGCGACCGTGGAGAATCGGGTAAAGAGCGGCGTGCGCTCGCCCGCGCGCTGGAAGAGGTCGGCCTTGGTGATGTCCTGGAGAGAATCATAGAGTTCAAAGAAGCCGTGCGCGGCCGAGCCGCGGGCGTGCACGATCCGCTCGGGAATGCGTTCGTGGTCGAAATGGAAGATCTTTTCGCGGAGAACGAAATCCTCCAGCAGCACCGGCCCGCGTGGGCCAGCCTTCAATTGGTTCTGGTTGTCGGAGACGCGTATGCCTTGATTGGTGGTCAGGTGATCGAGCGGCTCGTGCGGCCCGTCCACCGGAACATGCTGGTGGGTCTCGCCGCCGTTGCCGACATCCACCTCGAAATCGTTTGTTGTCGCCATTTGGATCCTCGTTGCGCCGCCAACCGGACGCTAAACCTCAGACCACGTTCGCGAGTTCCTTGGCGGCTGGCCGCCCTCCGCGCGCCCGAGGTCTTTCTGGGCGGCTTGGCGGAGCCTTTCCGCCGGTGGGGCATTTGCGTGGGTGATACCGGGACGCGCGATGACCCTCCCGGTACACGGACCATGCCAAATGACGACATTGGATGCTGGGGCAACTGACGTGCCACTACGTCGCGGGCGATCCGCTTTTTCGGCGCTGGCGGTGGCCGCGGTGGCGGTGGCCGGTTTCGTGGTTTGCAGCCTCGTCTTGAAGTCTCTCGCGCATGTCGCGCTCGGTTCTCTGAGGCTGGTCGAGGATTCTTTCGGACAATCCGCTGAATATATTTTGATAACCGCCGGCGCCATGTTCGCGGTCCGAAAGACGATGGACCTGCTCAGCATCCGATACGAAGGAAGAGTTGTATTCTCGTTCTTTTTCGCGATCAGCGCCCTGGTGATGACATTCGCGCTGTCCTCCGGATTCATGAGGGTGGATTTTCTGGTGTCACTAGTACGGATGTCGGCTCTCTGCCTGTTCGCCTATCTGCAATTCTGGCGGAACGATCGTCACGCTGGGCTCTAGTTTGGGCCGCGGGCGTCCCGCCCGCGCCTTTCTTCTTGGTCAAACCATGCTGGTTTCGTGCAAAGAGACGCGGGCGAGGACGCCTGCGGTCCAAGAGGCGGCTTGCCGTCCGCTCCATCGCGTGGCGAAGGGCGTTGAGACGCGGTAGTCTTCCGGTTGTGACCGCGCTCCAGACTCCGATGCTCGACTCCGCCACGCTCGCCTATTATCGCGACGAAGCGCCGACCTATGTCGCCGGTGGCCCAGGCGGCGTCAGCCGGCGCCTGGCTGAATTTCTCTCGATATTGCCGAAAGGCGCACGGATCCTCGAACTGGGATGCGGTGGCGGCATCGACGCCGAAGCGATGATCGCCGCGGGCTTTGACGTCGATCCGACCGAGGGCGTCGCGGAGATCGCCAGGAAGGCGCAGAGCAGGCTGGGCCGGCCCGTCCGGCTCATGAGGTTCGAGCAGCTGGACGCGGACGCCTGCTATGACGCGGTATGGGCGAGCGCGAGCCTGATCCATGTACCCCGCCCGGTTCTACCCGACGTCCTGCGCCTGGTGTTCAAAGCCCTGAAGCCGGGAGGACTGCATTTCGCCACCTACAAATCGGGCGGCGAGGAAGGCCGGGATCGAACCGGGCGCTACTACAACTATCTGGATGAGACCCAGTTGGTCGATGTCTATCGACGCTCCGCGACATGGGAGGATATTCGGACGTCCGCCTATCAGGGCGGTGGGTTCGATGACGGCCAGGGTCCTTGGGCGTCGATCGCGGCGCGTCGTCCTATTGCTCCTGATTCTTAGCCCACCCGCGCCGACATGCCCCCATCGACGGGCAACAAGACCCCGGTGATGAACTTCGCTTCGTCGGAGGCCAGGAACAGCGCGGCGTAGGCGGTGTCCCAGGCCGTGCCCATGCCGCCTTTCAGCGGCACCCGCGCACCACGGTCGGCCCGGGTGTCATGGATCGAGCGCCCCGTCGCCTGCGAGGTCCCGCCCACCGCCATGGGCGTATCCATCAGGCCCGGCAGCACGGCGTTGCAGCGCAGGCCGTATCGGGCGTTGGCGGTGGCCACGCTCAGGGTCAGGCGGTTCACGGCCGCCTTGGAGACCTCATAGGCGATCATGTTGGCGCCGCCGAGCGAGGCCAGCGAAGAGATGTTGACGATCGACCCGGCGCCGGTTTCCCGCATCAGCGGAACCGCCGCGCGGATGGTCAGCCACATGCCCTTGAGGTTCACCGCCAGGATGCGGTCGAACGCCGACTCGCTCGCCACATGAGCCGGACCATCGCCGCCGGGGCCGGCGGAGCCGATGCCGACGTTGTTGACCAGCAGGTCCAGCCGGCCGAACCGCTTGCGGGCGCGCTCGGTTATCGCCGCGGCCTGCGCGGGCTCGGTGATGTTCGCCTCGAACGCTTCGGCGTCGCCGCCTTCCGCCTCGATCATGGCGACGCTTTCTTCAGCCCGCGTCCGGTGACGGTCGACACACAGCACGCGGGCGCCTTCGCGGGCAAAGAGCATGGCCATCGCGCGGCCGTTGCCGATCGTATCGCCCTGAGTCTGGCCCGCTCCGACCACGACCGCCATCTTGCCCGAAAGTCTGCCGCTCATTGCTCAGGCCCGCAGGTCGGGATCGAGGGTCTGGCCCGCGTCGAGCTGTACTCCCAAGGTGTTCAGCAGCATCGAGACCTGCGTGTACTGGCCGACCGTGAACACCACGTCCATGCATTGCTTTTCGTCGAAATGCGCCCGTAGCTTCGCCCAGGTCCCGTTGCCGACGAAGTGATCGCCGACCAGCTCGTCGGCCGCGGCGATCAGCGCCGCGTCGGCCTCGCTCCAGCCCGGGCCGGCCCCGGCCTTGATCGCCGCGATCTCGTCGGCGGTGAGTCCGCTCGCCAGACCGATGCGGGTGTGCTGGGTGAACTCATAGCCCGACCGGCACAGATAGCCGACCCGCAGGATGACGATCTCCCGCTCGCGCGCCGGCAGGCTGTTGCGCCGCGACAGGATATAGCTCCCCCACTCCAGGAACCGCGCCAACGCCTTGGGGGCCCGCGCCATCGTCGCGAAAATGTTCAGGATCGGCGGCCGATCGGCCAGCTCGCCCAGCGCCTCCTTTTGCTCGGTTGTCAAATCCTCGAAAGCGACAGGCGAAATCCGCGGCGCGTCCAGCCTCATGGCGATCTCCTCTAATTTCTTGGAGCCTAGGCCGCTTCAGCCGATGATCAAACCGTCTTTAGGTCCGAGGCGCGTGTCAGTTCGTCGCCAGGATCAGGTTGCGGACCAAGGGATAGATCTGGGTCGCCCATTTGCGGCCGCTGAACACGCCGTAGTGCCCGACGCCCGGCTGCAGGTGGTGGCGCTTGCGATTGGCGTAGAGGTTGCGGCAAAGCTCATGCGCCGCCACCGTCTGGCCGACCGAGCAGATGTCGTCGCGTTCGCCTTCGACGGTCAGCAGGGCAGTGCGGCGGATGGCCTCCGGATCGACCCTGCGGCCGCGCCAGACCAGCTCGCCTTTCGGCAGCAGATGATCCTGGAACACCCGTGAGACGGTTTCCAGGTAGAACTCGGCGGTGAGGTCCAGCACGGTGAAGTACTCGTCGTAGAAGGCCTTCGACGCCAGCGCTTCCTCCAGCCGCCCGGTGGCCAGCTGGGTGAACATGTCGATGTGGGCTTCGACGTGGCGGCCGATGTTCATCGCCATGAAGGCGGTCAGCTGCACGAAGCCCGGGTAGACCCGTCGCCCCGCGCCGAGGTAGCGGGCGGGCACGATCGAAATCAGCTCGCGCTCGAACCATTCGATCGAGCGGTTCTTGGCCAGATCGTTGACGCGCGTCGGATTGATCCGCGTGTCGACGGGTCCAGCCATCAGGGTCATGCTCACCGGCGTGGCCGGGTTGTCGTCCTCGGCCATGATCGCCACGGCCGCCAGCGCATGTGCGCAGGGCTGGCACACGCCGATCAGATGCGCGCCGGGTCCGATCGTCTCCAGAAAGCCGATCACATGGGCGACGTAGTCGTCGAAGCCAAAGGCCCCCTCATCGAGAGGCGCGTCGCGCGCGTTCTTCCAGTCGGTGATGTAGACGTCGTTTTCGGGCAGCAGGGTTTCGACCGTCCCACGAAGAAGGGTGGCGAAATGTCCGGACAGCGGCGCGACCAGCAAGACGCGAGGCTGTTCGGGATCGCCGTCCTTGCTGAACCGCACGAGGTCGCCGAAGACGGTCCCGGCGACGATTTCCTCCCGCACCGGAACCGTCTCGCCGTCGACGATCGTTTCGCGGAATCCATAGTCGGGGCGTTTGTGGGTGAGGCCGGCGCGGCTCAGCATCTCCCACCCGGCCGCCGCGTGGGAGAGCAGCGGCGCCTGGCGAAGCCACGCCGGCCCATAGGCCAGACCCGCGCCCGCGAGCGCCGCGGCCAGGCGCGCGGGAGCCATGATGTCGGTCTGTCCCTGAAAGGCTCGATAACGCATGGGCCTTCGTGTCCCGTCCATCCGTTCGACCGCCGATCGCTGAAATCCATATCGCGTGCCGCGGAAGGTTCCGGACCCTGATAGCGCCGGTGCGCGGCGCGTTATACGTCTCGAGGCAGGCTTTCGGGCGCCATTGCGGCTTGGGCGCCCAATGCGGCGTCATTCGGTTCCGCCGACCGGGCGCGTGTGCGTTAGTTTGGGCGCGCCGTGGTTTTGACCGCTAGGGCGGTGTAAGCGCGACTGCTGGGGCAAACCAGATCCAAACACCGATGGCCCGCAAACCTCCCGCCAAAACCACCTTGACCATCAGCAGCCGGAACTATTCCTCCTGGTCGCTGCGTGGCTGGCTGCTGTGCAAATTCGCCGGCCTGACCTTCGAGACCGTATCGCTGCCGCTGGACGACGCCGCGGCGCGCGCCGAGCTGCTGCTGCTGTCGCCTTCCTTTCTCACCCCCTGCCTCACGCATCAGGGGATCGATGTGTGGGACACCCTGGCCATCGCCGAGTTCCTGAGCGAGCTGGTCCCGGACGCGGGGCTGCTGCCGGGTGATCGCGGTCAACGCGCGCGGTGCCGCTCGATCTGCGGCGAGATGCATTCGGGGTTCGCCAATCTTCGAGCGGCCCTGCCGATGAATCTCAAGGCTCGCCATCCTGGCTTCAAGGTCTGGGCGGGCGCCCAGTCCGACATCGACAGGATCATCCAGATCTGGCGCGACAGCCTGGCGACCTCCGGCGGCCCGTTCCTGTTCGGCGCGCCGACCATGGCCGACGCCATGTACGCTCCGGTGTGCACGCGCTTCCTGACCTATGACGTCACGCTCGACGTCGCGTGCGCCACCTACCGCGACCACATACTGCGCCTGCCGGAGATGCGGGAGTGGACGCAGATCGCCATCACCGAACCGGATGAAGTCGAAGAACTCGACGTCGAGTTCTGAGGCGGCAGTTATTTCCGCAGCTGCGGTTTCGATTTCGCTGCGGAGCGAGCGGCGGCGGCGCGCTCGGACTTGATCTGGTGCGCTCGCGTGGTCACCGCATCGCTGGCTGACGCGGTCGATCGGCCGGCGGCGCGTCGCTCGGCGCGGTTGCGGGGCGCAGGTGCGTCTGTTTCGTCTGACATCCTCCTCCTTACCACGATCGGCGCTCGAAATCCCGCGCGCCGGCGGCGCATAATGGACAAGGCGCGGTGTCTCGCACATTGAGGCGCCGCCAAGGAGGAGCCACATCATGCCCGTCAACGTCGTCTATCCCCGCATCGTCTCCATCGGCGCCGGCGCCGTCGGCGAACTGGGCGCGATCCTGCGCCAGCTGGGCCTGTCGCGTCCGCTCATCGTCTCGGACGGCTTCCTGCGCCAGCAGGGTCTGGTCGGCCGCGTCGCGGACCTGCTGAGGGCCGAAGGCGTCGAGGCCGGCGTGTTCACCGACACCGTTCCCGACCCGACCACCGCCTCCATCGATCTCGGCCTCGCCGCGCTGAAGGGCGCCGACTACGACAGCCTGATCGGCCTGGGCGGCGGCAGCCCGCAGGACACCGCCAAGATCATGGCGATCATGCATGTCCACGGCGGCGTGGTGCGCGACTACAAGGTCCCCGCCGTCGCCGACCGCGCCGGCCTGCCGGTGATCGCCGTTCCCACCACCGCCGGCACCGGCTCGGAAGTCACCCGGTTCTCGATCATCACCGACAGCGAGAGCGACGAAAAGATGCTCTGCGCCGGACCGGCGTTCGTTCCTGCCGCCGCCGTCGTCGACTATGAGCTCACCCTCAGCAAACCGCTGCGGCTCACTGCCGACACCGGCATCGACAGCCTGACCCACGCCATCGAGGCCTTTGTCAGCCGCCGCGCCAATCCACTGTCGGACACATTCGCGCTGGCGGCGATGAAGATCATCTTCGCCAATATCCGCCGGGTGTGCGCCGAGCCGGGCGATCGCGAAGCGCGCGAGCAGATGATGCTGGGCTCGATGCTGGCCGGCCATGCCTTCACCAACGCCTCCGTCGCCCTGGTGCATGGCATGAGCCGTCCGATCGGCGCCTTCTTCCACGTCTCCCACGGCCTCAGCAACGCCATGCTGCTGCCCCGCGTCACCCGGTTCTCGGCGCCGGCCGCCGAGACTCGCTACGCGGTGTGCGCCAGGACCATGGGCGTGGCGCCGGCGGAGGCGAGCGACGCCGACGCCGTGGCCGCCTTGCTCACCGCCCTGGATCTGCTGAATCTGGATCTGCAAGTGCCCTCGCCCCGCGCCTACGGCGTCCCGCACAATCGTTATTTCGACGGCATAGATATCATGGCCACCCAGGCCCTCGAGTCGGGCTCGCCTGGGAACAACCCTCGCGTT
>Ga0302314_10006064_pt1 | contig 21954 bp, 26 predicted proteins | sample III_Palsa_N2_3_FD_200533 | JGI IMG/M metagenome (GOLD analysis project Ga0302314, IMG submission 200533) | Peat permafrost microbial communities from Stordalen Mire near Abisko, Sweden - III_Palsa_N2_3 | ecosystem: Environmental > Terrestrial > Soil > Palsa > Peat permafrost | place: Sweden...
CCGTCCGCCCACGCCGCCGGATGCGCCCGCCTGGATGCAGAACTGGCCGCCCTCCCGAACCCGATGGTTCTCCCGCACCCGATCCCGCAGCCCACCCCGAAAAGCCTGAGCGCACCCCGGCGCATCCGCGCGTCCATGTTGTTCCGGAAAAGCAATAATAATCCAGGGCGGACTTGTCACACTCGACCCATCGCGAAACTTCCAACCAGATCACTCTCCGCGCGCAGCGCCTTGCACGCGGGGTGGCGTGGCGCTATACGCCCGCCTCGGCCGGAGTGTAGCTCAGCCTGGTAGAGCACTGTGTTCGGGACGCAGGGGCCGGAGGTTCGAATCCTCTCACTCCGACCATTCGCGCCGCCTCGGCGCCCCATCCCCCGTGCGTTCGCCGGCTGTCGCTTGCGTGCGCCCGCGCGCCGTTTATACACGTCCGTTCGCGCAAGCCAGGAGCCGACGGCGCATGGATCTCAAGGACCATATCCGCAGCGTTCCGGATTTCCCCAAGCCGGGCATCCTGTTCTACGACATCGCCACCCTGCTGCGGCACGCCGATGCCTGGCAGGTGGCGATGGGGCGGATGGCCAAGGCGGTGCGCGCCTACCAGCCGGATGTGCTCGCCGGCGTCGAATCGCGCGGCTTCCTGATCGCCGCCCCGCTCGCGCTCAAGCTGGGCTGCGGCTTCATCATGCTGCGCAAGCGCGGCAAGCTGCCCGGGGCCACGGTCGGCCTCGACTACGCCCTGGAATACGGTTCCGACCGGATCGAGATCCAGGCGGACGCGGTCGAGCCAGGGCAACGCGTCGTGGTGGTCGACGACCTGCTCGCAACCGGCGGCACGATGTCCGCCGGCATCCGCCTGCTGCGCAACGCCGGCGCCGTCGTCCCGGCCGCGGCGGCGCTGATCGAGCTCACCTTTCTTGGCGGCCGGCAGCGGCTGGATGTGCCATTCGAATCGCTGGTCGCCTACGATTCCTGACCCGGCCTCCGGCCACGCCTGGCCGGCGCTGGGCGAAAGCCTGCCTGGCGTTGCCGACGACGCGGCGTGGTGGAGGTCTTGATGGCCGACAAGCGGAGGGCAATTCGTGGCGCGCTCGGCCGTCGCGCGGTGCTGGCCGCGTGCCTCGCTCTGCTGGCGCGCCGGGGCGCGGCCGCGGGGTCGTTTGCGGACGGCGCCCACGTGCTCGTCGCCGGCTCCCCGGGCGGCCAGCTCGACCGGTTCGCCGACGACCTGCTGCCGGCCCTGGCCCGCTTTCTGCCGGGCGAACTGGCCCTGCACCGCGACCTTGTCGGCGCCCCTGACGGCGTCACCGGCGCCAACCGTTTCCAGGCGCGCGGCGTGCCGGACGGCGCCTCCCTCCTGCTGGCGCCGGGCGAGGCGGTGCTCTGCTGGCTCGTCGGCGATCCGCGTACGCATTTCGATGCCAGCACCCTGGTGCCGGTGATGGCGGGTGTGGCGCCGGGGGTGCTGATGAGCCGCCATCCGCTCGAGCAGATCGCGGTGGCGGCGCATCTGCGCATCGCCGCTGAGCGGCCCGAAGGTGCGGACCTCGCCGGTCTGCTCGGCCTCGATCTGCTCGGCCTGCGGCCGGAGCCGGTCTTCGGCCCGGCCGATTCCGCGGCCGTCGAGCAGGTGATCCTCGCGCACGGCGCGGATGCGGCATTCGTGGTCGGGCCGGACGCGCCGCAGCGTGTGGCGCGGCTGGCGCGCGCCGGGCTCGCGCCGATGTTCACGCTCGGGGTGCCCGGCGATGGCAAGGACGTGCTGCGCGACCCGCTGATGCCGGAGGTGCCGACGCTGCCCGAACTTGTCGCGCGGTTCCACGGCACGCCACCGGCCGGCACGCTCTACGATGCCTGGCGCGCGGTGGCCGCCGCCACCCAGCTCACGTTCCTGCTGGCGCTCCCGGCACTGACCCCCGCGGCGCTGGTCTCGCTGTGGCGGGAAGCCGCCATCCACGCCGCCCCGCTGCTCAAGCCGGCGGACTCGGCTGCCCTGCGCGTGCTGCCGTGGCCGGAGGCCAACCAGTTCACCGCCGCGATCGCCGGGGCCGATATGGCAACGCTGGTCGAGCTGCGGCACTGGCTTGCCGCACGGCTCGGTTGGCAGCCCGCTTAGCCGGCCGTTAATCCTCTGTCTCTAAAATCCGACATGACGCCAGGAAGACGTCTGCGTCCCAAGCTTCCGGGCCTACTGTGATGTCCAGCGACCTATCAATTGGTGCTGTCGCCTCAGACCCCGCCATCCGCACGACGGCGGCGGCGCCGGCTGAGCCCGTGTCGTCCACATCCTCCAGCGTCGCCGCCCCGGGCACGCCCAACCCGACCTTGCGGCTGGACCCTGCCCTCGGCCTCGTGGTCATCGAGTTTCTCGGCAAATCGGGCGCAATCACCTCGTCGATCCCGACGCAGCGCGAACTCACGGCGTATCAGGACGGCACCGCGCAAGTGCCGGGGGCGCCGCGCACACCGGCGGTCCACCAGCAAGCCTGACCTATCCGCGCGCTGCCGCGACAAACGCCCGGATCAGGGCCGGGTCCTTGACGCCGCGGTGCCGCTCCACCCCGGAGGACACGTCCACGGCGCTGGCGCCGGAGGCACGGATCGCCTCGGCGACGTTCTCTGGCGTCAGTCCACCCGCCAGCAGCCACGGCGCCGGCGCCGTCCAGCCGGCCAGCAGCGACCAGTCGAGCGCGACCGCGTTGCCGCCGGGGCGTGTCGCGTTCGGCGGCGGTGCCGGCTCGATCAGGAACCCGTCCGCCCCGCCGGCTTCGGCCGGCAAATCGCCGGCCGCGGTCACACCCACGGCGCGCCAGACCGACAGGCCGAAACGGGCGCGCAGCGCGGCGGCCCGGGGTTCGTCGACATAAAGCTGCAGCACGTCGAGCGGCAGGGCCTCCAACACCTCGGCGATCTGTGCCTCGGTGGGCGCGACGAACAGCCCGACGCGCTTCGGCCCGCCATGGTGCCGGCCCGACAGGGCCGCCGCCTGCGCCGGCGTCACCGCGCGCGGGGAGGCCGGAAAGAATACGAATCCGATCCAGTCGGCGCCGGCCTCGACGGCCGCGTCGACGCCGTCGGGGCTGTTCATGCCGCAGACCTTGACCCGGATCATGCGGCGATCTCGGCGGCGATCGCGGCCGCTGCGGCGGCCGGGTTTTCCGCCTGTGTGATCGGCCGGCCAACCACGAGCCAGTCGGCCCCTGCCGCGGCGGCGGCGTGCGGGGTCATGGTGCGGGCCTGGTCGTCGGCCGCCGCGCCGGCCGGCCGGATGCCAGGGACGACCAGCACCGGCGTCTCGCCGAACGCATCGCGCAGGACGGCGATTTCCAGTGGGCTGCACACCAGCCCATCGGCGCCGTTCGCCAGCGCCAGCCGGGCGAGCCGCAGCACCTGCTGGCGTGGTCCGCCGGCGACGCCGGTGTCACTCAGCGCCGTCGCGTCCAGGCTCGTCAGCACGGTCACGGCCAGCAGCAGCGGGCGGCCGGCGCCCGCCGTGTCCGCCGCTATGCGCGCCGCCAACAGCATCGCGGCGCCGCCCGATGCATGCAGTGTCAACATGCGCGGCCGCACCGGCAGCACGGCGCGCACCGCGCCGGCGACGGTGTTCGGGATGTCGTGCAGCTTCAGATCCAGGAACACCGGCGCCTCACCCACCGCCGCGACCCCGGCCGCGCCGTTGGCGAGAAAGAACTCCAGCCCCAGCTTGACCATGCCGCAATGCGGCCCGGCCGCCTGCGCCCAGCGCCGGGCCTGCCCGACATCCGTGGTGTCGAGTGCCGCGATCAGGCCGCAGCGCCGTGTCATCGCCCGGCGGGCAGCAGCGGCGGCGACACCAGAGTCCGGGCGACCGGCTGGGGCGCCAGCTTCGCCTTCAGTTCCGCCACCTGCGCTTCCAGCAGCCGCGCCTGATATTCCGCCCGCCTCGCCCGTCGCCGGGCCGCCAACACGCTCATCCACAGCAGCAGCGCGCCGGCGATGAACGCGACACCCATCGCGCCGAGCACCGCCAGCGACAGCGGCAGCACCACCGCGTAGTCGGTGGGCCACAGCTTGAACTCGGTCGCCTGCGGATTGGACAGCGCGAACAGCACCAGCAGAAACAGGAACGGCGCGGCGATGAGGATACGGAGCATGATGCCGCTCAGGCCGAGGCCCGGCTGGCCGCGGCGCGCGCGGCGGCGGCCTTCGAGCGGTTGACGCGCTCGCGCAGTTCCTTGCCGGCCTTGAAGAACGGCACCGCCTTTTCATCGACCGGCACGGCTTCGCCGGTGCGCGGGTTGCGGCCGGTGCGGGCGTCGCGGCGCTTGACCGTGAAGGCGCCGAAGCCGCGCAATTCCACGCGTTCGCCGCGCGCCAGTGCGCCGGTGATCTCGTTGAAGATCGTGGCGACGATCAGTTCCACGTCGCGGCCCGTCAGGTGCGGATTGGCGGTGGAAAGCTCGGCAATCAGTTCGGACTTGGTCATATCGCGGCCTCCCCAGCACACCCGGCGCAGGCGACCGTTTGCGCCGCTATTCACCGAGTTGGGAAGGCTGCCAGACCGCCCACGCGCCGTCAAGCTTAACCCCTTGGAACAGAACGCTTTTCAGAATGCCCTGGGAAACCCCGCCCAGCGCCTCGCCAAGCGCGCGTTCGGCCAGGGTGTCGGTCTTCACGTCCTCGGCCGGCAGGTTCGTCGGCACGCCGCGTTCCGCGGCCAGCCAGTCGCGCGCCTCCGGCTCGCCGCCGATCGCATCGACGAGGCCAAGCCCCAATGCCTGCCGCCCGGTGTAGGCGCGCCCGTCGGCCAGCTCCCGCACCTTGTCCGGCGCCATGTGGCGGCCGGCGGCCACCATGCCGACGAACTGGTCGTACAGGTCCATGACCAGCCCGTGCAGCACGTCCCGCCCCTGCGGGGTCAGCGGCCGGGTGAAGCTCGGCTGGTCCTTCAGCGGCCCGGAGGTGATCGCCTCCGCGGTCACGCCGATCCGGCTGAGCAGGCCGGAGACCTCGCCGGTTTCCAGGATCACGCCGATCGAGCCGGTCAGCGTCGAGGCGCGGGCGAAGATGCGTGCGGCCGGCACCGCGATCATGTAGCCGGCGGAGGCGGCGGTGCCGGCCATCACGGTGACGACGGGCTTCTTCGCCGCCACGAGTTCGATCGCATCGTGCAGCGCCTCGCCGCCGGCGACGCTGCCGCCGGGGCTGTCGATCTCGACCAGCAGCGCCTTGACTCTGTCGTCGCGCGCCAGCCGGGCGACCGCGTCGGTCAGCTTGCGGTCATCGGAGATGATGCCGCTCACGGTCAGCCGCGCCACGTGCGCGTGGCGGACCACGCCGGTACGGCCGGCGACGGCCACGATGCAGGCCAGCACGGCCAGCACCGTCGCGGCGCGCCAATAGAACAGGCGGCGCTTGAGGCGCCGCCTGTCCAGAAGCAGATCGGTCTCCAGGCTCATCGGGAGGACGCCGACCGCAGATCAGGGTTCCTGCTGGGCCTGCTGGTTGCGGCGACGGATCGCGGCCCCCAGGATGTCGCCCAGCGAGGCGCCGCTGTCGGAGGTGCCGAACTCGGCGATCGCGATCTTGTCCTCCTCCATCTCCTTGCCCTTGATGGTCAGCGAGAGCTTGCGGGCGGCACGATCGACGGCGACGATCTTGGCGTCGACCTTCTCGCCGACGGCAAACCGGTCCGGCCGCTGGTCCGCCTTGTCGCGCGACAGTTCGGCGCGGCGGATGAAGCCGGTCAGCACCTCGTCCACCTTCACCTCGATGCCGTTCGGCTGCACCGCGGTGACGATGCAGGTCACGACGTCGCCCTTGTGCACGCGGTCCAGCACGGTCGCCGCCGGATCGTCCTGCAACTGCTTGACGCCGAGGCTGATGCGCTCCTTCTCGACATCGACGTCGAGCACCTTCGCCTTGACGATCTGGCCCTTCTCGTACTTGGCCATCGCCAGCTCGCCCGGCTCGTCCCACGACAGGTCGGACATGTGCACCATGCCGTCGATGTCGACGGAGATGCCGACGAACAGGCCGAACTCGGTGATGTTGCGGATCTCGCCCTCGACCACCGAGCCGATCGGATGCTCGTCGACGAACTGCTCCCACGGGTTGCGCTGCACCTGCTTCAGGCCCAGCGAAATCCGCCGCTTCCCGCTGTCCACGTCCAGGACCATCACTTCCACTTCTTGCGACGTGGCGACGATCTTGCCCGGGTGGACGTTCTTCTTCGTCCACGACATTTCCGAGACGTGGACAAGGCCTTCGACGCCCGGCTCCAGCTCGACGAAGGCGCCGTAGTCGGTGATGTTGGTGACGCGGCCGCTGAACTTGGCGCCCGGCGGGTACTTCGCCGCCACACCCTCCCACGGGTCGGCCTCAAGCTGCTTCATGCCGAGGCTGATGCGCTGGGTCTCCGGATTGAACCGGATCACCTGCACCTTCACCGCCTGGCCGATCTGCAGCGCCTCGCTCGGGTGGTTGATGCGGCGCCACGCGATGTCGGTCACGTGCAGCAGCCCGTCCACGCCGCCGAGGTCGACGAACGCACCGTAGTCGGTGATGTTCTTGACCACGCCGTCGAGGATCATGCCTTCCTTGAGGCCCTGGATCAGTTCGCTGCGCTGTTCGGCGCGCGTCTCCTCCAGCACGGCTCGGCGCGACACCACGATGTTGCCGCGGGCGCGGTCCATCTTCAGGATCTGGAACGGCTGCGGCGTGCCCATCAGCGGGGTCACGTCGCGCACCGGGCGGATGTCCACCTGTGAGCCCGGCAGGAACGCAACCGCGCCGCCGAGATCGACGGTGAAGCCGCCCTTGACGCGCCCGTAGATCGTGCCGCTGACGCGCTGCTGGCCCTCGAACGCCTTTTCCAGGTTGGTCCAGGCTTCCTCGCGCCGCGCCTTCTCGCGCGACAGCACGATGCTGCCGTCACGGTCCTCGTAGCGCTCGACATAAAGCTCGATCAGGTCGCCGGGCTTCACGTCCGGCTTGGCGCCGGGCGGGCCGAATTCCTTCAGCGCGACGCGCCCTTCGCTCTTGAGCCCGACATCGACGATGGCGAATTCGTCGGTCAGGCGAACGACCTTGCCGGTGACGACCGAGCCATCGAAGCCGGTGTCCTTGCCCAGCGTTTCGTCGAGCAGGGAGGCGAAGTCTTCACCCGGAGCGAAATGGGGTGCGTGAGCCTGGGCGGTGGCGAGGGATGCCATGTGTATGGGTTCGTCCTGTGTCCGTCGGCTGGGCCTGCGATGGCCCGCTAGCCACGAGGTCTGCGCGTCTCTCTGCTGAAACACGACTTGCCCGCGCCAGGGGCGCAGGCCGGCATGAACTGATGACCGAAGCAAGCGGGGAAGCGCCCCAAGTCCTTCGTGCCTGCGGCACCCTGCCGCATGCGCGGCGCATAGATCAGGAGAGCGCGGCCAGAGTCAAGAGAACTGTCGGTTCGCGCACCAGTGGCCTCGGTATCTCATTGCGCCTCGCGTATCATCTGGTGCCGATCAACTCCAACGCGCGGGCAAATGTGGCGTCGGCGTCGAGCTCGGTGGTGTCGAGCAGCATTGCATCCACGGCGGCCACCAGCGGCGCCGCCGCCCGCTCGCGGTCCTGCTGGTCGCGCAGCCGCACCTGGGCCGTCACCTCGTCGAGGTCGGCCGCCTCGCCGCGCGCCTGCAACTCCAGCCAGCGGCGGCGGCCGCGTGCCTCGGCGCTGGCCGTGACAAACAGTTTTATGCGCGCGTCGGGAAACACGATCGTGCCGATGTCGCGGCCGTCGAGCACGGCGCCGCGCGCCTGCCCGAAATTCCGCTGGAAATCAAGCAGCGCCGCGCGTACCGCCGGGATGGAGGCGACCGCCGCCGCCGCCGCATCGGCCGCCGGTCCGCGCAGGTCGGTGCGGGAAAAATCCTCGGGCTGCAGGGCGCGCGCCGCCGCCTCGGCGGTGGCCGGGTCCGTGGGGTCGCCGCCGGCATCCAGCACGCGGCGGCCGGTGGCCCGGTACAGCAGGCCGGTGTCGAGATGCGGCAGGCCGAAATGCGCCGCCAGTCGTTTTGCCAGCGTCCCCTTGCCGGCCGCGGCCGGGCCGTCGATGGCGATGACCAGGGTCACGCGGCGACGATCGCCGGCGCACCGTTGCCGGCGGCCACGTTCATCAGGTCGGCAAACCCCGGAAAGCTGGTATCGACAAAACTGGCGTCGTCCACCCGCACCGGCTGATCGGCGGCGAGCCCCAGCACCAGCGCGCTCATCGCCAGCCGGTGGTCCATATGCGTCGCCACCAGGCCGTCGCCGGCCGGCGGACGGCCGGTGCCGTGCACGATCAGGTCGTCGCCCTCGACCTCCACCCGCACGCCGTTGGCGGCCAGCAGGGCGGCGGTGGCCGCCAGGCGGTCGCTCTCCTTGACCCGCAACTCGCTGAGCCCGCGCATCCGCGTCGAACCCTCGGCGAAGGCGGCGGCGACGGCGAGCACCGGGTATTCATCGATCATGCTCGGCGCCCGCCCGGGCGGCACGTCTGTCCCGCGCAGCATACCGTGGCTCGCAACGATGTCGCCAACCGGCTCGCCGCCTTCCAGCCGTTCATTTTCGACGACCAGCGAGGCCCCCATTTCGCGCAACGTCGCAAAAAGGCCGGTGCGCAGCGGGTTCAGCCCGACGCCGGCAATGCGCAGCCGCGACCCCGGCACCAGCAGTGCCGCGACGATCGGAAACGCCGCCGAGGACGGGTCGCCCGGCACCACCACGTCGGCGGCACGCAGGTCCGGCTGGCCGCGCAAGGTGATGATCCGGCCGCTGCCGACGATCTCGACCGCAACCGTCGCGCCGAAATGTCTGAGCATATTTTCGCTGTGGTCGCGCGTCGCCTCGCGCTCGGCCACACGCGTGGTGCCGGGCGCGTTCAGACCGCACAGCAGCAGGGCGCTTTTGACCTGCGCGGACGGCACCGGCACGTCGTAGTCGAGCGGCAGCGCCTCGCGGGCGCCCTCGATCGCCAGCGGCAGCCGGCCGCCGGCGCGGGCGGAGAACCGGGCGCCGCAGGCGGCGAGGGGGTCGGTGACGCGCCGCATCGGCCGTTTGCGCAGACTGGCGTCGCCGGTCATCACCGAAAAGAACGGGTGGCTGGCCAGGATGCCGGCCAGCAGCCGCGCCGCGGTGCCGGAATTGCCCATGTCCAGCACGTCCGCAGGCTCCTCCAGCCCGCCGACGCCGCGGCCGGCGACGCGCCAGACGTTGTCCGCATCCTGGATCACCTCGGCCCCCAGCGCCCGCATGGCAGCCGCGGTGCGCAGCACGTCCTCGCCCTCCAGCAGCCCGGAGATGCGGGTCTCGCCGACCGCGAGCGCCCCAAACATCAGGGCGCGGTGGGAGATCGACTTGTCGCCGGGCACGCGCAGCGTGCCGGAGAGCGGGGCGGTGGGCCGGCGGGAGAGCATCGGCCGGGCGGCGGAACTGGTCATGGCGGCGGCGCTTAGCAGGATTCTCCGACTTTGCCAGTCTTCCCGTGCAGGTGAAGTTTGACAGCCGCGCGATCCGATGGCATGGGGCGCGCCCTCCGGCTACCGAGACAAGATCCCGCCCTAGCGGCGACCATACCGAGGACCCCGAATGGCCAAGCCCGAACTCGGCACCAAGCGGGTGTGTGTCTCCTGCGGCACCCGCTTCTACGACCTGACCAAGCAGCCGGCCGTGTGCCCCAAATGCGGCACCGAGCAGCCGGCCGAGCAGCCGCGCGCACGCCGCACCGGCGGCAACGTGGTGGAGGAGAAGCGCCGCCCGAAGCCGGTTCCCGTGCCGGGTCTGGAGGACGCGGACGTGGAAGTGGTGGAAGTCGAGGAAGAAGCCGAGGAGGATGTGCTGGAAGACACCTCCGACCTCGAAGCGGACGCCGAGACCATCGATGTCGAGGTCGACACCGAAACCGGCGAGGAGGAGCGCTAAGCGCCGCGAACATCAGGGCGGCGGCGCATCACAGAGACGTGAAGCCGCCCGCCGCGACCTCTCCTGCTCGGCCTGTTGGGCGGGGCGGCGTCTGGGCCCACATCGCCTTGGGGCGGGCCGCACCGGCCCCGCGCAAGGCGGAGGTGCCAATGCTGATTTCCAACGTGCTCGAACGCAAGGGCCGCTCGGTCGCGACCGTACTGCCGACCGACACGGTGAGCCACGCGCTGCGGCTGCTGGCCGAACAGCGGATCGGCGCCGTTGTCGTCGAGGATCGTTGGCAGCATGTGGCCGGCATCTTTTCCGAGCGCGACCTGGTGCGCCTGCTGGCGCAGCACGGCCCGGCGGTGCTGGCGGAGACGGTCGAACAGGTGATGACGCACAACGTCATCACGTGTCACCCCGGCGACAAGATCGACGACATCCTCGGCGTGATGAGCCTGAACAAGATCCGCCACGTGCCGGTGCTGGACCCGCAGAGCCATCTGGCCGGCATCGTCAGCATCGGCGACCTCGTGCACGACCGGCTGACCGAGAAGGCCCAGGAAGCCGCGGTGCTGCTGGAGATTTCGCGGATGCGGGGGTGATGGTTGGCATGTCGTTGGACGGGAAAGCGCGACGCATCCCGCCGTCGCGCAAAGACGCCGGAATGCGCTGCGCTTTTCCCCTACGTGTCAGGCGAGACCGAGGCTCGTGAACGCCTGTCGCAATTGGGCCAGGAGCGGCGGCAGCTTGTACGTCGCCACGTCCCAGATCAGATCGTCATCGACCACCGAATAGCCGTGGATCAGAATATTGCGTAGGGCGACGGCTTTGGGGAGCTCGTCGATCGACGCCGCGATCCCTGGTGCCATTCGTCGAAGGACGGCAAGCGCCTCGCCGACGATCTCCAGTTGCCGCTCGACGGCAGAGCGCACCAGGGCGTCTGCGAGGTACTCGTGGAGTGACCGACCAACCAGGAAGTGTTGCGCCTGCTCGGCTGCCTTGATCGCGTCCCTGAGCAGCTCGCGCGCCCGGTCAGCCGTCATGATCCGTCGAACAATGACTGTCGATCAGCTTCGGCTTCGCGCCGGAGGTACGGATTTCTGATGCCACGTTCGACCAGCAGATCGACTGGCCGACCAAACACCTCCTCAAGGCCAAACAGCAGGCCGAAATAGATATCGGCGTAGTGGCCCTGCGGAATTTCATCGAACGTCACCAGCAAGTCCACGTCGCTCCGCCCCGGATCGAAATCCGCGCGCACCGCCGAGCCAAAGATGTCCAGCCGCAGCACGCGATAGCGCCGGCACAGCTGCGCCACCGCGGCCCGCGTCGCCGCGTCGATCTGCAAGCCAACCGGAGCCTCGGCCGACGCCGACATGGTTCTAGACCTCCATCTCCAGGCAGACCGGCACGTGGTCCGAACTCTGCTGCCAGTCGCGGGCGTCCTTCAGGATCGTGTGCGACACCAGCGCGTCCTGGAGGTCGGGGCTGACCCAGATATGGTCAAGCCGCCGGCCGCGGTCGGAGGCGCGCCAGTCGCGGTTGCGATACGACCACCACGTATACAGCTTCTGGTCCTCGGGCACGAAATGCCGAATGGCGTCGATGAAGCGGGTGCGCTGCCACGCCGTCAGTGCCTCGACTTCGGGCGGCGTGTGGCTGACCACGCCGAGCAACTGCTTGTGGCTCCAGACATCGTGCTCCAGTGGCGCGATGTTCAGGTCGCCGACCAGCACCGTGCGCGAGAGCGGCGGCCGGGCCGCGAACCAGTTGGTCGCCTCGGCGACGAAATCCAGCTTGTGGCCGTATTTCGGGTTCTGCACCCGGTCCGGGATGTCGCCGCCGGCCGGCACGTAGAAGTCGTGCAACTCCACGGGGCCCGATGGCAGGTCCAGCGTCACCTCGATGTGCCGGCAATCGCCCTTGCTGCACCAGTCCGGCGCAATGCCCAGACGGGTCAGCGGCACGCGGGAGAGGATGGCGACGCCGTTGTAGCCCTTCATGCCGCGGAAGGCGAAGAACGGGTAGCCGAGGTCCCCGGGAGCGCCCACCGGGAACAGCTCGTCCGGCACTTTTGTTTCTTGCAGGCAGATCACATCGGGGTCGAGGGCATCCTTGAGATGCGCGAGCAACGGCAGGCGCAGACGAAACGAATTGATGTTCCAGGTGGCGATGCGCAGGCGCTGGGTCATGCGCGCTGCATCGCAGGGCGGCGCGGGCGGCGCAAGGCCCGCCCTTGCGCGGGGCTGCTTGCTTGTTCATGACAGGCGCCCGATCTGATGCAGGGAGCATCGCGCATGTTGCGCCGCCGCACCGCTCTGGCCACGGCCCTGGTTTTCGCGCTCGCCGCGCCCGCGTGGGCGGCCGACCCGGTGCCGGTCGGCGCCGTCGAAATCCTGAGCGGCCCGAACGCCGCCTATGGCAGCGCGATCAAGGCGGGGCTCGATCTCGCACTGGCGGCGGTGAACGCGAAGGGCGTGCTCGGCGGCCGGCCGATCGCGCTGACGGTGGAAGATTCCGGTGGCACCAAGGACGGCGCCATCAACGCGGCCCGAAAACTGATCGGGCGCGACAAGGTCGTGGCGATCATCGGCCCGACGCTGTCCAACGAGATGTTCGCGCTCGGCCCGGTCACCAATGGCCGCGGCGTGCCGACCATCGGCACCTCGACGACGGCGAAAGGCATCACCGACATCGGCCCGTTCATCTTCCGCACCTCGCTGCCGGAGGCGGATGTCGTGCCGGTGACGCTGAAGAAGGCCGTCGCGCGCGGCGTCAAGACGATCGCGCTGCTCTATGCCAACGATGACGCGTTCTCGAAATCCGGCTTCGACGCGATGCAGGCGGCGGCCCAGGCGGCGGGGCTGAAGATTCTCGACATCGAGAGTTTTGGCAGCAAGGACACCGATTTTTCGGCGCAACTGACGAAGATCAAGTCGGAAAAACCGGATGCGGTGGCGATCTCGGCACTGGTCGAGCCCACCTCCGGCGTGCTGCTGCAGGCGCGGCAACTCGGCTTCGGCAAGGAGACGCTGTTCATCGGTGGCAACGGCGCCAACTCGCCGAAACTCGGCCAGATCGCCGGCACGGCGGCGGACGGGCTGATCGTCGGCAGCCCGTGGTTCGTCGCCAAGCCCGACGCCGCCAATCAGGCATTCGTCGGCGCGTTCCGGGCGAAATACGGCAAGGACCCGGACCAGTTCGCCGCGCAGGCCTACGACACGCTTTTTATCGTTGCCGATGCCATCGACCGCGCAGGGGCGGCGGATCCGGCAAAGATTCGCGACGCCTTGCAGGCGACCGACCACACCGGCGTGATGGGCCCGTTCCGCTTCACCGACCGCCGCGACCCGGCCTCCACCGAAGGCGTGGTGGTGCTGGAGATGCAGGGCGGCGCGTTCCGGATCGCGGATTGATGGTGCGCCGGACCCATCCGCGGCGCGACACCGGCTGACGCAAGACATGCTCGCCCAGCAGCTCGTCAACGGCATCCTGCTCGGCGCGACGTACGCGTTGTTCGCGCTTGGCTTCACGCTGATGTTCGGCGTGCTGCGCGTCATCAACCTCGTCTACGGCTTCTACTTCACCGCCGGCGCGTTTTTTGCCCTCTGGCTGACCCAGGCCGGCTGGCCGCTGATCGCCGCGTTGCCGGTGGCCGCAATCGCCGCCGGGGCGGTTGCGGTTGTGCTCGACTTCATCCTGCTCACCCGCCTGCGCCGCACCCACGCCGACGAGCTTTCCTCTCTGATGGTCACGCTTGGCGCCGTGCTGGCGCTGTATGCGGGCATGACGGCATGGCTCGGGCCGGACATCCGCCGCCTGCCGCCGGATCTGGTCAGCGCCGGCGCGCTCGACGTGCTCGGCATTCGCGTCACCGTCGCGCAACTGCTGATCCTCGCGGCGTCCGGCGTGCTGGTGGCAGCGCTGCTCTGGCTGGTGCGCGGCACCAAGCTGGGGCTCGGCATCCGCGCGATGGCGGAAAAGCCCGATGCCGCGGCACTGATGGGCATCAACGTGTCGCGTCTGGCCGCCCTGGTCTCGTTCATCTCCGGTGCGCTCGCCGGCGCCGGCGGGGTGCTGATCGGGCTCAACTTCAACGCCATCCACCCATACATGGGCGAGGCGATGATGCTGCGCGGCTTCGTCGTGGTCATCGTCGGCGGCCTGGGCGACATTTTTGGCGCGCTGCTGGCGGGCCTGCTGCTCGGCGTGGTCGAGGTGCTGACCGCCGGCTACCTCGCCTCCGGGCTCAAGGAGGCGGTCGGGTTCGCCATCCTGGTGATCGTGCTGTGGACGCGGCCGGCCGGATTGTTCGGCCGCACCGACGCGCGGCGCGCCTGAGATGGAGGCGTGGCTCAGCGACCTGTTCTGGACCTATCAGAACGTCGTCACCGCGCTCGGCGTCAACGGGCTGCTGGCGCTGTCGATGTATGTCGTGCTGGCCGCCGGGCAGCTCTCGCTCGGGCAGGCGGCGTTCATGGGGCTCGGCGCCTATTCTTCCGCCCTCATGACGCTGACGCTCGGCTGGCCGTTCTGGCTGGTGTTGCCGGCCGCCTGCGTCGCCCCCGTGGCGTTCGCGCTCGCGGTCGGCGGCCCGACGTTGCGGCTGTCCGGCGTGTATCTGGCCATCGCCACCATCGGTCTTGGCGAGGTGCTGCGCGCGGTCTACCTCAATGTCGATGCGCTGGGCGGTGCATTGGGCCTGTCCGGCATTCCGGAGCAGGCCAGCCCGCTGCTGATCTTTTCCGTGCTCGCCGCGGCGCTCGCGGTGCTGTGGCGGGTCGGCCGCTCCGGCGCCGGGCGGGCGATGGAAGCCTTGCGCGAGGACGCAACGGCCGCCGAAGCCATGGGCATCAACGTCCGCCGCATCCGTCTGGCCGTGCTGGTCGCCTCCGCCGCCTTGGCCGGGCTGGCCGGCGCGCTCTCCGCCCACGCCACCGACTTCATCGGCCCGAACGATTTTGGCTTCGAGCCGGCGGTGACGATCCTGTCGTTCGCGCTGCTCGGCGGCATTGGCTCGCCGCTTGGGCCGGTGCTGGGCGCCTGGGTGCTGACCTTGCTGCCGGAGGTGCTGCGCGGATTCGCCGACCTGCGCCTCGTGCTGGACGGCGTCGTGATCGTGCTGGCGGTGCTGTTCCTGCCGCGCGGGCTGCTGGCATGGCGGATGCCAAGGACCGCCGCGTGACCCTGCTGGCCACGCGCGGGCTGACGCGCCGCTACGCCGGCCTCGTCGCCATCGATGGCGTCGATCTGGACGTGCCGGAAGGTGGCGTGCACACCGTCATCGGCCCCAACGGCGCCGGCAAGACGACGTTCTTCAACCTCGTGTCCGGTCTGGCGACACCCTCCGCCGGCCGCATTTTCTTCAACGGCGCGGACGTCACGCGCCTGCCGGCCGACCGCCGCGCCCGCCTCGGTATCGCCCGCACCTTCCAGAACATCCGCGTGTTCGGCGCGATGACCTTGCTGGAGAACGTGCTGACCGGCCTGCATCCGCGCCTGACGTCGTCGCTGCTCGGCATCGTCGCCCGCTCGCCAAAATTCCGGCGCGAGGAGCGCAACGCCATTGCCCGCGCCGGCGAGGCGCTGGCGCTGGTCGGGCTGCATGCGCGCGGCACCGAACGGGCCTCGGCGCTCTCCTACGGCGACCAGCGGCGGCTGGAGATTGCCCGCGCCATGGCCGGCGGCCCGCGCCTGTTGCTGCTGGACGAACCGGCCTCCGGCATGAACCCGGCCGAGACGGTCGGCCTCGGCGCGCTGATCCGCAGCATCGTCGACGCCGGCACGACCGTGCTGCTGGTCGAGCACGACATGCATTTCGTCATGGGCCTGTCCGACAGCGTCACCGTGCTGAATTTTGGCCGTTGCATCTTCGCTGGCAGCCCTGCCGCCGCGCGCGCCGATCCGGGCGTCATCGAAGCGTATCTCGGCGCGAAGGTCGCCGCCCGGCTGGCGGCGCGATGAGCACGCTGGAGGTCAGTGGCCTGACCGTCGCCTACGGCCGCACCGAGGCGGTGCGCGGCATCGACCTGCTGGTCGGCGAGGGGCAGGTGGTGACGCTGATCGGGGCCAACGGCGCCGGCAAGACCACGATTTTGCGCGCGCTCTCCGGCCTGCTGCGCCCGCGCGCCGGCACCATCCGGCTGGACGGAGCCGACATCGCCGGCCTGCCGGCGCACCGCATCGCCGCCCTCGGCATGGTGCAGGTGCCGGAGGGGCGGCAGGTGTTCTCGCACCTGACGGTGGCCGAGAACCTGCGGCTCGGCGCCTGGACCACGCGCGACGCCGCGGCGCGGCACCACCTGGAAAGCGTGCTGGCCCGCTTCCCCCGCCTGCGCGAACGCCTCACCCAGCAAGCCGGCGCGCTTTCGGGCGGGGAACAGCAGATGCTGGCGATGGGCCGCGCCATGATGGCCGCCCCGCGCCTGTTGTTGCTCGACGAGCCGAGCATGGGTCTCGCCCCGCTGTTCGTCGAAGAAATTTTTGCCCTCATCGCCGAGTTGAAGGCCGAGGGCGTGACCATCCTGCTGGTCGAGCAAAATGCCTCCGCCGCGCTGGACGTGGCCGATACCGCCTACGTTCTCGAAGTCGGCCGCATCACGCTCTCCGGCCCCGCCTGGAAAGTGGCGACCGACCCGGCGGTGGTGGCGGCATATCTGGGGGGATAGCGATCTTTGTTGAGGATGATACGCTTATAGCGTATCACACCAACGGTGTCGGCCATGCGCATTGAGTTCGACCCGGCGAAGGATGCGGCCAACCGGGCGAAGCACGGCATGCCGTTGGGGACGGGACAGCAGATCATCGCTGCCGCGGCCGTGACGATTGAAGACCTCCGCTTCGAGTACGGCGAACGTCGTTTCATCGCATTCGGCTACGTTGGGCGACGCCTGCATGTCTGCGTGTTCACCGTGCGAGACGACGCAACCCGCATCATCTCCGTGCGCAGGGCGAACGAGCGAGAAAGGGCGAAACATGGATGATGACGATGAGCCCATCTTTGACGAAGACAATCCGGAATGGACCGACGACAACACGCGCCCGCTCGATGACGCCGGCAAATTGCAGGTTATCCGCGCCCGTCTGCTGTTGAGCCAGGCGGACATGGCGAGCCTGCTGCGCATCCCGCTGGCCACGCTGCGCAACTGGGAACAGCGGCGCACGCAGCCGGACGGGCCGGCACGCACGCTGATCGCACTGCTGGACAAGGATCCGCAAGGCATGCGCGAGCGGTTGGAGCGCATAGCGGCGTGACGTGCGGCTCTCCTGACACGACGCTGTCGGCAGCCCTGTGCTATCTGCCGCGGCCGCACCCAGGGGAAGCCGCCGTGACGCAGGATCGCCGCCGCACGCAACTCGGACTGGCACTCGTGCTGTTCGCCGTCGTTGCCTGGAGCACGGCCGGCTACTTCACCCGGCTGATCCCGGTCGATTCCTGGACGATGCAGTTCTGGCGCGCGGCGTTCGGGGCGGCGACGTCCTTCATCGCGATCGTGGCGATGCAGCGCGGCCGGCCGCTGCGCGCCTTCGTCCGGCTCGGCCGCCCGACATGGCTGTATGCGGTGGTCTCCGGCGTCGGCATGACCTGCTTCCTCGGCGCGCTCTCGCTGACTTCGGTCGCGCATGTCGCCATCGTCTACGCCGCCCTGCCGTTCGTCGCCGCGATCATGGCCGCTGTGGCGCTGCGGGAGCAGGCGGCGCCGGGCACGCTGCTGGCGAGCCTGCTCGCCTTCGCAGGCGTCGCGCTCGCGGCGGTCGGCGGCGCCGGCGAGGGCCATTGGACCGGCGACCTTGTCGCGGTCGGCATGACGCTGCTGATGGGCGTGATGATCGTGCTGGCCCGCCGCTGCCCCGGCATCCCGATGGTGCCGGCGGCGTTCCTCTCCACGATCGTCGCCGGCGCGATCGCGCTGCCGTTCGCCACGCTGTGGCCGCTCGACGCGCGCACGCTGCTGCTGCTGGCGCTGTTCGGCGCCACCAACACCGCCCTCGGGCTGATCCTGTTCGCCATCGGCAGCACGATGATCCCGGCCGCCGAAAGCGCCCTGGTCGGCTCGCTGGAGGCGCCGCTGGCGCCGTTCTGGGTGTGGCTCGCGTTCGGCGAGACGCCACTGCCGCTCACCATCGCCGGCGGCGCGCTAGTGATGGCGGCGGTGTTCGGCCACCTGCTGATCGGCGCGCGCCGCCCCGCCGTGCTGGCGCAGCCGTAGCGCTCAGGCGATCCGAACGCTCACCGTGCCGACGCCCGCGACCGAGCCTTCCAGCAGGTCGCCGCGCTTGACGGCCGCGACGCCCTCCGGCGTGCCGGTGAAGATCAGGTCGCCCGGCGCAAGCGCGACGAGGGTGGAAAGGTAGGAGACCGTTTCCGCCACGCTCCAGATCATCTGCGAAAGATCAGAAATCTGGCGCACCGCGCCGTTGACCTTCAGCTCGATTTTTCCCCGCGTCGGGTCCGGCAATGTCGCGGCCGGCACGATGTCGCTGATCGGCGCCGAATGATCGAACCCCTTGGACATGTCCCAGGGGCGGCGGGTGTTCTTGGCCTCGTTCTGCAGGTCGCGCCGCGTCATATCCAGGCCGGCGGCGTAGCCGAACACGTGGCCCAGCGCCTCGGCCACCGGGATGTCGGCGCCGCCGGTGCCGATCGCGACCACCAGTTCCATTTCGTGATGCAGGTTCTCGGTCGCGGACGGATACGGCATGGCCGCCCCGCCGGTCACCACCGCGTCGGCCGGCTTGGTGAAGAAGAACGGCGCCTCGCGGTCCGGATTGCCGCCCATCTCGCGCACATGCTCGGCGTAGTTGCGGCCGACGCAAAAGATGCGGCGCACCGGGAACAACAAGCCGCCGGCAACCGGCACGGCGGCTTGCGGGGGCGGGGCGATCACATAGTCGGCCATCGGAGCGGTCCTGCTGCGTTTGCGATGGCCGGACGATACAGCCGGCACGCGCCGGCGCAAGGGTGGCACGGACCGGGCGGAATCGCGCTTTCGCGCCACGGCGCAGTCGGTCGCCGAGCCCATTGCGGGCGGACTTGCGTTCGGCGAACATCAAGTTTGCGCCCCATGCGAGTCACCTGATGCTGCTCACCGTGAAACCTGCGGTTGCCGAAGACGAGCCGGCCGTTGTCGCGCTGTGGCGCGCCTGCGATCTGGTTGCCTCCTACAACGACCCGGTTGCCGACTTCCGTTTCGCCAAAGCCGGTCCCAGTTCGGACGTGCTGGTCGCCGTCGACGATGCCGGCGACGTCGCGGGCAGCGTCATGGTTGGCCATGACGGGCATCGGGGCTGGCTCTACTACGTTGCTGCCAGCCCGACATCGCGCAGCCAGGGCGTGGGCCGGCGGATGGTGCAGGCGGCAGAGGACTGGCTCCGCCAACGCGGGATCGTGAAAGTGCAACTCCTGGTTCGGGAAACAAACACCAAGATGGTGGGCTTCTACGAGCACCTCGGTTTCGAGGTCGCCCCGCGCGTCGTCATGAGCCGATGGCTGGGGAAAACAGCGTAGGCCGATGCGCCCGTTTGGCTGTGTGCATTGCTCAAGCAGACCGTGTGAAATCTCGGTCCCGCGCAGGCGACGCGCAAGATAGTTTCAGCAGGTGGGGCCTTCGTGCAAGAGGATGTCGCAGGGAGTGTTCGCCGGATTCGAAGGATGTTGGCTGCCGTTGCGGCACGGAGTTTTCGCCCGGTCTGCAAGATTTTCGGAAACTCCACGCGCCTCAATGAGATCAAGGGGTTGCGTTCTCCGAAACTTATGACCGGAATCCACCTGAATCGTAGCGGCCCTGCCTGCGTCTACGTCACTGTGCCTCTCGGTTGGATGAGCCTGTGGTAGGACCGCTTGGGGTCGGTAGCCGCCGAAAGGATCGCCCAAAATCATCGCTCGCTCTGCCGCGTGTGCACCCGAAGGCGCAGGCGGCTTCCGCTCCATGCCCGACTTGTACCAACCGCCCACAACGACGACCTTGGCGCGGCCACCCCTCCTCCAGCCCCTCCCACAATGGGGGGAAGAAAGCGTTCCGGATCAGCCTCGTGCTTCCCCCTCCCCGTGTGGGAGGGGGTTGGGGGAGGGGTGGGGCCGAGCGACGGAATTTTCGGCACTTGGGACGACCGCCACCATCCGGAACATCCCGACGTCATTTCCACTTGCCCACATGCGTCATTTAAACTAACAATACGCCATGCCCGCCCCACCCCGCACCCCCACCGAGTATTTGGCGATCCTGTTCGCGTGGGTGGTGCAGGCCCTGGAGGCGCTGCGGCGGGGAGCAGCTCAGTTCGCGGCTGATCAGACGGGCCATCGACCGCATTCGCCGCATCAACCAGAGCTTCGCCCGGATCGCCGGCCGGGTCCGCGATTGGCGCTACACCCGCCGCATCGTCGCACCACACCGCCGGGCCGCACCACCCCGGCCACCGAGCCCATTGCCCCAGACAGTCGGATGGCTGCCGAAACGGCTGCCGGACGCGGTGGGGTATCGCTCCCAGCTCCAGCACCTGTTCCGCGATGTCGGCATGGCGGCGCTGATGGAAGCGGCAACCGCCCCGCCGGGCCGTCCGCCCCGGTCGCTCTGCTGGAGACTGGGCCTCCGCCCGAGAGAACGCACCAAAGGCCGCGCCAGGCGGCGCCCGCGCCCTCCATCCCACCCCGCGCCTGCGGCCCGCCAAATCCGGCCTGAGTGGCGGTGGCCTCCGCACGCCCAAGTTGTTCCATTTAGGCAACAGTCTGCCGACCCCGCGGTTGCCCGGCGCGTCCGCCGGGTGCTCTAGTGGCCCGCGAAGTCCGGGGGGAAACGGCGTGACCAGCGTCCGCGCGTCAAAATCGCTCTACATCCAGGTGCTGATCGCCATCGCGCTCGGCATCGCGCTCGGCTACTTCTTCCCCGACATCGCGACGCAGATGCTGCCGTTCGGCGACGGCTTCGTGAAACTCGTGCGCATGATGATCGCGCCGATCATCTTCATCACCGTCGTCGTCGGCATCGGCAAGCTCACCGACACCGCCGAGGTCGGCCGCATCGGCCTCAAGGCGATCGTGTATTTCGAGGTGATGACGACGATCGCCATGCTGATCGGCCTCGTCGTCGGCCATCTGGTGCAGCCCGGCGCCGGCCAGAACATCGACCCGGCGACGCTCGACGCCAAATCGGTCGCGAAATACACCACCGCGCCGCATCTCGGCGTCGCGGAATTCCTGGTCAACATCATCCCCGACACCGTCGTCGGCGCCTTCGCCAAGGGCGACATTCTTCCCGTGCTGTTCTTCGCCGTGCTGTTCGGCATCGGCATGGCCAATATCGGCGAGCGCGGCAAGATGGTGATGCACGTGCTGGAGGAAGCCAACCAGGCGCTGTTCGCGGTGATCTCCATCATCATGCGCGTCGCCCCGCTCGGCGCCTTCGGTGCCATGAGCTTCACCGTCGGCAAATACGGCATCGGGGCACTCGCCAATCTCGGCGTACTGATGCTGTGCTTCTACCTCACCTGCGTGCTGTTCGTGTTCATCGTCATGGCCGGCGTGATGCGCCTCGCCGGGCTGCGGCTGTGGCCGCTGCTGCGCTACCTGAAGGAAGAGTTCTTCATCGTGCTGGGCACGAGTTCCTCGGAAGCCGCACTGCCGTCGCTGATGGCCAAGCTGGAGGCGCTGGGCTGCGCCCGCCCGCTGGTCGGCCTCGTCGTGCCGCTCGGCTACGCCTTCAACCTCGACGGCACCTCGATCTACTTCACCATGGCGATCACCTTCATCGCGCAGGCGCTGAACATTCCGCTCTCCTGGGGCGACTACGCGCTGATCCTGGCGGTGCTGCTGCTGACCTCGAAAGGGGCCGCGGCCATCACCGGCGGCGGCTTCATCACGCTGGCGGCGACGCTGTCGACGCTGAACGGCAAGGTGCCGGTCACCGGCATCGTGCTGGTGCTGGCGATCGACCGGTTCATGAGCGAGGCGCGCGCCATCACCAACCTGTTCGGCAACTCGGTCGCCACCATCGTCGTCGCCCGCTGGGAAGGCCAGCTCAACGCCGAGCAGGCGCGCCGGGTGCTGGCGGGGGAGGC
>Ga0302314_10006065_pt1 | contig 21954 bp, 21 predicted proteins | sample III_Palsa_N2_3_FD_200533 | JGI IMG/M metagenome (GOLD analysis project Ga0302314, IMG submission 200533) | Peat permafrost microbial communities from Stordalen Mire near Abisko, Sweden - III_Palsa_N2_3 | ecosystem: Environmental > Terrestrial > Soil > Palsa > Peat permafrost | place: Sweden...
ATGATCAGGTCGCTGGTGAACCCGAGTGACAGCGTCGGCGGGACGTTGGCGAACATGACCCTGGCCCGCTCCGCCTCGGTCAGCCGGGGGAATATCGGCATGATCGCCTTCTGCGTCGGGTTGAAGCTGGCGTCGGGATGCAGCGTGCCGTTGAAGCGGTAGTATCCGCCCGTGTCAGCCGGCAGCTCGGGAAACCAGGCCAATTCGCTGGGCACGAAATCGTGCAACGGTCCGCGATGCAGCTTGTTGGCGTGATAGCCGTCGTTGTTGTTCTCCAGCATCACCTTCCAATTACACGGATACCGGCCGGCTTTGTCGGGACGCGGCCCTTCCGCGCTGGCGGGATCCCAGTGCTCGACCACCTTGGCCACCGCCGCCAGGCGCGGCGCCAGCGGCGCGGCGTTCGCGTCGAAATTGATGAAGATGAAGCCCATCCAGGCCTCGACCTTGAAGGCCGGCAGCCGGATATCGGCCTTGTCAAAGTCGCAGGCCCGCTCCATCGCCGGCGCCCCGATCAGCCGCCCGTCGAGCGCATAGGCCCACAGGTGATAGGGGCAGACGAATGTTCCGGTATTGCCGCGCCCTTCGGCGAGCAGCATCGCGCGGTGCTGGCAGACCGCCGACATCGCCCCGATCGTCAGATCGTGGCGCCGCACGACAATGACCGGCTCGCCGATGATCGAACTGGTGAAGTAGTCGCCGGGGTTGGGAATCCAGGATTCACGCCCGACGCAGAGCCACTCGTGATCGAACACCGCCTCCTTCTCGAACTCGAAGAAGGCCGCGTCCGTGTAGCAGCGCGGCGGCAGGGATTCCGCCAGCCCGACGGCGGCCGTTGAATAGTTTAGCCCCGTGAAAAATTCATCTGTGAACAGGCCTCTCATCACGCGCGGCTCCGGCTGATGTACGCCCTGAATCGCATGTCCGGACCGAGGGGCTCAAGGACCGCGTAGGCCTGTCTCACCCGGTCTTCGGCCTCGCGGGCGCCGCGTATAAAAACCATGCAGCAGGCCCAATTATTGGACGGACAAAAGGGTTTGAAACGGATGCGCCGGGACGACCTGTCACCGACGTTTTGGCGGCCATACGCTGCACGCCAGTTCGACGCCCTGCGAGCCATATCCTTCCAAGTGGTCGGGCGTCGCCGACCTAGAGGCGATCCATGCATCGTAAGTGGCTGATCCTCATCGCCGTATCGATCATGTTTTTCTTTATCTCCGCGGCGACCTTCATGTCGCTCGGGGTGGTGCTGTTCGAGATGATCAAGGCCTTGCGTTGGACCCAGACGGAAGCCGGCGTCAGCTTTTCCATCCTTGGGCTCGCCTGCTGTCTGTCGAGCCCGGTTCCGATGGCGCTGGTCAGCCGCATCGGCTCGCACTGGACCATGGCCGCGGGAGGATTCACGCTCGCAGCGGGCTTCGCCCTGGCCGCCCTCACTCACGTCGTGTGGCAGTTCTATCTAGGGACCGCGCTCATGGGCGTGGGATTTTCGCTCAGCGCCAACATCCCAGGCGTCTACCTCGTGGCGGAGTGGTTTCCGCAGAAGTCCGGCCGGATCATCGGCGCCTACCTGATGTGCGGCGCCTTTGGCGGGGTGGCGGGTCCGCCGGCGGCTCAGGCCCTGATCGCCGCTCAGGGCTGGCGCGTCTACTGGGCTGTCCTGGCGGTGATCGCTTCGGGACTGGGGCTGCTCTGCAGCGTGCTCATACGCGACAAGGCCGCCGCAACCGCTGGCGGCGACGCCGGCGCGATCACCCCTGACGCGGCGCCGGCATGGAGCTACCGCGCCGCCATGCTGACGCCCCAGTTCGCGATTCTCGCGGCGAGCATGGTGGTGACCGAGGCCTGCGTGACCATCGTACACAGCGCCGCCGTGATCCATTTCTCCAAGCTCGGGATACCCTCGTCCTTCGCGGCCCTGATGCTCAGTCTGCAGGCTTTGATGGCGACGATGGCGAAGGGCGGATCGGGGGCGCTCGGCGACTGGTTGAATCCCCGCCGCCTGCTTGTGGGAGGGCTTGTGCTCGAGGGCCTCGGCATGATCGTGCTGGGCTCGGCGGGATCGCATGGGCTCGCTTACACGTTTGCGATCTTGTTCGGCATCGGTTGGGGAACCGCTTACCTCACCATCACCGTACTGTTGATCGAATATTTCGGTCCAGCCACCGGCAGCGCCGTCCTGTCTCTCGTCTGGCTCCTGACCGCATTCGCATCGCTCGGTCCGGCCGCGGCCGGCCTGGTGGCCGACCGGTTCGGAACCTTTACGCCGGTGCTCGACGCCAGCGGCGCGCTGCTGCTTCCGTTGGCGCTGGCGGCTCTGCTGATGCGGCGACCGACACTGAGGGCGATGTCGGCGCCGGAGCGGGCATCGAGTGCGGCTGAGGCCCTCGCTCTCGAAAATACGATCTAGAGCATTGTCCGGCTTGATTGAATCGGGAGGGATTCCCGGGTTGGTTCGAATGTGATTCAAGATGTTGGCTGTTAGGAGGTCAGCATGGATGGTTCGACCATATTCGGATGATCTGCGTGTACGGGTGGTTGCTGCGGTTGACGGCGGGATGAGCCGTCACAAGGCGGCGAAGCTGTTCAGCGTTGGGGTGAGCAGCGTGATCCGCTGGGTGGATCGGCACAGGCGGACGGGGAGGGTGTCGGCCAAGCCGATGGGCGGCCATCGCCGGCCGCTGGTGTCGGGGGAGCATCGGGACTGGTTGTTGGCTCGGATCACGGCCCAGCCGGACCTGACGCTTGAAGAGATGCGCCGGGAGCTGGCCGAGCAGGGCCTTAACGTGGGCTATGGTTCGGTGTGGCGCTTCTGCGAACGCGAGAAGCTGAGCTTCAAAAAAAACTCTGCACGCCGCCCAGCAAGATCGGCCTGACGTCGCCGCGGCCCGGGATCGCTGGCGCCAGGAGCAGCCGAAGCTGGACGCCAAGCGCCTGGTGTTCATCGACGAGACCTGGGCCAAGGACAACATGACCAGGCTCTATGGCCGCGCCCCGCGTGGACGACGGCTCCTGGACAAGGTTCCCCTCGCGCGCTGGACCACGACCACCTTCATCGCCGCCCTGCGCCATGACGGTCTGACCGCGCCCATGGTGCTGGACAAGCCGATCAATGGCCTGTGGTTCCAGGCCTATGTCGAGCAGGTGCTCGTCCCAACCCTCAAGCGCGGCGATATCGTCGTCATCGACAATCTCGGATCCCACAAGAGCGACAGCATCAGACTGGCCATCGAGGGGGCGGGCGCGAGCCTGCTTTACCTGCCCGCCTACTCCCCAGACCTGAACCCCATCGAAATGGCCTTCTCCAAGCTCAAGTCGGGACTGCGCAAGGCCGCCGAGCGATCCGTCGAAGCCCTCTGGGACCGCATCGGAAACCTCATCGACACCTTCTCCCCCGAAGAATGCGCCAACTTCTTCAAGGCCGCCGGCTATGCTCCAGCTTAAACGAATAGTGCTCTAGGCACGATCGTTCGCTCGAGCAGTTGCTTGGGGCCTAACCTGGGACTGGGCTATTCGCGCGTGAAGCTGGCGGGGATTTTGGGGTCCGGGCCGGCCTTGCCCCAGACGATGATTTCGTTGCCCCAAGGATCGCGGAAGGCGTGATTGTAGCCGTTGAATTCCTTCCAGTAGTGGTCGCGCCACAGCTCGACAGCGCCGCGCTCGACCGCCCTTGCGAGGATATCCTCATAGGACTGGCCGTCCCCGATCAGGATCCAGACCCGAGCCTTGCGGCCTTCTCCGACCAGGCTGCGCGGCTCGACCCCTGCCGGATTGGGATGAGGACGGGCGTTCTCGGCCTTGAATATGCCCAGGTGGAGGTTGCCGATCTCGCTGTCCGACCCATCGGGATTGATGAATTGGCCGCCAGGCACCATGCGGTGGAATTCGCCGAGCGGACGGGCGTCATTTTGCCAGCCGAACACCTCCGCGTAGAAGACGCCGGCGGCGGCCGGATCGTCCGAGGCCAGGTCGACGAAAATCAGGGTGTTCGGCGTGGTCATGTTTGCCTCCTCGTGTCGGATCAGGCCGCGTACTCTGCCCGCTTGGGGGTGAAGACATCCAGGTTCAGCACCGGCTCGTCGCCGACCACTACGCCCCAGTGCCGCGCGTTTGGCGGAACCACCAGCAGGCCGCCGGCGCCAAGGCGGGTAACGGTGTCGCCGATATGGAAATCGATGGTTCCAGCCAGGATGTAGACGATCTGTTCGTGCGGATGGTCGTGCGGCCGCGGCTCGTGTCCGGGCTGCAGCCGGTTGAGCGACACCGTCGCGCCGCCGCCCGAAAACGCCTTGCGCTCCACCCCCTCGCGCACAGGCTCCCAGGCCGTCTCGTTCCAATCTATCGAATGGATGTCCATGTTCGGGCTCCTGTTCCCAGAATGTCAGACTGGCCCGTAGCCGCCGCCGCCGGGCGTCTCAAGCACCACCACGTCCGCGGCGCGCATCGTCATCTTCTTGCCCTCGGAGACCGGCTTGCCGTTGACCAGGAAACGCCCGGCCGCGCCATCTTCCCCGCCATCCAGGCCCTCGGGGCCTCGGTCGAGCCGGCTCGGCACTGCGTTCAGCAGCCACGGCTGGTCCGTCCGCATGTGGAAGCCGATCACCTGTCCATCGCCGCCAGGCGAGCGGCCCTTGCCGCCCGAGCCCAGACGCAGCTCGCGCTTGTCGAACACGATGGGCATCGCCGCTTCCAGGATTTCGACCGGAACGGCGGCGACGCCGGTGGGATAGCAGGTGGCGCTTGGCCCGCTCTTGGTCAGCCGCGCGCCCATGCCGCCAGAGTAGTTGAACATCGAGGAGGTGAAGGCCTCGCCCGATGCGTGCTTGCCTTGGATCTGCACGGTCCAGACCGCGCCGGACCCCTCCGCCAGGACGCGATCAGGCATCACCTGGTAGAGGGCTTTGAGGATCGGCATGGGGACGAACATGCCGACCACGTGTCGCGCGTTCAGTGGCGATGGATAGGCCGCGTTGACGATGGAGCCCTTGGGCGCGACGACCTTGATGGGGGCGAGCGAGCCATGATTGTTCGGCTGTTCCGGATTAAGGCAGCTGCGCACCGCGAAGGTCGAATAGGCGTGGGTGTAGTTCATCACCACATTGATGCCCATCGGACTAGCGCCTGAGCTTCCGTCGAAATCGATGATCACCTCGCCAAGGGCGTTGTCGATCGTCACCGCCGTCTTCAGGGTGATGATGTCGCCGCCGGGCACGTCGAACTGGCTCTCGCCATGCCAGGTCCCGGCCGGCAGGGCGCGGATCGCCCGCCTGGTCGCCGCCTCCGAGCGGGCGATGATCTCGTCGGCCACCTGCTCGATGTCGTCCAGCCCCTGCCGTTTGCAGAGCGCGATCAGGCGCTCCCCACCAGCGCGGCCGCTGGATACCTGGGCGGAGAGGTCGCCGAACACATGGTCGGGCGTGCGCACATTGCTGCGGATGATGTCATGCAAGGTCGCGTTGGGAACGCCGGCCTCGTACATCTTCAGCGGCGGGATCCACAGACCTTCTTCGTGGATGTCCCTGGCGCCGGCGCCAATGCCGTAGCCGCCGATATCAGTGTGGTGAATCGTCGAGCCGATGAAGCCGATCTGGCGCTCGTCCCAAAACACCGGGCAGAGCACGGTTATGTCGAAGAAATGGCCGGCGGACATCCAGGGGTCATTGGTGATCACGATATCCCCGGGGACCAGCCGACCCTCGAACAGCTTGGCCAGTTTCTCGCCGGCCGCGGCGAGCGAGTTGATGTGGCCCGGCGTGCCGGTATTGGCCTGGGCCACCATCCGTCCGCGGGCGTCGAACAGGCCGCTCGCGAGATCGCCCGCCTCTCGCACGATCGGGCTGAAGGCGATCCGCTGCAGCGCCTTGGCCTGCTCACTGACGATGCCGATCAGGTTGGACCAGAGGATTTCGAGTTCGATGCCGTCCATGTCAGCCCTCCCGGCGCGCGGTGACGCAGCCGATGTCGTTCACTACCCCGATCCAGCCAGGCGGCAGCACGATGGTGGTTTCCCGTTCCTCGATCAGAGCCGGGCCGGCGACCGCCTGGCCGAGGGCAAGGCTCGCACGGTCGAATATTCTGACCTCGCCGGCGGAGGGCCAAAGTGCAATCGGTCGGCTCGACTTGGACGGAGCGTCCTGGCCGGCCAGCACCCGGGCGCTCTCGACGACATCCTCCGAGCCGCGAGCGGTCAGCCGCCAACTGACGATCTCGATCGGCACATGCGAGGGATTGACGCCGTACTGCGCGAAATAGGCGGCTTCAAACGTCTCGCGTATCATGTCGGTGTCGCGGGCCTCGCGCGGGTCCACCGGCAAGGTGACGCCAACCTCGTTCTGCTGACCTGCGTAGCGCAGATCGGCGCCTACGCTCCAGCGCACCTCGTCCGGCGCCGTGCCGGCCTCCTCCAGCGCCGCCAGGGCTTCTTCGGTCATTTCGGCCAGCAGCCGGTCGGCGTCCGCCCAATCCAGCGCGTCCAGCTGGCTGAGCGCGCTACGCACCAGATCGAGCCGAACGGGCGTGACCAGCGCGCCAAACGCCGACAACACGCTGGCCTGCGGCGGGAAGATCACGCAGTCGCTTTGCAACAACTCGCCCACCGCGCAGGCATGCACCGGCCCCGCGCCGCCGAAGGCCAGGAGCGGCAGGCCGCGATGGTCAACGCCGCGATCGGTGGCATGGGCGCGCGCGGCGCCGGCCATGGCCTCGGCGACGATACGGTAGACGCCGGCCGCCGCATGCTCCCGGCTTACGCCCAGGGCGTGGGCGAGCCGATCGATGGCCGCTTCCGCCGCCGGCTTGTCGAGCGGCATGTCGCCGCCCAGAAAGTTCTCAGCGTCCAACAGACCAAGGACCAGATCGGCGTCGGTGACGGTCGGCTCGGTCCCGCCGCGGCCGTAGCAGGCCGGACCGGGTTGCGAGCCCGCGCTGCGTGGGCCGACCTTTAAGAGGCCAAGATCGTCCACGGCGGCGATGCTGCCGCCGCCGGCGCCGATCTCGATCATGTCGATGGACGGAATTGTCAGCGGCATGCCGCTGCCCTCACAGAAGCGGTATTTCCGGTCGACCTCGAAACTGCCGGTGACCAGCGGTTTCCGGTCCTCGATCAGGCAGGCCTTGGCGGTGGTGCCCCCCATGTCGAAGGACAGCAGCCGGTCGAGCCCCAATCGCTCGGCGAAATGGGCCGCGGCCAGGGCCCCGGCGGCCGGGCCGCTTTCAATCATCCGCACGGGATTGCGTCCGGCGACCTCCGCGCCGATCACCCCGCCGCTGCTCAGCATGATGAGCGGCCGGTTCGCCACCTTGGCGGCCTGAAGGCCCGCCGACAAACCCCGCAGATAAGGCTCGGTGATCGGGGCTGTATAGGCGTTGATCGCCGTGGTCGAGGCGCGCGGATATTCACGGATCTGAGGCGCGACGCTGGAGGACAGCGACAGGTATAGACCGGGCGCTCCGGCTCGCAGGATTTCGGCGATCGCCTGTTCGTTGGCGCCATTGCGGAAGGCGTTGATCAGGCAGATGGCCACCGACACCACGCCGGCCGCCTGCAGACGCGGGATCAGGGCTTCAACTTCGGCGACGTCAACGCCCCGCAGCACCTCGCCGTCGGCCAGCACCCGCTCGTCGATCTCGAAGGTAAGCTCGCGGGGGATCAGCGGGTCGGAGAATTCGATCTGCGGATCGTACATCTCATAGCGGTGCTCGTTGCGGATCGGCAGCACGTCACGGAAGCCCTTGGTGGTGATCAGGGCGGTAGGCTGGCCCTTGCGCTCGATCAGGGCGTTGGTGACGACCGTGGTGGCGTGGACCACCACCCCGTCCACGGCCTCCGGGCCGACGCCGGCCTTGGCGAGCGCCAGGTCGGCCGCCCGGAAGAAGCCTTCCAACAGGTCGTCATGGGTGGTGAGGGTCTTATCGACCACAAGGGCGCCGTCAGAACCCCGCAACACCGCATCGGTGAAAGTGCCGCCAATGTCGATGGCGAGGGAATAGGAGACGCTCATTCGCCCCTCCATCCCAGCCGCCGTGACGCCTCCGCCGCGGCTTCCGTCACCTGGAGGATCAGGTGCTCCGAAGGCGTTCGTGGAATGAATTGAGAGGCGCCCACCAGGGCTATCGCGCCACGCCACTCGCGCCGATGGTCGAACACAGGCGCGGCCAGGGCGTTGACCCCGATCAGCACCGCGTCCGCCGCGGTCGCCCAACCTTGCCGGCGGACCTTCTTCACCTCGGCGCGGACGACGTCGGGGTCGGTCATGGTGTGCGCTGTCCAGCTCTTGAGCGGCTGGGCCAGCGCATCCTCCACCAGCGACGGCGGGCCAAAGGCCAGGGCGATCAGGCCGTGGGCGGAGGCATGGAAATCCAGCCGGGCGCCGGGCCGAATGCCGAACTCAACCAGGGTCCTGCCTTGCAGCATTTCGACCACGGTCACGGCGCCCTCGATCAGGATCGAGGCCGTCACCGCAAGGCCGCTCGCTTCGCGCAAGGGCGCCATGACCGAGCGAATGGCGCGGGCGACGTCAAACCGTTCGCGAACAGCCTCGCCCAGCGCCAGGACCTTGATCCCGATTTCATAGCCGTCGCTGCGCGGGTCCTGCACCGCGTAGCCCCGCTGGACCAGGGCGCGGAGATGCCGATGCGCGCGGGGCTTTGAGATGCCGAGACTGCCGGCGACGTCGGTCACGCCGCGCGGTCCACGGGAGTCGGCCAGCAGTTCGATCAGCCGCAGGATCAGGTCGACGGACTCCAGGTCCGAAGACGACGTCTGTGGTGGCGCGAACGTTTCTATCAAGCGAGCCTCACCGTTCCGGTGACCGGAACACTATATCGTTGGGTAGAACTGTCCGCTCATGCGGGGGCGATTGTCAACGAGTGGCGGGAGACCCCATCTCATTCCGGAGCCATGTTGACGTTAGCCGCGGCGGGCCCCTAGGTTGCCCGCAGGTGAGGCGGGCAGCGGCATGACGGACGGTTTTCGCCAGGCGGTCAGGAGCGGCCGCAGCCTCCTCGGCGTCTTCATCAAGACGGCCTCGCACCAGATCGTCGAGTTGATCGCTCTTACCGGGGTCGACTTCGCCATCATCGATGCCGAGCACGCGCCGTTCGGTATGGCGGTTCTGGACCGCATGGCGCTGGCGGGCCGCGCCGCCGGACTGCCGCTCCTGATCCGGCCGCCGAACATCGAGGCGGGGTTCATCGGCCAGGTCCTGGACCTGGGGCTCGGCGGCGTGGTCGCGCCCCATGTCGATTCTGAGGGGTCGGCAAACGCGCTGGCGGCTGCGGTGCGTTATGACCGGGGGCAACGCGGGTTTTCACCGTCCACGCGCGCAGCGAACTATGGCGCGCCGGACGCGCGGGCCTATCGCCAGGCCGCGGACGCCGCCAACACCATCTGGTGCCAGATCGAGGACGCCTCGGCCTTGGACAGGCTCGACGCTATCTGCCGCGTTGAAGATGTGGACTGTCTGTTTGTCGGCAGGGCGGATTTGGCTGCGTCGCTGGGTGTCGAGCGCCAGGACGACCCCGCGGTGAAGACGGCCGTCGAAGCCGTTGCCGCCGCGGGACGAGCCCATCGCCGCACGACGGGGATCTTCATTGCGGCGCCGGAGGAGATTCCGGCGCTCAGGACCTTGGGCTACAGCGTGTTCGTCTGCGGCGCCGACCAGGGCTGGTTGCGATCGGAAGGGCGACGGATCCGCCGGGAGGCCGACGCGGCATTTTAGGGGCGCTGACCGGCGTCCGGACCCAACAACTCGCCGGCATCACGCGACCAGCCAATCCGGATGCGCGAGCCCTTGCCAGGATGGCCGCCCATCGCCGTGGTCGGGGCGCCGACGGAGACCACGCTCTGACCGAGCGCTCTGAGGGTGTAGCGGATTTGCTGGCCCAGGAAGACCCGATCGAGGACCTCCGCCTCGACCACATTGTCCGCCGTCTCGTCGGCGGCCAGCAGTTTCACGGCCTCGGGACGCAACGACATGGTCGCGGCGCTGGCGCCGCTGCGAGGCGCTTTGCCCGAGCGAGCGGAGCAGATCACCCCGGCCGCCATGCGGACACGAACCAGGTCGCCATCGGCGCCTTGGACCTCACAGGGCAGAAGGTTGGTTTCACCAAGGAAGGTCGCCACGAACCGGTCGACAGGGTGGTTATAGAGCTGCTCGGGCGTGTCGATCTGGGCGATCCGGCCGTCTTCCATCACGGCGATCACATCGGACATCATCATCGCCTCCGCCTGGTCGTGGGTGACGAACAGGACCGAGACGCCGGTCTTGCGCTGGATGTCCTTGATCTCGTTCTGCAGCGTCTCCCGCATCTTCTTGTCGAGCGCGCCCAGGGGCTCGTCGAGGAGCAGCAGGTCGGGTTCGAACGCCAGGGCGCGGGCCAGCGCCACCCGCTGTTGCTGGCCGCCGGACAGCTCGCGCGGACGCCGATGAGCGAAGGCCGCGAGGCCGACCTTATCGAGCATGTCCAGCGCCCGCCGCCGCCGCGCATGGCTCTCGACGCGCCGCATGCGCAGGGCGAACTCGACGTTGTCCTGGACGCTCATGTGGGGGAACAAGGCATAGCCCTGGAACACGATCCCGAACGCGCGCTGATGCGGCGGCAGGGTGGTGATGTCGCGGCCGCGCGCGAAGATCCGCCCTTCCGTCGGCCGCTCGAAGCCGGCCACCATCATCAGGATGGTCGTCTTGCCCGATCCGCTGGGCCCGAGCAGGGTCATGAACTGGCCTTGGGCAAGGGCAAAGCTGGCGTCGCGCACTACAGGCTCACCGCCGGCGCCATAGGCTTTCCAGACCTGGTCGACCTCAAGGTAGGCGTCTGAGGCGGATCGGGGAGTGGGGTCGGCCATCGGCTAAGGCGCCGCCAAGGGCTTGGCGCGACTTGCGGTCAGTCTCAGCAGGCCCTGGCCCACCAGGGTGACCGCGGCCAGGAGCACCAGCAGGGACGAGACGGCGGCGATCTTGGGCGTCAGCTCGTACTGGATGCTGGTGAACATCTGCACTGGCAGGGTGGTGACGCCAGGTCCTTGCAGGAACAGCGACAGGATCACCTCGTCGAAGGAGCCGTAGAAGGCGAACACCGCCCCGGCCAGAAGGCCAGGCCGGATCGCCGGCCAGTAGACGTGCAGCAGCACCGCCAGGTCCCTTGCGCCCAGGCTGCGGGCTGAACGCACCAGGGCCGGATTTAGTCCGCTCAGGCTGGTCTGGACCGACAGCACCACATAGGGGACGCCCATCAGGCTGTGAGCCAGACCGATCATTGGCCAGGCGCCCACCAGGCCAACCTTGCTCAGCGCGAGATAGTCGCCCAAGGCCAGCACGATGACCGGCGCCATCATCGGCAGCATCACGAAGGACGAGATCGCTCCTCGCACCGGTCCGCGCAGAGCATGCAGGGCCAGGGCGGTGGAGGCGCCGACGAAGCAGGCGACGGTGGTGGCGAGGACGGCGATCTTGAGCGACACCAGGGTGTCGGCCATCCACTCGGGGTCCCGCAGATAGTCGCTGAAGGCGTGGACGGATATCCACACCGGCGGAAACTCGATGATGTTCGACTTGGTCAGCGCCATGGGCGTGACGATCAGGGTGGGCGCGAGCAGGAAGACCTGCAGCGGGCAGGCGCCGATCAGCAGCAGGCTCGCCCCGGACGGCCTGCGCCAGGCGCCCGGACCGCTGCTAGAGAGGGCCATGCTGGCTCTCCTTGGGCAGGCGTTGGTACAGCGCGAATAGGACCGAGACAGCGATCATCAGCATCACCGCCAGCGCCGACGCGCCGGCGAAGTCCACGGTCTCGTGAGTGTAGGCGTCCACCAGATTGGCGATCATCATGTCCTTCTGCGAGCCCAGGATGACCGGCGTCAGATAGAAGCTGGTGGAGACGATGAAGGTGATCAGGCCGCCGGCGTAAACGCCCGGCAGGGTGAGCGGCAGGGTCACGCGCCAGAGGGTGGATGCGGCGGTGGCGCCCAGGCTGAGCGCCGCCCGCTCCAGGGACCGGTCGATCGCCAGCATGTTGCTGTAGATCGGGAAGATGGCGAACGGCAGTACGTAATGGGTCATGCCGACGATGACGGCGAAGCGGTTGTGCAGCAGGGTCAGCGGAGCCTGCGTCAGGCCGCTCGCCTGCAGCGCCTGGTTGATCAGGCCCTTGTCCTGCAGCAGCGCGGCCCAGGCGAAATTCTTGACCAGGCCGCTGGTCCAGAACGGAAGCAGCACCATCGCCAGCAGGATCATCCGCACCCGGGGACCAGACCGCCAGATTGTCGCCGCCAGATAATAGCCGAGCAGCATCGCGATGAGGGTGGTCTCGGCGCTGATGACGATGGTGTTGGCCAGGATCGGCCTGAGCAGCGGATTGGTCAGCACCCGCGCATAGGCGCCGAAGCCCTCCGAAAAGCTCATCTGCAATATGATGATCAGCGGCGCCAGCGCCATGGCGCCGTAGAGCAGGGCGGCTGGCGCGAGCAGCCATCCCGGGCCCCGCAGCCTGTCGGATCGAGCGCGAAGCGTCGCCAGCCAGGACGCCATCATGCCGCGACCCCCAGCTGCCATTGCTTGAACCGTGTGGACACCGCCTCCAGGTTCGCCGCCCAATAGGCGTCGTCGGGCGCGTACAGCTTGGCGGCCAGGGCCGGATTGGTCGGCGTCAGATCCGCGTCGGCCTTCGGCATCAGTTTCAGAGAATCGAGATTGGGCGTGCCGTAGTGGGTTAGCCGGCTGAACTCCGCGCAGGCCGCTGGGCTGCTGATCAGGGCGTTGATCAGCTTGAAGGCCGCCCGCGGGTTGCGGCTGGTCCTGACCACGCCGAGCCAGTCGCCGGCGAGGCTGCACTGGCTGAAGGTCATGCCCAGATTGGCGCCATCCCTGTTCGCGCTGGCGACGCGGAATGGCCAGGATGAGGCCAGGCAGACTTCCTGCGACATCAGCCGCTCGATCGGCTCCTGGAAGGATTGCGACCAGACGACATTGTCGCGGCCGAGGCGATCCAGGCTGCGGAACGCCCGGTCAAGGTCCAGGGGATAGAGTTTGTCTGGCGCAACGCCGTCGGCCATCAGGGCCATCTCCAGCGTGCCGCCGCCGTTGACGGTGTTGAGCGATCGCTTGCCTGGTCGGGCCTTGATGTCCCAGAAATCGGCCCAACCCGCCGGCTGCAGTCGATCGGGCACCGCTCGCCGGTCCCAGGCGATGCAGTCGTTGAACATGGCGTACTCGACGCCATACGGCCGCACGAACTGCGGCGAGGTCGCCTTTATGTTGACGATGTCGGTGTCCAGCGGCAGCAGCAGGCCCTGCTGGGCGGCCAGGACATACCAGGGGCCGGTCAGCTCCACGACGTCCCACTGCGGCCGGTCGGTCTTGGTCTGCAGCTTGGTCTGGGTCAGCGAGGTGTTGGACGACAGATTGACGCGGACGCCGGTCTGCTTTTCGAAATCGTTGATCCAGACGCGCCTGAGAATGTCGTTGTAGACCCCGCCGGTGGAGGCAAAGCCGATAGCATTTTCGCTGGCGGCCGGCGCGCAGGACGTGATGACATAGGGGGCGGCAAGCATGGCCCCGAGAACGCCGCGCCGGCTGGCGGACCTGAGGCTCGGATGCGCGTCCTCTGTTCTGGTCAATCGAACAGGTCCGGCTCTTCGTCGGCGATCACAGACCAGTAGGGCGCGAAAGCGTCCAGTCCGGCGCGTTCCGTGCCCAGCTGACTGGCGGTCAGGCGCGCGACCTCGACCGGCATCGGCCTTGGCTTGCCGGCCGCCTCCGCCAAGAGCTGCACGCGGCAGCAGGCCTCCAGGGAGACATAGCGCCAGACCGCGGACTCGACGGACTGGCCGACGGTGAGCAGGCCGTGGTTCTGCAGGATGACCGCCTGGCGCGGCCCCAGGCATTGGGCGATCTTGGCGCCCTCGCTGGTTTCCAGGACCAGCCCCGAAAAGTCGACGAACAGCGCGTGGTCTTCGAAGAAGGCCGCGGCGTCCTGGGTCAGGGGATCGAGCAGGCGGCCCAGGCTTGACCAGGCCATGCCATGGATCGAGTGGGTATGGGCCGCCGCGACCACATCCGGGCGCGCCTTGTGCAGTTCGGAATGGATGGCGAAGGCGGCGGGGTTCAGCAGCGCGGGGAAGGTCTTCGGCGGTTCCAGGATATTGCCCCGGTCATTGACCAGCATCAGCTCCGAAACCGAGATGCGGCTGAAATGCGCGCCTGCCGGATTAAGCCAGAAGCAGTCGGTCCTTTCCGGATCGCGGGCGGTGATGTGCCCCGCATCTCCCATATCGAACCCGCAGCGGGCGAAGATGCGAAACCCCGCGGCCAGCCGCTGCTTTCGGTACAGGCGTTCGCGCTCGAGGGTCGGTCGCAACGGTGAGACCTGCTCTATTCTGGCCGGATGTGGCTTTCGATCGCGAGCCAGGGCGGCGTTGAAAGGCAGGGTCATTGCGCAGTCCCATGTTTGGCCGACCGAAGGGATGGCGCCAAGTTCCCGCCAGGCCTTGCGCTTGGCCACCAGATCGGTCCGTCCCGGCAAAACGGCTTTGCAACTGAACGGGATTTGAGCAGAGGCGAGTGCGCCGCCGCGCACCAGTCGCATTCGCAAAATTACGGCTTCAACAAATCCGAGCTTCAGGGCGGCGGCCCCACCTATAATGATAACAATCCCCGGGGCGGCGCCGTCGCAAAGGCCGCCCGGCGAACGGACCCCCGGCGTGAACAGCCTCGATATCCTCGACAAACTCATCGGGTTCCCGACGGTAAGTCTCAGGTCAAACCGCGATCTGATGGGCTTTGTCCGATCGGTTCTGAACGACGCCGGCGTTGAGGCGATCGAGGTGGAAGGGCCGCACCCAGGCAGTCTGAATCTGTTCGCCACCATAGGTCCGTCCGACCGCGGCGGCGTAGCGCTGTCCGGCCACACCGATGTCGTGCCGGCTGAAGGGCAGGCCTGGACCACCGATCCCTTTCAACTGACACGTCGCGAAGACCGGCTCTACGGACGCGGGACCGCCGACATGAAGGGTTTCGTCGCCTGCGCCTTGCGCGCTGCCGTCCTGGCCGCCGGGCGCGAGCTGGCGACGCCATTGCATCTGGCCCTGTCCTGCGACGAGGAAGTCGGATGCGTTGGCGTGCGGCCAATGCTGGACCTGCTCGCCAGCCGGTCCGTGCGCCCGATCGCCTGCATCGTTGGTGAGCCGACCTCTATGCGACTGGCCACTGGGCACAAGGGCAAGATCGCCCTCGCGGTCACCTTTGCCGGCCGGGAGGGCCATTCCGCGCTGGCGCCGAACCTGCTCAACGCCATCACCCTGGCGTCGGAGTTCGTCCAGGCGGTGGTTGGGCTGCAGGAAAGGACCGAACGCCAGGGCGCGCGGGATGAGGCCTACGACGTTGCCTATGCGACGCTGCACGTGGGCCGGATCGTCGGCGGCGAAGCGCTCAACATCGTGCCGTCCCGCTGCGTCCTGGAGATGGAGATTCGCAGCGCCGAGCCGGCGGAGGCGGAAGCCCTGCTGAACCAGGTAAGAGCCGAGGCGGCCGCGATTGTCCGGAGGCGGCTGGCCCGCTTCCCCGAAGCTGCGATCTCAATAGACGTTCGCATCGCCTATCCGGCCTTGAACGCGCCGGAGGATGACGCCGCGGCGGTCCTGGTCCGACGCTTGATTGGCGCCAACGAGACGATGAAGGTCGCCTTCGGGACCGAGGGCGGCCTCTATCGGGAGCGGCTGGGGACGCCGACGGTCATCTGCGGACCGGGGTCGATGGACCAGGGTCACAAGGCCGACGAATATGTCACGCTTGAGCAGTTGGACCGTTGCGATCGGATGATGGACGCCCTGATCGACCATCTCGCGGCCGGCTGATCGCAGGCCGGCTCTGGCGCTTGGCAAAGCGTTTCAAGAAAGCCAATTCAACGCTCCCGAAACAAATACTGTCTCTGCCGCCCCAGTCTTGGCTTAGCTGGCAATGGCTAGTCCAGCAGACTGATAAAATAAGACTAAGGCTGAGAAAGAGATGATCCGAACGGGTAGCCAGTACATTGAGTCCATTCGCGATGACCGCGAGGTCTACCTGAACGGCGAACGCGTCAAGGACGTCAGCCGCCACCCCATGTTCAAGCCGCTGGTCGACGTCCGCGCCCGCATCTACGACATGCAGCACGAACCGGCGACGCAGGCGATCATGACCTACGAGGCCGGCGGCGAGCGTAACGCCATCGCCACCAAGCCCCCGGTAAGCCAGCAGGATTGGTGGGACAAACGCGCGGCGGTGGACGCCGTGCTCAAGGACATCGGCGGCGTGGTGACCCGCGTCGGCGACGAGACGGTCGGCGAGATGTGGTCGCTGATGGACGGCAAGGACGTGCTGAACGCCGCAGACCCCAGGTTCGCGGTCAACATCGAACGCCACATCCAGCAGGCCCTGCACCAGGACCCTTTTCACGTCTCGGCCAACACCGATCCAAAGGGTGATCGGTCGAAGCCGCCCCAGGATCAGGATCCGGACATGCTGTTGCACCTGGTCAAGGAGACCGACGCCGGCATCGTGGTGCGAGGGGCCAAGTACGAGACTGCCGCAGCTTACGCCAACCAGGCCTTCGCCAAGCCCACCATCGCCAACTGGGGCAACGCCGCCTACTCCGACTATGCCCTGGGCTTCATCGTCGACATGGCCTCGCCCGGGCTGAAGTTCATCTGCCGCACCGGCTTCGCCGGCCGCGCGCCGGTGGAGGACTACCCCCTGGCCAACCGCTTCGACGAGGTGGACGCGCTGGTCATTTTCGACGATGTCCTGATCCCTTGGGAGAATGTGCTGTTCTATCGCAGCACCGCCGCGGCGGCCTATATCCGCTCGTCACTGCACCGCTACTCCGCCTTCGCCTTTGTTCAGCGTACGCTAAAGTTCGCCGACATGATGATCGGAGCGGCGCTGTTCAATGTGCGCCAGACGGGGCTGGAAAATCAGCAGGCGGTGCAGGAGAAACTCGCCCGGCTGGCGGTCTATCGCGAGGGGATCAACGCCCACCTGACCGCCTCCATCGTTATGGCCAAACCCAGCCCAAGCGGCCTTCTGATGCCCGACCCGTCGCTGCTTTACACCGGTCGGGTTTTGGCCTGTTCCGAATTGCCGGCGATGATGCACATCGCCCGCGAGCTCTGCGGCGGCCAGATCTGCATCACCCCCGACAAGGCCGCGTTCGAGGCGCCGGGTTCGGGGCCCTGGCTGCGGAAATACTATTCGATCAACGACGACTGGGTGGCCGAGGACCGGCGCAAGCTCCTGGCCTTCGCCCGCGATCTGCTCAATTCCGACTATGCCGGCCATCGGCTGACGTTTCAGCTGTTCGCCCAGGCGCCCCCCTTCGCCCATCTGGCCGCCGTCTATAGGAACTTCGACTGGGACCAGGCGCTCGAAGCCGTCCACGCCGCCGCGGGCCTGTCCGACCGGGTGCTGCCCCCGGCCGCTAGAGACATCCCGCCCCCGAAATCGATGGCCAGCTGAGGTGAGCGCCGCGCTAAGGGATCAGTTTCTGGACGCCATGAGCCGGAGCGTCAGCATGGTCAATGTGGTGACCACCGACGGCCCCGCCGGCCGGTTCGGCGCGACCCTGTCGGCTATGTCCTCGGTGTCCGCCGACATGTCCCCGCCCACCCTGCTGATCTGTCTGAGCCAGGGCAGTTCGACAGCGCCGGCGATCGTGCGGAACGGAGTCTTCTGCCTCAACCTGCTGCACCAGTCCCAGCAGGCCGTAGCCGACTGTTTCGCCGGCCGCGCCAAGACCGCAAGCGGCGACAAATTCGAGTGCGGGACCTGGATGCGCGGCGGCGGCAGGGGTTGGCGTCTGAACAACGCCTTGGCCAGCTTCGATTGCGAAGTCCTCAGGGTCGAACTGGTGGGCACGCATTATGTCATCATCGGCTCGGCCCACGCGGTGAGCTGTGGCGCTGATACGCGCGCGTTGCTTTACGGGGGCCGCACCTATTGCGCGGCCGTTGCACTGCCCGCCGCATCGACACTGTCGCAATAGATTTCGGAGGCCGCAGACAACCATGGCCCATCGTCGGCTTCGACAATTCAACACCCGCGAAACCTACCCCGACCAGTCGCTGGACAACGATCTGTGCCAGGTCGTTGTGGCGCGAGGCGCGATGGTGTTCGTTCGCGGCCAGATCGGCCAGGACCTCGACACCTCCCAGAGCCTGGCCATCGGCGACGCCGGCGGCCAGGCCGAACAGGCGATGAAGAACATCGATCTGTTGCTGACGGAGGCCGGCTCGCGGCTCGAGCACATTTGCAAGATTACCATCTACCTGACCGATCCCCGGTACAGAGAGGCGGTCTACCGGGTGGTGGGCCGCTGGCTGAAGGGGGTCTTCCCGGTTTCGACCGGCGTGGTGGTCACGGCGCTGGCCCGCCCGGAATGGCTGGTGGAGATCGATGTCATCGCGATGATCCCGGACGAGGCGGCGTGACCTTCTCGATCGTGGCGCGCTGTCCGGCGACAGGTATGTTCGGCGTGGCGGTCTGTTCCTCATCGCCCGCCGTCGCCGCCCGCTGCGCCTTTGCCCGCGCCGGCGTCGGCGCGGCCACCAGCCAGAACATCACCGACCCGGCGCTGGGCGAGCGTCTGCTCGATCTGATGGCCAGCGGTTTACACGCCCGGGACGCTTTGGCCGCGCTGACCAGGGCCGAACCGAACATAGACTTCAGGCAGCTAATTTCGGTCGACGCCACGGGCGAGACCGCCGTCTTCAGTGGCGTTCACACCCTAGGCTTGAACGCCGTGGCCCACGCCCCCGGCGCTACGGCGGCGGGCAACCTGCTTGCCACCGTGGATGTCCCGGCGGCGATGGTCGCTGCATTCCAGGCCAATACCAGTGCGTTCGGGGATCGATTGCTGAGCGCCATGCAGGCCGCGATGGCGGCGGGCGGCGAGGCCGGGCCGGTCCATTCCGCGGGTCTGAAGATCGTCGACAAGCTGTCCTGGCCGCTGGTGGACCTGAGGGTCGACTGGGCCGAGGAGGGCGTGATCGATCAACTCCAGGCCTTGTGGGAAATCTACGCGCCCCAGGCCGCGGACTATGTGACCCGCGCCCTTCACCCCGAAACGGCGCCCGGTTTCGGCGTGCCGGGCGATCCATAAACGCCTCGCCGCCCTTGGCGCCTTCTTATTGGGCGCCAACCTTTGATGGGAGGTTGGGCAGGTCGCGCCGCTGGCCGGAGGCGGCTGTAGCGCGCTGTAGTCCCGTCCATGTTCCCGTGTCCGACCCTGCATGTGAGACCAACGGCCCGATACGGGTTTGCGGCCATATGCCAACGGTTTCGGTCATGAACCTTCGGATCACGCTTCGTCAGCTGGAGTATTTCGTCGCCGCCGGGGAGTCGGGCAGCATCACGGGGGCGGCCGAAAAGATCAATATTTCGCCGCCGTCCATCTCGATGGCGGTATCCTCGCTTGAGCGCGAATTCGGCGTCCAGCTGTTCGTGCGCCACCACGCTCAGGGCTTGTCGCTGACCTTCGCGGGCCAGGCGCTGCTCGATCAGTCGAAGCGGCTGTTGGAACAGGCGGAAAGCCTGTCCTCGGCGGCGTTCGATCTCAGCGAGCAGGTCAGGGGGCGGTTGTCCGTCGGCTGCCTGGTCACGCTCGCGCCGATGATCCTGCCGGAGCTGATCCACGGTTTCATGCAGGCGCATGAGATGATCGAGATCGACCTGGTCGAGGGCGACCAGGAGCGGCTGCTGCAGTCCCTGCACCGGGCCGAACTGGATGTCGCCATCACCTATGACCTGGACCTGCATCCCAATATGCGGTTCAGGCCCCTGGTCAGCCTGCCGCCGCACGTCCTGCTGGGCGAGAATCATCGGCTGGCCCGTTGCGCCTCCCTGACCTTGGCGGAGCTTGCCGACGAAGACTTCCTGCTGCTCGATTTGCCGCTAAGCTCGGAATACTTCCTCTCGCTGTTCCGCGCCGCGCGGGTCGAGCCTCGCATTCGCTATCGCTCCTCCAGTCTGGAGGTGGTGCGCACCATGGCGGCCAACGACCAGGGTTACAGCCTGGCCAACGCCCTGCCACGATCGGAGCAGGCGCTCGATGGCCGGCGCACGGTTCGGGTCCCGCTCGCCGGCGTCCATCGGCCCATGACGATCGGCCTCTTGAGTCTTGCAGATGTGCAGAAGTCCAAGCTGTTTTCGGCCTTCGAGGGGCACTGTAGCGAACTGATCACCGCCAAACATATTCCCGGCATGGCGCCGCCCCTGCCGGCCACGCAGATTGAGCCAAGCCCGGCGCCCGCCCTGGCTGTCGAGATCGCTCGATGACCACGGCGCCGGTTGGCGCCCAGCCAGCTGCGGCCAACACGATCTCCACCAGCGCGCAGCGCGACCAGCTCGCCATCGTCGGCGCCTGCCTTGTCGGCAACATCGTCTCGCCGACGCCGATCGTCTACGGCGCCCTCAGCATGTTCCTGATCCCGATCTCTCAGACCTATGCCTGGCCTCGGGAGAAGGTCTCGGGCGTGCTGATCCTGTTCTCCCTGGTCACGGCCGCCGCCTATCCGGTCGTGGGCCGGATCGCCGACCTGTTCGGGTCGCGCCGGCCGATCCTCATCGGCGCCCTGGCCTTCGGCGCGGCGGTGGCGGGCCTGGGGTTCGCGGGCGCCGATATGGTCTGGTTCTACGGCCTGTTCGGACTGATCGGCCTTCGGCTCGATGGCGAGCACCATGATGTACAACCGGTTGATCTCTGGCTGGTTCGAGGCGCGGCGCGGGGCGATGCTGGGGATCACCGCTGGCCTCGGCAATGGCGCGGGGGCGACCATCATGCCCTTCGTCGCCCTGACCCTGATGAATCATTTCGGCTGGCGGGGCGGGTTCATGGGACTGGGCGCCATCGTGATCGCGATCGGCTTTCCGGTCCTGTTCTTCTTTCTGAAGTATCCGCCCCGAGCGACGCCCTCCGGCGTTGGCCATTCGTCCAGGGTTCCCGGCCTGAGCCTGGGCGAGGCGGCCCGCACCTCAAGCTTCTGGCTTACCCTGTCGGCCATCGGCGTTGGGGCGGGCTGTCTGACTGCGGTCATGGCCCACATCGTGCCGATCCTAGCCGACCGGCGTTTTCCGCTTCAGGAAGGCGCGACGGTGGTGTCGGTGTTCGCCACCGTCACGGCCATCTGGCAGATCCTCGTCGGCTGGCTGCTCGACAAGACCGGATCACCCAAACTGGTCGCGCCGCTTTACATCGTCTCCGTGCTCGGCCTGCTCGCGCTTGAGCGCGGTACGAGTTTTCCCGTGCTGGTCGCCAGCGGCGCGCTGATGGGGATCGGCATGGGCACCAAATACGGCGTGCTGCCCTATTTCATCTCGCGCTACTTCGGCCTGCGCCGCTTCGGCAATATCGCCGGGCTGATGTATGCGGTGGTGGTCCTGGCCCAGGGCTTGACGCCCTATCTGATGGACGTGGATTTCGACCGGCATCGCTCTTACCTGATGTCGCTACACGTGATCGAAGCCCTTTTGGTCGCAGGCGCGGTGATCATCGCCGGCCTGCCAGGCTACGCGAAGACCGCGGCGCTCTGGAGCGGCGGGCCGCGACAGCCCTAGTTGAAGACTGGCGCCTCAAGCCCCAGGTGCGAGCGCAGGGTGGCGCCGGCATACTCGTGGCGGTAAAGGCCGCGCCGTTGCAGCATCGGGATCACCTCGTCGACGAACAGCTCGAATTCGACGGGCAGTTGCAGCGCCTGGACGATGAAGCCGTCGCAGCCGCCGCCTTCCACCCACGCCTGGATGAAATCGGCGATCTGGTCCGGCGCGCCGACCTTGGTCAGGTGCCCGCTCGGCTTGGCGGTCATCCGCTGGGCGTAGGCGGCGATGGTCTCGCCCTCGCGCACGTCCGCCAGAAAACGCGCTCTTGGGCCGCCGACATTGGGCCGATCCTCCAGCGCCGCCCTGATCTCCTCGACCGGGAAGAGGCTGT
>Ga0302314_10006068_pt1 | contig 21949 bp, 22 predicted proteins | sample III_Palsa_N2_3_FD_200533 | JGI IMG/M metagenome (GOLD analysis project Ga0302314, IMG submission 200533) | Peat permafrost microbial communities from Stordalen Mire near Abisko, Sweden - III_Palsa_N2_3 | ecosystem: Environmental > Terrestrial > Soil > Palsa > Peat permafrost | place: Sweden...
CTCCCAGATCACGCCGTTCAAGCAGGTGCCGCCCTGGCTGACCGACCGCATCTTCCGCAACATTCTGTCCGACATGACCGGCAACACGCACCGGACGGAATTTTGTATCGACAAGATGTACGACCCCGCCGGCGGCTCCGGCCGGCGCGGCCTCGTGGAATTCCGGGCGTTCGAGATGCCGCCGCACGCGCGGATGTCGACGGCGCAGATGCTGCTGATGCGCGCCGCGGTCGCGGCGTTCTGGCAGCATCCGTACGAGCGGCGGCTGGTACGGTGGGGCACGCGGCTGCATGACGACTTCATGCTGCCGTACTATGCCGTGCAGGATCTGACCGACGCGCTGGAGGAACTGGCCGGCTGGGGGTTCAAGCTCGACCCGGCCTGGTTCGCGCCGCATATCGAGTTCCGTTTTCCGCAGATTGGCGTCGTGTCGGCGCATGGCGTGGAGCTGGAGCTGCGCAATGCGCTGGAGCCGTGGCACGTGCTGGCGGAGGACCAGACCGCCGGCGGCACCGCGCGCTACGTCGACAGCTCCGCCGAGCGGGTGCAGGCGCGCGTGACCGGCTGGACCGACGAGCGGTTCGTTCTCGCCTGCAACGGGGTCGCGCTGCCGCTGAACCAGACCGAGCGGGCCGGCGAATACGTCGCGGGCGTGCGCTTCAAGGCGTGGCAGCCGCCCAACGCCCTGCACCCGACCATCGCCGCCCAGGCGCCGCTGGTGTTCGACATCTACGACCGCTGGAGCGGCCGCAGCCTCGGCGGGCTGACGCATCAGGTGTCGCACCCGGGCGGCCTCGCCTACGAGAGCTTTCCGGTGAACGCCAACGAGGCGGAGGCGCGCCGCCGCTCCCGCTTCTTCCCGATCGGCCACACGCCGGGCCCGATGCCGGAACCGCGGCTTGTCGTCGGCAAGGAGCACCCGCGCACGCTGGACCTGCGCCGCTTCGCCTGAGGCACCCGGCGTGCTATATGACGGGGCATGTCCGCCGCGCTGAAGCACCCGCCCGCCCGCATGACGGTCGCCGAGTTCCGCGAATGGGATTCTGGCGATCTGAGCGGAAAGCACTGGCAACTGGTAGACGGCGAACCGGTGGCGATGGCGCCGACCAGCGACAACCACGGGTCGATCCAGAGCGAACTCGCATACCTGCTTATTGCGCATCTGAGAGAGCGCGGCAGCCCTTGCCGCGTCGTCCTGGCCCCCGGCATCATTCCGCGGGTAGGAGCGGCAGAGAACTGGCGCATTCCCGACCTTGGCGTCACCTGCGCGCCGCCGAAAGGCTTGATTGAGGTGCCTGAGCCGGTACTTCTTGTCGAAATACTCTCGCCAAACAATTATCGCGAGACCCGCGCCAATGTCTGGACCTACACGACGCTGCCCAGCGTCGAGGAGATCTTGGTCGTCCACAGTACTCGGATCGAGGCGGACCTGCTGCGCCGCGGCGCAGACGGCCTGTGGCCGGCGCAACCGCTCCTTGCGGGTGACGGCGAGACGCTGACGCTCGCGAGCGTGGGGCTGACGCTGCCGGTGCGGGCGCTCTACCGCACCACGTCCCTGGTCGGCTGAGACCGGCGCCGCACCTGGTCGGCGGACGCGGCCGTCCGATTCGGGTCCGAATGTGCCGGGCGTCACAGGGATGGGGCGCCGCTGCTGTGCTAACTACCGCCCTGTTCAACGACCTTGCGCGTGAGCGCTCCCCGGAAGTGCGCCGGGGGCGCGCCGCCGAAGGGGGGATGCATGAGGGCCAACAACGGGGTGGGCCGGAAATCGGTGCCGGCAGGAATCGGGCACTGGCTGCCGCTCGTCGTCGGGCTGTTGCTCGGGCTCGCGGTTCAAACCGCCTTGGCGGCGGAGACTGGCGGCAGCCGCGTGGCGCTGGTGGTCGGCAACAGTGCGTACGCATCGGTCGGGCGGCTGGCCAATCCGGGCAACGATGCCAAGCTGGTGGCGCGCAGCCTGAAGGCGGCCGGGTTCACGCTGATCGGCGGCGATGCGCAACTCGATCTGGACAAGCCACATTTCGACGCCGCGGTCGCCGCCTTCGGCCGCGCCATCGCCAGCGGCGAAGTAGCGCTGTTCTACTATTCCGGCCACGGGCTGCAGGTGAACGGCACCAACTTCCTGGTGCCGGTGGACGCCAACCCGACGCGCCCGCAGGACCTCGATTTCCAGATGGTCAGCGCCGACCTGGTACTGCGGCAGATGAGCGAGAGCGGCACCAAGCTGAACATCCTGATCCTCGACGCCTGCCGCAACAACCCGTTCGACGGCCGCGGGCTGCGCTCGGCCGGTGGCGGGCTGGCGGAGATGAAGGCGCCGGAGGGCACGCTGATCTCCTACGCCACCCAGCCGGGCTCGGTCGCCCGCGACGGCGTCGGCAGCGACAGCCCATACACGCTGGCGCTGGTGGACGCACTGCACCAGCCGGGCATGGACATTTTCCGCCTGTTCAACCGCGTCGGCCTGGACGTGAAGAAGGCGACGGACGGCCAGCAGCAGCCGTGGCTGTCAGCCTCGCCGATCGAAGGCGAGTTTGTCTTCTCCGCCCCCGGTGCAGCGCCGGCGCCATCGGCCCCGCCTCCGGCGCCAGCCCCGGCCGCGTCTGCCGCACAGGCTGCGGCCCCCGCGAAGACCGCTGCGCTGGAGCCGCCGGTCACGGCCGCGCCGCAGATGCGGCAGGGGCCGGCGGCCGCGCCGGAGGCGGTGCCGGCCGCCGGGTTCCATTGCCCGCCGAAGGACACGGTGGTCTCCATCGAGGAGCAGGTGTTCGACTGGAAGGATGATTCCGTCACCATCCTTCGGCCAACCGGAAAATTGTCCTGGCGATCGCTCGGCAGCAATCCGGCGCGGCCCGACGTGTGCGAGCAACTGAGCCGGGGCGGCATCGCCCACCGGCTCGTCGGCTGGCTCGATACCGACAACTACACCTATTCCGACGAGCCGGCGCGCCTGATGCTCGGCCTGCTGCAGGGCGAAACGTCCGAGGTCGTGATCCACTCCACCAACAAGCGGCCGCCGCTGAACGGCATCCTGACGCTGTGGACCACGACCTGGAAATTGCACGGGCACGAGACGCTGTCGGTCGCCGGGCGTGGCTATGACACGCTCGTGTTCGACGTCTCGCAGGGCAGCAACCACAACTCCTTCACCGGATCGGGCCGCATGTGGTACGCGCCGGCGCTGGGGCTGTTCGTGCGGCGGATCTGGAAGAGCTCGCGATCCGACGACGTGGTGGGGTTCAGCGTGATCCGCATCGCCACCCCGGGCACGGCGGGCAGTGCGGCAAATGCGGAGAACGACCAATGACCATCGCGCCCGCCGTCCTGGTCGTCATGGGCGTCTCCGGCTGCGGCAAGACCTCGGTCGCGCAGGCGCTGGTGGCGCGGCTCGGCTGGGTGTTCCAGGAAGGCGATGCGCTGCACCCGCCGGCGAATGTCGAGAAGATGCGCAGCGGCACGCCGCTGACCGATGCGGACCGCTGGCCGTGGCTCGACCGCGTCGCCGCCTGGATCGACGCGCGGCGGGCGGCCGGCGAGGGCGGCATCATCACCTGTTCGGCGCTGAAGCGCGCCTATCGCGACCGCATCATCGGCACCCGCACCGGCGTGCGGCTGGTCTATCTGTATGGCGACCGCGCGTTGCTGGCCGCCCGCGTCGCCGCCCGCAAGCACGAGTACATGCCCGCCAGCCTGCTTGACAGCCAGCTTGCGACGCTGGAGCCGCCGGGCGCCAACGAGCACCCGATCGCGCTCGACGTGACGCCCGCACCGGAGGTGTTGGCGGACGAGGCGATCGCGGCGCTGGCGGAATGAGCAGGCCGCCACAGAGCCGGATGCGGCTGGTCGCCGGGGACATCACCCGGCTCGCGGTCGATGCCATCGTCAACGCGGCCAACAGTTCGCTACTCGGCGGCGGCGGCGTGGATGGGGCAATCCACCGGGCGGCCGGGCCGGGACTCGTGGCGGAATGCCGTGGGCTCGGCGGTTGCCCGACCGGAGAGGCACGCATCACCAGCGGCCACCGGCTGCCGGCGCGCCATGTCATCCATACGGTCGGACCTGTCTGGCAGGGCGGCGCGCGTGGCGAGGCGAATCTGCTTGCCGCCTGCTACCGCAACAGCCTGTCGCTGGCGGTTGCGCACGGCGTGCGCAGCATCGCTTTCCCCGCGATCAGTTGCGGAAGGTACGGGTATCCCGTCCAGCAGGCGGCCGACATCGCTGTGCGGCAAACCGCGGCGTTCCTCGCCGATGCGCAAAGTATCGCGGACGTCGTCTTCACGGCAGTCGGCGATGACATCTTCGCGGTCTATCGCGCGACGCTTCAGGCCACCGGATAGGTGAGCAGCAGCACCCCGATCGCCACGCAGCATACCGGCCAGACCCAGCCGGCCCAGCGCGCCTGATACGGATCGAGCCACAGTTCGAGCCAGCGCGTCCAGCCGGCGCCGACGCCGAGCAGCCCGAGCGGCACCCAGAGCAGCGCGGTCAGTGCGTCGGCACTTGCGGAGGTCAGCAGCACGACGCCGCCAGCCGCGGTGGCCAGCGGCAGCAGCAGCCGCGGCAGGAAGCGGCGCCGCGGCGCGCCCCACTCGATCAGCGCCAGCAGCACCAGCAGCACCGCGAGCAGACGCTGCGGCAACGCGGCGGGATAGCGAACATCCTGCCACGCCGCGCCGGGCCCGAGCGGCCACGCGGCCGGGTCCGCGCGCACGAGCAGCAGCGCCGCCAGCGGCAGCAACAGCAATGGCCAGTGCCGCGCGGTCTGCAGCCCGGCCCGGTGCAGCAGTGCCAGCAGCCCGATCGCCAGCGCGAACAGGCCGGCCCAGGCCACGGTGTCGTCCGGGCCGGCGGCAGGCAGGACATCCAGGGCGGACGCGGACACGATGGCCGTCGTCGTGGTCGGTTGCGCGAACGGGTTGCTCAAGCGCGGCCATGCCGGCCGGGCCTCCGCCAGCATCTGCTGCCACGTGACCCGGTCCTGCGGCTGATCGACCGGCGGCGGCAGCGGGGCCAAGGCGGCGGCGACGCAGAACAGGCTGATGCCAAGGCCGATCTGCACCTCGGCGAACCGCTTCATCCGCGTGACCGGCGTGCCCGGACGCGCGGCCAGCCGCCGCAGCGTGCCCAGATTGCCGAGGCCCAGCGCCAGCAGCGCCACGACCAGGACGATCTTGACACTGACAAGATTGCCGAACGCGGTGCCGTAGAACGCCGTCGGGTCACCCTCCGCGCCGGTCACGTCGAGCCACGCGAGGGCGGCGCCGGAGAGCAGGATCGCCGCCACACCCAGCACCGCCATGCGCGCAAACCGCACGCCGACCGCGTGCCAGCTCACGCCGTCGCGCAGCCGCACGAGGGCCGCGAGGAAAGCTGGGATGCCGCCGACCCAGATCGCTGCGCCGAACAGATGCAGCGCCGTGATCGCCAGCAGCACCTGCGGCTGCGCCGGCCCGGCAGCAGCCTGCGAAGTCAGCGTGGCGGCCGCCAGCACCACGGCGCCGAGCGGCAGCAGCAGCACGCCCGGCGCCCAGCGGATCGCCAGCAGCAGCGCCATCAGCCACGCCGCCGCCGCGCCGGCGGTGGAGATTGTGACGAATGCGTCGTCGCTCAGGTCCGGCGGCGTCAGCTCGGCAGCCCGGCCGGACCCCTGCAGCAGCAGCGTCGCGACGATGCAGACCACCAATGCCTGCGCCGACCAGCCGGCGATGCGCGCCACGTCGCGGTCCAGCCGCAACCCGGCCTCGCCCAACAGCCAGCCCAGCGGGCGGACCAGGAACAGCAGGAACAGCACGCTGCCCAGCAGCATCGCGCCGGCGAGGTAGGTGAGCGCATGCAGGACGACGATGGGATCGACCGGCATCGCCACGTCAGCCGCAGCCCGCCGCTCGGAAACACATCGGAACGGGGCGTGTGTCGGCCATGGCCAGCCTGTGTACGCGCCAGCCGCCGGTCTGTCCAACAGCGTATCGGAACGCCGGCGGGGCTTGAGGCGGGGCGCCGCCGCGCACACACTCCGGTTGCCCGACCGGAGAGGGACTTGCCCGACCGTGAGCCGCCCGCCGCCTGCGACACGCGCCCAATTCCGCGCCTTCTACCCGATGCCAACTCGCTGGATGGACAACGATGCCTATGGCCACGTTAACAACGTGGTCTACTACGCATGGTTCGATACCGCGGTGAACCGTTTCCTGATCGAGGCCGGCGCGCTCGACATCGCCGCGAGCCCGACCGTCGGGCTGGTGGTGGAAACCGGCTGCCGCTACCACGCCTCCGTGACGTATCCGCAGGAGGTGACGATCGGCCTGCGTGTGGCGCATCTCGGCACCAGTTCGGTACGCTACGAGCTGGCGGTGTTCCGCGCCGGCGAGGACGCGGCGGCGGCGGAGGCGCATTTCGTCCATGTCTACGTGGACCGCGCGACGCAGCGGCCGGTGCCGGTCCCCGCGGCGGCGCGCGCGGCGATGCAGGGCATCGCGGCCGGATAACAACGAAGGAAAACGCCGTGGACCTGGAAGCCGAATACAAAAACAGCGCCAAAGTCGCGAACGCGATGGAGATCCGCGAAGGCTGGGTGCGCGACGCCGCCGCCTTCCGCGGCAGCTATCCGCACGCCGAGCTGGACCTCAGCTACGGGCCGGGCGAGCGGCAGGCGCTGGACCTGTTCTGGCCGGGGCCGTCGCGGGACGCGCCGCTGGCGGTGTTCGTGCATGGCGGCTACTGGCAGATGCTGGACCGCACCGTGTTCAGCCATCTGGCGCAGGGGCTGCTGGCGCATGGCGTCGCGGTGGCGCTGCCCTCCTACGATCTATGCCCGACCGTGACCCTTGCCGTGCTGGTCGAGCAGGTGCGCAACGCCGCCGCGTTCCTGGCGCTGCGGCACGAACGGCCGATGCTGGCGATCGGCCATTCCGCCGGCGGCCACCTCGCCGCGATGCTGCTCGCCACCGACTGGGTGTTCACGCGCGGGCTGAAGCGCGGGACGGTGAAGGCTGCACTGCCGATCAGCGGGCTGTTCGACCTGCCGCCGCTGACCCATACCACCGTGAACAACGCGCTCGGGCTGAACGAAGCCGAGGCCCGGCGGCTCTCGCCGCTGTTCCTGCCGCCGCCGAACCTGCCGATTCATGCCGTCGTCGGCAGCACCGAGGGGGTGGAATACACCCGCCAGAGCCGCAGCATCGCCGAGGCGTGGGGCGGCACGTGGGAGGCAGCGGAGGGGGCGAACCACTTCACCGTGGTCGAGCCGCTGGCCGATCCACGCTCGACGCTGGTGGCGACGGCGCTGGGGATGCTGTCGGGCTGAGAGCACGGCGGCGCACCATCGTGTGATCCGCGATTGAGAACACGCCGTGTCAGCATATGTCCAGTCGTCGGCTTTTTCATATCGCCGCCGGCGTGCGGGAAATCATGCTTTAGGAGCAGGTGTTCATGGTCCTCAGCGTCGCCCACCTCCAGCCGATCGTGGCGCTGATCGCCGGCATTCTCATTCTGATCCTGCCGCGGCTGCTTAACTACATCGTGGCGATTTTCCTGATCATCTCCGGGCTCATTGGCCTGGGGTTCGTGCATTGACGGCGCGGCGCAAAATCCAGGCCAGCAACAGCGAATCAGTCAGCGGCAGCAGCGGCACGAGCCCCTGCGCGATCATTGGATAAAGTGGCGCAAACAGCACCAGAAGATAGACCGCGAGATCGCCGCGCCGAAAACCGGTAGCGAGATCCTGCTTGATCAGAAATGCAACCGCCACCACCAGCACGACCATATCGTAGGACATGACGTAAGGGGTGACGAGCAGGACGCCGACCGAGGCGGCCGCAGCCTTGAGGTTGTAGGAGACCGGCGCGCGCCACAGCCAGCAGATTGCGCCAGCACTGCAGCCGGCGGTCAGTGCATAGACGGACCATGCGACGACGGGCGAAGCTCCTAAGAAGCTGGCAAACGAATACCAGGTCTGTACGCTGTCCCAGGCAGCAAAATCGCCGCCGGCATCGGCGGCAAGCGTTGCCGGCGTAGCATGCAGGAAGGCGCTCCAGGCGTCGGGACCAAAGAGCGACGCCGACAAGGCAGCCAACAGGATGGCCGTTGCGGCGGCGCTGGAGAACGCCCTCCATCGGCTGTCTGCAAGAAGGATCAGCGGAAACAGCAATCCGAGTTGGGGTTTGAAAGTCAGCACCCCAAGTGCCACGCCGGCCAGCGCGGGCCGGGCCTCCAGAAGCAGCAGCGCGATGCCGATGAGCGCGGCGACGGCGAAGCCGGTTTCTGTCTCGACGAGGTTGATGAACACCGGCGGCGCCGCCAGCGCGAGAACGACTGTCAGCCGATGCGGCAGGATTGCGCGCACCACGGCGACATAGCCGATCCCCGTCAGCAGCAGCCAGACAGCGCACGACCAGACATACGGGAGCAGGGCCAAGGGCGCCGTCGCCAGCAGGAACGTCGGTGGATAGAACCAGGGAAGCGCCGCCTGCGCCGGAGCGGCGGCGGAGGCGGCGAGTTCAATCTGGCCGATTGCCTGCCAGTCGTAGCTGGCCGAGGCCAGCCCAGTCAGGGCCAGCCGGCCGGATGCCCAAAGGCAAAGGAAATTCGACAGCAGCGGCTGGCCGGACCCGTTGACCATCCACCAACCCTTCGCCATCGCGCCTAGGCAGATGAGCAGCCAGACGCTCGCGAGGGCCGTGCCGTAGAGGCCGAGTCGCTCCGGCGTGAGGGTGCGCGGCAGTGGATACGAACGGTCCGTCATTCCTGCATTGTCCTCAAGCCAGCATCGCCGCCACCTCCTCGCCGATCGCCAGCGCCGCCGTCAGTCCCGGGCTTTCGATGCCGAACAGGTTGACCAGCCCGGGGACACCGTGCCCCGCTTGGCCCTGGATGTAAAAATCCTGCTTGGCGACGCTGGGCGGCACGATTTTCGGGCGGATGCCGGCGTAGCCCGGTTGCAGCGCGCCGTCCGGCAGCGCCGGCCAGTATTTCCGCACCGCGTCGTAGAACACGTCCGCACGGTGCGGGTCGACCGTGTAGTCCGGCGTCTCCACCCACTCCACGTCCGGCCCGAAGCGGGCCTGGCCGCCGAGGTCGATGGTCAGGTGCACGCCGAGGCCGCCGGCGACCGGCACCGGATAGATCAGGCGCGAGAACGGCGACCGGCCGGCCAGGGTAAAGTAGTTGCCCTTGGCGTAGTACGGCGTCGGGATTTTGTCCGGTGGCATGCCGGCGATGCCGTGCGCCAGCGCCGGCGCGGACAGGCCGGCGGAGTTCACGACGAGGCGCGCCGCCAGTTGCATCGGCTCGGCGCCGCCAACGCGGAGCAAAAGGCCGTCGTCGGTGACGGCGCCCCCCTCGACCGGGCTGTGGAAGACGAACATCGCGCCCGCCGCCTCCGCCTGCCCCTGCATCGCCAGCATGTAGGCGTGGCTGTCGACGATGCCGGTGGAGGGCGAGAGCAGGGCGGCGGTGCAGGACAGGTTCGGTTCCAGCGCCCGCGCCTCGGCCGCCGTCAGCTTGCGCAGGTCGGCCACGCCGTTGGTGGCGGCGCGGGCGCGGATCAGGTCGAGCTGGTCGGCCTCTTCGGCGCTGGTGGCGACGATCAGCTTGCCGCAGTTGCGGTGCGCCACGCCGTTGGCGCGGCAGAAATCGTAGAGAAGCAACTTGCCGCGCACGCACAGCCGCGCCATCAGGCTGTTGGCTGCGTAATAGATGCCGGCGTGGATGACCTCGCTGTTGCGGCTGGAAATGCCGGTGCCGATGCCCTCCGCCGCTTCCAGCACCAGCACCTCGCGGCCGGCCCCGGCCAGCGCGCGGGCGACCGCGATGCCGACCACGCCGGCACCGACCACCACGCAGTCCACCTGTTCCATCGCCGCCCCTCGCGCCGCATCGTCCGAGATCGGTTGGCTATCAGGGCTGCGCGCCGCCGCCAACCGGGGCGCACGGCAAAAGTTGTCACCAAGCCGTCACTTTACCATCCGCATCCGCTTCAAGAGAAAGCGCCATAACGCCAACAACACGGAGAACGCACGACATGCGGATCAAGCACGTCCTCGCCGGGGCCGCCCTCGGCGCCGCGCTGCTGTCCTTCGGCGCCGCGCGCGCCGAGGAGGTGGTCACGATCTACAGCGCCGACGGCCTGAAGGACGGCGACGTGAGCTGGTACGGCACCCAGTTCGAGGCGTTCACCAAGGCGACCGGGATCAAGGTGCAGTATATCGAGGCCGGTTCGGGCGGCGTCGTGCAGCGGGTCGCCAAGGAGCAGACCAACCCGCAGGCCGACGTGCTGGTGACGCTGCCGCCGTTCATCCAGAAGGCGGTTTCGGACGGGCTGCTCCAGCCGTACACGCCGAAGGGCGCCGACAAAATCCCCGCCGGCAGCAAGGACACCGCCGGCAACTATTTTGCTCTCGTGAACAACTATGCGAATTTCATCTACGACGGAGCGACGGTGCCAGACGCACCGGCAAGCTATGCGGCGCTGCTCGATGAAAAATTCAAGAACAAGATCCAGTATTCCACCCCCGGGCAGGCCGGCGACGGCACCGCGGTGATGCTGCAGGTGATCCACGCCTTCGGCGGCAAGGACGCGGCGTTCGATTATTTCAAGAAGTTGCAGACCAACAACCGCGGCCCGTCGGCCTCGACCGGCAAGTTGACGGCGCTGGTCAACAAGGGCGAGCTTTGGGTGGCCAACGGCGACCTGCAGATGAACCTGGACCAGATCAAGACCAACCCGAACGTCAGGATTTTCTTCCCGGCTGGCCCGGACGGCAAGCGCTCCACCTTCGCGCTGCCCTATTACGTGGGGCTGGTGAAGGGCGCGCCGCACGCCGACAACGGCAAGAAGCTGATCGACTGGCTGCTGAGCGCGCCGGCGCAGCAGACGCTGCCGGAGGTGGCGCTCGGCCTGCCGGTGCGCGACGACGTCAAGCCGACCGGCCCGGCGGCGGAGAAGATCGAGGCGGCGCTGCAGGGAGTGACCATCTGGACGCCGGACTGGAAGCAGGTATCCGAGGAGCTCGCCAAGGATGCCGCCCGCTGGCACGAAGCGACGGGCAGCTAGGCATGTCGGACGCGGTGGCGATGGGCACTGGCGTCGGCGCGGCCCGCGCCACCGCGCCCGATACGTTGCCACGGGGGGCAAGCGGCATCGGCTTCCATGGCGTGACGGTCGCCTACAAGGGCGCCGTCGCGCTGGCGGATCTCGACCTGCATGTGCACCCGGGCGAGATCATGGCGATCATCGGCCCCTCCGGCTGCGGCAAGACCACGGCGCTGCGGGCGGTTGCCGGCTTCGTCCGCCCCACCGCCGGGCGCATCCGCATCGGCGAGACCGATGTCACCGACCTGCCGCCGCATGCGCGCGACATCGGCATGGTGGTGCAGAACTATGCGCTGTTCCCGCACATGCGGGTGGATGAGAACGTGGCGTTCGGACTGCGCGCGCGGCGGTCGCCGGAGGCGCTGGTGCGCGAGCGCGTTGCCGAGTCGCTGCGCATGGTCGGGATGCGGGATTTTTCCGCGCGTTACCCACGCCAGTTGTCGGGCGGACAGCAGCAGCGCGTCGCGATCGCGCGGGCGCTGGCGATCCGCCCGCGCGTGCTGCTGCTCGACGAGCCGCTGTCGGCGCTGGACGCGCAGATCCGCCGCAGCATGCTCGGCGAACTGGCCCGGCTGCATCAGGAACTGCCGTCGCTGACCGTGCTGTATGTCACCCACGACCAGGTGGAGGCGCTGACGCTGGCCGACCGGATCGCCATCATGCGCGGCGGGCGGCTGATGGCGGAAGGGCAGTCGCAGATGCTGTACCGCGCGCCGGCGAACCGGTTCGCCGCCGAATTTCTCGGCCGCGCCAATCTGCTCCCGGTGCAGGTGGAGGACGCGAACGACGTGCCCGGCGTCGCCCGCGTCCGGCTGGGCGAGACCAGCCTGTCCGCGATGGTCTCGCAGGCCTTCGGCCCCGGCATGGCCTTGCTGTGCGTGCGCCCGCACGACATATCGCTGCGCCCGGTGCCGGTGCAGCCGGCCAACACGCTGACCGGCACGGTGCTCGGGGTGACGTGGCAGGGCGACCAGCATTCGATCGATTTCGACGTCGGCGGCCACGCGCTGCGGCTGGTCTCCACACCGCTGCGCGAACCGCCGCCGCCGGGCGCCCGCGTGGCGGTGCACTTCGCCGCAGAAGACGCGACGCTGATCCCGCACGAGGCGGCATGAGCGCGACCGCCGCCGTCCGCAGCGGCGCCGGGCCGCGGCTCGGCGGCTTGTGGGTGCTGCCGCCGTTGCTGTTGTTGGCGGCGCTGTTCTTCTATCCGCTGGCGCTGATCGCCGGGCAGTCGCTGGTGGGCGACGACGGCGCGGTCTCGCTCGCCGGCTACGGCGCGGTGCTGACCGGACCGCTGTTCGCCAACGCGCTGTGGCATACGATCGAAATCGCGGTTGGCGCCACCGCCGGATGCCTGGTGCTCGGCTTCGTCATGGCGCTGCTGCTGACCTTCGTGCCGATCCCCGGCGGCAGGCTGATCGCACGGCTGATCGACACGTTCATCGCGCTGCCGACGTTTCTCGTCGCGCTGGCCTTCACCTTCATCTACGGCTCGGCCGGGTTGCTGAACATGGCGGCGATGGGTGCGACGGGATTGTCTACACCGCCTATCGACTTTCTGTACTCCGTCTGGGGCGTCATCCTCGCGGAGGTGACGGTGTACACCCCGTTCATCATGCGCCCGCTGCTGGCATCGTTCAGCCTGATCGAGACGGCGCAGATCGAAGTTGCCAGCAGCCTTGGCGCCGGACCATGGCGGATCATCCGGCAGGTGATCTTTCCCGCAGCCCTGCCGGCACTGCTGGCCGGCGGCAGCCTGTGCCTGCTGCTGACGGTCAACGAGTTCGGCGTGGTGTTCTTCATCGGCGCGAAAGGCGTGATCACGCTGCCGCTGCTGATCTACAGCAAGGCGATCGAGGAAAGCGACTACTCCACCGCCTGCGTCATCGCCATGGTCAACGTTGTCCTGTCACTCTCGTTGTATGCGCTGTACCGCACCCTGGTGGCGAGGCTGGGGGGCGATCGTGCTGGTGTGGTCTAGCAGCGGCAGGGCCTGGGCATGGGGCGTGTTGCTCGCGTGCTTTTTCCTTATCTACGGTGTACCACTCGCAATTATCGCGCTCGCCTCGGTGGCCGGTGAGTGGAATAGCGTGCTTCCGGAGAAATTCACGTTTCTGCACTACAGACATGCGTTTTCCGGCGAGGCCTCGGCGCAGTTGCGCGCGTCGATCGCGACCGGGGCGATCGCCAGCCTAGTCGCGCTGGTGGCCGGCACGTGGTCGGCACTGGCATTGCGGACGATCGCGCGCGTGCCGCGCCGCGTGCTCGACATGCTGTTCTTCGTGCCGAGCGCCGTGCCCTCGGTCTCGGTCGGCCTCGGCCTGCTGGTGGCGTTCAGCCGGCCGCCGGTGCTGCTGAACGGCACCACCGCGATCGTGATCATCGCGCACCTGGTGCTGATCTCCGCTTTCACCTACGGCAATGTCTCCGCGGGACTCTCCCGGCTTCCGGCCGATGTCGAGCAGATCGCAGAGAGCCTCGGCGCCACACCTGCGTACCGGTTGCGCCGCATCACGCTGCCGCTGCTCGCACCATACCTGGTTGCAGCCTTCAGTTTGAGTTTCGCGATGTCGATGGGCGAACTCGGTGCGACGGTGATGGTGTATCCGCCGGGTTGGGTGACGCTGCCGGTGGGCATCTTCGCACTGACCGATCGCGGCGCGGTGTTCGACGGTGCGGCGCTGACCGTCGTGCTCGCGGCGACCACGCTGCTGGTGTTGTTTGGCCTGTCGCGCATGCCCAGTCGCGCCGTCGCGCGCTGATGCGCGCCATGGGATTTTCGCCTGTCGGCAAGAAGAAGCTTGCGCGCAACACTCTGCTACATTATCGACCATTGGGCGCGCGCAACACCTTCTTCCGCGCTGCGGCAACCGTGCCTGCCTTCCGCCTCGTCCGACTTGACCCTCTCCTGCAGGTGCAGCGCCTGTCCCGATGACGCAGTTCATCCTCCATGTCGGTCCGCCCAAGACCGGCACGACCTATCTGCAGGAAGCCTTCGCCGCGACACGCCCGATGCTCGCCGAGCGCGGGATCGTCTTTCCCGTCACCTGGGGTGCGCGCGGCCAGCACGATCTGCCCGGCCAGTTGCGGACCATCCCCAACCCGGCGCTCGAAGCGCAGTTCGCCGAGTTGCACGCCGCGCGGCAGCCGGCCGTGCTGATCTCCGCTGAAGCACTCTCCACCCTGCCGGCCGAGTCGGTGGCGTATCTGCGGACGCTGATCGGGGCCGCGAACAAGGTAAGGGTGGTGTTCTACGTCCGCTCCTGGGCCGACGTGCTGCCGTCGCAATGGAAGCAGGCGGTCAAATCCGGCGACACGCAGACGCTGCCGGAATACCTCTATGGACGGGCGACCAGCGCGGCCAGCACACTGTACCTCAATTTCGCGCCGATGCTGCGCGTGTATGCCGAGGCGTTCGGCGAGCGGGCGATCAGCATCGTCTGCTACAACACGGTGGTCGCCACCGAACGCGATTTGTTCCAGCATTTTGCTGCAACTTTCCTGAACTGGTATTTCCCGCCGGAGCCGGAACTGCCGCGGGTGCACGTCTCCCCCGGCACCGCCGAGATCGAGGTCATCCGTGCCATCAACGGCATCGAGAAGGCACGGCTTGGCAGGCCGCCGGACATGCAGGAAGCGGCGGCGATGTCGAAACGCTACATGCGGCAGGCGTCCGACATCGCCGGGCCGGCGTTGCGGCAGGCGCTGGCGGCGAACATGGATACCGCGGTATTCAACGAGCAGGCGCCGAACCTGACCGCGCTGCACCGCCAGTTGTTCGAGGAATTCGGCCGCGCGGTGGTGGCGCCCAACCCGAAGGGCTTCTTCTTCCAGCGCCGCCGGGTGGAAATTCCCTACGTACGCCGCGACTACTTGCTGGCTCCGGGCGCGGTCGAGGAACTGCGGGACATCCATCGGCGCCTGTACGTCGGCGCCGAGCGGGCCGACGCGAGCCCCGGGCGGTCGGCTGCCTGACGGGCGGCCCGCGCATACCGGCCGCCACCTTCCCTGCTGCCATCACCGATCACCACATGCCGCCGTCCGGCGGCGCGACGATGTCAGAGCCCCACGACCATGTGCCGTCCGGCCGACCGGAAATGCGGAGTTTCGTTAATAAATGCTGGCGCGGCCCGCCGGATCATGGGAGGCTGAGTTTGTAACAGTATATGTCTCCGCCCGATGTCGTCATACAACCCTCGCTCTTCCGCCGCCGCGCCGCGTCTGGTGGGCCACGCGGAAGCCGATGGCGAGAAGGTGCTGACCCGCGCCGACCTGCTGGCCCGCGTGTTGGCGGGCGAGATCCTGGCCGGCGTCCACCCGGTCGGCACCTCGCTGCCCGGCGAGGTGGACCTCGCCGAAGCGCATGCGACCAGCCCCGCCACGGCGCGGGCGGCGCTGCGCCGGCTGGAGACACTTGGCCTGGTCGCGCGCGGGCGCGGCGGGCTCGCGCAGGTGGTCTCGGGCGAGGTGCGGGCCAGCTATCAGGTCGCCATCACCGAACCCGGCAGCCATGGCGGCGCCTATCTCGGCGAAACCAGCATGCTGGTGGAACGCCGCCGCCGGGTAACGGCCGATGCTGAACTCGCGGTGCTGCTGAATGTCCGGGAGGCGTCGGAATGGCTGCACCTGACCGGCCCGCGGCTGCCGAGCGATCCCAGCTACGGTCCGCTGTCATGGGTCGATGCCTGGCTCGGCGCCGCGGCCGAGGGCGTCCCGGACAGCCTCGACATCACCCCGCAATCGCTCGAGACGCTGCTCGGGGCGGAGATCGCCGAGGTGCATGAGGAACTGTCGAGCGCGCCGCTGACGCCATTGCAGGCGCGGCAATTGCGCGCGCGCGGTGGCGACGCGTCGATGCATGTCATGCGGCGGTATCTGCGTGCCAACGGGTCGCTGCTGGCGGCCGTGCGGGACGTGCATCCGGCGGGGCGGATCAGCGTGGTGCTGCGCACCACGCGGCATGCCGGGTAGCCGGATCAGCGCATCCCGGTCGCCGAGCCGGTCATCGCCCGCGGATCGCGCGTCGGCCAGCGGGCGGCGTCGACCTGGGCGAGGAAGTCGCCGACGATCCGGTTGAACGTGTCCGGGTCCTCCAGATTGATCGCATGGCCGCAGTTGGGCATCACCGCGAGAGCGGCGGTGGGGATGTGGCGCTTCATCAGCAGGCCCGGTTGCAGGCAGGGCCAGTCCTCATCCCCGGTCACGATCAGCGTTGGCACGCGCAGCGCGTCCATCTTGTCGGTCAGGTCGTAGAGCGACGGACGGCGCCGCTGCACGCCAAGCTGGGTGTTGACTGAGCCAAGCGGCGAATGCTCGGCCAAGATGCGGATGAACTCGGCGAAGCCGCGCGGGTCGCGCGCCTGGAATTGTACTCTGCTCGGCCCGACCGCGTAGCGCTCGGCGAACGCCGCCATGCCGTTGGCGCGGATGAAGGCGACGACCGCGTCGCATTCGGCGAAGAAATCCCCGCGCTTCTCCGGGTCCGCCCCATAGCCGCAACCGGCGACGGTCAGCGAGCGGGCACGGCTGGGATGGCGGAAACCGAAATGCAGGGTGGCAAAGCCGCCCATCGAGAGCCCGACGACATGCGCAGTGGACAGACCCACATGGTCCATCACGGCGGCGATGTCGTCGGCCGCGCGCGCCTGCGCATAGGCGTCGGGGTTTTCAGGCACGTCGGAGGGCGGGTAGCCACGCGCATTGTAGGCGACGCAGCGGTAGCGGCGGCCGAAATGCCGCAACTGCGGTTCCCAACTGCGCAGATCGCCGGCGAACTCGTGCACGAACAGCACCGGCGTGCCGTGCCCGGTCTCGACATACGCGAGCTTCACCCCGTCGTCGGCGGTGGCCTGCTGCATGGCACCCTCCTGCTGCCCCGCCACCGTATCACGCGCGCGACGAGGCGGACATTGTCCCGGTGCACGACGCACTCGCCGCCCGACCGGTTTCGCGGCAGGGGCCTGCGGTGGTAGGGAAGACCGATGCCAGCCACGGACCTGCCACTCCCGCCGCAGCCCGACAAGGAGACGAATGTCAACGCGCTGCCGGCGCTGCGGCAGAACCGGCTGCTCGACCTGCTGCTCGAACGCGGGCAAGTCACCGTGGTTGAGCTTGTCGCGCTGTTCGACGTCTCGCGCGACACGATCCGGCGCGACCTCGATTTCATGGAACAGCGTGGGCTGCTGGTGCGCACCCACGGCGGTGCGGTGCGCAAGGACCAGATGGTCCGCGTCGATACCACGCTGGGGCTGCGCATGAGCGCGCACGCCGAAGCCAAGCGGCGGATCGGGCAGGCGGCGGCCGGGCTGGTGCGCGACGGCGAGACGCTGCTGCTGAACGGCGGCTCGTCCACATGCGCCTTCGCCGCGGCGCTGGGCGAGCGGCGCGACCTCACCATCGTGACGAACAACCTGCGGATACCGCCGATCACCCCCGAAGCCGCGGTGCGGGCGATCTACGTTCTCGGCGGCACGTACTGGTCGGTGCCCCAGGTCACCATCGGGCCGGTCGGCCTGCCCGGAGTTGCGGGATTCAGCGCGGATACGGCGGTGATCGGCGTCACCGCCCTGTCGGTGGCGGGGATCACGATGGGCCGCCTCGACGAGGCGACCGAAACCGCCAGCATGGTGGCATTGGCCCGGCGCACGATCGTTCTTGCCGACCACAGCAAGTTCAATACGTCGGCCTTTGCCATGATCGCAGGATACGACCGTATCGAGCATCTGGTGACGGATGCGCCGCCGCCGGCGGATATTGCGGAGGCACTGGAGCGGGCGGGCGTGCAGATATTGGTCGTCAACGCATAAGGCGCGGGGGGTCGGCTAAAAGACCAGACTGGCCGCTCCGACCAGTCCGGCTTGCCCACCCAGCGCCGCCGCGACGATCGGCACGTCACGATAGGCGACCAGCGCCCGTTCGTGCACGGTCCGGGCGATCTCGTCCTGCATCAGGTCCAGTGCCGCGCTGAGCCCGCCGCCGACGATGAGCCGCTCCGGCGAATAGAGATGCAACAGATTGACGAAACCGATGCCGAGCAGCTGCGCCTGCTCGGCGAGCAGCGCGAGCGCCAGCGGGTCCGACTGCCGCGCCGCTTCGGCGACATGGCGCGCCGTCACCGTCCCCGCGCCCGCGAGCGCGCGCAGATGGGCGCCGTCGGGTCCGGCCGCCCGCCGCGTCGCCGCCCGGCCCAGCGCCGTGCCCGAGGCCAAGGCTTCCCAGGCACCGCAAGCACCACCGAACAGGCTTTCCGTCGCGTGCCGGTCGATCGTCATGTGGCCGATCTCGGCGGCGAGGCCACGACGCCCGTGCAGCAGCCGGCCGTCGGCAATGACGCCGCCGCCGATGCCCGTGCTCACGGTGACGAAGACCATGTTCTGCGTGCCGCGCCCGGCGCCGAAGCGCCATTCGCCAAGCGCCGCGGCGTTGGCATCGTTTTCCAGCCGCACCGGCTGCCCGAGGCGCTCCCGCAGCAGCGCTGCCAGCGGCACGTCGCGCCAGCCGTGCAGCGTCGGCGGCGCGATCGCGACGCCGGCGACCGGGTCCAGCGGGCCCGGGGCAGCAACGCCGACGCCCACGGTGGCCGCCTGCCCCGCGTCGGCCCGGACACGGGCGGCAAGGCCGACGATCTGCGTAATGACGGCCTCGGGGCCACCCCGGCTGTCCGTGGCCGTCGCGGCAAACGCATGCACCGTGCCTGTCTCGTCCACGATCGCCGCGCGCAGGTCCGTGCCGCCGAGATCGACGGCGAGCGCCAGCCGTGTCACGCGGCGTCCGCCGGCGGCGGCAGGGCATGCAGCCAGGCGATCCGCCCAGCGAGATCGGGTTCGCCGAACGCCAGCGACCCAAGGACCACGGTCTCGGCGCCGGCCGCGCGCAACAGCGGCACGGTGGTCGCGCGGATGCCGCCGTCTGCGGCGAGCCGGACCTGCGCCTCCCGCCCCGCCGTGCGCAGCATCTTCCGAACGGCTTGCAGCCGCGGGCAGGCGGTATCGGACAGGCCCTGTCCCTTCACGCCGATCGCCGTGCCGAGGAGGGTGATGAAGTCGACGCGATCGAGCCAGGGGGCGAGGGCCTCGACCGGAGTCTCCAACCGCAGCACGAGGCCGGCGGCACAGCCCAGTTCGCGGATCAGCGCCAGTGCCTCCCCGACAATCGGGCCATTTTCGGGATGGATGGTGATCAGATCAGACCCGGCCTCGGCAAACTGCCGGATCTGGCTGAGCACGATGTCGGCTTCCACCATCAGGTGCACGTGCAGCGGCTTGGCGGTGAGCGCGCGAATGCGGGCGACCTGATCGGCGAAGAACAGGAACGAGGGCGCGAAACGGCCGTCCGCCACGTCGATGTGGTAGATGTCGGCATACGGCTCGGTGCGCCGGATGTCGCGCTCCAGATTGGCGAGGTCAGCCGACCAGAGCGAATACTCGCCGAGCAGACGATGGCGTGGCAGGCTGTCGAGCCAGCCACGCGGCGCGCGATTGGAATCGGTCATGTCAGGACTCCGATGCGATTGTGGCCGGGAGGTCGTTGAGGAACGCATCCACCGCCGCGCGGAACGCCGCCACATGGTCCGCCTTGCGCGACGCCTTGGGCGGTATTTCAGCCAGCCGCGCGCCGGGAATGGCCTGCGCCAGTTCCCGCGCGCAGGCCAGCGGGTGGGCGTGGTCCTCGCCGTTGCCGATCACCAGGGTCGGCAGCCGCAATGCGGCGGCCGCGTCGCGCGTGACGCCGACACCGTCGCGTGTGATGTCGCTCAGCAGGTCGGCGATGACGCCCAGATCCGGCCGATCGAAAAAGCTCAGCAGCGAGACGAGGTTGTCGGGTGCGTCCCGCGCCAGCATGCGGGCGGTCTCGCTCGCGGCGAACCGCTGTCTGGCGGCGTCCCTGGGCGCGGCGCGCAACGCGGCTGCCACCTCGGCATAGGGACGGAGGTTCGCCGGCGCGGCGTCGAACAACCAGGCCGGGCGGGCCAGGATCAGCGCCCGCACGCGGCCGGGATGCGCCACCGCCAGACGCAACGCGATGGCCGCGCCCATCGAAATGCCGCCGGCGACGAAGCGGCCGACGCCGCGCGCGTCGCAGGCGGCCAGCACGTCATCGGCGAACATCCGCAGCGAAAACGGACGCTCGTCGCCAGGGGCGGACCGTCCATGCCCGCGACATTCCAGCGTCAGCCGGCGGTAGCGCGAGACATCGGGGAAATTTTCCGCCACCTGCGCCTCGCTGCCGCCCAACCCATGCTGGAACACGACGGCGGTCGCGCCCGTGCCGCTGTCGGTGCCGTATAGAAGCGCGCCGGCGCGGTGGAAGCTGAGCGCGGTCACCGCGCAACCAGCCCCGCGAGATAGGCCGCGACCTTCGGCGCCTCCGCCGCCGTCAATCCGTGCGTGACCACCGGGCCGTCGAACCCGGCCGCCTGCAGCCGCGCCAGGAAATCCGGAAAATCCACCACGCCCTCACCAACCGTGGCGAAGCGCCCGTCAGGGCGGCGGTCCTTGGCGTGTGCCATGGCGATCGCGCCGTCCGCGGCGTCGACTGCTTCGGCCACGATGCGGCGGGCTTCGTCTGGCGTGGCCTGCTCGAACAGGTTGGCGGGGTCGAGGATGATCTTCACCCGCCGCGAGCCCATCTCGTCGATCAGCCGCCGCGCGTCCCGCGCCGACGTCACGACGTTGGCCTGTTCGGGCTCGATGCCAAGATCGACGCCCTCCGCCTCGGCGATCGCGAGCGCGCGCGCCATTTCGCTACGGAGATCCGCCCATGCGTCCGGCAGCGCGTTGTCGGCGTGGTGCCGCCACTGATCGTCCGGATCGCGCGTGCCGGTGCAGAGCGTCACCAACGGAATCTTCAGTGCCCGCGCGGCCTGCGCAACCACCCGCAGCCGGTGCATGCCCGCGTCGCGCACTGCCCGATCGGGATGGATCATGTTGTAGGTTGCCGACAGCGCGCTGAGCGTGACGCGGGAATCCCCAGCCGCCGCGGCAATCGCGGCGATGACCGCATCGGCAATGTCGTCGGGCATCGATGGCAGACCGACGCAGGCCATGTTGAACTGCGTGCAGGAATAGCCCGCATCGCGCACGGCTTTGAGCACCGTCGCGGCGTCGTTGCCCGGGAAGGTTTTGGCGAAGATGCCGAGCTGCATCAGACGGCGCCGTTCATCGTGGCGACCTCGACTGCCCTGCCGGTGCGAACCGACTCGGCGATGGCAGCCATCGCGCGCACCGAGGCGAGCCCGTCCTCGATGTCGGCGCCTTGCTGGGGCGCGCCGGTCAGCACGCTGGCTGCAAAACCCTCAAGCTGGCGGCGGAAGAAATGGCCGTCCGCGCCGAGCACTCGCCGCGTGGTGGCATCGCTCTCGTGGAAGATGTCGACGTCGCTCGCCTTGTAGTACCACGGGTTGTAGGTTTTCGCGAGGATGCTGCCGTGCTCGCCGTAGAGTTGGAACCCTTCGTGCCAGTCCATGCGGACTGCCACGGTCAGGTCGAGATGGCCGAGCGTGCCGTTGGCGAAGTCGGTTTCCACGAACCAGCAATGGGCGCCGTATTTCTCCGACAATCGGGCGCGCACCCGGGTGATCTCGCCGCAGAGGAAGCGCGCGGTGTCGACGAGATGGCTGCCGTGGGCGAGCATGAAGTAACGGCGGAGATCGGCTTTCGGATTGCCTTCCGGCTTCTTCTGCCGCGCGCTGGTGATCGCTTGCGGCTGCACGGCGTCGGTCATCGTGTAGCGATGCGTCGAGTCGCAGTACCAGGCCTTGAGTGCGAGCAGTTCGCCCATCTCGCCGTCAATGAAACGCTTGGCGGCTTCGAGCCCGGGGTCGAATCGCTTCATGTGGCCGACCTGCAGCACCTTGCC
>Ga0302314_10006071_pt1 | contig 21942 bp, 22 predicted proteins | sample III_Palsa_N2_3_FD_200533 | JGI IMG/M metagenome (GOLD analysis project Ga0302314, IMG submission 200533) | Peat permafrost microbial communities from Stordalen Mire near Abisko, Sweden - III_Palsa_N2_3 | ecosystem: Environmental > Terrestrial > Soil > Palsa > Peat permafrost | place: Sweden...
GGTCAGCGGGCCGAGCGCGCGTTGGGCTTCCGCCACCAGCCGGGCCGGCGCGGCCGGCTCGCTCAGGTCGCCGATAACCGCGGACGCCTTTCGGTCTTTGGCGACGATCTCGGCGATCAGGCTTTCTACGTCCGCATCGATGGCGCGGGCGTGGATGGCGACGTCATAGCCTGCGTCGGCCGCCGTCAGGGCGAGGACGCGGCCGATCCGGCGCGGCGCGCCGGTGACGAGCGCTCCGCTCAATCGGCGCGGCCGAACTCGATCACATTGAGCGCCACGATGGCGACGACGAAGACGAGGATCATGAGGATCGCGGACATGGCGGTGACCTTTAGCGGCGCGAAATCGATCGCCCGGCTTTAGCGACGCCGCACGAAGACCGCAAGCCGCGTCTCGGCTATAGGCGTGACATGATCCTTCGCCGCATCGAACCCTTCGCGCGCCCCTTTCTGCACGCCTACGCCCGGATCACGCGCGGCCTGACCCTGGGTGTGCGCGGGCTGGTCACAGACGCCGAGGGGCGGGTGCTGCTGGTGACCCACACCTACATGCCCGGCTGGTACATGCCCGGTGGCGGCGTGGAACTAGGCGAGACCGCCGAGGAGGCGCTGGCCCGGGAGATGGTCGAGGAGGCGGCCGTGCGGCTGACCGAGCGGCCCAAGCTGATCTCCATCCACTTCAACCACGCCCGCCATCGCGGCGACCACGTGCTGATCTATCGCGCGGGTGCCTGGGAGACCTGCGAAGCCACCTCTCGTGGCGAGATCGCCGAAATCGGCTGGTTCGCGCCGGACGCCTTGCCCGCCGACGTCACGCCATCGACCCGCCGGCGGTTAGAAGAGGCGTTGCGCGGCGACGACACGAATCCAGTGTGGTGAGGGGATATCGATGATGAGATTCGGCCTGATCGCTGGACTTTACGTCTTGCTGGCGGCAAGCGGGGTCGCCCAGGCGGCCAAGCCCGAGCGGCAGCGAAAAGCTTCGGCCGCCGATCTCGGTGGCGTGTCTCCGATGGATTACGGCTGCGCGGGTGACGGCCTGACGGACGACACCCTCTGCTTCGGTAAAGCCCTGGCCGCATCCTACGGCCGTTCACTGATGCTCGGACCGCACGCCTATCTTATAAGGCCGCCAAGTGTGGGCTACTCACCGGCGAGGCCGGTGCAGATCGTGGGACTTGGCGCATCTTACGCCGGTGAGCCCGCATCCTCGATCATCGTCGCAACCGCGAATGCGACCCTGTTCACTTTGCACTCGAACAGTTCGATCCGGGGCGTCTTCATAGACATGACAAATGGCGGAAAACTCGCCAATACGTCTGGCGCAGCCATCACCATGGCGGCATCGGTTTCGGGGGTCGCCCTGGATCACCTCTGGATTCATGGCGCCTGCAATGGTGTCGCGCTCAATGGATCGATCAACTGGCTTCAATATAGCCGAATAGACGGGTTCACCGGCGGCGGCTGCGTCGGCGTTTCCATTGGTCTGGCCACGACGATGGGCCTGTCGGTCGATGATCATATTCTCAAGAACGAGATTGACGGCGCGGGCAGTTCAGGACCTTGCCTTGAAATCCTCGACGCGGGAGGCCTGTTCCTCACCCAGAATTCCATGCAGTTCTGTCCCACTGGAACGCTCGTGGAGCCCGGGGTCAACCAGCATGTCGAATGGCTGACCAGCTCTGGAAACTATCTCGGGGACACGGTTGTTAATCAGGCCTTGGCTATAAATACGAAGGACCCGTCGAGTGTCGTAAGGGGGGTTCAGTCGGACGAAGACTGGTCGGCCAGCAATTCGGCCCAGGCGCCGCTGGTCGTTATTGAAAACATGGGGCGAGGGACCGTCGCCGGCATAAAGTTCAGTTCGTTTCGCGCGATGGGCGCGAACGGCGACGCCATCGATGTGAATTTCGGCGTGACGGATTTCCAACTGAACTCATCCACTATCTGCGGTTTCAATGGCTACGGCGTGAACTTCGCCAAGGGTGTTTCCTCTGCCCAGATCATCGGCGGGAAGACTTCGTTGACCTGTGATGATGTCGCGGGATTCATCAGTGGGACCTACGGCGTCAACCTTGCCGGATCGAACAGCGCCATCACCATCGCCAACACCGATCTAACCGGCGTTCCAACGCCGATAGCGGGAACGCCGACTGGCAATTCAGTGGTCGTGAACAACCTCGGCGTTGATGGCGGTCAGCCCAACGTTTCGTCGGCGTCAACGATCAATCTAAACGCTGTCTTTCCGACCTGGACGATCAGCGGAGCGGCCACTGTCAGCACCATCAACGGCTTCTGGAACGGCAGACTGGTCCGTCTTATTCCCAACAGTCCCGGGCTGTCATTCATAACCGGCGGCAACCTATGCAATGCCTTGACCAGCGCATTGAATGTCCCGATCGAGGCCTTGTACAGCTCGACGTCGGGGTGTTGGTATTTGAAATAGGTAAATCGGACTCGGGCCTGAGCTTAGTCGTCTAGCTTTGCCCAGATCATGGCTTCGAATCCGTAGTATGACCACGTTCCCGGCAAGATGGTGTTTCTCCTCACCGAGTCCGGCTCGTTGAGCAACCCCAGCACACATTCATGCAGGGGCCGGTACTGGCGCTCCGAAAATACTATGCGAGCACCAATAGATTTTATGGCGCTTACGATTTCATCAAAATCTGGTGGCAGCCCCTGGTGCGTACCATCATCATGATAATTCAAGCCGCCGCCTCGACTTGGCAGTGTATGAGAGATTTCGGATGGGAACAGCATATAAAGCTGACCTCCAGGCCGCAGTGCGCGAAGCATTGCTTCCATGGTCTTATTTCGATCATTACAGTGTTCTATATTATGCGTCGAAATAACCGCATCAAAGCGGCCCCCCAATTTCATAATTTCGTCGGCAAAATCGTTCGGATCTGTGATAATATATTTATCTGCAAGTTCCGGAGAGCTTTGATTGTAGTCTCCAACATCAATTCCCGTGTAGTAGCAGTCTGGTCGAATGTTTTTGACGTTGAACGGGGAATTATTTCCACATCCAACATCTAAAATTCGGCAGTTTGGAATCATTGATTTTAAGAATGCCACTTCAGACCAAAACATGCCATTTCCCAGGCGTCTATCTAGAGACAGTAGAAATGCGGAGGTCTCCATGGGGGCGTTTTGTGATGGAGTGCTGGTCGAATTGATAGCGGCATCGAGCCAAGCGGCCGATGTTTGCTTAGCAAAATCGTCCAGTTGAAACGGAATGCTGGTATTTATATTTTGAGTTACTGATTCAAAGCTTGCGGGAATTTGATCTATTTCAATTTGCAATGATAAGATGTCGGCGTTCACATCGGCTTCGCAGAGGAGGCGTACCTCGCAGACCGCATAGGGTCGCTCCAAAATAGCCGGCAACTCGAGCGTGTCGGATTCAAGAAGACCAAGATCGACCTGACGACTGGCAAAGATGACCCCCCCCGACTCCGCGCAAAAGTCGACCAACACCCGCCCTTGCGGCTTTCCTTGAAATATTATCCGGGCGACGCAAGGCCCGGCGGGGAGAGTCACATACGGGCCAAACATGCCGTAGCCCTGAGCTGCCCTGAGGCGAATGAGTCCCTCGCTCTTGGCGTCGGCCGGGGCGCCGATGCGGGGGTCTGCGGGCCCGAATTTCAAGATCGTGGAACTCACTGAGGCGCCTTCGATGGTCTGGTTGGTTGGTCAAGCGGGGAGGTTGTAAGCGAGTCCAGCTATAGGCATAGTTGGAAACTTGGCATACCTCACTCGGCCGTGCGCTGTTGGCGGACATCTCCCATACCAAGCTCGTCTTGGCCATGTCACTTTCCCTTGCGGCGTCGCAGAATCGCGTCTCGCCCCTTTGCGAAATGAACGCTGATCACTAATATGGTTGGTGAAGAGGTCGCCCGACCAAGGGGGCGGCTCGGCGGGATAACGCCCCAGGAGGATCACATGCGCGACTACATGAAGTTCTACATCGACGGCAAATGGGTCGACCCGATCACGCCGAAGAGCATGGATGTGATCAACCCGGCCACCGAAGCGGTGTGCGGCCACATCTCCGCCGGCAGCGCCGCCGACGTCGACGCGGCGGTCAAGGCCGCCCGCAAGGCGTTCGAAACCTTCTCCAAGACCAGCCGCGAAGATCGCATCGATCTGCTGCAGCGCGTCCTGGCCGAATACCAGAAGCGTTTCGGCGACATCGCCAACGCCATCACCGAGGAAATGGGCGCGCCCGCCAACCTCGCCCAGCGCGCCCAAGCCCCGATCGGCATGGCGCACCTGTCGACCGCCATCGAAGTGCTGAAGAGCTACAAGTTCGAAGAAGATCGCGGCCCGACCCGGATCGTCAAGGAGCCGATCGGCGTCTGCGGTCTGATCACCCCCTGGAACTGGCCGATCAACCAGATCGCCTGCAAGGTCGCCCCGGCGCTGGCCACGGGCTGCACCATGGTGCTGAAGCCGTCCGAAGAATCCCCGTTCTCGGCCTATCTCTGGGCTGAAGTGATGGACGCCGCCGGCGTTCCCCCGGGCGTATTCAACCTGATCAACGGCACCGGCGCCGAAGTCGGCGCGGCCATCTCCAGCCATCCCGGCATCGACATGGTCTCCTTCACCGGCTCGACCCGCGCCGGCATCGAGGTGGCCAAAGCCGCCGCGACCACCGTCAAGCGCGTCGCGCAGGAACTGGGCGGCAAGAGCCCGAACATCATCCTGGAAGATGCGGATATGAAGTCGGCGGTCACCGGCGGCATCCGTTCGGTGATGAACAACTCCGGCCAATCCTGCAATGCGCCTACCCGCATGCTGGTCCCGTCGAAGAAGATGGGTGAAGCCATCGCCATCGCCAAGGAAGCGGCGGAAGCCACGACTGTCGGCGATCCCAACGGCAACGCCATGCTCGGCCCGGTGGTCAACAAGACTCAGTTCGACAAGATCCAGAAGCTGATCCAAGCCGGCATCGACGAGGGCGCGACCCTGGTCGCCGGCGGCGTCGGCCGTCCGGATGGGCTCGAAAAGGGCTATTTCGTCAAGCCGACCGTCTTTGCCAACGTCACCAACGAGATGACCATCGCCAAGGAAGAGATCTTCGGCCCGGTGGTCTCCATCCTCGGCTACGAAACCGTCGATGAAGCGATCAAGGTCGGCAACGACACCGAATATGGTCTGGCCGCCTACATCTCCGGCACGGACATGGCCAAGGTTCGTGAAGTGGCCTCGCAACTGCGCGCGGGTCAGGTCTCGCTCAACGGCGGCGGCGGCGACATGAACGCTCCGTTCGGCGGCTACAAGATGAGCGGCAACGGCCGCGAGTGGGGCGACCACGGCTTCACCGAATACCTCGAAATCAAGGCCGTGCTTGGCTACACCCCCAAGCAGGCGGCTGAATAAGCCAAGCCGATTTCGGAACGAGACGGGAAGGGGCCGCGAAAGCGGCCCCTTTTTCGTGGGGTGGAAGCGAAGCGATGGCGATCAAGGCCTTGATGATCGATGTGGATGGCGTGGTGATCGTGGACCGCGAGCCGTATGGCTGGTCGACGTATCTTGAGCGCGACCTGGGCCTGGCGCCATCGCGGTTGCAGGACGCCTTCTTCGCGGCGCACTTCGACGACATCGTCCATGGTCGCGCGGCATTGCGGGAACGGCTGACGCCGGTGCTCGCCGAGATCGCGCCGCATCTGCCAGCACAGGACCTGATCGCCTATTGGTTCGAAAAGGACGCCCACCTGGACCACGGCTTGCTGGCGCAGATCGACGCCTTACGAGCGATGGGGCTGAAGGCGCATCTGGCCACGGTGCAGGAGCATGAGCGCGCGGACTACCTCTGGACGCGGCTGGGCCTGAAGGACCACTTCGACGCCATCCACTACGCCGCCGATCTCGGCTGGGCCAAGCCGGCGGACGGGTTCTTCAAGACGGTGGCGGCGCGGTGCGGCTTTGCGCCGGAAGAGCTGTTCTTCATCGATGACAAGGCCGCGAACGTGGACGCCGCCAAGGCGCTAGGCTGGAACGCCGCCGTCTGGACAGGCGAGCAAACGGTCGAAGCCTTGATGAAGCAGGCTGGGCTCTGGCCGGACCAGTGATAGTCTGACGCTAATGCCCGTCTCCCCCGCCTACCACCCCGACCCGAAGTTCATCGCCTTGGGCGCCGAGTTCGCCGACCCGGTGCGGCCAGCGGACTTTCCCGAACAGATCCTGCGTTTCCGCAACGAGCGCGCCGCCACGACGGTCGGACTCGATGCGCTGAGCGACGCCGAATGGCTGGCCGCCTTCGCCCGCTTTGAGCCCCTGCCGGGCAACCAGCCACAGCCGCTGGCCATGCGCTACCACGGTCATCAGTTTCAGACCTACAACCCCGACCTCGGCGATGGCCGTGGCTTCCTCTTCGCCCAGCTGCGCGAGGCTGGGACGGGCCGCCTGCTCGATCTCGCCACCAAGGGGTCTGGCCAGACACCCTGGTCGCGCACAGCCGATGGCCGGCTGACACTCAAGGGCGGGGTTCGCGAAGTGCTGGCGGCGGCCATGCTGGAAGCCCTGGGCGTGCCGACCTCCCGCGCCTTTTCCCTGGTCGAAACCGGCGAGGCGCTGCAACGCAACGACGAGCCCAGCCCCACCCGGGGCGCGGTCCTGACGCGGCTGTCGCATAGCCACGTCCGGTTCGGGACCTTCCAGCGCCACGCCTTCGAGGAACGGCCGGACAACATCGCCCGCCTGGTCGATCACGTGATCGAAAACTACTACCCCGATATGGCGGGCGAGGACGCCGCCGCGCGGCCGGCGGCCTTACTGCGCGCGGTGGTCAGCGCCTCGGCCACCTTGACGGCGCGCTGGATGGCGGCGGGGTTCGTGCACGGGGTGCTGAACACCGACAATATGAACATTACCGGTGAAAGCTTCGACTATGGTCCCTATCGGTTCCTGCCGCGAAATGACCCCAACTTCACCGCCGCCTATTTTGACCAAAACGGCCTCTACGCCTTTGGCCGGCAGCCGGAGACCATGTTCTGGAACCTGCGCCAGCTGGCGACCTGCCTGACGCTGGTCAGCGAAGGTGACCCGCTGGTCGAGGCGTTGAACGGCTTCTCGCCGGCCTATCGCGATGCGCTGATCGCGGCGATGATCCGCCGCCTGGGTCTTGCGCCCACGACGACCCAGGCCGACATCGCCCTGGTCAACACCGCCTTCAAGGCGCTGTCGACGGCTGGTGACCGGCTGCGGTGGGAACCCTTTTTCTTCGATTGGTTTGGCGGTTTGGCGTCGGAAGACCGGGCCCTGCAAGGTCCGCGCGCCGATCTCTATGGCTCAGCGGAATTTCTTACTTTCCGCGGTCTGCTTGCCGGCCGCGAGGCCGATCGGCCGGAGCGTCTCAGTAGCGCCTACTTCCAAGCGCCGGAACCGGTCGAGCTGCTCTATGACGAGATCGAGGCGCTTTGGTCCGCCATCGCCGACCGCGACGACTGGGCCCCGTTCAACGCCAAGCTCGCCGCCATCGAGTCGGCCAGGAAGGCCCTGGCCGACTCGGCGGCGACCTAGCGGCGATCAGAAGGTTTCGCCGACCATTTCCTCGCTCTTGGCCCACAGCGCCTTGGCGTGCTCGGCGTCGAGCGCATAGGCCCGCACGCCTCCCCGGATGCTGAGCACCCCGCCGCCCTCGACGACGTCGGCGACGTGGCAGTCTTCGCAAAACTTGCCGGCGACCTCTTCAGCCGGCGCGACGACGCCAGCCCAGACCGAGGTGGCCGCGCCCTGCGGAATGGTTTTCCACTCGAAGGCGGGTTGGCCCTGACCGGCGCTGGCGGCGTTGATCTGCTCGATCATCCGCTGGGTGACGTCCGGGGTCATGTGACGGCCCAGCTCGGTCTGGATGCCGCCGGGGTGGACAGCGGTGGCGCGCACGCCCTGGTCCTTGTGACGCCGGTCGAACTCGACCGCGAACAGGATGTTGGCGGTCTTGGAGCGGCCGTAGGCGACAAACTCTTCGTAGGGCGTGTGGTCGAAGTTGGGGTCTTCCAGATCGACGTCGGAGAACCGGTGGCCGGACGATGACAGGTTCACCAGGCGCGAGCCGGGCCTGAACAGGGAGGCGATGCGGTTGATCAGGACGAAGTGGCCTAGGTGATTGGTGCCGAACTGGGTTTCGAAGCCGTCGGCGGTCTGGCTCTTCGGACAGGCCATGACCCCGGCGTTGGCGATAACCAGGTCGAAGCCTCGGCCATCCGCCAGCAGGGCGTCGGCGCAGGCGCGAACGCTGGCGAGGGAGGCCAGGTCCAGCTCCGCCAGCTCCAGCCCGCCGCCATTGGCCGCGCCGGCGCGCACAGCCTCGGTGGCCGACCGCGCTTTATCGAGATTTCGCGCGGCGCCCACAACCTGCGCGCCGTGGGCGGCGAGGGTGCGTGCAGTCTCCACGCCAAGCCCGGCGGACGCCCCGGTCACCAGGATTCGCTTGCCAGCAAGATTGACGCCTTCAAGGACGTCGTCGGTGGTGCTTTTGGCGCCAAAAGGTCCGGTCATGGGTATCTCCTCGGAAGGGGTGTGGGCTCCATCCGCCGTCTGATTGCGGAGCCGTCGTGGGGGCGCTATAAGCGGAGGATGGCTCCGATTATATACGGAGGGTTCCTCCGCTTATCAAGGGCGCTCGTGGGATGACGGCGAAACTCGAAGCGCGCAAGCCGCGCGCTGACGCCCTGCGCAATCAGGAACGGTTGATCGACGCGGCAAAGCAGGCCTTCACCGAGGTGGGGCCGGACGTCAGTCTGGAAGAGATCGCCCGGCGGGCCGGGGTCGGCATCGGCACCCTTTATCGTCACTTTCCAACCCGCGAGGCGATCGTCGAGGCGGTCTACCGGCGCGAGATCGGACAGCTGGCCGAGGCCGCTCGGAGTCTCTCGAACGCTCGCCGCCCGATCGACGCCTTGCACGACTGGTTGAAGTTGTTCGTGGATTATATGGCCACCAAGCGGGTGATCGCCCCGGCGCTGGCGTCAATGAGCGGCGGAACCTCGGCGCTCTATGAGCGGTCGGGTCTAATGATGCGTGACGCCGTCACCCTGCTGATCGACAAGGCTGTCGCGTCGGGGGACATCCGCCCCGATGTCGAGCCGGAGGATATGATGCAGGCCCTGTCCGGGTTGGCCTTTGGCTCGTCCAGCCCTGGCTGGGAAGGGCGAACGCTTCGCCTGATCGATGTCATGATGACCGGTCTGCGCCGACAGGCTTGAGGGGCTAGTGTGGCGATTCAGAAATTCGCCCTGGATGATGGCAGGCGCGGTGCGAATTCTGGATCGTAAGCCACACTACAAGCCTATGATTTCTAGTGTGCTTTTTGGTTCTGAAGTTCGCACGGCTCTTAACCCGATCTCCGGGCGAACTTCAGAATCAGCACACTAGCCGTCAGCCGACACGTCGCAAGATTTCATTCCGTGACGCCGTCGCCATGAGGGTGTCTAATTGCTGCAGTAATCCGCTGGTCGCCCATGAAAATTCAAACAGCCTGCCTCGCTCTTACGCTTTGCCTCTTGGCTGCTTCGGCCGCCAACGCCCAGTTCGGCGGCGGCCATGGCGGCGGGGGTAGGGGCGGCGGCGGAGGCGGAGGCGGTCAGTCGCCAAGTGGCTCTCCCCCTAACGGCGGCGGCGGTCCCCCCGCTGCGAAGGTTGTTCCCCCCGACCAGATCGACATCGTCGGCGTCGTACAGTCGATCGATCCGGCCACTGATCGGATCACCATAGCCTATCAGCCCGTTGACGCCCTCGATTGGTCCGCTGGTTCAAAGCCGTTCGAGGTGGCGAAGTCCGCGTTGCTGACCGGCGTGACCGTGGGCGAGAAGGTGCGTTTCCGTCTCGAGAGCCTGCAGATTTATGTTCTCCAGCCTTTCACGCCGGGCGCCAAGGTTCAGGCCGGATTGCAAGGCGCCGCCGCCACCGGCGGCATGGCCCCACATTGACGCTTCCAGGAACCTTTCTCATCATCCGCTGAGGCGAGTCGCGAAGATCGATCTGCGCGACCCTGGGGAATGTTCGGATGACTCTGATGAAGGGGGCCAAGTCCGTCGCACTGGTCGCGGCGATCGTGTGTGCTGGAACGGCCGGCGCTCAGACCCGGCCGCCTGTTGGCGCCGCCCAGGCCGCGCCGCCGGCCTTGCTCGCACCCGATGCGCCGCGCGAAGCCATCGCCGCCTGGCTGGCGCAGAACCTGCCCGCCTCGCGCGGCAAACAGGTCTACATCAATGGCGGCGAGGCCTTCTGGGTCGAGCACGAAGACGTCGATTCCAAGAACGGCATGCTGATCACGGCGACCATCGAGTCGGAGAATATCGCCGACACCGACCTGACCTGGCGTTCGGCCTACCAGGTCACTCAATTCGACTGTGAAAAGCAGCAGCAGTATCGCATCTACCTGACGCGCTATCTGGGCAACGGCCTGACTGGCGAGGTCACCAAGGATGCGCCATTGATCAAGCGCAGCGACTTCATCGCGCCGACCTCAATGGATTTCGCCCATATCCGCGCGGTCTGCCTGCCGGCCTATGACCGCGTTCGCAAGCGCACCTATACGGTGACCGTCCCGCCGCAGTAGCCGAGAGGCTGGCGCTTCAGGCCGTCTCGCCGCGATAGTTCAGCTCGATGTTTACGCCGTTGAGATCGCGGATGAAGATTTGCCGGATCGGCGCGCCGGGGACATCGGTGGATCGGAAGGGCACGCCAGCCGCTTCCAGGCGCGCGACCACCCCGTCATAGTCGTCGATGGCGAAGGCGAAATGGTCCAGGGCCGCGTCGGCGGATGGGCCTCTCGGTTGCGCCAACTCCACCAGATGCACCACCGCCTTATCACCGGCATAGAGCCAGGCGCCCCCGAACGGGAAGTTCGGCCGCCAGCCTTCGGTCAGCCCTAGCACATCACGGAAGAAGGCTCGGGTTTCGGCCAGCCTGTGGGTGCCGATGTTGACATGATCGATGCGGCTTATGGCCATCGAGCGCCTAGACCGCTTCGAAGACCGCGGCGATGCCCTGGCCGCCGCCGATACACATGGTCTCCAGGCCATACTTGCCGTCACGCCGCTTCAGCTCGCGGAGCAGGTTGGCCAGGATGCGGCCTCCGGTGGCGCCGATGGGATGGCCCAGGGAAATGCCCGAGCCGTTGACGTTGAGCTTGTCCCGATGATCCCAACCCCAGCCCTTCAGCACCGCCAAGACCTGAGGCGCGAAGGCTTCGTTGAGCTCAACGAGATCGATGTCGTCCCAGCTCAGGCCCAGTCGAGAGAACAGCCGCGCCACCGCCGGCACCGGGCCGATACCCATTCGCGATGGCTCGCAGCCCGCGGCCGCCCAGCCGACGAACCAGCCCATGGGCTCAAGACCCAACTCGGCCAGCTTGTCTTCGGACACGACCAGGCAGGCGGCGGCGGCGTCGTTCTGCTGGCTGGCGTTCCCGGCGGTGACCACGCCGCCTTTTTCGATGGCCTTCAGCGCGCCGAGGCTTTCGGCCGTAGCGTCCGGGCGTACGCCTTCATCCTTGGCGAACAGGATCGGATCGCCGCGTTTCTGCGCGACCGAGACGGGTACGACTTCGTCGTCGAACTTGCCGGCGGCCCAGGCCGCGGCGGCGCGCTTGTGGCTCTCGGCGGCGTATTCGTCGCAGGCCTCGCGGCTGATCTGATAGTCACGGGCGAGGTTGTCGGCGGTCTCGATCATGCCGGAGATGGCGCCGAATCGAGAGATCGGCTGCGACATCACCCGGCCGCGCGCCAACCGGTCATGCATCGTCACCGAACCCGCGCGCGCGCCGTTCCGCATGTCGTTGGAATAGTATTCGACGTTGCTCATGCTCTCGACACCGCCGGCGATGACCACGTCCGCGGCGCCGGTCTGAACCATCATGGCCGCGTCCACCACCGCCTGCAGGCCTGAGCCGCAGCGGCGATCCAACTGGTAGCCGGGAACGGTGATCGGCAGGTCCGCCGCCAGCGCCGACCAGCGGGCGATGCAGGGCGCCTCGCCGCTGGCGTAACCTTGGGCGAAGATCACATCGTCGATCCTTTCCGGATCGATCCGGGTGCGCTCGACCAGGGCTTTGATGATGACGGCGCCGAGTTCGCCGGCCGGCAGGCTCGCCAGGCCGCCCTGGAACTTGCCGACGCCGGTGCGGATGGGGGATACGATTGCGGCTCGCTTCATGGGGGAGGCCCCTTGCCTGGGATGTTGGGATCAGCGTCAGTGCCGCTGGAACAGCCTGGGGTCAAGCGCTGCGGCGCGCGTTTGCCCGGCCTAAGGTAAAGCTTGCGACAAGCGGCCGCCTTTGTCTTGGCCTAGACGGGGTTTATGCGGTCGCCTGCGGGGCATAAAGCCATCTGAACACCGCCTAATGGCGTCCGTTAAATGAATCGGAAGCCCGCCGCGCTAATTTTTCGCCTTCACTTGGAGGACGACCGAGATGGGCCAGCAGGGGACGGAGGGGGCGATCCGCGAAATCCTGACGACCCACGGCCGGCTCAAGCATGCGCCTGCCGATGTGGCCGTGGATGCTGACCTGTTCGAGGCGGGCCTCGACAGCCAGGCCGTGATCAATGTCATGCTGGCCATTGAGGAGCGGTTCGATTTCGAGTTTCCCGAAGACCGTTTGAATCGCGCCACCTTCGCCAGCATTCGCTCGATCATCGACGTCGTTGATAGCGCCAGGGCGTCGGCATGAACGATCTCAACGCAGCTCCGACGCCTCACATTGTCGAAGTCGGCCCAATCTCGATGCCGGAGGAGGTGTTGCATGCGGCGCGCGACGCGGCTGCGGATGTCGATCACGACGGCCGGTTCCCGGCCGAGAGTTTCTGGGCGCTCAGAGATTTCGGCATGCTCGGCGCCTTCATACCCAAGAGCTGTGGCGGCCAGGAGGCCTCCTTGGCGCGGGTCGCCGCGGACTGCCAGACCCTGGGTGCGGCCTGCAGCACTTCCGGCATGATCCTGGCGATGCACCACATCCAGGTCGCCTGTCTCGCGCGGCATGCGCTGGGCGCGCCGTGGCATACCGCCTTCATGCGCCGCGTGGCGCGTGACCAACTGCTACTAGCCTCCTCGACGTCGGAGGCGGAGATCGGTGGCGCGATGCGGACCAGCAGCTGCGCCATCGAGCGGCACAGAAACCGATTCAGCGTGGTCAAGCGGGCAAGCGCCATTTCCTACGCCAAGGCCGCGGACGCCATCCTGGTGACGGCCCGGGCTCACCCCGACGCGGCGTCCGGCGACCAGGTGCTCGCCGTCCTCGAGCGGAAGCATTTCACCCTGGAGCCCCAGAACGAGTGGGATGCGATGGGCATGCGTGGCACGGGAACCGGCGCCTTCATCCTTACCGGCAAGGGAGGCCTGGAACAGATCTTCGCCACCCCATTCGCCGACATCGCCGCCAACACCATGGTGCCGATTTCGCATATTCTCTGGAGCGCCGTCTGGACCGGCATCGCCGGTGACGCAGTGGCGCGCGCCAGGGCCTTTCTGCGCAAGAAGCCGCCAGCCGCCGACGGGTCGCTGCCACAGGGCGCGCTCGTTTTGGCCGAAGCCGTCGAGCAACTGCAGCTGGCCGAAGCCCGCATCAAGACCGCGATCGCCACCTTCGACTGGCAGACGCCCACCGCGCCCAACTTTGCCAGTGCGGCCGCCGACAATGGTTTGAAGACTGGCGTCTCCGAGGTCTGCCTGGCGGTGACCCAGCGGGCGATGGCCGTGTGCGGCTTCGCCGGCTTCGCCCGCAAGGGGCCTTTCAGCGTGTCGCGGCATCTGCGCGATCTGCATTCGGCGCCGCTGATGATCGCCAACAGCCGCATGCGTGAGAGCGCCGCGCGTCTGCTATTGGCCCAGAAGCCCCTACTCGGCTTAGAGTAGAGTCTATGGATGTTTCTCCGGATTTTTTGGGTCGGCTGTTTCAGGCCGGCGTGCTGATCCCGATGGGAGTCGACGGCGTCTACGGTCGCGGCGCGGTGTTCGAACAGGTCCTTGATGGACTGGACGCCCTGGCGACTCGAGCGGGTGCGAAAGATGGCGCCGAGCGGGTTCGGTTTCCGCCCGTGATGGTGCGGCGGCACTTCGAACACAGCGGCTATATGAAGGGCTTTCCGCAGCTCGCTGGAACCATCCACTGCTTCTGTGGTGACGAACGCGCGCACCGGGATCTGCTGCGGCGCATGGACGCCGGCGAAGACTGGACGGCCGGCCAGGTCGCCAGTGACATCGTTCTGACCCCGGCGGCCTGTTACGAAGTCTATCCGATGCTGGCGGCGCGGGGCGGCTTGCCGGCCCAAGGCGCGCTGGTCGACGTATTGTCCTGGTGCTTCCGTCATGAGCCGTCGGTCGAGCCGACGCGGATGCAGCTGTTTCGCATGCGAGAATATGTCCGCGTGGGAGCGCCAGCGCAGGTCGAAGCCTTCCGCGCCGACTGGATGGAACGGGCCGTGGCTCTCATCGACGACCTGGGCCTGCCGCACACGATAGATCTCGCGAACGATCCTTTTTTTGGACGGCCGGGGAAACTGCAGGCCGATATCCAGCGCGGCCAGCAGCTGAAGTTCGAGCTCCTCATCCCCGTCAATGAAAATGCCGAGCCCACCGCCTGCCTGAGCTTCAACTATCATCAGGATCATTTTGGCGGGCTATGGGGCATTTCGACCCCAGATGGCGCGGCCGCCCACAGTGGTTGCGTGGCTTTTGGGCTGGAACGCCTGACTTTGGCGCTGTTACGGCATCACGGGCTCGACCCCGGCGACTGGCCCACACGTGTCCGGGGTGCGCTCTGGCCCTAACCCATTTTGTGTGACAGACGGTAATAAGCCGCTTTGGCGTAAATCTTTCATTTACCAGCGCATGACCGCTCCGCTGTCCCGAAATGTCGCGCCGCACATCGCGGATCATGAGCCTGCAGGGGCTGGCGTGACCATGGCGCCGGTCTCGTTCGGCGGCCGGTTCGGCTGGCTGCACCAGCCGGCGGTGTTGGCCGAGGGCGCTGCTGGGGTGGTGTTGGTCTCGCCTCTGGGCCGGGACGCCCGGTGTGTTCACCGACCCATGCGACTGCTGGCCGATCGGCTCGCGCGGGCGGGTTATCCGACACTTCGCTACGATCATCTGGGCCATGGAGACTCACTCGACCTGGTGGGCGGCGACGATTCGCTGCCGACCTGGATTGAGGGCGTGGGCGAGGCCGCAAGTCACTTGAAACATCTGACTGGCGTCGCGCGCATCGTGCTCGGCGGTTTCCGCTTCGGCGCCAGCCTTGCGGCGTTGGCGGCGGCGGACCTTGAAGGCGTCGACGGCCTGATGCTGTTTGCACCGGTGGTGTCCGGTAAGACCTGGCTGAGGGAGTTGCGTCTTTCGGGAGCCATGAGCGGGACAGCGTCGGCGGCGGCGGAACAGGCGGGCGGCCTGGAGGCTGACGGACTGACCCTGTCGCCGCCCACCGTGCGGGCGATTTCCGCGATGGACATGAAGTCTGTCGCCTGGCTGGCCGTCCCCACGCTGTTGTTTGCACAGAATGAGAATGTCTCGGCCCTGGGCCCGCGCATCAGCGAGCAAAGCGGCATGGTCAGCGCGCACGATTTCGCCGGCTTTGATCCCTTGTTCGAGGACGCGCATAGCAATCAGGAACCGGAAGAGGCCTTCGCCCAGGCCGTCCAATGGATGAGGACGGCCGTGCCGGTCGATCGAGACGCGGACATCTTCGCGAGCCCGCCTGCGCCGGTCGCCAGCTTGACCCCGGTCGGCGCGACCGAGACGCCTGTGGCGTTCGGGAACGGCCTATGGGGTATCCTGACTCAGCCGCACGCGCCGAACGAGGCTCGCCGTGCGGTGATCTTCCTGAATACCGGTGGAGACCCGCGCGCGGGGATTGGGCGGTTCGCGGCCGTGACGGCGCGCTCGCTTGCGGTGAGCGGAGTCGCCTCACTGCGGTTTGATTTTCCAGGCGTCGGCGACAGCGCCGATCCAACCGACGGGCGCCGCCATATCTATGAGGTGTCGCGCACGGCCGATGTGCGGGCGGCGATGACGTTGATGGCGGCCAACGGCTTTGACGACCTGACCGTTGCCGGTGTTTGCGCGGGGGGGCACCACGCGTTGCGGGCGGCTGTCGCGGATATTGGCGTGACCAAGGTCCTGGCTGTGAGCCCGGTTAAGCTGGTCTGGCGGGAGGGGGATTCGCTGGCGATCGGCAAGCGCGACCAGGGTCGGGCGACGGCCTTCTACGTCGGCGGCCTGACCAACCCGGCGACGTGGAAGCGGCTTGTGACGGGCGACATCCATGTCGCCTCCGTCCTCAAGACCCTGATTGGCCGGGTGATGGGGCGGCTTGCGGCAAGGCGCAACGATACGGCCAAGGCCTTCCGAGATCAGATCGTGGCGGCGTCGGCGCGGGGCGTGAAGGTCAAGATTCTGGTCGGGATCGACGATGCTTCGCTGGACGAGGTCGAAACCTATTTCGGACCCAAGGGCGCGCACATGGCGCGGCTACCGGGCATGTCCGTGATGGTCGCGCCCGGCGTGGACCATGGACTGGCGCGGACTGAAAGCCGGGCGATGGCCTTGAATGAACTTGTCGGCCTGGTTGGCGAGTCTCAGGATCGGGCGCGGGCCTAGAGAAAGGCGAGCGCGTTAAACCTGAAGCCGGCGACCAACAGCCCGGTCGTCACGACCGCCACGGTCAAGAAGGCGCCCATAGCCCCAAACGATCGGTCCTTGACCTGCACCGCCAGGGCGCGGGCGAACACGCCGACGCCAATCCCGGCGACGAGCAGACCAGCGACCACATCGCCGGCGGTGTGCCGGTCGAGGGTCACCCGAGTGACGCCCACGGCCAAAATCACGCTCAGGCAGATAACGGCCGCAACCCAGGCGCGGCGGCGGCCATCGGCCACGGCCAGGATGGCCGCAAGGCTGCCGTAGACAATGGTGGCGAAGGCGGTGTGTCCGCTTGGCGCACCTTCGGACAGGGCCAGAATGGAGGTCTGATTGACCGGCGGCAGGAGGTCGTAGGCGATCAGTTTCAGGCCGACCACGCTGCCGAGCACGCCAAGCAGGCAGATCAGGAAGGCCAGCGCCGAAACCCAGCCCAACCGGCCCCAGAGCCAGGCCAGCATCACCATTGCAGCGGCTATGGCCACCAGAGCGTTGCCAAAGTCGGTGAGGTGCTCCTGCAGCCCCATCAAGCCGAGCCGCGGAGCAGGACCTGGACACCCAAGCGGTCGACGCCGTAGCGCAGCCGCGGCATGTGGTGGTCGGCCATATAGGCTTCGAGTTCGGCGCCGTCGCCCGGCTTGAACAACATCAGAAAGCCGCCGCCACCCGCGCCGATCACCTTGCCGCCGACCACGCCGTGTTCCGCGCGGACATGGTCATACAACTCGTCGATCGCCGGCCAGCTGATCTTGTCCGACAGGCGTTTCTTGCTCAGCCAGTGTTCGTGCAGCATGTGGCCCCAGCCATCCAGGTCGCCAGCAATCCAGGCGTCCCGGATTCGATAGCCGAGCTCCTTGATGGCGCCTAGGCTCTCGGCGACCTGATCGTGGCGCGCGGCGTCATTGCCCGACATCGCCTTGTTCTGCTCGGTCAGGATCATCGAGGCGTCACGGCGAAGGCCGGTGTAATAGATGTGGGTCTGGTCGATGAAGGCCTGCTCCAGATCGGCGGGCAGCAGAATCTTTCCGACGCTGACGCGGCCATCCGGCGCGATGTCCAGGGTGGTGAGTCCCCCGAACGCGGCCATGTACTGATCCTGCTTGCCAATTCCCTTGGCGAGGACATCGATCTCCAGCTTGCAGGCCTCTTCGGCCAGGGCCTGCCGGTCCGGGATATCGCCGTTCAAGGCGTGCAGGGCCGCCAGAAAGCTGACCAGGAAGCAACTCGACGACCCCAGCCCCGTCCCGCCGGCGATATCGCCGATCGAGGCGGCCTCGAACCGGTCCTGCAGACCGTGATTGAGCAAGGCGGCCCGCATCAGTTCGTGTTGAACATCCCAGGCGCTGTCGGCAACTTCCGGGTTGGGTCCGTGCAGCACGACGGACGTCTGGAACGCCGGGCGGTGCGCGGTGACGTGGATGTACTTATCCAGCGCCATGGCGAAGATGAAACCGCCGTGTTCGCCGTAATAGCTCTGCAGATCCGTGCCGCCGCCCCCCAGGGTGACGCGCAGGGGCGCGCGGGTTGAGATCATGGTCTATTCCGCCGCTTGCCGGGTGATCTGTTCCCAGTGGCCCTTGCTCATCGCCAGCGCCGGGTGGGAGACCAGAAGGTGCCAGACCACGGCGGCCAGGCCTTCGACGATCGGGGTGATCAGTTCGGCATCCACGGTGGGGACGATGACGCAGGCGTCGGCGACCTCGGCGGTGTAGCCCCCGTTTCTGCCGACGATGCCGGTGACCATGGCGCCGCGCGCCTTAGCCAGTTCGAGCGCGCGGACGATGTTGGCGCTGACGGGCGGATCTATGCTGCCGCCGCCGACGGAGAAGATCAGCAGACCATCCTCGGCCTTGAGCCGGCTGGACTGCAGCCAGGTCGAGAAGGTGCCTTCCCAGCCCTCGTCGTTGATGCGGGCGGTGAGCTCGGAGACGTTGTCGGTCGGGCAATAGGCCTCGAAGCCGCAGATCTTGCGGAAGTCGTTGGTGGCGTGGCTGGCGTGGCCGGCGCTGCCGCCAACGCCGATCAGGAACAGGCGTCCGCCGCGCTCGCGCACCTCGGCAAGCTTGGTCGCCATGGCCTCGACGGCGTTGCGGTCGATGGCGGCGATGGCGCGGGTGGCGGCGTCGAAGAAGTGGTCGGAGAACATGGCGCTGTCTTTCAGAGTCTTGCGGAAAAGGGGAGCGGCGCGGCGTCCATGATGACGCTCGTCGCTTGGGAAAGCGTTTCTACGATGTGGTCGGCGCCCGCGCCGGAGTTGTAGGGGCGCGCCAGCAGCACGGTGGCGCAGCCGGCGGCGTGGCCGCAGGCGATGTCGCGGTCCTGATCGCCGACCATGATAGAGGCGGACAGATCGAGGTCGTGGCGCCGGGCCAGGTCGATCAGCATGCCGGGTCGTGGTTTGCGGCAGGCGCAGGCGTCGGCGTTGTCGTGTTCGCACACCGCGACGCCGTCGACATGAAGGGTGTCGCGGAGCGTCCGGTGGATGTCGTCCAGGACGCTCTTGGCCATCAATCCGCGCCGGACATCCGGCTGGTTGGTGACCACGAAAAGCTTGAATCCCGCGGCCCGCAGCGCGTCGAGCGCGGCCGGCGCGTCAGGTTCGATGACCAGCTCATCGACGCTGCGCGGGGAGGCGGCCTTGCCGTCGCGCCAGACGATCTTGTTCAGCACGCCGTCACGGTCGAGGAAGACGGCGCGGTTCATGGCGCCACCTGTCCGGCTTCCAAGAGGCGCAGGCCCTCGGCGTGGCTTTCCGGTGTATCGAGGCCAAGGCAGTAGGCCGCATCTTCCATCACCCAGCCTTGCAGGGCTCGGCCCTGGCTGAGCATGGCGGGAAAGACGTCGCGGCCGAAATCCACCAGCCGGCTCCCTGGGATCAGCCCGAGGATGGACGGCTCGACGGCGTAGACGCCGGCGTTCACCAGACCGGAAGCCGATCCGGCGCCCTCCACGAATGCGGTGATCCGGCCGGCGTTATCGATCCGCACCCGCCCGCCGGCGATGCCGGTATGTGGATGGCGATCCCGGTCGAACAGGGCGACCGTGGCTTCCGCCCGGGAAGACCGGTGAGCATCTTGAAGCGCCGCGAGGTCACAGCGGACCAGGCTGTCGCCATAGACCACCAGCATCGGTTCGGTCACCGCATCGGCGATGTTCGCCAAGGCTCCGGCGGTGCCGAGCAACTCTGGCTCGTAGACGTAGTGGATCGACAGGCCATAGTCCCCACCGTCGCCGATGGCCGCGCGGATCTGATCCGCCCCGTAGTGCAGATTGATCCACACCTGCCGCACGCCGCCCCGCGCCAGCCAGCGCAGGTTATGCGCCAGCACCGGCGCGCCGGCGAAGGGCATCAGCGGCTTGGGCAGGTCGCCCGCCACGGAGCGGATGCGACTGCCAAGCCCGGCCGCGAGGAGCAGCGCCTTGTCCATCGGCCGATCCGTCCGCCCTACAGCTGGAAGCCGGCCGCGACAGCGTCGCGACGGAACATGGCGACGGTCTCTTGCGACAATTCACCCAGATCCTTCCCGGACATGTCGAGCTTGTTCAGGATGTCCTGCGTGGCGGTGATGATGTGGCAGCCGCAGTCGCGCGCCTGATAGATGTTCAGCACTTCGCGCGGGCTGGCCCACAATACTTCGGCGAGGGGCTTGCTGGCGGCGATCGCCACCGTCGCGCGCATGATCGGCATCGGATCGACGCCCGTGTCGGCGATGCGGCCGGCGAACACCGAGACGATGCCGGGCGTATGGATGTCGAGAGCGTCCACGGTGCCGACCACCTGTTCCAGGGTCAGGATCGCGGTGACGTTCAACTTCACCCCGTCGCGCGACAGGTCGCTGATCAGCGGCAGGCTGCTGATGCGTTGGGTGTTGGTGATCGGAACCTTCACATAGACGTTCGGACCCCAACTGGCGATCTTCAGCGCCTGGCGCCGCATCTCATCGAACTCGTCGGAGAAGACCTCGAAGGAGATCGGCATGCTCGGCACGAGTTCAATCAACTCACGAGCGAATTTCTCGTAGTTCTCGATGCGCGCCTTGTGCATCAGGGTCGGGTTGGTGGTGAAGCCGGTGACGCGGCCTTCAGCCTGTAGCTGGCCGAATTGTTCCAGGCTAGCGCCGTCGCCGAACAGCTTGATTCCCCAAACTGGGGAATATTTGCTCGAGGCTTTCGCCTCTTTGGAGAGGTTTATCTTGTCCATGACCCACAGTACTTTGTTGTCGTCGTTGTTGTGCTGAAGATGACTCAAAACGGTGTTGAAAATATTACTTTCAGACCGCTTTTAGAGACATCCGGCGGGGTTATTTGAGTAAAACTATATCATTAATTTCAGTTACCTAATTTGCTTCGAACTTTGTTTCTGAGATGTAACCGACTGGCCTGCGCCAGGTGAGCTTGCCTAGGCCGTGCTCCATGAGCAGTCGGCCGCGAATACGACGCTTAGACAAGAATTCCCCCGTGATGACCGTCAGCAACATTCCGGTCGCGACTTGCGCCACGCCCTTGAGCATCAGTACGACCCAGGCGGGTATTGGATCACGTGCGCCATCGAGATAGATGGCGACGTAATGTTGCGTTTCGCGCCTCGTGCGGATCAGCCGATAGTCTATGCTCGTCCGTCTGGGTTCGACGGTTTCGGTCACGAAAGCCTGCGCGGCCCAGACAATGCCGCAGCCGTTGCGATGCAGCCTGGCCATCAGCTCGGCATCCTCGCCGCCGGCGTCGCCAAAGCTTTCGCGCATCGGCGGCGCGCCGTCCGGGAAGCATTTCCCTATGTCGAACAACGAGTTGCCGGTTCCAAGTCCGTACCGCGGCTTGCCTGAGGGGGCGGTCAGCGGAATAAGCGTCCGATCAGGCAGCTTCAGGTCGCGGACGAAGGAGGCGCCTGAGGGATCATAGCTCGGCGTGGCGCCGACGAAGCGAGCGAGGCGGGGGCCGACGGCGATCGCGGCGCCAGTCTCCCGCAGGGCTGCGACCAATTGATCCACCCAGTCATCCGAGGCCACTTCATCGTCATCGATGATGGCGACCATCGCGCCCCGGGCTTCGGCGAAGGCGCGGTTCCGCAAGGTGGACATGTTGCGGGTCAGATCCTTGACGTAACGGATCGGGATGGGGCCAAGCACGAGGCTTTCGACGACCGCGCGGCCGCTCGCCGATGGGTGGTTGTCGACGACCACGATCTCGAGGCTCAGGCCAAGCGCGTTAGTCTGCGCCAGGCAGGAACGCAGGGTCTCGGCCAACCCGGTCGGCCGGTCATAGGTGGCGATGGCCACCGTGACATCGATTTTGCCGGCGCCGCTCA
>Ga0302314_10006073_pt1 | contig 21938 bp, 14 predicted proteins | sample III_Palsa_N2_3_FD_200533 | JGI IMG/M metagenome (GOLD analysis project Ga0302314, IMG submission 200533) | Peat permafrost microbial communities from Stordalen Mire near Abisko, Sweden - III_Palsa_N2_3 | ecosystem: Environmental > Terrestrial > Soil > Palsa > Peat permafrost | place: Sweden...
ACCGCCACGATCTCTTGCGGCTGAACGCCCGCCGACACCAGCGCCTGTGCGACCTGGTTGGAGCGCGCATCGAGTTCAGCGTAGCTCAGCGAACGCTCGCCGTGCACGACGGCGATCGCTTCGGGCGAACGCGCTACCTGTGTCTCGAACAGCTCGCCGAGCGTGCACTCCGGCAGCTCGCGCGCCGTGTCATTCCAGTCCTCCAGCACCTTGCGGCGCTCGTCGGCGGCGACGATGTCGACATCCGCCAGGCAGTGCGCAGCGTCGTCGGCCATGGCCGTGAGCGTGCGCACGAAGTACGCGAGGATGCGCTCGACGGCGGCCTGGTCGAACAGCGCCGTGGCGTACTCGAACCCGCCGACGATCGTGTCGCCACGTTCCTGCATCGACAACGTCAGGTCGAACTTCGCGTGCACGTGCGGCGCAGCGTCGTGCGGCGCCACGTCCAGGCCCGGCAACGCCAGCGCGCCCTGCGCGATGTTCTGCAACGAGAACATGACCTGGAACAGCGGCGAGTGCGCCAGGCTGCGATGGGGTTGCAGGCATTCGACGACCTGGTCGAACGGCAGATCCTGATGGTGCTGCGCCGCGAGCGTGAGTTCCTTGACCTTGGCGATCAGCGCCCCGGTCGACAGCTCGCCCGTCGACGGGATGCGCAGCGCGATCGTGTTGACGAAGAAGCCGATCAACGGCTCGACCTCGACGTTGCGCCGATTGGCCACCGGCGATCCGATCACGACCTCGTCCTGGCCGCAGAGTCGCCCCAGCAGGGCCGACCAGCCGGCCAGCAGCGTCATGAACAGCGTGGCGTCGTGGCGGCGTGCCAGTGCCGAGAGCCGGGCGCTCAGTGCAGCGTCCAGAGAAAACTTGAGTACCGCGCCGGAATGATCTTGTCGCGGGGGCCGGGGGCGGTCCAGTGGCAGCGCCAGCAGCTCGGGCGCGCCCGAGAGCGCGGATTGCCAGTACTCGTGCTGGCGCTGCAGGGCCTCGGCGCCGGTCTCGCTGCGCTGCCAGGCCGCGTAGTCGCCGTACTGCAGCTCGATGGCCGGCAGCGCGTCGCGGGTTCCGCCGGCGAAGGCCGTGTAGAGCGCGCCGAGCTCGCGCATCAGCACGCCGATGGACCAGCCGTCGGACACGATGTGGTGCATGGTCAGCAGCAGCGTGTGCACGTCGTCGGCCAGGCGCAGCAGGCGCCCGCGGATCAGCGGCCCCGTCGTCAGGTCGAACGGTGCGGCGGCCTCATCGACGGTGGCCGCGCGCGCAGCTTCGCGCGGATCGGCGCAACTGCGCAGATCCTGGTGACGCAGCTCGAAGCACAGGCCGTCGGCGGGCAGCACCTGCTGCGTCGGGACGTCGTCCACGAGAAGGAAGCAGGTGCGCAGCGCCTCGTGGCGATCCACGATGCGGTCGAGCGCGCGCTGCAGGGCCGGCGCGTCGAGCACGCCGCGCAGCTCGAGGCCGACGGGCATGTGATAGGTCGCGCCGCCGTCGCCCATCTGCTCGATGACCCACAGGCGTTGCTGGGCAAAGGACAAGGGCAGCGGCCCCGAGCGATCCGCCTTCGCAATGGCTCGCGGCGCTGCGACGGCGCGTTTGAGGTTCCTGCTCCGCGCGGCCTCGAGCACCTTGCGGCGTTCGTCCGATGTCAATTGTTCCAGCAACATGTCAACTTCCTCGTTTAGGCACCCCGTGCGAGGTCGCCGTTGTTTCTTGCCCGTCGGGTCTCAGATTCGACCCATCGCATTCACGACATCGAACAGGCGCTCGCCCGACTCCAGGCGCGAGACGATCTCGAATTCCACCGATTCGATCGCGCTTGCGGTGGCGATCACCTCGTCAGCGATCGCTTGCGGAATCACGACGATCCCGGTCTCGTCGGCGAAGACGACGTCGGCCGTGGCGACCGTCACGCGACCGACGAGGCAACTGCCGCCGCTCTCGACGACGCGGTAGTTGCCTTGCGTGTCGGCGGGAGCGAGGTTCGTGGCGCGGATGTCCAGCGGTAGCCGGGCGAGCACATGGCCGTCGCGGATCGCGCCGCCCAGCACCACGCCGGAGAAGCCCCGGGCGTTGAAGTCGGTCGCGCTCAGGCCGCCGGCCAGCGCGTAGTCGAAGCACAGGCCGTCGTCGGCGCCGGCGACGTAGACCATGCCGGCAGCGTCGACCAGATCGGGTGCAAGGAATGCCTTCACGTCGTTCCAGGTGCTCGCCTGCGCCTGCATGATGTTGCGCGGCTTGCGAACCGGCGCCCAGCGCGTCGTGTACGCGCGGCCGATGAAGCGGCCGGCCGTCTTCGGCTGGCAAGCAGCGATTCGTTGATCGAGCGCGCCCCACACGCCCATGCCGTCGAGCACATCGGCGATCGTTGCGCTGTTGAGCCTGGTCAACAGGTCTTTCGGGAGCTGTTTCACGCTGATGATCCTTTCGTTGTCCGCGATGCGCTGCCGGTGGCGGCGCAATCAATATTTCGCGTGGATGGAGAAACCCATGGGAACGGCGCCGAAGTCGCGGACGATCTCGAGCTTGTGCAGCCGCGCGGCAGCGCTCGTGGTCACGCAGCCGTCGAACGCGCCGCTGGCGCACGACGCTGCTGCGACGGCGTTGCTGTTGACGAGTTCGTACTCGCAGCCCTCCGGCACCAGATGTTTCGGAGCCGGGTGAGTCGCCACGCGAGTCGGGCTGCTGCCGTCCTTGCTGGCGACCACCATGTTGAACGTGGGCATCACGAAGCAGTCGGTCAGCTTCAGCCACGCCAGGTTCGAGAAGACGAGCGTGTGCAGCTCCGGATAGACGACGCAGCCGAGCAGCGCCTCGCCGTTGCCACCCGAATGGCGCATGGCCTCGACACCGTCCTCCAGCGTGTCGTGCAGCACGACGCGTCCATCGATGTCGTGTTGCTCGAACCAGTGATGCGCGGCCGCTTCGCAGTTGGTGCCGGTGGGGCCAAGGGTGTGAAGAACCCGTACGGGTTCGAGTGTCAGGGGGGTGGTCATGAAATCTCCAAACAGGTCCGGCTACCGCCGGCATCGGTTGAGGACAGCCGGAACGATGGCCGGCCGGGGGAACGCGGTCAGTACCAGGACTTGTGGTATCCGCCGTCGATCACCAGGCTCACGCCGGTGATGTAGTCCGCATGCTCCGAGCACAGGAAGGCTGCGGTGGCGCCGAATTCCTCCGGACGGCCCACGCGTGCGGCGGGGATGTGTTTCAGCGAATTGCCGAGGTCGCTCGCGCTCGCGGCTGCGGACGCGCGCAGCTTCTCGAGGCGTGGCGTGGCGAAGAATCCGGGACACAGGTTGTTGACCGTGACGCTGGCGCCGCCGTACTCGCTCGACAGCGTCTTCACCAGGCCGCCCACGCCCGGGCGGATGGCGTTGGACAGGATCATCTTGTCCATCGGTTGCTTGGCCACGACCGAGCTGATCGCGATGAACCGACCCCAGCCAGCGCGCGCCATCGCAGGCAGGCTGGATTGCGCCAGTTGCACGATGCTGAGCAGGTTGCCCTCGAACGCCGCCAGCCACTGCGCGCGCGTCGCTTCGGCGAGCGTGCTGGGCGCGGGGCCCGCGGCGTTGGCGATGCAGATGTCGACAGTGCCGAACTCTGCCTCGGCGCGGCGCATCAGTGCGTCGACCTGCGCGGCGTCGGTGACGTCGGTCGGCACGGCCAGGACGCGTGCGCCGGGCAGCTGTCGAAGCATTGCGCTTGCCGTGTCGAGCCGGTCGGCATTGCGTGCCGCGAGCACGATGTTGACGCCCTCGGCGGCGAGCGCCTGCGCGCATGCAAAGCCCAGGCCCTGGCTGCCGCCTGTCACGACGGCGGTTCGACCCTTGATTTTTAAGTCCATGATTTGCTTCCAAACTTTCAAGTTCAGGCTGCAGGCACGCGCTCGACGAGCGTCTTGGTGTGCGGCATGCATTCCGGGTTACCTCGCTGCCTTTATCAAGCAGCTGCGCAAGGGCGCTGTCGACCCGCGCGGACTGGTCGCCATGGGGTTCGTCTCCCTGGCATGTACCGGCGGTCGCTCGATGAATGCAGTCTCGGCGCGGCGGCCGCCGGGCTCAACTGTCAATGTCTGCAATGCGCAGCGCCGCCGTTCGTGGAAGCGGCATCGATCGGTCAGGGAGTGGATTGCGTGGGCGTGCCGTAGCGAATCAACGGGGGACGTGCCCATCGACTTGCACGGGCCGCCCGGGTGAGGGTGCGACGACCACGGCGACGGACTGCAGACTTTGACAGTTGAGCCCGGCGGCCGCCGCGCCGAGACTTCGGGCATCCACCAGGTCGCCGCCTGCTTCCATGGCGACCGATCTGTCTGTCACTCATCGAGGCGCCGTCGACCGGTCGCCAAGACGCTTTTGCATGAGACCCCCAACGAGAGCCTGCGAATGTCATCCATCTTGAAGATCGATCGGGGAGAAGTGCATCTCTGGTACGGCTTCGTCGAGGATTTCGTCGACGCCGCGGCGCTGGTAGAGAGTCGCGCACTCATGAACAAATCCGAACGCGTGCGCAGCGAAGGATTCCACTTCGATGTCGACCGCAACCGCTTTGTCGCGGCGCGTGGCGCGCTGCGCCGCATCCTCTCCAGGTATGCACCGGTCGAGCCGGGACAGTGGCAGTTCGGCATCAATGCATTCGGCAGGCCGCACATCGCAGGACCGCTGCAGGACATCGACGGCCTCACCTTCAACCTGTCGCATACCCAACGCATGATCGTGGTGGCGGTGGGACGGCATTGCCGGCTCGGCGTCGATGCCGAGACGACGGCTCAGGCGCCCGTGGGACTGGAGATCGCCGACCGTTTCTTCGCCGCCGACGAGGCGCTCGACCTGCGCGCGCAGCCGCCGCACTTGCGGCAGCGCCGCTTCATGGAGTACTGGACGCTGAAGGAGGCCTACACGAAGGCGCGGGGCGAGGGGCTGTCGGTGCCGCTTCATCAGTTCGGATTCGTGATGGGCGACCACGGTGGCGTGGAGCTCTGGGTCGACGCCTGCCAACCCGACGTCGCGCAGAGATGGCAGGTCTTCCAGTACTGGATCAACGAACAGGACGTCGTCGCCATCTGCGCCGAGCCGGTGACCGAGGAGCACCTGGGCGTGACGGTGCGCGAGGTGACGCCGCCATTGATCGAACAACTGATGGATATGCGTGAGACGCGCTCCACTCCCCGGCACGACCTCGGCGAGCCATCCCCCTCCAACCGCCCTCAATCCCTGAAGCCAACATGATCGATATTCAAACGCCTTTCGAGTACGCCCAGGGCGTGGACGCCTTCGCCGTGTCCAAGCTGCTCACCGGGCCGCCCACGGTCCTCACGGCCGGCGGCCACGCCGATTGCAATGGCCTGATCGTCACGACCGCCGAGCGCGCGTCGATCGTTCCCGGGCGCCCGCGCGTCCTGGTCTGCGTCTGGAAGCACAACCACACGCATTCGCTCGTCGAGCGCAGCGGCCGCTTCGCACTGAACCTTCTTGGTGTCGACCAGCTGTCGCTGGTGCGCCATTTCGGCTTCTCGTCGGCGCGCCAGGCGCGCAAGATCGATCCTGACGCCGTGCACCTCGGCGCGACGGGCGTACCGCTGCTGAACGAGGCGATCGCCCACCTCGAGTGCAAGGTCGCCACGCGCATGGACGGCGGCGACATGACCGTGTTCCTGGCCGACGTCGTCGCGGGTGGACAGCTGCGCGCCGAACGACCGATGTCCTTCAACGACTTCGTCGGCCGGTTGCCGGCCGACTGGGCGCCGCTGTACGAGACGATGATGGTCGACGTCGTCGGTGCCGCCGCGCGGTCGATCACGCCGCTCTGAACGGGAGCCGCCATGCTGTTTCACGTCAGCTGCACGCACGGCGCGGACTACCTGGCATTGCGTGAGCGCGTCCTGCCGCATTCGCGCACCGTTCGCCAGGCCCACGTCGCGCTGCACATCAGCCGCGGCGATCGTCTCGTCGCAGCCGGGCCGCGGGTCGACGGCACCGGCGCGCACCTGTTCTATGAGGCGCCCGACGAGGCGACGCTCGCGCGCTGGATGCAGGAGGATCCGTACGCCGTCGCCGGCGTCTGGTCGCACATGGCCTGGAACGCGCTGCCGGCCTGCGTGCGTGGCGCCACACGCATGCCGCCCTGCCTCGACGGCTCGCGTCGAGCCATGCTGATCATGAGCGAGCGCGATGGCGCTGCGCAGACCGATGCGACCCTCGCGCGAGCGCGCCAGCGCGGCACGCTGGTGGCCGCCGGAGTCGACGCCGGAGGCCGATTCACTGGATGGTTCGGCGGCGGGTGCGGGGACGCGCTCGCGGCCGCGGAGGCACTTGGCCTGGATCCCGCGCGACTGGACACCGTCGAGCTCGTGTGGGTGCTTTGAATTGAGCGAACGCCCCGCTGGGGGCCAGGTACGCGCTGAATGCGCTGGATCCAGCGGGGCTTCCCCTCGTCCGGCGCGGCGCAATGGCGTCGGGCCTGCATGGCCAGCCCCTCCAAGGCGATCGCCGGCACCGTTGTCAGGTGCAAGGGCCAGCCCGCGTCCCGGCAGGACTCAGTCGCACGCCCGCCTCCACAGGAGCGCGCGTACCGCGCTGGCTTCGATCGAGCCAGCCTCCAGTTCTGCACTCCCCACGAGAGTGATATCCGGCAGGAAACCCTGGCAGCTCATCCGTGAGCGCGCCACCCGCGTCGTAACGCGCATTGCAGACTTTGACAGTTGAGATGAAGCACCACCGCGCAGAAACTTCATCCATCGATTGACCCGACCAACCCACGGTAAACAGCATGAACTTCATCAGCGCCAAGACCCAGGATCTGCCCGGCACTCTGCATTCGCTGTTGGCGAGCTACCGCTACAAGGTGTTCGTCGAACGTCTGGGTTGGGAGCTGGAGACCGAGTTCGACCACGAGCAGGATCAGTTCGATCACGCCGACACCGTGCACATCGTGGCGCGCAACGACGACGACCAGATCGTGGGCTGCGGCCGCCTGCTGCCGTGCACCGGGCCTTACCTGCTCGAGAGCGTCTTTCCGCAGCTTCTCAACGGTGCCGAAGCGCCGCGTACGGCCGCTGTCTGGGAGCTGTCGCGTTTCGCGGCGATGGATGTCGACACCGTCAGCAACCCGACGAGCCGCCGCGACCGCATGGCCGAACGCGTCCTGCTCGAAGCGCTACGTCACTGCGTGAAGCAGGGCGTGACAACGCTGATCGCCGTGTCGACTCTGGCGATGGAACGCCTGATGCAGCGCGCTGGCGTCGACGTGCACCGGATGGGCCCGCCGCACCTGGTCGCGGGTGAATGGGTGCTCGGCTTCGTCCTCCATGTCAATGAGCAATCGATGTCTGCGCTGGAAGCCTTCGAGCGCGCGGCCGAGGATCACGCGGCGCGGTCGCCGGTGCCCGCACCCCGTCGGCCAACCGAGGACGCAAGCTTCCGCCAGGGCGTCGGCACGTCTATCGGTAATATCTGTGCACGAGGGGCAAAAAATGACAGCGCACACCACTGTTTTTCCGTCGCAATGCCCTTCTGATTCGCTGCGGGGATCATCGATTTGCCAGCGTATCGCGCCTATGCCACTACAGATAGATATCGCCATGTTTGATACCTACGTACGACTTCCCGTCGCCGAACTCGCCCAGATCTCCCCCCGGCACTTGCATTCAGAACTGGATGACGGTCCGCTCGAGGATTCACAGCCGGAGAACACGCTGAACGGGTTCACCGAATGGGTCGCGGGGACGCAGCGCGTCCTGTCGCTGGGATGGGATTGGACGTTCGACCGCGAGTCCAGGCAACTGACGGCTCACTGGAATTCGTTGCGCACCAACATCATGGTCGTCAAGGACGGCGGCGAGGACCTGGGGCGTGAGGGCACACGTTTGTGCATCGCCAATCTGATGACGACCGCAGGGTGGGAGCCGGCGACGGCCAGCGCGCTCGGGTTGCCTTGGTCCGCCCCGCATTGAGCCTTACCAGATCAGCCCCAGCATCGCGGCACGCACGGCGGCACTCGTCTTGTTCGACGCACCCAACTTCTCCACGGCGGTATTGACATGAAAATTGACCGTTCGCTCCGACAACCGCATGAACTCTGCGATTTCCGAGGACGTCTTGCCCTCGGCGGTCCAGCGCAGCACTTCGATCTCGCGATCAGTCAGCTTGGCGGGCGGGCTGCTGATCTCCGGATCCTGGCAGGCCATCTTGATGGCATTGTGGCTCGTATGTACCAGCCATTGAATGCGTTCCTCTTTCTCCGCAAGTTCTTCCTTGCGGATCGGCGCATCCGATCGCGCCAGTACAAGAAGGCTGAACGTGCCTTCGGGATCCCGGCGCGACTGAGCCCAGCCGTGCTTCAGTCCGTACGACTGTGCTTCCTTCCAGAAATCCGGCACGGCCGCGAAGAACTCGTCTGACCAGACCACAGGATTGGAGGAGCGCATGCCATGAGCAATCGTCGGATCGATGTTGATGTATCCCCGCTCGTGATAGGTGCGTTCCCAGACGGGATCGTAATTGCAGAAGAAAACGGTGCGCGGCCTGGTGATGGGCAAAGGCATGCGCAAGCCGTGGCAACAGTATTCGAACCCGAGTTGCCGCGCTTCCTCCGCGATTCGAGCGAAGCTCTCCTCCGGAGTTTTCCGAACCAGGATCTTCTCAACTGTTTCAGGAGGCGTTGACATCGTGATCTCTTCGCTCAGTAGTTGCAAGTTGCGTCACTCGATGAAGCAGGAGACATCGTGCCGCTTCTCTGTCGGAGCACTGTTCCGGCGAACTATAGGGCAACGCGACGGTCTCTGGAATGCATATGCATCCCCAAGATCGATACATACCGCGATACGGGTAGGTGACATAGGTATTTATGCCATAGCAGTGGCGCACCGCTCTTCGCCATTGCACGCAAACGGCGCTTGATTGCACCGGTTTTGGCACAGACGCACCGCTTCGATGCGCGTCTGGACGCGAGCGAGTGCCTGACCGCTGCTGTTCCTGCAGGAAGCGGCACCGGCCAGACGCTGACGTGGAACCATGGGCAGGGGCCAACGCGCGCGACGCGGCGTCCCCCTTAAACGAGGTAAGCAATGAAGAAGAAACAGCACGGCGCTGGCGCATACGCCAGCGTTGGGACCACTCACGCCTGGCGCCTCGCACTGCATGCAGCGCCGACGGCAGCCGCCCTGGGAGCGATCCTTCGCGACCAGACAGAACGCTTCGCCGCAGACGCGGGCAACGCGCAGCTCGCGACGGCACCGGCCGGCGTCGGTCGCTACCGCGGCGCGCTGGTCATCGACGCGTCACCGACTTCGCGTAGCGCCGTCTGCGAGCAGATCGAAAGCGGCGCCGTCGCGACGCCGCGGCGCATCGTCTTCATGTTCCCCGGCGTCGGCGAACAGTACATCGGCATGGCGCGAGAGCTCTATGAAACGGAGGCGGTCTTCCGCGCCAGCATGGACGAATGCTCGCTGCTGCTGCGCCAGGACAGCGGCATCGAACTGCTCTCGACGCTGTATCCGGACCAGGACGACGTCGTCGACGAAGCCAAGGCGCCCGCGTTCGACCTGGCCGCGCTGCTGGGGCGCGGCCCCGCGAAGCAGGCACCGGTCGGCCCGGAGGCCGCCACGCTCTTCGCGCATCCGTCGCTGTTCGCGGTCGAGATATCGCTCGCCCGCCAATGGGCCGCCTGGGGCGTGACGCCCGAGGCCATGATCGGCCACAGCCTCGGCGAATATGCCTGCGCCTGCCTGAGCGGCGTCATGAGCCTGCGCGATGCATTGCGCGTGGTTGCCGCCCGCGCCAGGCTGATCGAGCGTCTCGACCGCGGCGCGATGCTGGCCGTCGCGTTGTCGCGAGAGGAGCTCGATCCATTGCTGTCCGCGTCGGTCTCGCTGGCCGCGGTCAACGGGCCATCGTCGTGCGTCGCGGCAGGCCTTGCGACCGACATCGATGCGTTTCGCGCGCTGCTCGAATCGCGCGGCATCGCCAGCCGCAACGTGCAGGCCTCGCACGCCTTCCACTCGCACCTGATGAGCGCCGTGCGGGACGACCTGGTCGCGCTGCTGCGCGAGATCACGCTGCATGCGCCGACGATCCCATACCTGTCGAACGTCACGGGCGACTGGATCACGCCCGAGCAGGCCACCGATCCCGAGTACTGGGGCGACCACACGTGCCAGACCGTGCGCTACAGCGAAGGCATCGACGCTGCGGCGCGCGCAGGCTTCTCCGCCTTCGTCGAAGTCGGTCCAGGCCAGATACTCGGCAGCTTCGCGCGCCAGCAACTCGGGGCGAACGGCACGGACGGTCACGTGATCGTCCACAGCCTGTCGGGCCCCAACGCACAGGAAGCACCCGGATTCGTGATGGCGCGGTCGCGTGGCTTGCTGTGGTGCGCCGGCGCGATCGGCGAGCTCCCGGCGGCCACCGCCGACGAGCTCGAAGACCCCGCCGAGATCGCGGCCGAAAACGACGCGCTCGGCGAAGTCGGGCGTTTCCTGGCTGGGCTCTGGAGCGACCTGCTGTCAGTGCGCGATCCCTCGCCGAACGACGACTTCTTCCGCCTCGGCGGGAATTCGCTGACGGCGGCGCGTCTCGCGGCACGCCTTCGCCACGAACTGGGAGTGAACCTCCCGATCCGCGCCTTCTTCGAGCATCCAACGCTCGGCGCGCTCTCCGAGGCCGTGGAAAAGCAACTGCTCGCCCAGATCGACGGCGCCAACGGAGCGAACGTCGACGACGACTCCGATCAGCCTCGAAGCCTGATCGCCGGCCCGACGCCGACGCCGCTCACCTTGCCCAACGGCCTCCAGGTGCAGCAGTTCAACCAGGCCGAGACCGAACACTTCTATCACGACATCTTCGACAACCGCGTCTACCACCGCAACGGCATCGAGCTCGCCGACGACGCCATCGTCTTCGACGTCGGCGCCAACATCGGACTGTTCTCGCTCTACGCCAGCCGCGCCGCTAGCCGTTCGCTTATCTTCGCGTTCGAGCCTGCGCCGCCGGTGTTCGAGCTGCTGCGCAGGAACCTGTCGTCGATCGGCGACCGCGCGACGCTGTTCAACGTCGGCGTCGGCGCCGAGCGCGGCAAGCTGAACCTGACGTTCTATCCCCGCAGCACGGGCATGTCGTCATTCCACGCCGACGGCGCCGAGGAGCGCGAGGTACTGAGCGCGATCATGCAGAACCAGCTCGAGGAAGGCATGCGCGGCATGACGGAAGTCATGTCGGCGGCCGACGAGATCCTGGAGTTGCGCTTCGAGGCCCGGACGTTCGAGTGCGACGTCTTCGCGTTGTCCGAGGTCATCCGAACCCACCAGGTCCCCCGCATCGACCTGCTGAAGATCGACGTGCAGAAGAGCGAGTTCGAAGTTCTCCTCGGCATCGACGACGCCCAGTGGCCCCTCGTGCGCCAGGTCGTCATCGAAGTGCACGACATCGACGGTCGCGTCGCACAGGTCAGCGAGTTTCTCCGGGCCCGCGGATTCGCCGTCCAGGTCGAGCAGGACGACCTCTACCGCGGCTCGAACATCTCCAACCTCTACGCGATCCGGCCCTGAGCCCGCCTCGCCAACCATCAGCTTCACTGCAGGATCTCTATGAAAACCATCGGTGTAGTGGGTGCTGGCGTCATGGGCGTCGGAGTCGCCCAGAGCGCTGCGCAGGCCGGCTTCGACGTCATCCTCCTGGATGTCGACGACGCGATCCTCGCCAAGGCCATGTCTGAAATTCGGAGCAATCTGCGCTTCCACGCCATGCTCGACCCGGCCGCGCCGCGCGTGGACGTCAAGCAGGTGCTGACGCGCATCACGACCACGCGCGACCCGGCGCTGCTGGCGCGGGCCGACTTCGTCGTCGAGAACGTCGTCGAGAAATGGGAGGTCAAGCGCAGCGTCTACGAACAGATCGACCGCATCTGCCCGCCGCACTGCATGTTTGCGGTCAACACCTCGGCCATCTCTATCACACGCGTCGGTGCGCTGACCGGGCGCGCAGCGAAGGTCGTGGGCATGCACTTCATGAATCCGGTGCCGCTGAAAGACACCGTCGAGGTGATACGCGGCTTCCACACTTCGGACGGCACCATCGCCGCCGCCGGCGCGTTCCTCGCGCGCATGGGCAAGCGGGCGGTCGTCGTCAAGGATTCCCCGGGCTTCGTGAGCAATCGCGTGCTGATGCTCACCATCAACGAGGCCGTGAACCTGGTGCAGGAAGGCGTCGCCGAGCCTGCGGACGTCGACCGCATCTTCGAGTCGTGCTTCGGCCACAAGATGGGCCCGCTGGCCACCGGCGACCTGATCGGCCTCGACACGATCCTGCTCTCGCTCGAAGTGCTGCAAGACAGCTTCGGCGACCCCAAGTTCCGCCCCTCGACGCTGCTCAAGCAGATGGTCGATGCCGGGCTGCACGGCCGCAAGAGCGGCAGGGGCTTCTTCTCGTACGGCACCGAGCTTCCGCTCTCGGCCGATCTTTCCCGTTGAACAAACCGGCGCTGAATCATGAACGCATCCGATATCGGTCAAACCCTTCGCAACTTCATCGGCGACTTCGTTCGGGGCGGAGTGCACTTCGACGACAACCAGAACATATTCCAGGCGGGCTTCGTCAACTCGCTGTTCGTCATGCAGCTCGTGCTGTTCGTCGAGACGAAGTTCGACCTGGTCGTCGAGCACGAGGACATGAATCTCGCGAACTTCAGCAGCGTCAGCGCCCTGATCCGCTTCATACAGTCCAAGCAGCTGGTGGGAGCCAAGGCGTGAGCGAAGTGCTGGATCGACCGATACGCGCCGACGCCCAGGTGCTCGCCGCGTGGATCGCCGCGGAGATCGCGCCGCGCGCCGACGAGCTGGACGCTGCGCAGCAGATCCCGCCCGCGCTGTTCACATCGATCGCGAAGAGCGGCTTGCTGGGCGCCTGCGTGCCGCTGTCGTACGGCGGCGCGCAGTACGACGCGCGCAGCATCCTGACGGTGTGCGAGGCGCTCGGCCGCGCCAGCGCCTCGGTGCTGAGCCTGTTCACGGTGCACACGATGATCTCGTCGGCCATCGCACGCTGGGGGAATTCGGCGCAACGCGCGCTGTGGCTTCCGTCGCTCGCTGGCGGCGAGACGATCGGCGCGCTCGCGTTGAGCGAACCCGAGGCTGGCAGCGATACCGGCGGCGTGCGGGCGACGCTGCGCCGCGATGGCGAGTCGCTCGTGCTCTCGGGTGTCAAGACCTGGATCTCATTCGGACAGGTTGCCTCGGTGTTCCTGGTCAGTGCGATCCTCGACGGCCGCGTCGCCGCCGTGCTAGTCGAACGCGACAACCCCGGCGTCTGCGTCACGCCCGTTCCCGAGATGACGGGCTTTCGCGCCGGCATGCTCGCGCGCGTCGAATTCGACGACTGCCGCCTGCCGGCAACCAGCCTGCTGGGCAATCCGGCGTTCGGCCTGTCGCAGATCGTCGGCTCGGTTCTGGACCACGGCCGCTTCTGCATCGCCGGCGGGAGTGCCGGTCTGGCGCGCGCCTGCGCCGACGTCGCCATCCGTCACGCCCGTTCGCGCCTGACGTTCGGCCGGCCGCTCGCGGAGCATCCGCTGGTGCAGCGACTGCTCACCGACCTGATGGTCGACTCGCGCGCCGCGTGGCTGATGTGTCTCGATGCCGCCGCTTCGCGCGACGCGCGCCGGCCCGACATGCTGGTGCGCACCAGCGCCGCCAAGTACTTCGCCGCGCAGGCCGCGGACAAGTGCGCTGCCTCGGCGCTCCAGCTGCACGGCGCCAGCGGGCTTGCCGTCGGCCATCCGGTGCAGCGCTACCTGCATGACGCCAAGGTGATGAACCTCATCGAAGGCAGCACGCAGATCCAGCAGATGCTGATCGCCCAGAGCGGCATGCAATGGCTTCAAGAGTGGGGAATCTGAAATGAAACGCGACGACACGCCGCTGACGGAACACCGCCCGGGCAGTATCAAGTGCCTGGTCTGGGACCTGGACAACACGCTGTGGAACGGCATCCTCTCGGAGGGCGACGACGTCGCGCTGTTCGAGGGCGTCGCGCAGACGGTGCGCGCGCTGGATGCACGGGGCATCCTGCAGTCCATCTCGAGCAAGAACGACGCGCAGCCCGCGCTGGCGCGCCTGCGCGCGCTCGGGCTGGAAGAGTTCTTCCTCTATCCGCAGATTCACTGGGGTCCCAAAAGCGATGCCGTACGCGCCATCGCGCAGAGCCTGAACATCGGCGTCGACGCGATCGCCTTCATCGATGACCAGCCCTTCGAGCGTGACGAGGTCGCCAGCCAGCATCCGCAGGTCCTGCGCATCGCCGTCGAGGACCGCGACCGGCTGCTCGAGATGGCCGCGCTCACGCCACGCTTCATCACCGACGAGTCTGCCCGGCGCCGCTCGATGTATGTCAGCGACAAGGTCCGCTACGACGCCGAGGAGAGCTTCGGCGGCGCCCGCGAGGACTTTCTCGCTTCGCTGGGCATGGTTTTCCGCATCACGCGCGCGGAGCCCGCAGATCTCGCCCGGCTCGAGGAACTTGTAGCGCGCACCAACCAGCTCAACACGACGGGCCGCATCTATTCGCTCGAGCAGCTCGACGCCTTTCGCACGAGCGATCGCCACGACCTCTGGGTGGCCTCGCTGTCCGACACCTACGGCGAATACGGAAAGATCGGGCTCGCGCTGGTCGAGAAGGACGCGGCAAGCTGGGCCATCAAGGCCTTCCTGATGTCGTGCCGCGTCATGTCGCGCGGCGTCGGATCGGTGTTCATCCGGTGGCTGCTGAAGCGGGCCCAGGCGCAGGACGTCTCGCTGCATGCCGAGATGATCCCCAACGACCGCAACCGGATGATGGGCGGGACGTATCGATTCGCGGGCTTCAAGCTCCTGCGCAAGGAGGGGGATGTCGAACTGTTGTCACACCCGCTGGAAGGCGTCCTCCCCTTCCCCGACTACGTCGACGTGCGCAGCCCGGGTTGATCCATCCATTCGACGCTAGACACAAGATCTCCTGGAGTTCTCATGAACCGTACTGACCTGCCGCATGCCGCCGCCGAACTCGAGCAGCGCAAGAAGAAGCTTTCGGACAGTCAGTCCAGGGCATTGAAGCATCGCCTGTCGCAAGCGCTGCGCCGTCGCGAGAGCGACGGCGACCGGATCGCGCGCCGCGCCTCCGATGCGCCGCTGCCGCTCGCCTTCGCGCAGCAGCGACTGTGGTTCCTTGCGCAGGTCGAACAGGGCGCTCGGTACAACGTCCCATTCGCGGCCGACATTCACGGCGAGCTCGACGTCTCGGCGCTGCGACGCGCGCTCGCGCGCCTGGTCGAACGTCACGAAGTGCTGCGCACCGTGTTCCCGGCGATCGACGGTACGCCGGTGCAACGCGTCCAGTCGATGGCGGAAGTCGCCTTCGCGCTGAAGGAGACCGATGTCAGCGCCAGCGCCGATCCACGGGCGGAGGCTGCGGCGATTGCCGCAGACGAGACAGAACGACCGTTCGACCTGTCGCGGGGTCCGCTGGTCCGGGCGCGCCTGGTGCGCCAGGACGCGCAACTGCACACGCTGCTGCTGACGATGCACCACATCGTCACCGACGGCTGGTCGATGGGCATTCTCGAGCGGGAGCTCGGCACGCTCTACAACGCCGCGCGTCGCGGCGACGATGACGCGTTGCCCGCGCTCGCCGTGCAGTACGCCGACTACGCGACGTGGCAGCACCAGCGCATCGGCGGCCAAACGCTCAAGGAAGAGGAGAACTTCTGGTCGCAGACGCTGGCCGACGCGCCTGCGCTGCTCTCGCTGCCGCTCGACCGGCCGCGCCCCGCGCAGCCCGACCATGCGGGCGCGAGCATCGATATCGGCTTCGATGCGGCGCTCACGGACGGATTGAAGTCGCTCGGCGCGCGCCACGGCGCAACGCTGTTCATGACGTTGATGGCCGCGTGGGCCAACCTGCTGGGCCGTCTCGCGAACCAGGACGACGTCGTCGTGGGCATGGCGGTCGCCAATCGCAGCCGCGTCGAGACCGAGCCCCTGATCGGGCTTTTCGCCAACACGCTCGCACTGCGGCTCGACACCTCGGGTGCCCCGGGCGCGGCCGCGATGATCGCCCAGGTGAAGGACCGCGCGCTGCAGGCACAGCAGCACCAGGAGCTTCCGTTCGAGCGCGTCGTCGAGATCACGCGCCCCGACCGCAGCCTCGCGTATGGCCCGCTGTTCCAGGCGATGTTCGCGTGGCAGAACCACGTGCGCAACCCGCTGGCGCTCGAGGACCTGCAGGTCGTCACGCATGCCGAGCCGGCGCGGCGCGCGGCCAAGTTCGATCTCACGCTCGCCCTGCGCGAGCAGGACGACGGCATCGTCGGCCGTCTCGAATACGCGACCGCGCTGTTCGACCGCGCAACGGCAGACGGCATCGCCGCGCAGCTGCGCACGCTGCTCGCGGCGATGGTGGCCGACGATCGCGCCCCGCTGCGCGCCGTCGAACTGCTCTCGACGCAGCCACGCGCGGAGGCCCTCGCGCGCGGCACCGGCCAGACGCCCGCGACGCCGGCGCGCACGCTGGCGTCGCTGTTCGAGTCGACCGCCGCCCGCCGCCCGTCGGCGCCGGCGCTGTCGCGCGGCCAGGTCGTCCTGACCTACGCCGAACTGGACGCGCGCGCCAATCGCATCGCGCATCACCTTCTGGCACAAGGCATCGTCGCAGACGACATCGTCGCCGTCGCCCTGCCGCGCAGCATCGAGCTGGTCGTCGCCATCCTCGCGATCACCAAGGCCGGCGCCGCCTGGCTGCCGATCGATCCCGACTATCCCGTCGACCGGATCGCCTTCATGCTGCAGGACGCGCGCCCGGCGCGCATCCTCACCCATGCGGCGCTGGCGGCACGACTGCCAGCGCGCACCGCATGGCTCGACCTCGGCGCCTTCGAAGCGCAAGCCGCTGGCGCGAGCGCCGCGGCGCCTGCCGATGCGCAGCGCCGCACGCCGGTGCGCGTGTCGGATGCGGCCTACGTCATCTATACCTCGGGATCCACCGGCCAGCCCAAGGGCGTGGTCGTGACGCATCGCGGCCTCGAGGCGCTCGCGGCGACCCAGGTCGAGCGCTTCGCGCTCACCGGCGATTCGCGCGTCCTGCAGTTCTCTTCGCCCAGCTTCGACGCGATGGTGATGGAGCTGCTGATGGCCTTCGCGCCCGGCGCCTGCCTGTGCATTCCCGGACCCGGCGCGCTCGTGGGCGCGACGCTGGCGCACACGCTGCGCTCGGAGGGCATCACCCATTCGCTGATCCCGCCGGCCGCGCTATCGACGCTGGAAGTGCTGCCGCCGCCGATCCTGCAGACGCTGATCGTCGGCGGCGATGCGGTCTCCGAAGCGGTGCTCGCTCGTTGGGCACCGGGCCGCCGCATGGTCAATGCCTACGGTCCGACCGAGGCCACCGCCTGCGCAACGATGGCGGCGCCGATGGCGGCCGGCAAGTCGACGATCATCGGCTCGCCGGTGGCGGGCGCACGCGTCTACGTGCTCGACGAACACCTGCACCTCGTGCCCCGCGGGGTGACGGGCGAGATCTGGATCGGCGGCGAGGGCGTGGCCCGCGGCTACCTGAACCGGCCGGAGCTGGACGCCCAGCGCTTCCTCGACGATCCCTTCGCGGCGGTCGATGGCGCGCGCATGTATCGCACCGGCGACCTGGGCCGTTGGCAGCCCGATGGCATGCTGGAATTCATCGGTCGCAACGACAGCCAGGTCAAGATCCGCGGCTTTCGCATCGAGCTCGGCGAGATCGAGTCGCAACTCGCACGCCAACCGGGCGTGCGCGACGTCGTCGTGATCGGCCGCGAAGACGAGCCCTGCGACAAGCGGCTCGTCGCCTACGTCGTCGCGTCGGCCTCGGCCCGTCCCGAGGTGCACGCGCTGCGCGCGGCGCTGCTCGTGACGTTGCCGGAATTCATGGTGCCGTCTGCCTTCGTGGTCCTGGACGCGCTGCCGCGTACTGCCAACGACAAGATCGACCGCAAGGCCTTGCCCGTGCCCGACGCGAGCGCCTATCCGAGTGCCTGCTACGAAGCGCCGCGCGGCGAGACGGAAGCGACCGTCGCCCGCATCTGGAGCGAGCTGCTCAAGGTCGGCCAGGTCGGCCGGCACGACAACTTCTTCCAGCTCGGCGGCCACTCGCTGCTCGCCGTGCGCGCGGTCAGTGCCGTCTGCAAGGCGCTGTCGCGCGAAGTCGACGTGCGCGACCTGTTCCTGCATCCGGAGCTCGCTGCGTTCGCGGCGGTGCTCGAGACCGCGGCCACGCCATCCGACGCGATCGTACCGGTGCCGCGTACCGGACAGGCGCCGACATCCTTCGAACAGCAGCGCCTGTGGATCATGGCGCAGCTCGATGGCGGCAGCCAGGCCTACAACGTCGCACTGGAAGCCGAACTGCACGGCAAATTGGACCCCGACGCGCTGCGGCTCGCGCTCGTGTGCGTCGTCGAGCGCCACGAGTCGCTGCGCACCCGCTTCGCACTCGTGCAAGGCATGCCGATGCAGCAGGTCGTGGACGTCGAGGCGCTGGAACTGCCGATACCGCTGGACGACCTGTGCGCCGAGGCACAGCCGCACGCGGCGGCACGCGCCATCGCGACGCGCGAGGCCGCCATCCCGTTCGACCTGCAGTCCGGCCTCCCGATCCGGGCCCGCATCCTGCGGCTCGCCGACCGGTACCATCGGTTGCTGGTCACGATGCACCACCTGGTCTGCGACGGCTGGTCGCTCGAGATCCTGCTGCGCGAGGTGGGCGTCCTCTACGGCGTGTACAAGCGCGACGAGGCCGACCCGCTGCCGCCGCTGCCAGTGCAGTATGCGGACTTCGCGCATTGGCAGCGTGCCGAGGCGCGTGTACCGGTGCTGGCCGCGCAACGCGACTACTGGGTGCGCCAGCTGGCGAATGCGCCGGTACTGCACGAAGTGCCCACCGACCGACCGCGTCCCGCGCAGCAGGACTATGAAGGTGCCGCGATCCCGGTCGCATTCGACGCTGCAGCCACGACGCAGCTGCGCGAGCTGAGCCGCCGCCATGGCATGACGCTGTTCATGACCGTGCTCGCGGGCTGGGCGCTGGTCCTCGCACGCCTGTCGAACCAGAACGACATCGTGATCGGCACGCCCGTGGCCAACCGCTCGCGTCCCGAGGTCGAAGGCCTCATCGGCTTCTTCGTCAACTCGGTGTCGCTGCGGGTCGCCCTCGATGGCGAACTGACGGTCTCAGGACTGCTCGAACAGGTGCGCCAGTGCGTCCTCGAGGCGCAGCAGAACCAGGATCTGCCGTTCGACCAGCTGGTCGAGCAACTGCAGCCGCAGCGCAGCCTCGCGTACAACCCGCTGTTCCAGCTCATGCTGGCGTGGCAGGCTGACGACGACATCGGCCTGGCGCTGGACGGCGTCGAAGCCAGCGTGCGGACCGCCGCGTCGCGAATCGTCGCCAAGTTCGACCTGACGCTCGCGCTGCACGACCGCGGCGACCGGGTCGTGGGCCAGATCGAATATGCGCTTGCGCTGTTCGACGCCGCAACCGTCGAGCGCCACGTAGACTACCTGCGCCAGGCGCTCGCCGCGATGGCAGCCGACGAGAGCTGCCGCATCGAGGATGTGCAGATCCTGCCGCCGGCCGAGCGCCAGAAGTTGCTCGTCGACTGGAACGCGACGCAGCGGCCCCTGTGCGAGGTCGCCGGTGTCCACGCCCTGTTCGAAGGCCAGGTGCGGCGCACGCCGCAGGCCGTCGCCGCCGAGTTCAACGGTCGCTCGCTGACGTACGCGCAGCTCAACGCCCAGGCCAATCGCCTCGCGCACCATCTCGTCGACCACGGTGTGAAGCCCGACGATCGTGTGGCGCTGTGCACCGATCGCGGCCTCGAGACGCTGGTCGCGATCCTCGGCGTGCTCAAGGCCGGCGCGGCCTATGTGCCGCTGGATCCTGCATACCCCGAGCAGCATCTCGCCTTCGTCCTCGAGGACGCGGATCCGATCCTGCTGCTCGCGGACGCGGGTGGCGCGCAGTCGATCGCAGCCGGACCGACGCCCCCGTGCCCGGTCTGGCGCCTCGACGACCCGGTGCCCGCATGGGCCGGCCGGCCGTCGACCGATCCCGACCCGACGGCGCTGGGGCTGCAGAGCAGCCATCTCGCCTACATTATCTACACCTCGGGTTCGACCGGTCGGCCGAAGGGCGTGATGGTGCCGCATCGCGGCGTCACCAACCTGGTCAGCATGCTGTGCGAGGACTGGGCAGAGCACCGCGTCGGACGCATGCTGCAATTCGCATCGATCTGCTTCGATGCGTCGGCCAAGGAGATGCTGTTCGGCCTGTCCACCGGCGCGACGCTGGTGCTGCGCGACGATTCGTGGATGGTCGACGGCAAGCGCTTCTGGGCGCGCTGTGCGGCCGAGCGCCTGAATTACGTGAACCTGCCGACGCGGTTCTGGCAATCGGTCACGCACGGGGAAGTCGAGATTCCGTCCTGCGTGCGGCTGGTCGTCTTCGGCGGCGAGGCCGTCGAGAGCGAGGCGCTGGCCCGCTGGGCGGCACGGCGCGGCCATCGGCCCGTTCTCGTGAATGCGTACGGCCCGACCGAGACGACGATCAATGCGTCCATCAACCGCTTCGAGCGTTTCGACAACTGCCTGACCATCGGTCGGCCCGTGGCCAACACTCGCGTCCACATCCTCGATGCGCAGGGCCAGCTCGTGCCGGTGGGCGTCGTCGGCGAGCTGCATGTCGCAGGCGCAGGGGTGACGCGAGGCTATTTCCGTCGTCCCGAGCTGACTGCCGAACGCTTCGTCGACAACCCGTTCGCGACGGGTGAGCGCATGTACAGGACCGGTGACCTGGGCCGCTGGCTGCCCGACGGTACCATCGAGTTCCTGGGCCGAAACGACCATCAGGTCAAGATCCGCGGCCTGCGCATCGAGCTCGGCGAGATCGAGGCGCGGCTCGCGCAGCAGCCCGGCGTGCGCGCCGCGGTGGTGATGGCGCGCGAAGATCTGCCGGGCGACAAGCGACTCGTCGCCTACGTCGTGGCCGATCCTCAGGAGGTTCAAGGGCACATCGACGCGCAGGCGCTGCGCGCTGCGCTGGGCGCCCAGCTGCCCGACTACATGGTGCCGGCCGCGTTCGTGATGCTGGACGCGCTGCCACTCACCCCCAATGGCAAGACCGACCGCAAGGCGTTGCCGGCGCCGCTGGCCGATGCCTTCGCGAGCACTGCCTACGAAGCGCCGCAGGGCGTCATCGAACAGGCGCTTGCCGAAATCTGGGGGGACCTGCTGGGTCTGGAACGCGTAGGCCGCCAGGACCATTTCTTCCGCATGGGCGGTCACTCGCTGCTGGCGGTGCGCGCAGTGACAGCCATCCGCGACCGCTTCGGCGCCGACGTTGCCGTACGCGATGTCTTCACGCAGCCGGTGCTGGCGGACCTGGCCCGCTTCGTGTCGCAGGCCGGCACGTCGCAGGCGACGACGATAGCGCGCATCGCCCGTGCGTCCGCGCTGCCACTGTCCTTCGCGCAGCAACGCCTGTGGCTCCTGTCGCAAATGGAAGGCGCCAGTCAGGCGTATCACATGCCGTTCGCAGTGGAGCTGCATGGTGCGCTCGACGTCGCCGCGCTCGGTCGGTCGTTCGATCGCATCGTCGAACGCCACGAAGCGCTGCGCACGACGTTCGCCATGGAGGACGGGCGGCCGATGCAGCGCGTCGGCGAGGTGGTGAACGTCGAATTGCGCTGCGAGGACATTCGAACCCTGGCCGATCCGGCGGGGCACGTCCGTGTCCTCGCCGCGCGCGAGGCAAGCGCGCCGTTCGACCTGGCGCACGGCCCGCTGATGCGTGCCTGCCTGGTGCGTTCCCGGGACGACCTCTGGACGCTGTTCGTGACGATGCACCACATCGTGTGCGACGGCTGGTCCATGGGCATCCTGTTGC
>Ga0302314_10006074_pt1 | contig 21937 bp, 20 predicted proteins | sample III_Palsa_N2_3_FD_200533 | JGI IMG/M metagenome (GOLD analysis project Ga0302314, IMG submission 200533) | Peat permafrost microbial communities from Stordalen Mire near Abisko, Sweden - III_Palsa_N2_3 | ecosystem: Environmental > Terrestrial > Soil > Palsa > Peat permafrost | place: Sweden...
CGAACTGGTCGGGTTCTTCGAAGGCAAGCTGCCTGAGGAAATTGCTAGTGCTCGCGCGCTGGAAGCGTGGTACCGCAAATCGCGTCCCGCCGAGCAGGCAGCGTTGCGCTGGTCGCTGGACGATGTGCTGATCGGTGGCGCAGGACTGGACGCAAAAGCATTTCCGGCGACGCTCGAGATCGCAAGTCATCGTTACCGTCTGGAATATCGTTTCACGCCCGGCGAGGAAGCTGATGGCGTGACTTTGCATTTGCCGCTGGCCATGTTGAATGCCTTATCGGCTGCGCGCTGCGAGTGGCTGGTACCCGGTTTACTGGGCGAAAAAATAGCCGAACTGATTCGCGGACTGGCCAAGCCGATGCGTCGCAATTTTGTACCGGCGCCTGACTTCGCGCGTGCTTTTGTCGAGGCCGAAGCGCCACGCGACGAGCCGTTGGCGAAAACCTTGGCGATGTTTCTCAAGCGTGCCACCGGTGTCGAGGTGCCGGCAGCGGAATTCGCCGCCATCGCGTTGCCGGCACATTTCAGCATGCGTTACCGGTTGCATGACGAGCACGGCAAGACACTGACCAGCGGACGTGATCTGGCCGCCTTGCGCCGGCAATGGGAAGGTCAGGCGCGTGAAGCGTTCTCGCGCAAGACGGATATCGAGCTGACTCGCGAGGACATGACCAGTTGGGATTTCGAGGAGATTCCCGCGCAGGTTCGTTCCGATAGTGGGCTGCTGGCGTTTCCTGCGCTGGTGGACTTGGGCGAGACGGTGGCGTTGCGCGTGTTCGAACGTCCGGACGAGGCCAGGGACGCGCATCGGCAAGGCGTGGTGCGGCTGTTGCGCAATGCACTGGCCAGCGACGCCAAGCAGGCACGTCGGCGGTTGCCGATCAACAATCTGCTTGCGCTTAAATATGCACCGCTGGGCGGCGTGGACGGACTACACGAAGACCTGCTCGAGGGTGGATTCACCGATCTGCTCGAACAACACGAGCTGGATGTGCGCACTGCCGGAGCGTTCGAGACACTGCGTGCACAGTGTTCGAGGGAGTTGTTCGCAGCCGGCATCGAACGCCTCAAGCTGGCCGAGCCGATCATCGAGGCTCAGGCAGAATTGAAGCCATGGCTGCAGCCGCCGTTGCTCGGGTTTGCGCGAGCCAGTTACGACGATCTGCGTGAGCAATGCGATGCGTTGCTCACGCCGGGCTTCCTGCGTGAACTGCCGCCGTCACGACTGCTGCACTACCCGCGCTATCTGAAGGCGATGCGCCTGCGGGCCGAGCGTCTGCGGCAGGATCCAGCGAAAGACCAGCAGCGCCTTCTGCAGGTCATTCCGTACTGGCGTGACTATCTGAAACATCGCGCCGCCGGCACCAGCACAGCGGATCTTGCCGAACTGCGCTGGTTGATCGAGGAATGGCGTGTGTCGCTATTCGCCCAGGAGCTGAAGACCGCCGAGCCGGTATCGGCCAAGCGGTTGGCGAAGGCGCTCGCGGTGTTGACCTGAGAGCCATGCAGGCTCTCAGGCAGCACTCACTGTTCGCGTTTGACGTGAATGCTCTCGTTGCAGTTCTGCACGTACATAAGCCAGTTACCCATCATCATCGGCTTGATCTTGACCCAGGGGTTGTCGATACCCGGGCATGACGTGCTACCCGAATCGGCCTGTTTCCACACTTGGCCATTGTCCAGCTTGAACTCGGTAGCACCGCCCCAGCCATCAAAGTGGCCGACGATGTGGGCACTGATCTTGGTGCGCTCCGTCTCGGGCGCATAGAACACCGGTTTGCCGGTGGCGGTGATCATCTTGGTCTTGATTTTGGGATGCGCGTTCAACCAGTTGTCGAGGCTCTGCAGTTCCTGCGGTGACAGTTTGTCCAGGCCGGCGGCCTTGAACTCGTCGCTGGTCATGCGCTGCTGCAACCCGCCGGCGGTTTCCTGTGCGTGCAGGGACAAGCAGCACAACGGCAGCGCCAGCAGAGCCGACAGAAGCAGGTGACGTGGGCGTATCAACATGGATTGAATCCTCTAAACGCGGCGTGCCGCAGGATGTGATGGGGGAAAGATGTGATGAGAAAAGGAAGTGACGGGCATTCTGCGCGGTAAGCGGCCTTGAAGCCAAGCATCAGGCCAGTCCCCCGCTCATCGCCAGAGCATACCCGCACAGCGCTGCTGCCCGCAGGTTGGGGTGAGCGCCAGCGAACCTAACGTTCCCCCTACAAAACGTCGGGATTCGCGAACTCTCATCCCAGCCGACACCGCGTCGCCACCAGCGACAGGCTCTACTATGGCCGTCTGTAAAGGACTCGTGCGCCATGGCCCAACCCGCCAAACCCTCCAGCCTGCTGCAATGGTGCGACCGTGCCGGCGAGCTGTCGCCGCTAGTGGTCGAAGCGCTGCAGGCGTGCGCCTCGCATGCCGTGCCTGAGGCCGAGTGCTGCGACGTGCTGGAATTGCTGGATATGCTTGGCTGCGATGCGCAGACCCAGGCGGCTGCGCTGTGGTTCGAACTGGCGCGGGTCGATCCGGCATTGTGGGCGGCGCAGGGCGCCAGGCTTCCCGCGGAACTGCAGCGACTGGTCGGCGGTCAGCAGGCGGCCGAGCAGGTGTGGGCATTGCACGCGCAGCGGGCGCCGGAGGGTGCCGCTGAGGGTCTGCGCCGGTTGCTGCTGGCGATCGTGCGCGATCTTCGCGTGGTGTTCGTGCTGCTCGCGCGACAGCTCGCGCGGATGCGCGCAGCAGCGGCGCTGCCGGCAGAGCAGAGCGCCGCACTGGCGCGACTGACCCGTGACATCCATGCGCCGCTGGCGAACCGGCTGGGCATCTGGCAGTTGAAATGGGAGCTGGAAGATCTGGCGTTCCGCTTCCTGCAGCCGGATGTCTACAAGCGCATCGCCAAGCTGCTGGACGAACGGCGTACCGATCGCGAAAGTTTCATCCGCGATGCGCTGGAAGAATTGCAGCAGGCGCTCGCTGCGGCAGGTATCCATGCCGAGCTTGCCGGTCGACCGAAGCACATCTATTCGATCTGGAAAAAGATGCAGCGCAAGGCGCTGGATTTTTCCGATCTTTACGACATCCGCGCGGTGCGCGTTCTGGTCGACAACGTGACCGACTGCTACGCCGCGCTCGGTGTCGTGCATGCGCGCTGGCCGCATCTTCCGGGAGAGTTCGATGACTACATCGCGCGACCCAAGGCAAACGGCTACCGCTCGCTGCACACCGCCGTGCTGGGGCCGGCCGGACGCACCCTGGAAGTGCAGATCCGCACGCACGAGATGCATCGTGCGAACGAGCTGGGCGTGGCCGCGCATTGGCGTTACAAGGAGGGCGGCAGCGGCGATGCCGAGTTCGAGGCGAAGATCGCCTGGATGCGCAAACTGCTGGAACCACGCGGCGAAGACGACAACGCGCTGGCGGCCGATCTGCACACCGAATTGCTGGAAGACCGCGTTTACCTGCTGACCCCCAAGGGCGAGGTGTTCGATCTTGCGCGCGGGGCGACCGTGCTGGATTTTGCCTACATGGTGCATACCGAGGTCGGTCACCGCTGCCGTGGCGCCAAGGTCAACGGCCGCATCGTGCCGTTGACGTTCCAGCCGCAGAGTGGCGATCGGGTGGAAATTCTCACGACCAAGGTGGCCGATCCCAGCCGCGACTGGTTGTCGCCGCATCATGGCTATCTGCACACCGCGCGGGCGCGCGACAAGGTGCGTGCGTGGTTTCGGCGGATCGCCCACGACGCCAATCTGGCGGTCGGTCGCGGCATGTTCGAACGGGAGTTGAAACGACTGGCGCTGTCGACCGCGGACGTCGCCAGGCTGCCGGCGCATTTTCATCTGAAGAACCACGACGAACTGCTGGTGGCGCTGGCACTGGGCGAAATCACACCGGGCCAGATCGCCCGCGTGCTGCAGGAGGCTGCACAGCCGCCGGAGGTGACTCAGTCCGCACCGCCGGTGTCGGCGCGACCGGCGACACTCGATCACGCCGCGCTCAGCATCGAGGGCATCGGCAACCTGCTGACCACGCTGGCGCGCTGCTGCCAGCCGCTGCCCGGCGACGCGGTGCGGGGTTTCATCACCCGGGGGCGCGGCGTGTCGGTGCACCGCACCGATTGCGGCAGCCTGGCGCGGCTGGCCCGGCGCGATCCAGACCGGGTGATCGAAGTGAGCTGGGGCAGCGCCGCCAGCCAAGCGTACGAGGTCGACATCGAAATCCGAGGCTACGATCGCAAGGGCTTGCAGAAAGACGTCACCAGCGTCATCAGCAATGCCGCTACTCATATCATCGCCTCGTCCAGCCGCATGTTCGCGCGTACGGGCGAGGTTGAAATGCGCTTCACCTTGCGCGTGCGTGATTTCGAGCAGCTATCGACCCTGCTCGGTAAGCTCCACGCGTTGCCGAACGTGGTCGAGGCGCGGCGGCTCGGTATCAGCTGAGCGAACCCAGGGGGTTCTTTGGGTGGACTCGCCGGCGCTTGAGCCGCAAGCTGAACGTCCGTTCGCGGGCCGCAAAGCGCGGCGGCGGCCCAATGCTAAGCTGCATCAGTTGCTTTCACAGACATGGATCATGAGCGGACGCCGAGACCAGCACGAAGCGGATTCACACGGTCGCACCGAACCCACCCTGGGCGATCTCGATCATCTGGACGCGCCGCGCGCGCCATCGGATGACGACTTGCCACAGGTAACAGTCGAGCGTCGCTATTCACGTGCCGCGACAAAGGCGCCGAGGCCACGCGGAAATCGGCGCGGCTGGCTGATTCCGCTGTTGCTGCTGCTGTTGATCGGAGTGATTGCGGTGCTCTGGAGCAACCAGGGCCGCTTGCGCGGGATGTTGCCGCGCACCGAGTTGAACGACGTGCTGGGACGTGCGCAGCAGGCCTTGCAGTCCGGCCATCTGGACGGCCAGGACGGCACCAGCGCACGCGAGCTTTTTCATGCGGCGATCGCGTTGGAACCGGACAACGATCGCGCCCATGATGGCTTGCGCCAGGTGGGCCAGGCCGAATTGGCGCAGGCCGATGCCGCGTTGCAGGCAGGGCATCTCGATCAGGCGGCACAACAGGCCGCGGTAGCCCGTGAGCTGCTCGGCGGGGGCAGTGACGTCGATCGGCTGGACAGCGCGATTGCCAGTACCCGCGCAGGGCAAGTACAGACGACCGACCTGGTCGATCAGGCGCAGCAGGCGCTGGCTGCCGGCAAGCTGGATGGTCCGCAGGGTGCCGGTGCGCTGTACAAGCGCATGCTGCAGGCCGATCCGAACAATGCCGTGGCCGCGCATGGGCTGGATCAAGTGGGCGATGCGCTCGCCGAACAGGCGCACAAAGCATTCGATGCGAACGACCACGCAACGGCGAACACAAGCATCGAGCAACTCGCCGCACTGCAACCCAACAACGGTGCACTGCCGGCGCTACGTGCGCTGCAGGCGCAGGACCGCAAACAGAACAACGACGCTCTCGACGGCGCGCTGAAGCAGGGGTTGGACGCCTTGCGCGCCGGTCGCATCAGTGGTGACGGTGACGACACCGCGCTGGCTCATTTCAAAGCCGCGCTTGCGCTCGATCCAGACAATGCACAGGCCAAGGCTGGCCTCGGCCAGGTCGCACAGGCGCTGATCGTGCAGGCGAATGCGGCAATCGATGCGAACGACGCGACGCAGGCCTCCAGATTGCTCGATCAGGCTACTGCGCTCGCGCCGAAATCAGCCGATCTCGCCGCCGCGCAGGCACGTCTGCACAGCAACGCACAGCAGCTACCCACGGCGTCGGCGCAGACGAATGACGACGTTGCACCGGCCGTGCCCACCGCACTGTCGCCACAGCAGAGTGCGGCCGTGACCCGCCTGTTGCAGCGGGCCCAGGCCGCTGCCGCGCAAGGCAACATCATGTTGCCGCCGGGCGACAGCGCCTATGACCTGTATCGCAATGCGCTGTCCATCGACGGCAACAACGCGGCCGCCCTGCAAGGTTTGCAGGCTTTGCCCGGCCAGGTCGAGCAGCAGTTCAATCAGGCGCTGAGCCGCGGGGATCTGGCACAGGCCGGCGAGATGCGTGCCGATCTGTCCGACCTGGCGCCGGGCGATGCTGCACAGGCTGCGTTGAGTGATCGTCTGGCGAAGGCATGGCTCGACAAGGCCGAGCAGCAGCTGTCGCAGGGCGATCGCACCGGCGCTGCGCAGTCGCTGGATCAAGCTCGCAAGTTGGCGCCGAATCAGCCGCGCGTGCTCGATCTGGCTTCGCGATTGCAGGGCGGACCGTGAGCAGATCATGACGGTGTTGGTGCTTGGGGGAAGCAGTCAGATCGGTCACTTTCTATTGCCGCGCCTGTCCACTAGCGGTGAGCCGGTGATCGCGTTGAGTCGACACCCACAGCCTGCGCAGCCTGGGGTGCGTTGGCTGCAAGGCGAGCTACCCGATGCGATGCCCAGCTTGCCTGCGCTGTCGGCTATCATCAGCTTCGGTCCGTTGCTGGCGTTTGCCGATTGGCTGGCCAGCAGCGCATTGATCGATGCGCCGCGGGTGATTGCCACCAGTTCGATGAGCGCCGAAACCAAGCGCGATTCCAGCATGCCTGCCGAGCGTGCGATCTCCAAACAATTGCGCGATGGTGAGGCCGCGTTGGCCGCGGCATGCGCTCGTCACGGTTGCGCATGGACGGTGCTGCGGCCGACCCTGATCTACGGTGCCGGCCTGGACAAGAGCCTGACGCCGATTGCCCGTCGTGCGATGCGCACACGCTTGTTTCCGCTGCCGACCGGCACCGGTTTGCGCCAGCCGGTGCACGCGGACGACATTGCGCAGGCGGTGCTCGCCGCACTGGAGTGCTCGGCGGCTGCCGGGCGGATTCTGCCGATTGGCGGTGGTGAGCGTCTGTCCGCAGGTGAGATGTTCGCGCGGGTGCGCCTCAGCCTGCCGCAGGCCACGCTGCCACTGCCACTGCCAGCGTGGTTGTTGCGGCTGGGTCGCTATGCGGTGCCACGATTGCGTGGCCCGCTGAACCGGCTGGATGTCGATCTGGTGGCTGACAACGGCGAATTGCAGCGTCTGCTCGGTATCAGTCCACGGCCGTTCCGACCGGAGCCGGCCGTGTGGAAGCTGCCGGTGTAGGAGCGCACCCAGTGCGCGATGCCTCACCGCCAGGATCATCGCGCACAGGGTGCGCTCCTGCGGCCACCCGTCATAATGCCCGCGTTTTGCCACGGAACCGGCCCCTGCGTTCATATGCCCGCCGGGTAGCAGGCCCTATGATCGAACCACTTAGCCACCGGATTTCCCCACGTTGGACTTCTTGACACGTATCCGTTCATTCGCTCGCGCTTGTTGGCCGTGGTTGCGTATCCCGTTCTGGATCGGCATGGGTCTGTTGTTCGGCTTCGTACTGCCGTACACGCTGGTATTGAACAAGCGCGTGCAGGATCGCTTCAACGACCTGGTGTTTGCCGTACCCACCCGTGTCTATGCGCGACCGCTGCCACTGGCCGCTGGCATGCCGATGACGCCGGCCGCACTCGAACTGGAGCTCACCTTTGCCGGTTACAGCGATGACGGCCATGGCCAGGTGGCCGGCAGTTGGGTGAGGCAGGGCACGCGCTACACCATCACGTCGCGCGGCTATGCCGGCCCCGACGGCGGCGAGCTGCCCAAATGTATTCGCGTCACGCTGGGCAACGGTACGGTGCAGTCGGTGCAGGACGTGGTCAGCGACAAGCCCATCGCGCAGACACATCTGGATCCGGCACGCATTGCCACGCTCTATGGCGCCAGTCAGGAAGAACGTCGTTTCGTGCATCTGGCCGATGTGCCGCCGCTCTTGTTGAGCGGCCTGCAGGCTGTCGAGGATCGTGACTTCAAGCATCACATCGGCATCGATTTCAGCGCCATCGTGCGCGCCGCATTCGCCAATCTGCGTGCCGGGCATACCGTGCAGGGCGGTTCCACGCTCACCCAGCAATTGGTGCGCAACCTGTTCCTGAGCCGTGATCAGAACTTCACGCGCAAGGTCAACGAAGCGCTGATGTCGATGCTGCTCGAGGCGCACTACAGCAAGGGGCGAATTCTCGAAGCCTACGTCAACGATGTCTTTCTCGGGCAGCAGGGCGATCAGGCGATAAGAGGTTTTGCCGCAGCGTCGGAGTTTTACTTCGGTCGTCGCATGGAAGATTTGCGTCCGCAGGAAACCGCCTTGCTGGTGGGCATGGTGAAAGGCCCCAGCTATTACGATCCGCGCCGCTCGCCCGATCGTGCGCTGACGCGGCGCAATCTGGTGCTGCAGGAGTTTGCCAATACCGGCCTGCTCAGCGCGGCACAGGCGAGCAGCGCACAGGCTGCTCCGCTGGATGTGATCAACAATGGCCAGCTGCCACACGACCGCTTCCCCGCGTTTCTGCAACTCGTGCGTACGCAGATCACCGCCGACTTTGACGAGCAGTCGTTGAGGGATGGCAATCTGTCGGTATTCACCACGCTCGATCCGGCGGCCCAGCTGTACACCGAACAGGCCATCACCACGGCACTGCAAAGTCTCGGCAAGCGCGGCGATGTGGTGCAGGCGGCTGGTGTGGTGACCGATGCGCAAACCGGCAGCGTGCTGGCCGTGGTCGGCAGCAAGATTCCTGGCGACCAGGGCTTTAATCGCGCGCTGGATGCGCGTCGGCCGATTGGTTCGCTGGTGAAACCGTTCGTCTACCTGGTGGCACTGACTCAGCCGGATCGCTGGAACCTGGCCAGCCTGCTCGACGACAGCCCGGTCAGCATGCGCCAGCCGGACGGCAGCATGTGGACGCCGCACAACGATGACAACCAGAGCCATGGCCAGCTGCCGATGGTCGACGCATTGGCACACTCGTGGAACCTGGCCACCATCCACCTGGGTCTTGCAGTGGGTCTGCCGCGAATCCAGGCGTTCCTGAAATCGTTTGGTCTGGACAATGTCAGTCCCAGCCCATCGCTGCTGATTGGCGCACTCGACCTGGCCTCGTTGCAGGTGGCGCAGCTTTATCAATATCTGGCGGCGGACGGTCACGCGTTGCCGTTGGTGGCAGTGCGCGGCGTGGTCGACGGCAACGGTCGCACCATCAAGCGCTATCAGGTACAGAGTGGTAACGGCGAATACCAGAATGCAGTGCGGCTGGTGACGTGGGCCATGCAGCAGGTGGCGCTGACCGGTACCGCGCACGCGATTGGCGATTCGAACCTGAAGTGGCTGCATGCTGCCGGCAAGACCGGTACCAGCAACGACTTGCGCGACAGCTGGTTTGCCGGCTTTACCGGGGAGCATCTGGCGGTGTTCTGGATCGGCCGCGACGACAACAAGCCAACCACGCTGTTCGGTGCCGATGGCGGGTTGCGCGCATGGCGCGAGTTGTTCGCCAAGCTGCCCACGCGGGCGTTGCCGACCACGCTGCCCGATGGACTGGAGATGGCATGGATCAATCCGGCCAACGACAAGCGCACGGAACCGCAGTGCGAGGGCGCACGCCAATTTCCGGTCATCACTGGCACGCTGTCGTCCGATACCGAGGGTTGTTTCTGGCAGAGCCTGTTTGGTGGAAGCGCGCCATCATCGGCTGCAAGCACGCCGGCGCCTCCCAATCCCGCCAACCCGACCCGGAATTGATCATGTTGCACTTGCTCAAGCGTTTTTCATGGCTGCCTGTCCTGTTTGTGTTCGCCCTGCTTGGTGCGTGCAGCCTGTTTGCCCCGCTGCCGCCGGCGCCAGTCAAGCCGACGGTCGTGCCTGACCGCGACATGATCGGGGCGATCCATGCCGCCGGCGATCGTGAGAAGTCGGTCATCGACGTCAATCCATTGCGCGATCCCGGCGTCACCCTGTTGCAGGACAACGCGCAAAGCGACGAACAGGCCGGCCGTTATGCCGATGCTGCGAGCAAACTCGATCAGGCGATAAAGCTCAGCCCGAATTCGCCCGACCTGTTGCAGGATCGCGCGGAAATCGCGGTGCGCATGAAGGACTATGCGGGGGCCGAAAGGCTCGCTCATCAATCGTGGTCGATCGGTCCCAAGCTCGGGCCGCTATGCGCGCGCAATTGGCAGACCATCGTGGAGATGCGCCTGCAGGCTGGCGATGAAGCCGGCGCCAACACCGCACGCAACTGGGTGAAGCAGTGCCACAAAGCAGGCATCGAGCGTTACTAAAGAGCCGCTGATGTAGGTTGGGGTGAGCGCGGAATTAAAACAGCGCCGCCAACACCAGCACGATGCCGACCATGCTCACGGTCCAGATCAAGGTGCGCAGATAAGGGATGCCAGCGGCGTAGATCGGGACATAGACCAGCCGCGACCAGAAATAGAGCTGGGCACCCAGGACGGTCATGGCATCGTGCCGCTGCAGCAGCTGGGCCACCAGCACGACGGCAACGAAAAGTGGAAAGGTCTCGAGAAAATTACCGCGCGCCCGATCGAACCGGGCGGCGATACCCGTCAGCGGCGGGGTCACATCCCTTGCACTGGTGGCCCAGTCGACGCCGCGTTGACCGAGCGACAGCGTCGCAGCAATCAGAATCTGCACCAACCCCAGTACAACACTCCAGACGAGCATGTTCAGTTCGGTAGTCATGATGCGCCCCTTGCCATGGTGCCGGCATGGTGAATCATTTGAATCAACCGGGCCAGTGCACGGATTTGCCGAGGTGGGTTTGCCTCCTGTCGACACTGGGCGATACTGCGTGGATGAGTAGTTCCATTAACACGCGTCCTGACGCTGCCTGGCCGAACGACCTTCGGTCTGACGACATTGGCGCGTTGCTCGGCGCCGAAGGTCCGTTCGCGCGCGAGCTACCGAATTTTGCTCCGCGCGAAGCGCAGCAACTGATGGCGCGCGCGGTGCAGCAGGCGATTGTTGGGCGCGAGACGTTGATCGCGGAAGCAGGTACCGGTACCGGAAAGACGTTCGCGTATCTGGTGCCCGCGTTGTTGTCAGGCGAGCGGGTGATCATTTCCACCGGCACCAAGACACTGCAGGATCAGCTGTATTTCCGCGACCTTCCGAAGGTGCGCGCCGTACTGGGGACGCGCGTGAAAGCAGCGTTGCTGAAAGGCCGCGCGAACTATCTGTGTCTCTACCGGCTCGATCAGACCGTGCGCGAAGGCGCCACTTTCGAGCGCACTCAGGCGGCGCAGCTGGCGACGATTCGCGCCTGGTCGGCGCGTACGAGGCGCGGCGACCGGATGGAGCTGGCCGAAGTGCCCGAGGAGTCACCACTGTGGCCCCGGGTGACCTCCACGCCGGAAAATTGCCTCGGTGTCGAGTGTCCGTTCTTCGATGACTGCCACGTGGTGAAGGCCCGTCGCGAAGCGCAGGAAGCCGACATCGTGGTGGTGAATCATCACCTGCTGTTCGCCGATCTCGCGCTCAAGCAGGAAGGCTTCGGCGAAATCCTGCCGGGCGCGGCGGCGTTCATCCTCGATGAGGCCCATCAGATTCCCGAGCTGGCCGGGCAGTTTTTTTCGCAGAGCGTCAGTGCACGTCAGTTGACCGAAATGTCGCAGGATGCGCTGGCCGAATGCGCCGGCTTCACCGGCGCGATCGGCCTGCTGCTGGAGCCGGTAGAGGCGCTGCAGGATGCAGCGCGACGGCTGCGGCTGGCGATGGATACGTTGCCGCAACGTGGTGCTTTTCACCAGCTGGAGGAACGCAGCGGTGCCAGCGAAGCGCTGAGTGACCTGCGCGAATTGCTCGCGACGCTGACGGAGCTGCTCGCCTCACAGGCTGAGCGCTCGCGCGGCTTTGCGAACCTGCATGAGCGCGCGAGTACGTTTGCCGAGCGGCTTGATCGCATTGTGGAAGGCTATCGCCGCGAGGGGCAGGGCGACGTGCGTTGGTACGAACATTACCCGCGCGGCTTTGCGTTGTACGCCACGCCGCTGGATCTGGCCGCGCCGATGCGAGGCCTGCGTGAGCGTACGCAGGCTGCCTGGATTCATACCTCGGCGACCTTGTCCGTGGCGGGCGACTTCGGTCACTTCGCGCGCCAACTCGGACTGGATGATCCGCAGACCTTGAGCCTCGAAAGTCCGTTCGACTATGCACGACAAGGCTTGTGCTACCTGCCGCCACCGCTGCCTGATCCGAACTCGCGCGACTACACCGAGAAGGTGATCGAGGCCGTGCTGCCTGTGCTGCATGCGTCGCGAGGTCGCGCGTTTTTGCTGTTCACGTCGCATCGTGCGCTACGGCGCGCCGCCGAATTGCTGCAGGACAAGGTTCCCTGGCCGCTGTTCGTGCAGGGCACTGCGCCGCGGCCGCGTCTGCTGGAGGAATTTCGCGCCAGCGGTCATGGCGTGCTGCTTGGCGCGGCGAGTTTCTGGGAAGGCGTCGACGTGGTCGGCGAGTCGCTGAGCGTCGTCGTGATCGACAAGCTGCCGTTCGCCGCGCCCGACGATCCGGTGCTGATGGCGCGACTGGATGCGCTGGAACAATCCGGCATCAATCCGTTCATGGGCTGGCAGGTGCCGAACGCGGTCATTGCACTGAAACAAGGCGCGGGCAGGCTGATCCGTGACGTGCACGATCGAGGGGTGTTGGTACTATGCGACCCACGGATCTCAGGCAAAGGGTATGGGCGACTGTTTCTCGCCAGCCTGCCGCCGATGCCGCGTACGCGCGAACTGGCTGACGTGCAGGCGTTCTTTGACGATACGGAAACAACGGTAATCGCTACGAACTGAGGAGACGACAGATGGCCAAGGTCACCGGACTGGGCGGCATTTTCTTCAAGGCGAACGACCCTGCCGCGCTGAGCGCGTGGTACGCAAAACATCTTGGTCTGCCGGTCGACGATTGGGGCGGAGTTCGCTTCGATGACAACCCCGATCGACCCGGCTACACCTTGTGGTCTCCCTTTGCTGCCGACACCAACTATTTCGCACCCAGCACCCAACCATACATGATCAATTTCCGCGTTGACGATCTCGACGCGCTGCTCACACAACTGCGCACCGATGGTGTCGAGGTCGACGACCGCGTCGACGAAAGCGAGTACGGCCGCTTCGGCTGGATCATGGATCCGGAAGGCCGCCGCATCGAGCTGTGGCAGCCGCCGGCATGAGCACATGTTCCGCCCATGGATCCGTCGGAAAGTCGTTGACCTGACAACGGCGCGACATGGAACCTGATCTTTCCACTGCCCCTGAACTGCTCGATGTACTCGAGCAGTTGCGTCAACGCGAACCGATCTTCCATCGTCCCGAGTTCGGCGCTACGCGTGAGGATTTCGAGCGCATGACGGAAGTGGACTTCTGGGAAGTTGGCGCTTCCGGTCGTCGCTACAGTCGTCAGTATGTACTGGACGTGCTTGATGCACGTCAGCGCTCACCAGCGAAAGATGCGTGGGAGACTAGCGATTTTCGTTGCCGCAAGCTGGCCGAGAACGTCTACCTGCTCACTTACACACTACTGCAGGGCCAGCGCCGCACCCGGCGCTCGACCATCTGGAGCCGCGCTTCCGGCGACTGGAAGATCGTGTTTCATCAGGGTACCGAAGTGGCAGGCGTCTAGACGTCTGCCGGGGCAATGGTATCAGTCCAGCTTTGCACCGAAGCGATGCTCTCGCGGCAGATAGTAGTGATTCGGATCCAGCGAAATAGCGACGTAACGCGAACGTCCGACAATTTCATTACGCGCAAAAAATCCCAAGTAGCGGGAGTCTTCGCTGTTGTCGCGATTGTCGCCAAGCAGCAGGTAATGATCGGCCGGCACCGTGACCGGCCCGTAATTGCTGGCAGGACTTGGCCAGTTCGCGGAAAGCCGCACGGCATGGTGCACATCGCCAAGTTGTTCGATCGCGTAGTGAGCGGGATCCTGCAGGTCATCGTGAATGCCGCTGTACGCAGCTGGCGCGTAGCTCGATGCGTGGCCATTGATGTAGAGCACATTCTCGCGCATGGCCACTGCATCACCGGGCAAGCCGATCACCCGCTTCACCAGCCGTTCGTTGGCTGCTTGCGAATCGAGCACGACGATGTCGCCTCGCTTGGGATCGGCCAGATGCATCATCGACACATGCGTGAACGGCAGCCGGATATCGTAGGCCGCCTTGTCGACAAAAATACGATCGCCAATCTGGATCGTGGGCTGCATCGAGCCGGTCGGAACGACATTCCAGTCAGCCACCGCGCTACGGAACACGATCATGCACAGCATGAAGGTGATGAAGCCTTTGTTGCGTGCCAGAAATTTTACGACGGTGCCCATGAAACCCCCTTGCCCTGGATGGGATGGCGACGACCCTGTGGATAAGGACCGCCCCGGCCGCCTGAAGTTTCACAAGCGCGGTAAGGCCATTGCCCGCAAACGTTCTGCGGTTTCCGCGTCTGCCGGCACAAAGGCTTCCAACGCCAGTTCGGCTAGCGTGATGTCGACTGGACTGCCGAATACCGTGGTGGTGCTGAGCATGGAGAGCACGCCGCCATCGACTTCAAGCTGCATGGGCACGGCGATGGCCAGGGCCGGGGCTGTTTCGGGCGAGGTGTCAGGCGGAGCAGGCAGGGCCTGCAATTCGCGCAGCAGGGCGATCAGTTGCGGGTCATGGCTGGCGTCGATCTGCTGGCGCAGACGGTGCAGCAAGTGGGCGCGCCATTGCGCCAGATTGCGGATGCGCGGGGCGAGACCGGCAGGATGCAGGCTCAGGCGCAATACATTGATGGGTGGTTGCAGCAGTTCCGGCGCCACGCCCACCATCAGACGCAGTACGGCTTGATTGCTGGCGACAAGCTGCCAGTAACGATCGACCGCCAGCGCGGGATACGGCTCCAGACCGTGCAGCAGCAGGTCGATGGTCTGGCGTGCGACCGCCAGCGCGGGATCGTCCAGCGGCCGCTCCTTGAACACGGCGGCAAAGCCCGCCGCGATAAGCAGCGCGTTGCGCTCGCGCAGCGGTACGTTCAGGTATTCGGCCAGATGCAGGATCATGTCGCGACTCGGTTGCGAGCGACCGGACTCGACGAAACTGAGATGTCGCGTGGAGATCTCCGCCCCGCTGGCAAGATCGAGTTGACTTAGGCGTCGATGGCGACGCCATTCGCGCAGCAGGTCACCGACGGGACGATTGGCGTGGGCAGGCGAGGTGTTCATGCCAGGATGATGCCAGCGCTTGGCCGTGCTGTGGAGTGAGCGTACTCAAGCTGCTCGACGTTTCCCAAGCACCCAACGAACGGCGTCTCCCACATGAAGGCGAGCATGTCCGCGACGAGGCGCTCGAAGTGGGTGTGATAGAGCCCATGCGGCGCGCCGCCGTATTCGAGATAACGGCTGCCGGTCACCAGGGACGCGATGGCGCGACCTTGTTGCACGGGTTCGCTCACATCGCGGTCGCCATGCACGACCAGTAGTGGCACATCGATGGCGCGCAGTTCATCGCGTTGATCCACATGTTTGGCCCGGAAGCATGCGACCAGCGCTTGCAGCGATGCATCGAGGATCATGTCGATCGTGTGCCGAATCATTTCTGGCGATGTCCCGGTTTCAGCCGGCAGGAAGAAGCCATCGGCATTGTCGGCCAGCCACTTCGGCAGGTCCTTGCACAGGTCGGCAATCACCTGTTCCGCCGCGGCGCTGTCCATGCTGCAGGCGTCGCGGCTGCCATCGAGATAGCTGGCCGCTACCGGGGCCAGGTACGCCAAGCGGGCGATCCTGTCGCTACCGTGTCGAGTGAGGTAGCGCGTGCATTCGCCGGTGCCCATCGAGTGTGCGACCAGGGTGACGTCGCGCAAATCCAGATGATCGAGCAACTCGGCCAAGTCATCGGCGAGCCGGTCGTAGTGATAGCCGTGGCCGGAATCATCCGAGCGACCATGGCCGCGTCGATCCATTGCAACGCAGCGCAAACCCAGCGTGGTGAAATACTGCATGTGTGCTGACCAGGCACGCGAGTCCAGTGCCCACGAACTGACAAACACGATGGGTTGGCCGTTGCCCCAGTCCCGATAAAACAGTTGGGTGCGGTCGCTGGTTTCAAAGTGGCTCATGCGGATGTCCTCTAACGAAAGGAAGGACGGCGGCCGATGTGGCCGCCGTGGGGTGTCAGGCGGCAACCGGCACTTTGTCGAGGAAGCCGTGCACGCTGCGAATGCGGCCCTCGTCCAGCACCGCGACGTCGAAGCCGATCACCAGTGGCTCATCGGCGCCGGGTTCGGCCAGATGCCACTGGAAGCGAGCGATGTCGTGGTGTGCATCGACATCGCTGGCGAGTGTGAACACGTGGCCGGGAAACATGCCCTGCACCGCGACGATGGTGGCGTCGATCGTCTCCCAGCCCTGTGCCGCAATCATCGGGTCGGTGTAAGTGGCGCGCTCGGCGTAAACGTCCTCGATCAGCGCGCGGCGACGTAGCGGATCGGTTTCGTTCCAGGTCTTCAGATAGCGCTCGACGAGTTGGCAGGTTGCGTTCATGGCAGGTGCTCCGTTTGTGGTAGGTGTGGGCGCAAAGCTTGCGACCGGCACCACCGTCAAGCGATTACCTGGCAGGTAACGGGAGATGGGTGCGCAGACAAGCAACCCGTCCGCACGGACACCGCAGCGCCATCTCGCGGCCCGCAACCACGCTCTCGCCGCCCGCAATGCCGCCGATGCGGCTGCTCTCATCGGCACTCCAATCAAGGGAGTGCGGACGATGAACCACTGGACACAAACGGTAACTGCCAAGGTGCTGGGCATCGGCGTGCTGGCCTTGCTGATGACAATACCGTTGATGCAGGTGAGTGGCCTGGTGAGTGAACGCCAGCAGCTGCGCGAAGCGGCGATTGCGCAGATTGCCCAGGGCTGGGGCGGCGCGCAGGTGCTCGGTGGTCCGGTGTTGACCGTGCCGACGCTGCATCCACTGACCCTGGCCGATAGCGGACCTTTGCAGAGTGGGGCTCCGCAATGGCGCGGCGGCAGTGAAAGCCTGCTCGCCGATACCCTGAACGTGGATGCCGCAATGGCTGTGGAAACCCGTCACTACGGCATCTACGGTGCGCCGGTGTTCGTATCGGCGGTGAGGCTGAAGGCCACCTGGCGAGCAGAGGACGTGGCGCAGGCTCAGCACGCGAGCACGGATCAATGGCAGAGCGGCAAAGCCGAATTGCGTCTGCCTGTCGGTGACCTGCGCGGCCTGCAGGAGGTAAGCGACCTGCGTATCAACGGCAAGCCGGCACGTTTCGATTCGTCAGGGGATCATCTCGGCAAGTGGCCGAACGTGGTGGTGCCGATCGACCTTGCCGCGCTGGGCAATCAGCCGATCGATGTGGAGATCAGCCTCAAGCTGGCGGGTACCGAATCGCTGCAGTTGCTGCCGCTGGCGCGCAGCACCGACGTGACGATGCGTGCGCCGTGGCGCGATCCAAGCTTTGTCGGCGCTGCGTTGCCGCTGGAGCATCAGCTGGACGCGAAGGGGTTCAGTGCACACTGGCACCTGCTCGATCTCAACCGCAGCTACGGTCAGCACTGGACGGACGCTGGCGACGGCATGGAGCAGGCTTTGCAGGCCTCCACGTTTGGCGTGCAGTTATATCAGCCGGTCGATGTGTATCAGCGCAATGAGCGCGCCGGCAAATACGGACTGCTGTTCATCGCGATGACGTTCGTCGCGTTTTTCCTGTTCGAGATACTCAAGCGACTGCGGGTGCATCCGGTGCAGTACCTGCTGGTCGGCGCGGCGTTGGCCACGTTCTATGTGGTGCTGTTGGCGTTGTCCGAACAGATTGGTTTCGGCCCGGCGTATGCGGTGGCTGCGGCCGCAGTCGCACTGATCGTGGGTGGTTATGCGACGGCGGTGCTGCGCGCACGACGTGCCGGTCTGTTGCTGGGTGTCGTGCTGGCACTGATTTACGCCATGTTGTACGGCCTTATCGCGGCGGAGCAGTACGCCCTGCTGATTGGTGCCTTGGTGCTGATCGTGATGGTCGCTCTGATGATGTACCTGACCCGCCGCATCGACTGGTATGCCTACGTCCCGACGAGTCCTGCATCGGGCTTGCCATTGGGAATGCCGCCGACTGTGCCGCCAGCCGGTATCATGGGGTCATCATGAATCTGCTCGCGATCGAAACCGCTACCGAAGCCTGTTCTGTTGCCCTGATCCACGGCGATGAACTGATCGCGCGCAGCGAAATTGCGCCGCGCCGACACACCGAGCTGGTATTGCCGATGGCGGACGCGTTGCTGGCCGAAGCCGGCATCGGTCGGCATGCACTGGATGCGATTGCGGTGGGCCGCGGTCCCGGTGCGTTCACCGGCGTGCGGCTCGGCGTGTCGCTTGCGCAAGGCATGGCGCTGGCGCTGGGTCTGCCGGTGATCACGATTTCCTCGCTGGCGGCACTCGCACTGGAAGCGCCCGAAGACGAAGACACAGCGATCCTCGCGGTGATCGACGCGAGGATGGGCGAGATCTACGCGGCGTGCTATCGACGCGACGACAACGGCGGGCTGGTCGCGCTGGACGACGAACGCGTCTGCACCGCCGATGCATTGCAATTGCCCAAAGCCGCAGCGTGGCAGGTGGTCGGCAGCGGCTGGGCAACGTATGCCACGGTATTGTGCGAACGCCTCACCGGCACGCTGCGCTCCGCCGATGGCATGCGCTATCCGCAAGCGGCGCACGTCGCCGAACTGGCGATGCGCGAATTCAGGGCCGGCCGCACGCAGGCACCGGACCTGGCATTGCCTGTCTATCTGCGCGACAAAGTAGCGTTGACCCTGGTGGAGCAGGGCAAGGCCTGAGCTCTGCCTACGGGGAGCGATGGGCGGATCTGCCACGGGTGGGTCCCCCGTCAGCGCTTATGCCCGGCGGCTAATTTTCTGCTCTGCATCAGCGCGGTTGCGTGCATCATGAGAAACAACGGCACGAGGAATGCCGGGATCAGCACCAGCGGCAATGTCGCCATGGGAGCGGTACTGATCTCTCCAGGCGCTCCAGTGGCCAGCGTCGCACTCAAAGTTGCGATGCTCACGGCTACAACGAGATCAACAATGCCAAGCACATTCCAGCGGACGAATTTCTTGCTGGTGGCAAACCCGGGCTGGCGTATAAGGCCAAGCAGCATCCACGGAGCCGTGATACCGACGGCCATATCTCCGAGGCCAGCCGGTAGTGCGAACACAGCTGGCAGCACGTTGTGCGCATACAGCGCAAGAAAGCCAAAACCTGCCCAGCGCCAGGCCTGCATGCTTGCGACAAGACGCAAATCCAGCGACAGGACGAACTCGCGGAATGATGGCGACAGGCGCAGCCACGCGAAGAAGAGCAGCAACGGCGCCCCAACGCCTATGCCAACCGCAATGGGAGGAGTCCTGGGGAGACCAACGAAGGCGCCCGCTGCACCCAGTGATGCAACAAGCGTGAACCAAAGGATCAATACGACGATCACGCTCAGGCGGACACCCCCAAGCGGTGCTGACGATGACTCGGTCGGGTGCGGAAAAGCAGTTGTTTCCATCACGTTCTCCAGTTACTTGCATTTTGCAAGTGATGTCGCAACGTATCACTATCACTTGCACAGTGCAAGTTACTCGAGTCCGAGCCATGGAGCGCTAGACAAATGATCACCAACGAGCCTCTCAAGCGGTCCCTTTGCGCGGTTGCCAATTCGCTCGATATCGTGGGTGACAAATGGTCACTGCTCGTGGTGCGCGACCTGCTGCACGGCAAGCGCACTTATGGGGAATTGGCGGATTCGCCGGAACGCATTCCCACCAACCTTCTCGCGGATCGTCTCAAGCGCCTCGAAAGTGCCGGCATCATTGTCGGCACCCCCTATCAACAGCGTCCCGTCCGGTACTCGTACACACTGACACCGAAAGGCAAAGACCTCGGCGGTGTGTTGCTCGCCTTCGTGCGTTGGGGTAAGCAGCACATTCCCGGTACGGTGGTGCTGAACCAGGGCCCGGCGAACAGTGCAGACATCGTGCCTCCGGCGACGATCCCACGCCGAACGCGTGCAAAGCGGAAACCGGACACCTGAGTGCTGGACGGCTGAATGAACCTGTCTGTCCAACGTTGGATTTCAGGCTGCCACCGCAGACGAAGGCCTGATGTCCGTTCCGAATCGAAAACCTGCTTGCCGCTGCCGAGCGATCACCTTATCGATAAAAACGCCGCTGCGTCTTCGGCATTTGATGGAAGCCGTCGCGCGAACTCAGAGTGCAGGAAATCGACAAACCGGCGTACACGCGGAGGCTGAAAGACGTTCGGGTGGTACATCGCATGGATGGGCGTGGGTGCGGACCACGCTGGTGCGTTGATCAGCATCAGCCGGCCTGCGCGCACATCTGCCGCCACCGCCCAAAGCTGTCGGTAGGCGAACCCGCGACCGAGCACAGCCCAATTGCGTATAACTTCGCTGTCGGTGCATTCGTGATATCGCCGAACCCTCACGACCGCTTCCCCCAGACGCCACTCATTTCGGGGTCCAGCATTCGTGGTTAGTACCAGCGTCGGCAATTCGGCGAGATCCTCGGGGTGCTTTGGCGACCCATGGGTCGTCACACACGTTGGCGAAGCGCAGACCACGCGCCAGCTGTCCGCAAGGTGACGCGCGACGAGGTCACTGTTCCCCAATGGACCGACGCGGATCGCCACATCGATATCATCCGGTACGAAACGGGAGAGCGAGTCCGATAACGTCAGGACAACGCGCACCTCCGGGTGCAGTTCCATGAAACGATCAAGGATGTAGACCAGCACGTTGCGCCCCAGATCGGAAGGCGCCGATACGCGCAACGTCCCGCTGACAGCGTCGGTGCCGCTGCGAACCGCGCGCTCGGCTTCCCGCATAATCTCGATGGCGACCCGACAGGACGCAATGTAGATGCGTCCCTCATCGGTCATCCGTAATTGACGAGTGGTGCGTTCGAAGAGCCGCGCGCCAAGCATGGCCTCGACCCGTTGCAGACAGGCGCTGGCGGCGGCAGGCGAGAGCCCCGCGCGACGCCCGGCGGCCGACAGGCTGCTGAGGTCGGCCGCATCGACGAGGAGCTGCATGTCGCTAAGGCGGTTCATGAGATCCGGTCCCGGGTGCGGAAGGCACCGGTGGAGTGACCTTCAAATAATATTTGAAGGTCACTAAAGATTGAAGCCTATTATCAAATCGGAAGGCAGGAGCGACGATGCCAGCCACCCCACATTGAAGGTGTCGCCATGTCACACGCAAAGCTTTTGCTGCTCGCCTTTTTCGTCGCCCCGATGATCGCGCCGCCGATCCTGACCGCCGCGCCTGTGCAGAGTATGGCGATGAAAAGCATGCAGACTGCCCCTGGTCACGCGACGGTGCCGAAGGCATTGATTGGCGCCTGGACGCTCGTCCGCTGCGACAACGTCTACCCCGATGGTCATCGCGTGGAGCTGTACGGTCCCAATCCAGAGGGCCTGTGGCTTATCGATGCCCACGGCGACTACATGATGCAAATTGTTCGGGCGAAGCGCATGCCTTTCGCGGTGAACGACAAATCCAAGGGGACCGCAGACGAATACCGTGCTGCTTCGATGGACAGCAATGCCCACTTCGGCCATATCAGTGCCGACGCCAACGAAATGCGCACCCAGATCATGCACGCTTCGTTCCCGAACTGGGACGGCAAGAGCGGCAGCTCCAGTTACACCATCAACGGCGACGAATTGACCTATAGCGTGGCCAAGCCGTCGAGCGGTGCCGCCGAGGGCGCACATGGCGAGGTCGTATGGCGTCGCGTTCGCTCCTAGGAACGATGGACTAGCTCAGGACGCGATCAACTCACCACCCCAGATGGCGGGATCCACATCATCCATGGTTTGGGAAAACGTCCAGAGGTGACCGCCGATATCCGTCACCGAGTATTGGCGCTCGCCGTAGGGTTGCGTCGTGGGTGCACTATGGATGACGGCGCCTGCGGCCTGTGCATGGGCGTGATGGGCGTTCACATCGTCAACGCGTACCATGAGCGAGTGGGACGTGGCAGGGGCAACATCG
>Ga0302314_10006076_pt1 | contig 21935 bp, 24 predicted proteins | sample III_Palsa_N2_3_FD_200533 | JGI IMG/M metagenome (GOLD analysis project Ga0302314, IMG submission 200533) | Peat permafrost microbial communities from Stordalen Mire near Abisko, Sweden - III_Palsa_N2_3 | ecosystem: Environmental > Terrestrial > Soil > Palsa > Peat permafrost | place: Sweden...
GCATCACCGTCGGCGACCCCAAGGGCAACGCCCAGATGGGTCCCGTGGTCTCCGAAGTGCAGTGGAACAAGATCCAGACCCTGATCAAGAAGGGCATCGAGGAGGGCGCCACCCTCGTCACCGGCGGCCCGGACCGGCCCGAGGGCATCGACAAGGGCTATTTCGTCAAGCCCACCGTGTTCGCCAACGTCACCAACGACATGACCATCGCCAAGGAGGAGATCTTCGGGCCGGTGGTGTCGATCCTCGGCTACGAAACCGTCGACGAAGCGGTGACGGTCGGCAACGACACCGAATACGGGCTCGCGGCCTATGTGTCGGGCACGGACATGGCCAAGGTGCGGGAAGTGGCCTCCCAGCTTCGCGCCGGCCAGGTCTCCATCAACGGCGGCGGCGGCGACATGATGGCCCCCTTCGGCGGCTACAAGATGAGCGGCAACGGTCGCGAATGGGGCGACTTCGGCTTTACCGAATTCCTCGAAGTGAAGGCCGTCCTCGGCTATGCGCCCGTCGCGGCGGAGTAACGCTTAAAGCTGTCATCCCGGTCGCGGCGACGCGATCGGGATGGCGCCCTTTTTTCGCCCGCCGCCAAGAGTGGGGAAAACAAACGACAGGGAGCGAACCATGACCCCAGCCGACGGCGCAGCTGCGTCCGCGATCGACGCGAAACCCAGCTTCAAGCCGCTGCCCATGAAGGGCGCGGATGTGCAGGTGGACCACCGCCCCGACGGCTCGATCCTGATCAACTCCCGCCATGCGCCCGGCGCAGGCCCCCGCTCCATCGCCCACCTCCTGCAGGAGAAGGCGCAGGCCCATCCAGATCGCCCCTACATCCGGCAGAGGGCGCCCGGCCACGGCCCCGATCTCGGACCCTGGCGCACCGTCACCTATGGCGAGGCGCTGCGCGCCGCCGAAGGGGTCGCCGCCTGGCTGCTGGATCGGGGCCTCGGACCGGACGACGCCGTCCTGATCCTTTCCTCCAATTCGATCGAGCACGCCCTGGTCATGCTCGGCTGCTACACCGCCGGCGTGCCCGCGGCGCCGATCAGCCCGGCCTACTCCCTGATCTCCACCGACCACGCCAAGCTGAAGCACGCCTTCTCGGTCCTGAAGCCGAAGGTGGTGTTCGCGCAGGACTCGGCGCAATTCGCCCGCGCCTTCGACACCCTGAAGAGCGTCGATCCCGATCTCGTCTTCATCACGGTGGACGGCGGGGCGGGGACGCTGGCCTTCGCCGAGGTGGCGGCCGCCCCGCCCACTCCCGCGGTGGCCGAGGCTCGCGAGACTCTGGACCACCCCTCGGTCGCCAAATATCTCTTCACCTCGGGCTCCACCGGCCTGCCCAAGGGCGTGCCTCAGACCCACGGCATGATGGCGGGCGTGATCGCGGGGCAGGACGGTCTGCGCGACGACACGGCGGTCGATCCCGACCTGATCCCGCAGTCGCTGGAATGGATGCCCTGGAGCCATATCAGCGCCGGAAACATCGGCTTCAACGGCGTCCTGTGGGCCGGCGGCACCGTCTACCTCGACGAGGGCAAGCCGATCCCGGGGATGTTCGAGACGACGATCAAGAACCTCTATGAGGTCTCGCCCATCGTCTTCGGCTCGGCGCCGATCGCCTTCTCCATGCTGGCCGAGGCCATGGAGGCCGACCCGAAGCTACGCGCCAGCTTCTTCAGGAACCTGCGCTACATGGGTTACGGCGGCGCCACCCTCTCCAACGACGTCTATGAGCGGATGCAGGCCCTGGCCATCGCCGAGACCGGCCAGCGCATTCCCCTCACCACCATGTACGGCGCCACAGAGACCCAGGGCGTCACCGTGGTGCATTGGCAGACCGAGCGCGTCGGCCTCGTGGGCCTGCCGCTGCCCGGCATCACCCTGAAGCTGGTCCCCAACGGGACCAAGTACGAGGTGCGGGTGAAGGGGCCGACCGTCACCACCGGCTATCACAACGACCCAGAGAAGACCGCCGCCGCCTTTGACGAGGAGGGCTTCTACAAGCTCGGCGACGCCGCCCGCTTCCTCGACCCCGAGGACCCGGCCCAGGGCCTGGTGTTCGACGGCCGCGTGACCGAGGACTTCAAGCTCGACTCAGGCACCTGGGTCTCGGTCGGCACCCTGCGCCCGGACGTGGTGGCCGCCTGCAGCCCCTATGTGGCCGACGCGGTGATCTGCGGGCAGGACAAGCCGTTCGTGGGCGCCCTGCTCTGGCCGTCGCCCGTCGCCGTCCAGGGCCTGGCGGTGGACGGCGAACCCGGTTCGCCGATCGAGAAGGTCTCGGCCATCATCAAGGCCAGGCTGCACGCCTTCAACAAGGACGCGGGCGGCTCCTCCCGCTGCATCGGCCGCTTCACCGTCATGACCGAGCCGCCCTCCATCGATGCGGGCGAGATCACCGACAAGGGCTATGTGAACCAGCGCGCCACGCTGGAGCGCCGCCATGCGCTGGTGGACGCCCTCTACAAGGGCGACGGCGAACATATCGTCCGCCTGTAGGAGGTGCGTGGTTCGAGACGCGCTGCTTTCGCATCGCGCCTCACCATGACGGATGATATGGGCCTCAGACCTCAGTCATCCTGAGGAGCCCGCGTCGCGGGCGTCTCGAAGGACGTACATGCCTGTTTCCAAGACCTACCGCCCCGATCCCCGTTTCATGCGGCTGGGTCCCGAGTTCGCCGATCCGGTGACGCCCGCCGACTTCCCTGCGGCGATCCTCCGCTTCCGGAACGAGCGCTGGGCGGGGGCGGTGGGGCTGGGCGAGCTGACCGACGCGGAATGGATCGCCGCCTTCGCCCGCTTCGAGCCCCTGCCGGAAAACCAGCCCGCGCCGCTGGCCATGCGCTACCATGGCCACCAGTTCCGCACCTACAATCCGGAGCTCGGCGACGGTCGCGGCTTTCTGTTCGCCCAGCTGCGCGACGACAAGGACCGCCTTCTGGACCTCGGCGCCAAGGGCTCGGGCCAGACGCCCTGGTCCCGCACCGCCGACGGCCGCCTGACCCTGAAGGGCGGGGTGCGGGAGGTCCTGGCCACCGCCATGCTGGAGGCTCAGGGCGTTCCGACCTCCAAGAGCTTCTCCCTGATCGAGACCGGCGAAAATCTCGTCCGCAGCGACGAGCCCTCCCCCACCCGCTCGGCGGTGCTGACCCGTCTGTCGCACAGCCACATCCGCTTCGGCACGTTCCAGCGCTACGCCTATCTGCAACGCCCGGACCTCGTCGAGGCCCTGGTCGACCACGTGGTGGAAAACTACTACCCCGCTCTCCTGCCGACCGAAGGCGCCGAGCGGGCCGTCGCCCTGTTCCAGGCGGTGGTGGCCAAGACGGCCCATCTGGTGGGCCGCTGGATGGCGGCGGGGTTCGTGCACGGGGTGCTCAACACCGACAACATGAACATCAACGGCGAAAGCTTCGACTACGGCCCCTACCGCTTCCTGCCCAAGAACGATCCGGACTTCACCGCCGCCTATTTCGACCAGACCGGCCTCTACAGCTTCGGCCGCCAGCCCGAGGCGGTGTTCTGGAACCTGCAGCAGCTGGCTAGCTGCCTCGTGCCGCTGGCGGACCAGGCCGCGCTGATCGAGGCGCTGAACGGGTTCGGCGGCGCCTATCGCAGCGCGCTGGCGGACGCCATGCTGTCGCGTCTGGGGGTCAGGAGCCTGGATCCCGCCGCCGATTTCGAGCTGGTCAACGCCGCCTTCCAGGCCCTGTGGAACGGCGGCGAGGCGCTGCGCTGGGAGCCCTTCTTCTTCGACTGGTTCGGCGGCGGCGCCTCCGAGACGCGGGCGCTCAGCGGCCTTCGCCGCCATCTCTACGGAACCGATCCCTTCCTCGACTTCCGCCGCCAGCTCGCCGCCTTCACGCCGGACAGGCCGGAGCGCCTGGGCGCCCCCTATTTCGCCAGGCCGGAGCCGGAGGAGCTGCTCTATGACGAAATCGAGATGATCTGGGCCGCAATCGCCGACCACGACGACTGGGCCCCTTTCACAGCCAAGCTCGCCGCCCTAGATGAAGCCCGTGTCGCCATGGGCCTGCAGCCCTGACGCCGGAACTTCCGGCGTCGCGACCTCGTTGAGGACCTGACCAATTCACCGCGTGGCGTCGGCGACGTCGCGCGCGCCAGCACTGGAGACTGACCATGGCCAAGAACGAATCCAAGAAGAAGACCGTCGATGTGGCGCAACCCGACTATGCGGTCAGCCCCAACGAGATCCAGCCGTTCGGCACCTTGAAGGACCTGCCCCTGGCGCTCGAGCACAACGCCCGCGCCCAGAGCGTCGCCGCCCTGAACCAGGTCCTGGCCGACACCATCACCATCCGCGACCTCTACAAGAAGCATCACTGGCAGGTGTCGGGCGCCACCTTCTATTCCCTCCACCTTCTCCTCGATAAGCACTTCGAGGAGCAGGCGACCCTGGTGGACACCATCGCCGAGCGGATCATGACGCTCGGCGGCATCAGCTACGCTATGGCCGCCGACGTGGCCGAAGCCACCCGCGTGCCGCGCCCGCCCAAGGGCCGCGAGGACGTGCCGACCCAGATCTCGCGCCTCTTGGAAGCGCACAAGCTGATCCTCGGCTACGCCCGCGAGGCCGCCGACGCCGCCAGCACCATGGGGGACGAGGGCACCAACGATCTGCTGATCTCGGACGTGGTGCGCACCGGCGAGATGCAGGTGTGGTTCCTGGCCGAACATCTGGCCGCCACTCCGCTCCTGGCGGTCGACCGCTAGAGCGCGGCCGACCGGGCTGGCGGCGACCTACTTCAGGTCGGCCGTATAGACCACCGTCCGCAGCACCCTGGCGTTGTTGGCGGTGGGATACGCCTTGAAGTTCAGGCGCTCGCCGGGTTTCACCACCACCTGCACGCTCTGGCTGGCGTGCAGGTGCGCGTCGGCCTGAACCGGCCCGTCCTCGCCCTTCGCCGCGCCGTCGCCGATCTCGATGCAGGCCTGAAGGGTCGCCGCGTCCGCCATGGCGTAGGCCACGGTCTGCAGCACGATCCGGACGGTGACCTCCTTGTCCCGCTCGATCCAGCTCTCGGTGCCGCTGGCGCCGGAAGACACCATCACCGCGCCCTGCGGCGCCTCCAGAAAGTGGTCGTCTGCTTCATTGAGCTTGTAGTGCGCCATGTCGGTCCTCGAGAACTGCCGAGGCTGGAACGCGTGCGGCGCGTCATCGCTCCAAGGCCTCGCCCCTATTCCGGCGCGCTCCGCCCATGGGCGGGCACATCCAGCGCCCCGAAGCCCAGGCTCTCCCGCTGGCGCACGATGTAGGCGCGGCATGCGCAGGCGACGCCGTCCAGCCGGAAACCATGCCTGCATAGTGCCGCGGCGACCGCGATCACAGCCCGATGCCCGCGCCGGCGGCTCAAGGGGGAGACGCGGGTCGGTTTACCGCCCAGCATGGCGGAGGACTTGGCGATCCCAGACCGCTGCTCCTGCGGACCGCCGCTGATCGTTCGGGAATGTGGGATCGGCGGCGCGACCTGCCGATTATTGTTGCGGCGCGGGGCTCCGGAGCGGACGCCGCCACAAAGGCCCTATCGCGTCTGGACAAGGTTCCGTAGCATCCGCAAGGGGCGCTTGGCCCTGTTCAGAGCCAGAGCCGATGCCGTTGAGCGCCGCCCCCCTGTCGTCCGCCCAGCCGGCCGCGCCCCAGGCGTTCCCGGTCGACGCCGTGCGGGCGAAGTTTCCCGCCCTGACCCGCGCCCAACCCTTCATCTATTTCGACAACGCCGCCGGCGCGCAGGCGCCGCAAGGGGTGCTGGACGCCGTCGCCGGGCATCTTTTGGACGTCAACGTGCAGCGCGGCGGCCGCTACCCCAAGAGCGTCGAGGTGGACCGGGTGATCGACCGCGCGCGGGAACGGGTCGCCCTGTGGCTGAACGCCGGGAGCCCGAGCGAAGTCGCGTTCGGCATGAACGCCACCTCCTTCATGCGCCTCGTCAGCCTCGCGATCGGCCAGACCCTGACGCCGGACCGCAACGAGATCATCGTCACGGACATGGACCACCATGCCGACATCTCCACCTGGCAGGAGCTGGAGAAGACCGGCGCCAGGATCTCCTGGTGGCGCATGCGGGACGATTTCCGGCTCCATGTGGAGGATCTGATCCCGCTCCTCAGCGCCCGGACGCGGCTGGTGGCGTGCACCGTCGTCTCCCATGCCCTCGGCTCCCGCGTCGACGTGGCGGCGGTGGCGGGGGCGGCGCATGCGGTCGGCGCGGAGGTGTTCCTCGACAGCGTCCACTTCGGTCCCCACGCCCCGATCGACGTGCAGGCCTGGGATTGCGACTACCTCGTCTGCTCCGGCTACAAGGCGTTCGCCCCGCACATGGGCTTCCTCTGGGGCAAGTATGAGGTGCTGGACCGCCTGCCCACCTTCCGGGAGGAGTTCATTCCCGACGTTCCGCCGCACAAGATCGAGGCCGGCACCTTCATCTACGAGAACGTGGCGGGCATGGCGGCGGCGGTGGACTATTTCGAGGAGCTGGGCGGCGCCCTCGATCCGTCGGCCCCGACGCCGCGGGCCCGCATCGTCGCCGCCATGGAAGGGATCGAGACCTACGAGCGGGCGCTTTCGGTGGCCATGCTCGAGGCGCTGTCCAGCGCGGGCGCGGTGATCTACGGCGTCGCCGACCCGGCCGCCGCGCACCGACGCGTGCCGACCTTCTGTTTCAACCTCCCCGGCGTCGATCCCGCCGTGGTGGCGACAAGGATGGCGCAGGCCGACATCGGCATCCGGGACGGCCACATGTACGCCCCCCGGCTGATGGACCGGCTCGAGCTCGCCATGGACAAGGGCGCCGTGCGCGCCTCCCTCGTCCACTACAACGACGCGGCCGAGATCGCCCGCTTCAGCGAGGCGTTGCGCCGCATCGCCCGCTCCGGCGCAGGGACCGCGTGACCACCCCCGACGTCGACGCCGAAAGCGCCGCCATCGCCGCCCGCGAGAGCGGCCTGAAGAAGAGCCTGACCCGCGGCCAGGTGGTGATGATCGGCCTCGGCGGCGCCATCGGCACCGGCCTCTTCGCCGGCTCCACCCTCGCCATCGGCTACGCCGGGCCGGCGGTCCTGATCAGCTATGTGATCGCCGCCTTCGCCGCCCTGGCCATGGTGCTGAGCCTGTCGGAGATGGCCGTGGCGCATCCCACCGCCGGCTCCTTCGGCGTCTACGCCGAGACCTACCTGAACCCCTGGGCCGGCTTCATCGTCCGCTACACCTACTGGATCGCCCAGGTGCTGGCTGTGGGCGGCGAGGCGGTGGCGGTGGGGGTCTATATGGACTTCTGGTTTCCGGGCTCGCCGGTCTGGCTCTGGTCGGTCGGTTTCGCCGTCGCGCTCCTGGTGGTCAATTCCCGCTCGGTGAAGAATTTCGGCACGTTTGAATACTGGTTCGCCCTGATCAAGGTGGCGGCCATCGTCGCCTTCATCATCCTCGGGATCAGCGGCGTCCTCGGCCTCGGGCGCCCCGCCGTGGGGCTGCACAACGTCGTCGGCCTGCCGGGCGGGTTCATGCCGCACGGGATCAGGGGCGTGTGGATGGCGGTGATCATGGGGGTCTTCTCCTTCAACGGCATCGAGCTGATCGCCGTGACCTCGGGCGAGGCCGCCGACCCGAAGACGGTCATTCCCGCCGCGCTCCGCAGCATGGCGTTCCGGCTGTTCGCCTTCTACGTCCTGGCGCTCGGCGTGATCGTCGCCTTCGTCCCCTGGACCAGCATCGGCGCCAAGGCGATCACCGGCAGTCCGTTCGTGAAGGTGTTCGCCACCTCCGGCGTCTGGCAGGCCGCGGGGATCATGAATTTCGTGGTGATCACCGCGGCGCTCTCCAGCATGAACACCAATGTCTACCTCTGCTCGCGCATGCTCTTCTCCCTGTCCCGCGGCGGCTATGCGCCGGGGGTGCTGGGCCGCCTCAGCAAGGCCGGCGCGCCCGTGCCCGCCATCCTGCTGTCGGGCGCCGGGATCCTGATCGCCGCGGCGATCTCCAGGTTCACGCCCATGGCCTACACCTATCTGTTCGGCATCGCCCTGTTCGGCGCCATGGTCGTCTGGATCATCATCCTGGTCAGCCACCTGCGCTTTCGCTGGATGCGCCGGGGCGAGGTCCTGCCGGTGAAGACGCCCTTCTTCCCGTGGATGCAGATCGCCGGCATCGCCCTGATCTGCGCCATCCTCGTCACCATGGGCCTGGACGCCGACTGGCGCCTCTCCTGGCTCTGCGGCGTCCCATGGCTGCTGCTGCTGACCGCGGCCTACTTCATCTGGAAGCAGCGGCGGCGGAGCCGGCCGTCCCTCGTCGATCTCCAGGTCTAGGGGCGCGCGTTCAGGCGGCCGGGACCGCCACCAGAAGCAACTCGACGTCGGGCGTGACGTCCCTCAACGCCCAGGCCTCGCCCGCCGGCATGACGAAGGCGTCGGCGGGGCCGAGCGCATGGTCGCCCCGGCGCTGCAGCACCGCCGATCCATCGAGAAGGAAGCCGAACAGGAGCTCGCCGTCGTGGGCGGGAACCTGCAGGCGTTCGGCGCCGGCGGGCCGCAGCACGCAGGCGTCGGCGACGCCGCCCGTGGCCGCATCCATGCCCGTGTCCCGCCGCTCGAAACCTCCGCCATGGTCGCGCCAAGGACCCTTAGCCGCGACGTGGTGCAGGAACCGCTGCCCGCCGTAATCCCGCTCGGGCAGGCGCCGTCCGGTGGGAAGGACCATGTCGTGGTCCGCCAGGGTCTCGTGCAGGGCGGGGCAGCCGATCTCCACCACCTCGAACCCCGGGGAGCTTTCGAGCACCCGGTGGCGTATGCGGGGCGGCTGCAGCACGCAGTCCCCCGCTGACATGAGAAAGGGCGGGCCCTGGTCCTCGTAGACCAGGCGGGCCCAGCCGCGGCGGCAGAAGATCATCTGGAAACGGATCTTGTGGAAATGCACCCAGTCCGCCACCGGCCCGCCCTCCGGCAGGGCGATGTGGGAGGCGATGAACCGTCCGCCGAGGCGCCCGGGGATCAGGTCCCGGTAGATCATCCCGGCCCGGCCCGCGCCTGCAGGCGGCCCCTCTTCGCGGCGGGTGACGATGAAGTCGGGCGCGAGCGGGGGGATGTGGATCGGCGGATCGGCGTCGATCAGTTCGATCCGCGTGCCGTTCGGCGCCGTCAGCACCTTGCCGCCCGGGTCGTTGCAGGCGAGGCGGATGACGCCCGGATCGCCGCTTCCGGGTTCGAGCCGCAGGCGCAGGCCATGGCCGGAAAGGCTGGCCACCGCAGGCTCCTCGGCCGGGAAGATGGTCTCCACCCGAAACCCCAGCCGCCCGACGAAGAACGCCAGGGCGGCGGGCAGGTCGTCGCAGGGGAGCAGCATCTCGGCGGGACCCGCCAGCTTCAGGACGCCGTCCCCGGTCATGCGTGGATTCCTGTAGAGCCTGAGACGGCGCGCCGGAAACGGCACGATCCGCTCCCGACGGCTTCAGAAGCACAAACCGCAGCCTCGTACAAACCCACCGTCAGGGCTTGACGCCCCGCCGCCGCTGGAAGGGGGTCGACGCCGCCAGCCTAGTGTTGCGGACCGGCCGCCCGGGCCTGCTTGGCGGCCCTCTTCTTGGCCATGTGGTGACCGACGGCGCCGCCGACCACCGCTCCGGCGACGGCGTGGTGGGAATGGGCGCCGATGGCGCCGCCGACCACGGCGCCGGCCACGTGGCCCTGCGCCAGGGCGCTCGAGCCGGCCGACAGGGCGACGACGGCGATCAGGGCGGCTGTGAAATTCTTCGTCATGGGAAAGACCGATCCATAAGTGTTGGTCAGTCCTTAAGGCCTAGCTCGCCCGGCGGTTCCAGGCCCAGGCGAAGGCGCCGAGCGTGCCGATCACGAAGCCGCCCACGAGGCCCGACCCGCTGTCTTCGATCAGGAGGCCGCCCATGGCGCCGATGGCGGCGCCCAGGGCGACGAAGGATGCGAGCAGCGTGTCTTGCATGGCCGGATGGTGAACCGTCCGCGGCCAGCCGGCGAAGGCAATCTCCCGATGGTTGCGCTGGAGGGGCCGATTACGCCGTCACGGAGAACCCGGACTTCCACCGCCGCGGGCGTCCAGGACAGCAGGAACGTCGCCCCTAGATCACGAGGCCCTGTGAGGCGAGGCAGGGGCCGGCGTCCGCAAAATCCTGAAAACGAGCCTCGAAACGCAAGACCGAAGCTTAACGGCAGCCATGCTCTAGTCCGGCGAAACCCGGGGAGTTCCAATGCGCCGCGTCCTGTTCATCGCCCTCGCCCTAGCGCTGGTCTCCAGCGGAGCGACGGCCGCCAAGCTGAAGCAGAAGGACTTCGACGTGGATGACGGCAACCGTTGCGTGGCGCAGGTCTCGGGCCCCACGACCCGGTGGCGCAACGCCTGTCGCATGTGCCGCGTGGTCCTGCTGAGCCTGAGCGACGGCGGGGAGGAGCGCTTCCAGCTGTCTCCCGGCGCCGACATGGATCACCAGCCCACCTGCCGCTCCACCTGCTCCTGGACGGTGGTCGGCGAGCGCCTGTGCGCCGGCCGGTGACAGGCCGCGGGGCGCGGCCCGCCCTCGCCGCCCTTGCTAGTCCACACGTCGCTGGCGTCTCGTAGAGGACTCGAACCTCTGACCCCCGGTTTAGGAAACCGGTGCTCTATCCTGCTGAGCTAACGAGACGGATGACGGCTTTTATCATCGGGAACGCCGGATCGACAATCCGCCTCGGAGCGCGCCGGGTGCGGCTCAGGGTCTGCGAGTGGGCGGCGCGATGCTGAAGGTGTCGGCGTCGTCGAAGAGAGTCGGCACGGCGCTGGTCCGCGCCCCCTCGATGGCGAGGAGCCGCGCCTTGGTGGCCGCGCCGCCGCGCGCGGAGAAGCCGCCGATCCTGGCGCCCGCGCCCAGCACCCTATGGCAGGGGACGACGATGGGGATGGGATTCTCGCCGAGCGCCTTGCCGACGGCCCGGGCGAGATTGCGGTCGCCAAGGTCGACGGCGAGATCGCCGTAGGTGCGGGTCTCGCCCGGCGGTATGGCGCAGGCGAGGGCGTAGACCGCTTGGTTGAAGGCCGGGACGGCGTCGAGGTCGAGACGGGCGAAGGTGAGATCCACCCTGTCGCCCGCCGTCAGACGAACGATGGCGTCGACGACGGGCTGGATGACGGGCGACGGCGCGGTCTCGGTGGCTTGCGCAAAGCGCCGGCCGAGCCGCCTTCGGGTCTGATCCCCGTCGCCTTCCGGAAGCTGGGCGCCGACGAGACCCCGGTCGCTCCACGCGAGCCCGCACCAGCCGATGGCGGTCTGGAACACCGTCAGCCTTGTCGGCGACGTATCGGTCGGGCGCGTGTCCATGCCGCGCCAGAAGGCGACGCCGGCGCGCGCCGGTCAAGATCATCGCGACCCTCTTGAGCCCCGCAACCGGAAGCGGTTAAGCTCGAGACCTGCCCGGAGATCGCGCGTGGCCGCCGCCCTCGCCAAGACCTGCATCGTGCTCAGCCTCGCCGGCGCGCTCCTGGCCGGGTGCGGCGGCGGCGCGCTGGACGGGCTGCCGCAGGGCCGCGAGGGGCTGGTGACGGCGGTCCTGTCCGGCGACACCCTCGTCCTTGACGGTCAGGAAACTGTCAAGCTGGCGGGGATCGTCGCGCCCGGGGGCGATGCGCCCTATGCCGAGGCGGCGCGCGAGGCCCTGTCGCGGCTGGCCAAGGGGCGGCGAGTGGCGCTGTTCTTCGGCGGCGCCCGCAAGGACGCCCTGGGACGAACGGTGGCGCAGGTGCAGGACGCGGAGACCCGCCGCTGGATCGAAGGCGCCTTGCTCGACGCGGGCGACGCGCGCGTGCGCACCACTCCAGACGATCACGCCCCGGCCGCGCCGATGCTGGCGCGGGAGGCCCAGGCCCGGACCGCGCGCCGGGGGCTCTGGACCATCCCGATGTATGAGGTGCGGCTGCCGGGCGAGCTCGGCTATGACGACGCCGGGTTCACCGTGCTCGAAGGCCGCGCCGTCCGCGTCGGCGAGGGGCGCGGCGCCGTCTATGTCGACTTCAGCGACGATTGGCGGAGCGCCGTCTCCCTCAGCATCCCCGTCGCCGCCCTGCGGGACTTCCGCACCGCCGGCCTGAACGTGTTCGGGCTGCAGGGGCGGCTGATCCGGGTGCGGGGCGTGCTCCGGAACAACCGCCTGACCGTGGATCATCCCGAGCAGATCGAGGCGCTGGCGGGCTGACGCCGGCCGCCGCGCCCTTAAGGTCGATCAGCCCCGCTGCTTCTTCTTCTGCAGGGTCTCGACCATGGAGAGGAGTACGCCCCGGGGCGCGAACGCCGTGCTGCGCGCCATCACCGCGTTCATCAGGCCGGGGATCACAACCGCCTTTTTCGCCGCAAAGCCGTCGTAGCCGGCCTTGGCCACCTGGGCGGCGGTCTGCATGGGCAGGTTGGCGATGCCCATGGTGGCGTCAAAGTCGGCCCGCGCCTGGAAGCCGGTCTTCACCGGGCCCGGGCAGAGGGCGGTGACGTGGGCGCCCGAGCCCTTGAACTCCTGGTTCATGGCTTCGGACAGCGACAGCACATAGGCCTTGGAGGCGTAATAGACCGCCATGTAGGGCCCGGGCTGGAAGGCGGCGGTGGAGGCGACGTTGAGGACGCCGGTGGGGCCGCGGCCCTCCCCCGCCCGCGCCTTGATCCCCCGCCCGAAGCGCCAGGACAGTTCGGTGAGGACGCGGCAGTTCAGGTCCACCATGCCCAGCGTCTCGTCGAGGTCGCCCTCGAGCACGCCGCCGGTCGCGCCGAAGCCCGCGTTGTTGACGAGGACGTCGACGACGAGGCCCTTGTCGGCCACGGTCGCCTCCAGGGCGGCGCCGGCGCCACGGTCCTGCAGGTCGAGGTCGATGACGGTGGAGGTCACCTCGAACATGTCCGCCGCCTTGGCGACGGAGGCCAGCTTGTCCGCCGAGCGGGCCACGAGGATCAGGTCATAGCCGTTCTTGGCGAAGCGATAGGCCAGGGCCTCGCCGATGCCGCCCGAGGCGCCCGTGATCAGCGCCGTCTTCCGTTCGCCCGCCATGCCGCCCCCCGTGTGTTTGCAGAGCTCAACCTTGCGCCGGTCCCGCCGCATCGTCCATGAACCTGGCCATCTCCAGATCGAGCGCCGTCACCCCGTCCGCGTCGTGGGTGGCGAGCAGCACCTCCACCCTGTTGTAGACGTTGAACCATTCGGGATGATGATCGAGCTTGTCGGCCTTCAGCGCCACGCGGGTCATGAAGCCGAAGGCGGCGTTGAAGTCCTTGAACTGGAAGGTCTTGACGATGGCGTCCCGACCGTCCCTGGCGGACCAGCCCTGCAGCTCCTTCAGGGCGGCCTCGGCGCCGATCTTGGTGGGGCGGGTCATGGCGTGGTCCTCCGCGAGCGCACTAGGAGAATGTGAGGCCGGTAAGGCCGGAGAGATCGGCCAGGGCCTGCGCCTCGCCGGTCACCTTGATGGCGCGCATGCCGAGCTGGCTGGCCGGCTTGCAGTTGATCCCGAGGTCGTCGAGGTAGATGCAGCGGCCCGGATCCACGTCCAGGAGCTCGCACATCATCTGATAGATGCGCGGATCGGGCTTGCGCACGCCCACCTTGGAGCTTTCGATCACCTGGTCGAACAGGGCCATAATCCCGGCCACTTCGGCCGCCTTCTCCGTGGACGAGGCCATGCCGGCGCCCTTGCCGGTCATGACGTTGTTGGTGATGCAGCCGACCTTCAGCCCCGCCGCCTTGCAGGTCTTCAAGGCCTCCACCACGCCGGGGCGGATGTCGCCGGAGAGGAGCGGCAGCACGTCGGCGCCGCGCACCTCGTGCCCGAGGGCCCTGGACTCCTCGGCGAACTTCACGTCGAAGCCCGCGGCGTCGATCTCGGACCGCTCGAACAGGGCCCAGGCGTTGTCGTGGGGATTGGTGGCGTTGACGGTGCGGATCAGGTCGGGCGGCAGGCCCCGCGCCGCCTCATAGCGGGCGAACGCCTCGAACGGGGAGGAGGTGAACACCCCGCCGAAGTCCCAGATCACCGCTGTGACGTCCATCGTTTCCGTCGCCAAGGCGCGCCCTCCGAATTCGCGCGGACGCTAGAGGCGGGGCGGGCGACGCGCAAGGCCTGGCGCCCGCCGGCGGTCCGGGACGATCGTCGAAATCTCCCTTGGCGCGCGAAATGCTTTTCCCCCGTCCGAACACCCGATCCGCCCCGAAATGGGTCAGATCGATCCAGGGGATTTGAAGATGGCGTTTGCAACGAAGTATCTGGCGGCCCTCGCCGTCCTGGCCCTGACGCCGCTCGGCGCCTGCGCCTCGGAAGGCGCGCCGACCCACGGCCCGGTCGCCTATCAGAGCGTCCCGCTCGTCGCGCCCCCGCCGCCCCGGCTCGAGGCCCATGACGGCCTGCTGTCTTCGCCCCCCAACAACGCGCGCCCCGGCGAGTGCTACGCCAAGGTGGTGGTGCCCGGCCAGCGCATCGGCCCGCCGCCCGCCCTGCCCAGCGCCGTCTGGCGGCAGACGCCCCCCGGCCCCGGCCAAGTCAGCCCGACCTGGTGCCTCTACTACCTGCCCGGCGCGCCGGCCGCTCCCGTCGCCATGACCCCCGAGCGGTTCGGCTGGATCCGGGTGATCTGCGACCGGGACGCCACCGAGGAGAAGATCCGCCACGTGCAGCATCGCCTGCACGACTGGGGCGTCTACGACGGCCCCTATGACGGTCATTTCGGCGACGCCACCGCCCACGGCGTGGCCCGCTTCCAGGACCAGCGCCATATCGATCACGGCGGCTATCTGAGTTTCAAGACCATGGACGCGCTGGACGCCCCGCCCCCGCCGCCGCCCGCTCCGGCGCCGATGATGCAGGGCTATCCGCCCACCTTCACCCGGGCGGCCTACGCCGCGCCGTGCGCCGCGGCCTGTGCGCCGGCCGTCCCGCCCATGGTCTTTGCGCCGCCCGCGCCCCCGGCCCCGCCGCAGATCGTCTACGCGCCGCCGTCACCGCCACAGGTGGTGGTGCAGCGGGTGATCCAGCCGGTCTACATCCAGCAGCAGCAACCAGTTTATATGCAACCCCAGCCCGTCTACGCCCCGGCCCCGGTCTATGCCCAGGCCCCGGTCTACGCGCCGCCGGTCTATGCGCCTCAAGCCGGCTGCGGCCAGCCCGCCTGCGCGCCGGTCAATCCGTGCGGCGGCCCGGTCTGCGGCGCGCCGGGCGGTCCGCAATGGGGCGGCGCCTACGGCCCGCAAGGCACGCCGCCCTACCGCGCGCTCCTCACCTGGCCCGGCAAGAGCACCTACTGAAGGGCTAGGGTCCTTCCACCTGAAGGCCCTGCTTCCTCAGCAGGGCCGGCAGGCCGTTCGGCCCGGTGAGGTTTCCGGCGTCGACGATCACCGTCACCGTCTTTGATCCGCGGGACAGGGCGGCGATCTTGTCGGCCCAGCGCCGTCGGGGCTCCACCTGCAGGATGCGGTAGGTCTCCGGGGCGTGGCTGGCCAGATGCTGCTCCCGCTCCTTCAGGATCCAGGCCTCGTCGCCCGCCGCCCACGCTTCGCCGTAGCGCTGGTTCAGGCTCGGATCCTCGTCGCGCTGCATGGCCATTTCGAGGTTGTAGACCTGTTCGGACTCCGGCGTGGCGATCAGGAGCTTCAGGTCGTCCTCGAGGTTGTCGAAGGCGCGCTTGGGCGGATTGTGCGCGGCGCCGATCATGTAGCGCTCCACGGGCGAGCCCTGCGTCTGCCCCTCCCTGTCGCGCATGGCGAGCGCGATGGTGACGTCCGCATACCAGGGCGTCATCCGCTCGAGCTTGTCGGTGTTGATGTTGTAGCGCGCGGCCAGCCGGGCCATGCGCGCCCGCCCGTCGGGCGACAGCAGGGCGCTGAGGCTGCGGCCGCTGGGCAGATACCCCTTGGTGGTGACCGTCGCCGCCAGCCGCACCATGGTGAAGGGCCCCGGCTTGCCGAAGGGCGTGATGAACCACAGCTCCTGCGCGCTGGCCGCCGCCTGCTGCAGGGCGGGGGTCTTCCACCTGCCGTCGGCGGGCGCCACGGGCGTCGTGCCGGTCAGGAACACCGTGGCGTGCGGCCCCGTCACGCGCCAGATGACAGGATCGGCGAAGGCGGGCGTCGCGCCGGCGACCGCGGTTACGAACAGCGCCGCAGCGGCGAGCTTGACCTTGAGTCTGGCTATGACGGCCCCTCCACCTTGACGCCCCGCGCCCGCAACATCGCGGGCACGCTGTCGGGGCCGACCAGATGGCCGACGCCCACGACGATAAAGATACGCTTGTCGCCCTGCAGAAGTTGCGCGATCTGGTCCACCCAGCGCCGGTTGCGATCCACCACGAGGGTTCGATAGCTGCCCGGCGCGTCATGCTTCAGCTGCTCGACCGCCTCCTTGTCGATGGCCCGGACGTCGCCTCGCGCCCAGGCGGCGGAGAGACGCTCGAACGCCTGCGGGTCCTTCTCGATCTCCCGCAGGGTCTCGTCGAGCGAGTCGAGCTGGTCCTTCAGGCTGAGGTCGGCGAAGAAACCGATCTGCTGCTGCGCCGTCTCGAAGGCGCCGCGCGGCAAGGTGGGCGGCAGGCTGTTGGAGATCTGCTCCTCGACCCCCAGCGACGCGTTGGCGCCGCGCTTCTCGAAATAGACGATGGACAGGGTGGTGTCCGCCAGCCACGGCTGCATCCGCTCCAGCGACGCCGGGGCCAGCCCTTCGGCGGTTTCCAGATGGGCCAGCTGCTGCTGCTCCAGGGGGCTCAGCAAGGCCGAGAGGGTCTGGCAGGCGGGCAGCAGGCCGCGCTGCAGGGCCGCCTGCCCCGCCGCCGCCTGCGACGCGGGATCGAAAGGGATTTCGAACCAGACCGCATCGGCCCTGGCGAGGTCGGCGTTAAACTCTGGCGTGCGCCAGTCCGTCTCCTGAGACAGCAAGTGCACCGAGCCGAACAGGGTGATCTCCGCGTGCGGCCCCTTCACATGCCAGATCGGCGGCGCCGCGAAGGCCTGCGAAGCCATGCAGACGCACGCCGCCGCCGCGGCGGCGGCCAGACGGGCGGAGGCGAAGGTCGGTCTCATCACGTTGCGCATACCCGATTGAGCTTGGCTGCAGGGACGCCAGCTAATGCTGACACTTGGGGCAAAAGAAGGTCGAACGGCCGCCCTGGACGATCCGCTCGATCGTCCCGCATCCCTTGCCGGGACAGGGCTCGCCCTCCCGGCCGTAGACGCGGAAGCTGTGCTGGAAATAGCCGAGCTCGCCCTCCGCCGAACGGTAGTCGCGCAGGGTGGAGCCGCCCGCGGCCACCGCTTCCGCCAGGACGATCTTCACGGCGTCGACGAGCTTGCCGATCTCCTTGGGCTTCAGCGCGCCCGCCCCTCGCCGGGGATCGATCCCCGCCCGGAAGAGGGCTTCGGAGACATAGATGTTGCCGAGCCCGGCCACGATCCGCTGGTCCAGCAGCGTCACCTTGATGCTCTGCGTCTTGTCCGCGATGGCGCCGGCGAGGGCCCTGGCGTTGAAGTCGTCGCCAAGCGGCTCCGGTCCAAGGCCCCTGAACCACGGATGCTGGGCGAGGGCCGCGGTCGGGATCAGGTCCATGTAGCCGAAGCGGCGGGCGTCGTTGAAGGCGATCACCCGCCCCCTGTCGGTCTCGAACACGATGTGGTCGTGCTTCTCGACCCCGCCCGCCTGGTTGTGGAAGCGGCCGGGCTGGTGATCGCCGACGGTGAAGCGACCGGTCATGCCGAGGTGGGCCACCAGCGTCTCGCCGGTGTCGAGCGCCGCCAGCAGGTACTTGGCCCGCCGGTCCAGCCGCTCCACCACCGCGCCGGTGAGCCGGGCGGCGAATCGCGGCGGCAGGGGAAAGCGCAGATCCGACCGGTTCTGGGTCACCCTCACCAGCCGCGCGCCCTCCAGATGGGGACGCAGGCCCTGGCGCACCGTTTCGACCTCGGGCAGTTCGGGCATCCGGCTCCTGCACTTGAATTACGCGCCGCACCGCCCCAAATGGCCGCATCCGAGCCCGTCGCCTTTGACAGCGCCCAAAGCGCATGGCAAGGGAGCCGCCGCTCATTCCATCCTTATCCGACCTATTGTGGTCGATCCCCATCCAAGAAGGCTGACCTTTGGCCAATCCCGAACTCGGCGCCAAGCAGATCTGTCCCAACTGTCAGGCGAAGTTCTACGACCTGACGCGCCGCCCCGCCGTCTGCCCCAAGTGCGGCACCGCCTTCGATCCGGAAGAAGTGGTGCGCTCGCGCCGCACCCGCTCGCGCGTGACGCCCGACTACGAGGCCGACGACGGCGAAGCCAAGGTGAAGGAAGCCGACGCGGAGGGCGTGGAGGACGACGAGGAAGAGGTGGACGACACCCCTGAACTCGACGCCGACGCCGCCATCGCCCCGGTCGACGTGGACGAGGACGCCGACACCGATCCCGGCGCGCCCGTGACCGCGGACGCCGACATCGGCGTGGGCATAGAGGAAGAGGACCCGCTGGCGGACGACGACGAGGACGACGCTGGCGTGCCCTTCCTCGAGGACGAGGACGAGGACGACTTCCCCGAGGACGACATCGATCACTAGAGACCGCGAAAAGGTCTGCGCGGACGCCATTCTCGGGGTTGATCTCAAAAACCCCCTGACATAGTGTCCGCGGCCTTGCGTCAGGGGCCGTCGAGGCCTTGACCGCACCCGGTTCTCCGGGGCTTTAGCTCAGCTGGTAGAGCGCTTGCATGGCATGCAAGAGGTCAGCGGTTCGACTCCGCTAAGCTCCACCAATTTCGCCCGCTCCCTGCAAAGGGGCGGGCGTTTTTGTTTCCGGGCGCGCCGTGCGGCGCCGCATTGAAATCCAGCCGGGCCGTTCCCATTTCCTCCTCACCGAGAAGCCGCCGCGCCAGATACGGGCGGAAGCTTCGAGGCTAAGTCGCTTGACGAGGACTTTGGCCGATGACGACGCGAACCATAGTGTTCGACAGCCCCTTCCTGCTCGGTTTCGAGCACACCCGGGCGCTGATCGAACGGGCCACCAAGGCCGCCGCGGAAACCTATCCGCCCTACAACGTCGAACAGCTGGCGGACGACCGCCTGCGCATCACCCTGGCGGTGGCGGGCTTCTCGCCCGACCAGCTTCAGGTGACGGTGGAGCACAGCCAGCTGGTGGTGGCGGGCCGCCGGGAGGCCGAGCCCGACCGGGGCGACGCCTCCGGCTACCTGCACCGCGGCATCGCGGCCCGGGGGTTCATGCGGACCTTCGTGCTGGCCGACGGCATGGAGGTGGAGGCGGCCACCCTGGAGCACGGCCTGCTCCATGTGGACGTGGTGCGGCCCGAGCCCGAGAAACACGTCAAGCGCATCCCGATCCGGACGGTGGGCTGACCCCCGTTCGACCCCGCGCCTTGAGGCCGTCTGAACCCGGAGGCCTCAGGGACGTTGCTTACATGAGGAGGCGGTCATGATGACGCCAACATTCACTACCGAAGCTTTCGCCGCCCTGGGCGGTCCCGCCCTGGTCTACGTGCGGCCCATCAAGGCCAGCGAGATCCTGGACGGCGCGCCCGACGAGGCGCTGAAGACCTTCGACCTGCAGCCCAACCAGACCCTCTACGCCGTGCACCGCGCCGACGGCGAGCGGCTGGCGGTGATGGTCGATCGGGATTCGGCCTATGCGGCCGCCTTCGCCAACGAACTGGCGCCGGTCTCCGTCCACTAAAATCCGACAGGACGTTAGAACGCGGCTCAGGCCGCGTTCGCTTCCGCCTCCCGGCTGAGGATGGCGTAGATGGCGTCGGGCGAGCGCGCTTGGCGCAGGTGCTCGCGCACCTCGCCCTGACGCAGCAGCCGCGACACGCGCGCCAGGGCGCGCAGATGCTCGGTCTGCGCCGTTTCGGGCGCGAACAGGGCGAAGAGGATGTCCACCGGCTGCTCGTCCACCGCGTCGAAGGCCACCGGCCGCTCCAGCCGCACCACCACCGCCTTCATGCGCTCCAGGCCCGGCAGGCGGGCGTGCGGCAGGGCGACGCCGCGCCCGACGCCGGTGGAGCTCTGGGCCTCGCGCTCCATCAGGGCGTCCAGGATGTCCGAGGCTTTCGCGCCCGCCACCTTGGCCGCGGCGTCCGCCGCCACCGAGAGGGCCTGGCGCTTGCTGTCCGCGCTGGAGCGGTAGACGATCGAGGATCGGTCCAGCCAGTCGCCGATATCCATGAAGGTCACTTTCGATTCTACTGTCGAACTCGTGCCATCAAGGCACGCGGCGCATCAACGCGCCAGCGGCCCGATAGTCTCATTTGATCACAGTTGGTTGACGCTTGGTCAGTTGCGGGCGGCGGGCGCCGGATTTCCCGCCGATGCGCCGTTTTTCAGGGCGCTTTTCGGCGGGGCGATCTTCGGGCCGGCGTCGTCCTGCGCCAGGACCATCCGCTCCGGGTCGATCCAGCCGATGTTGCCGTCCTTGCGGCGGTAGACCACCGACAGGCCGCCGTGCCCGGCGTTGCGGAACATCACCATGGGCGCGTCCGACAGGTCGAGCTCCATCACCGCCATGGAGACGGGCATGGTCTTCAGCGTGGCTTCGGTCTCGGCGATGATCATGGCGGCGGGGGCGCCGTCCAGCCCCTCGTCGTCGTCCCAGGCCGCATCGAAGTCGCCCTCGTCGTCGGCGCGCAGCACGATCAGCGAGGCCAGCTCCGCCGTCGCCGCCTTGCCGCCCGGATGGGTGTGGTGGTTCTTCAGCCGGCGCTTGTAGCGGCGGATGCGGGTCTCGAGCTTCTCCAGGGTGGCGCTGAAGGCCGCGTGGGCGTCGCCGCCCATCCCGCGGGCCTCAAGCTGCTGGCCGGACGCCAGCCGGACCACGATGTCGACGCAGAAGCTGTGGCCGTCCTTGCCGACCGAAATGTCCGCGTCCCCACCCCGTTCGAAGTATTTGCCGATGCCGGCGATCACATCGTCGGTGATGCGCTGTCGCAGGGCCTCGCCCACGTTCACATGCTTGCCCGAGACCTGAACATTCATCGGAGCCGTCATCGACGCATCCTTTGCTGACATTTCGTTCGGTTGTTGGGCCATAGCGCGTCCACCGTCCTTGAGTGTCAAGAGCGCGCACCGATTTGCGCGTACTCACCAGGAGTGAAACGCCGCCTGCGGAGGGAAGTTCAGAGAAAAGCCGAAGCGTGAAAAGGCCTTAGCAAGCCTGCTTGATCATCCGCTTGCGATCGACCGAGGAGGGAATGCGCATGGCCTCGCGGTATTTGGCCACGGTGCGGCGGGCGATGTCGATGCCCGTCTCCTTCAGGATATCGACGATGCGGTCGTCCGACAGCACGTCCTCGCCCGCCTTCTCCGCCTCGATCAGCACCTTGATCTTGTGGCGCACCGCTTCCGCCGAGTGGGAGGCGCCGCCGTCGGAAGACGCGATGGAGGAGGTGAAGAAGAACTTCAGCTCGAACACGCCGCGGGGGGTGGCGATATATTTGTTGGAGGTGACCCGGCTGACGGTCGACTCGTGCATGCCGATGGCGTCGGCGACGGTCTTCAGGTTCAGGGGGCGCAGGTGCTCCACTCCGAAGGCCAGGAAGGCGTCCTGCTGGCGCACGATCTCGGAGGAGACTTTCAGGATGGTCTTGGCGCGCTGATCGAGGCTCTTCACCAGCCAGGAGGCGGTGGCCATGCAGTCGGCCACGAAGGTCTTCTCCTGGTCGGTGCGCGCGCCCTTGGAGACGACGGCGTGATAGCGCTGGTCCACCAGCAGCCGCGGCAGGGTGTCGGAGTTCAGCTCCACCCGCCAGCCGACCAGCTGGTCTTCCCGCACATAGACGTCCGGCACCACGGGGGCGGCGGGCTCGGAGCCGAAGGCGGCGCCGGGGCGAGGGGTGAGGGCGCGAAGCTCCAGGATCATGTCCCGAAGGTCCTCGTCGTCCACCCCGCAGACACGTTTCAGCCCGGCCATGTCGCGGCGG
>Ga0302314_10006078_pt1 | contig 21932 bp, 10 predicted proteins | sample III_Palsa_N2_3_FD_200533 | JGI IMG/M metagenome (GOLD analysis project Ga0302314, IMG submission 200533) | Peat permafrost microbial communities from Stordalen Mire near Abisko, Sweden - III_Palsa_N2_3 | ecosystem: Environmental > Terrestrial > Soil > Palsa > Peat permafrost | place: Sweden...
TTCGGCGGCTCGGGAACCCAGGCCCAGATCTGGGACTGCGCCGACGGCGCCAACCAGCAATGGTCCCTGCCGTAGCCGAACGTGAAAGACGCCGACCCGCGGTACCGCGCGATCCCGCAAGCGCAGCGGAAACCCGGCTAGCGTCGACTGCCTGGTGGCAGTGAGCGCGACGGGCCGGGCTTCTTGTAACCCGGCCCGTCGGGCAGGGTGACGGATCCGCTGATCACTGAGTCGGGGGAGGCGCTATCGACAAGCCGGAACCGTTCGGCATGCTCGGTGATGGCAGCGCTGCCGCCCGGCGGTCCGCACAGATGCAGGAAATCCGCCGTGCGATGATGGGCCATGGCGTCCGGTGGGGGATCGGAGTCCGGAGGCAGCCGGTTCGCTCGCGCTGGCGCGGGTGGCGTTGTTCCGCGTCCGGGGCTGTTCAGGCGGCTCGAGGCGGCGCGGGTGACGGTGGTGTCGGCGCCCGCCGGGAGCGGGAAGACGGTCCTGCTGCGGTCGTGGATCGCCGAGTCGGGTCTTGAGGACAGGGCCGCGCGGGTGACGGTGGGACGCGGCGAGCGGGATCCGCAGCGGTTCTGGCTGTCGGTGCTAGATGCGCTGCGCCGGACGGTGCTGGGGTCGGGGCTGGTTCGGGAGCTGACGGCGGCGCCGGATCTGGACGGGTGGGCGATCGTGGAACGCCTGCTGATGGACCTGGCGGCGTTGGAGGGCCGGCTGTGGCTGGTCGTTGACGATGTGCACGAGCTGGGCATGGAGCAGGCGCGGCGGCAGCTGGAGCTGCTGCTGATGCGGGCCCCCTCAGGGCTGCGGTTCGTGCTGGCCACCCGGCACGACGTGCGGCTGGGGCTGCACCGGCTGCGGCTGGAAGGCGAGCTGGCCGAGATCCGCGGCGACGATCTGCGGTTCTCCCTGGGTGACGCGCGAGTAATGTTCGAAGAGGCCGGGGTCGAGCTGCCGGGGTCGGCGCTGGCGTTGCTTCATGAGCGGACCGAGGGATGGGCGGCGGGGCTGCGGCTGGCGGTGCTGTCGCTGGCCAACCAGCCGGACACGGAGCGGTTCGCGGACGAGTTCTCCGGCAGCGAGCGGACGGTGGCGCAGTACCTGCTAGCCGAGGTGCTGGAGCGGCAGAGCGGGCAGGTCCGGCGGCTGCTGCTGCGGACCTCGGTGCTTGAGCGGGTCAGCGGTGAGCTCGCCGATGCGCTGACCGGTGGTTCGGACGGGGGGCGGGTGTTGCAGGAGCTGGTAGAGGCGAACGCGTTCGTGGTGGCGCTTGACGTCCGCCGGTCGTGGTTCCGCTACCACCACTTGTTCGCCGACCTGCTGCAGCTGGAGCTCCTTCGCACTGCACCTGATCAGGTCACCGCGCTGCACCACGCAGCCGCCGACTGGCTTGCCGGGCACGGGTTCGCGGTGGAGGCGATACGGCATGCCCAGGCGGCGGAAGACTGGGATCTGGCGGTGCGGCTGCTGTCCGATCACTGGCCGAGTCTGCAGCTCGGCGGGCAGGCCGCCACCGTGCACGCGATCCTGGCCGGATTCCCGGGCCAGGCCACCGCCGCTGATGCCGAGCTGGCCGCGCTGGTGGCGGCCGATAAGCTGGCGCAGGGGTCGCTGGAGGCGGCGGATCGGTTCCTGGAGCTCGCGAAGCGGTCGTCGGGGTCGGTCCCGACTGGGCGGCGCGGCCGGGTGGAGATGCTGATCGAGGTGGTCCGGCTGCTGCTGGCGCGGCAGCGGTCGGACCTGCGGGCGGTGGCCGAAGAGGCACACCGGCTGCAGGCTATGGCCGAGGCTCCGGAGGCGGTGCAGTCTGGTATCGGCGACGAGCTACGCGCGCTGGCGCTGATCAGCCTCGGCATCACCGAGTACTGGACGGCCCGGCTCGAAGACGCGGAGCGTCACCTAGAGCAGGGCGTGGCGCTGGCGCGGCGGATCGGGCGGCCATTTCTGGAGTTCGGCGGCCTCGCGTACCTTGCTACAGTCGCGGTCAGCCGGTCGGTTTACGCGGGGGCGGCGGTGGAGCGCAGCAGGCAGGCGATCGAGCTGGCTGAACGGCACGGCTGGACCGACGAGCCGCCGGCCGGCCTCGCCTACGTGGTTCTCGCAGCGGGACTAGCCTGGCAGGGGCGACTGGACGAGGCCGAGGATTGGATCCTGCGGGCCGAGCGCACCGTTAAGGAGGAAGCCGAGCCCGCGGCGGGGATCGGGGTGCACTATATCCGCGGGCAGCTTGAGCTGGCACGGCGCCGTGACGTCGGTGCGCTGGCTGCGTTCCGGGCGGCCGAGCGCCTGGCGGAGCGCCTCGCCGCACCGCATCTGCTCGTCATGCGGGTACGTGGATTCATCCTGCGAGCCCTGGTACGCCTCGGCGAGACGGAACGCGCAGAGCACGTCCTCTCCGGCCTCAGCGACCAGGACCGCGACCGCGGGGAGATACGCATCGCCATTGCGGTGCTTCGGCTTGCCCAAGACGACCCGCGGGCGGCGGCCGCCGCGCTCGCGCCGGTGCTGGATGGCGCAGCTCCCATCGCCCTGCAGACCTGGGTGATCGAGGCCTTCCTGCTGCAGGCGATCGCCCAGGAGGCACTAGGCGAGCCGGCCGCCGCCGGAAACGCCGTGGAGCAGGCGCTGAATCTGGCCGAGTCCGACCACGCGCTGTCGGGGTTCCTGCTATTCCCGGCCCCGGGGCTGCTCGAGCGTCACGCCCGGGAATGCGCCAAGCACGCAGCCCTGATCTCCGAGATCGTCAGCCTGCTTGCAGCCGAGCCCTCGGGAGACCCAGAGGTGGCACTTCCTCGCCCTCGGGAAGCCCCTGGGGAGACGGCCCGGCTGACTCAGCCGCTCAGCCAGAGCGAGGTCCGGGTGCTGCGGTATCTGCCGACCCACTTGTCGACTAGCGAGATTGCGCGCGAGCTGTCGGTGTCGGTGAACACGGTCCGCACGCACATGCGGCACCTGTTCGCCAAGCTCAGCGTGCACCGCCGCACCGAGGCTGTCACCCGTGCTCGCGCCCTTGGCCTGCTCGCCCCGTCCGCCACACTCCCCAAGACATAGCCGGCCATTCGCCGATCAGGAGACACGCTGCGCTAGCCAACTGCTGGCCCGGCAATGCCTATGACCGCCGAGTCGCCTCGGGTTCGGCAAAATCATTGAGTTTCTGCCATCGCAGTAACCAAACAATTGCGGACTTGGCCGCACTTTAAATCAAAGTCTTTGAATTCAAGATCTGTATCGAATGGCCGCTGGTTCCTCTTAGTCGCGACCGTTTCCGCGCCGCCCGGCAGGCCCGGTGACTTGCGCCGTGTACGGGGACGAATCACATCCTCACGGCAGCAGAGCCGGGGCCACCGTAATCTTGTCGATGTCAGGCGCGTGCGCGGACGGGTTGCCGAACGTGATCGTGTTATCCCCGGCCGCAAGCCGGACGGTCAGTTCCATGGTGTTGAACTGGTTCCAGCTGTAGGTATTCCGCGCGTAGGCAGTGAGCTGCGTGCCGGCCGATGTCGTGACGGTGAACCCTCGGTTGATCAGGTTGACGTTGTAGTTATCAGATCCGGCCCGGTCGTTGCAGGCGTAGCTCAGGATCACCCGGTACGCACCGGGCCAGGGCGCGGTGATCCCGGTGAACGTCAGCGTGCTGCCGTCGCCGTTGCCGATCCAGCCGACGTGCCGCCCGCCGTGGGCATGCGGGTTGCCGGTGGCGGTGGCCGTTCCGGACAGCACGTTCCCGGCCGCCGCGGCCGCGTAGGTCACGGCCCAGGCGGCGTCGGACGCCGCGTCGGGAATGACGTCAAGCGAGTCGATCACGGCGGTCTGACCGGCGGGCAGGCAGTCGATTCGGTTAATGCCCGCATGCAGGTAGACGATGCTGTCCTCCCCGAATGCACGCGTGGTTCCCGTCCCCAGCTCTGTGCCCCCGACCAGCAGCAGGAAGTTCCCGCCGGAGCCCGCCACCGACACCCGGTGGTAACCGTCATGATCGGCCTGCACGACGAACCCGATTCGGGACCACCCAGGTGCCCTCACCGACCCGGCGGGACCGGATCCGGGGGCGTAGGCGATCACCGCGCCGCCGGACAGGTCGGAGTGGGCGGCCGGGTAATGCGTCGCCGGGTGAGTGATCCCAGGTACCGCGGTCTGCGCGTAAGCCAGCTTAAGAGCGTTCAGGGTCACCTGTCCCTGCGCGGCGCCGATCAACGGATCGGGCACGCCGAAGGTGATCACGTGAGACCCCGCGCCCAGCCTCACGTACAGGTCACGGTGCGACCTGAACCCCCAGTTGAGCGTCGGAGGGTAGCTGACGAGTGTCCCGGGCCGGTCGTCGATCCGCATGACCTGCTGCGCAATGTCCTCGGTCTGGTTCCCGTAGTAGACGCTGAGCTGGTAGCGGCCGGCCTGCGGCACGGTAACCCGGAAGTCCACCCTGCTGCCGGGCTCGCCGATTGGGCCGACGTCTTCACCGCCTGCGGCGGCGTAGCCCTGAGGGTTGGCCGCGGACCCCTGGTGGTTCACCGTGCAGCCGGTGAGCGTGGCGTCGGCGGTGAGGTACTGCCTGGTCCACGGTGGCGTGATCGCTGGCTGCGGTGCTCCGGTGGCGGGGCACACGATTAGCTGGTAGGAGGTCATCGGATCCATGTCGCCTAGATCCACGGTCACCTGACCATCGGTCACGGCGTATTCCGTCGCGGTCAGGTCAAGCGGGGGGAACGCGACGCCGTCATAGCCTGTCCACGAGGCGGCCTGGACGAGGACGCGCACTCGATCTCCGAAGACGCTGCGGTCGATGCCGGTCAGCGCTACGCGGGCCGCCCCGCCAACGGGGTTAGCGACGATGACGCGAGCCTGCCGCTTGCCCGTGTCGAGCGATGCCAGGCCGCTCAGGGTGTCGATCGTGCCCGCGGCCGGCTGCGTCACCCGGACGGTATGCCCTGTCATCGCGCCATACCAGCGCAGCAGCCACCATGAGCCGTTCGGCATGCTGTTGCGAACTGCGTTATCGGAGTAGTTGCCCGCGATATCCCAGAAGGCCAGGTTGGCGTGAACCTTTGTTTCCTCGAACATGGCGATCCACTGAACCAGCTGCCCAGGGCAGGATAGATCACGCCGGTTACCGTATTCATTAACCGCGATAGTGAGCGGGGAGATGCCGAGTCGCTTCTCGAGCGCGCGGAAGCTGACATAGCTTGACCGGTAGGTCTGCAGCGAGGTCGGACTCAGCTCATGCCAGCTGATGATGTCGGGCAGCACGTCGTTGGCTTTGGCGTAGGCCATGAACTCGGGCATGAAGCGGTCGTCGTAGTACGCTTGATTCGGTCCGACGACAAGCGCGCCGTCGGCCCTGATGGCCCGGCAGGCGGCCGTCCAGTCGGCGAGGAAACGATCTCGATTGGCGATGTACTGGTCCACGTCGGCCGTCTTGAGGTCGTACCAGATCCAGTCCGGCTCGTTGAATGGTATGAACGCGAAACGGCGGTCGGCCGACGCGACCATCCCTTTTATTTTCGTCAGGTAGTCATCGATACCGCAGTCCCTGTAGGGCCAGTCTGGATAAATATCCTGCATAAGCACGAAGATCAGCTCGCCGCGCGCGCCGAAGAATTCAGACGCGACCCTGTCCACGTCGCCTGCGGGATGCTGCAGGCCGCCCGGCGGCTTCTGAGAGATGGTCCTGATATGGAGCGGTTCCAGCAGGTCGGCGCCGGGCACACCGTCGTCGCTCAGCCCGTAAAGCGCGCCGCTAGCGCCATGGAAAACCGGTCCGGTATCGCTGTCCATGCTGACAGTAATCTCCTGTCTCATGGCCCTTCTCCCTTGGTCGCGAGGTGGGGTGACACATCTGCCTCTACGTGCGTCAATGCAGGAAAGGCGGCGGCCCCGCGCTTTCCCGGATGATCAGTTCGGGCTGTGGCCGCGGCCTCTCCGTCGGGGCGGCGCCAATCTGCTCTCGCAGCGCCGAGAATGAGGCCCGCCCGAGGTCGGTGAAGTCCAGGCGGACCGTGGTCAGGGCGGGAGTGACGAACTCCGCCTGCGGGATGTCGTCGAAGCCCACCACGCTGACGTCGCCGGGCACCGCCCGCCCTGCATGCCGCATCGCCCGGATGACCCCGAGCGCGAGATCGTCGTTCCCGCAGAGCACCGCGGTGACCTCGCGGTCTAGGGCGAGCATCTGGCCTGCCTCGTAGCCGGACCGGGGGTGCCATCCCGCGAGGATCGGCTCCGGTACTTCCGCCTCCGCCTCCTCGAGTGCGGACCGCCAGCCGGCGAGGCGCTGGCTGGTTTGTGTGGAGGAGGGGATGGCGACATAGCGGACGGTCCGGTGGCCGAGGCCGGTCAAGAATGCGGTTGCCTTGGCGGCGGCCTGCCGGTCGTCGATCCACACCCAGGGCTTGCCGTCGCCCTCGCCGTCGACCGGCGTCTCGACGATCCCCACCATGGGCACGCCCGGCGGCACGGTGGCCAGCGCCCGCGTCCCGGCCCGGTCGAAGGCCATCACGATGAGCCCGCCCCCCTGCTCCGTCGCCCATTCGACGGCGTCGGCCACGGCGGCCGGATCCTCCGATTCGATCACCCGCACGCCCATCGCGAAGTCTGCGGCGCGGGCGGCCTCCTCGATCCCCTGAATGGCGGACCGCTGGCCGTACAGGGTGGTGTTGGAGGTGAGCACGGTCACCGCGCGGACCGGGCCGCCGGCCAGTGCGCTGGCTGCACGGTTGGGCCGGTAGCCGAGGCTGCTGATGGCCGCGAGCACGTGCTCGCGGGTGGAGTTCTTCACGCTCGGGTGCCCGTTCATGACCCGGGAGACGGTCTGAATCGATACGCCGGCCGCGTTGGCGACGTCGTAAATGCTGGCAGACCGGGCGTCTTCCGCCTGGTCTGCGCTTGTGTGAGCGCTCGCATCCATGGCACAATTGTTAGCGCTCACAAAAAGCATGTCAAGCGAGCCTCTATCACGATTTACCTGCCGGGGAAAGCCCGGCTCCACCACCCGCAACAGGAGGATCTAGTTGGCCGCCGGAACTCAACTGCAGACAACTTTCGGCTGGTCGGACGATGCTATTGAACTTGCGATCGAGGTGGACCCGGCGGGTGCCGTCCGGCTGACCCGGCTCGCGGCCGGCCCGGCGCTGGCCGCCGGAGACGGTAGGCGTTCCGCGGCGTCCCCGACGGGGCTGCCGTTGGTGGATATCGTGCTCGCGGGCGAGGGGCGGGCGTGGTCGGGAGCGCGTTACTGCGAATCCGTCGCCGGGCGGCGGATGCGTTACGTGGCGCATGAGGAGCGGGCTGACGGGCCTGGCTGGCGGCTGCTGCGGGTCTTCATGGCCGATCCGGCCACCGGACTGCAAGCCGAGGTCTGCTACCGGATCCTGGCGGGCCGGGGCGCGCTGCGGTCTTGGGTACAACTGACGAACCAGGGCAGCGCTCGGGTGACCGTCGAGTCGGTGACCTCGTTGCTCTGCGGCGGTCTTGCCGGCGATTCATCTGATGATCTTGCGGGAGGTTCTTCGGCAGGTCCCGAAGGCCCGGACGATCCCCTCGACCTCGACGTGCTCTGGGGCGAGAACGACTGGCTGGCCGAGGGGCGCTGGCAGCGCCGCCCGCTCCGTGACGCCCTCCCTGATCTCAGCCGAGGCGCGCACGGCGGCGATCCGCGCGGCCGGTTCGGCATCACCAGCGCGGGCACCTGGTCCTCGGGCACGTACCTGCCGATGGGCGCCGTCGTGAACCGCCGCACGGGCCACACCTGGGTCTGGCAGGTCGAGCACAATGGCGGATGGCACTGGCAGGTGGGGGAGACCACCCGCCGCGAAACCGGCCCCGAGACCAGTGCCGATGTCGGGCATCGGTCCGCGGCGGGCGCGCGCAGCGGTGCCTACCTCGCGATCCTCGGGCCGACCGACGTCGAGCACCACTGGCACGTCACGCTCGCGCCGGGCGAGGAGTTCAGCACCGTCCCGGCCGCCATCGCCGTGAGCGCTGACGGACTGGATGATGCCATCGGCCGGCTGACGGCCTACCGGCGCGCCATCCGGCGACCGCACGGCGACCACCGGCGTCTGCCCGTCATCTTCAATGACTACATGAACACGCTGATGGGCGATCCCACCACGCAGCGGCTGACGCCACTGATCGCGGCGGCCGCTGCGGTGGGAGCGGAGTACTTCTGCATAGACGCGGGGTGGTATGCCGAGCCGGGAGAGAGTTGGTGGGACACCGTCGGCGAATGGAAGCCCTCGCCGACCCGCTTTACCGGCGGCCTCGCCGAGGTGCTGAGCCGGATCAGGGCCGCGGGCATGATCCCCGGATTGTGGCTGGAGCCCGAGGTGGTCGGCGTGCGCAGCCCGGTCGCCGACCGGCTCCCGCCCGAGGCGTTCTTCACCCGCCGCGGCAAGCGCGTCGTCGAGAACGGCCGCTACAGCCTGGACCTGCGTCACCCGGCCGCCGTCAAGCACCTGGACGAGGTTGTCGACTACGTGGTCGGGGACCTGGGCCTCGGCTACCTGAAGCTGGACTACAACATCAACGTAGGCCCGGGAACCGACTCCGGCTACCAGAGCGCTGGGGCCGGCCTGCTGGCCCATAACCGCGCTCACCTGGAGTGGCTGGAGGGAGTGCTCGACCGGTACCCGGACCTGGTCATCGAGAACTGCGCCTCCGGTGGCCTCCGGATGGACTACGCCTTGCTGGCCAGGCTGCAGCTGCAGTCAACCAGCGATCAGCAGGACTACACCCGCTACCCGCCGATCATGGCGGCCGCCCCGGCTGCCATCACGCCCGAGCAGGCGGCGTCCTGGGCTTATCCGCAGCCGGGGTTCAGCGACCGGGAGATCATCTTCACCCTGTCCGGGGCCCTGCTCGGCCGGGTCCACCTGTCCGGGCACATCGACCGGATGAGCGACGCGCAGCGCCGGCTGGTCGCCGACGCCGTAGACGTATACAAGCACGTCCGCGCCGACCTGCCGGACGCCGTGCCGTTCTGGCCGCTCGGCCTTCCCCAGTGGACGGACTCCTGGCTGGCCCTGGGAATGCGCACGCCCGCCGTTACCTACCTCATCGTGTGGCACCGGGGCCCGTTGGCCGAGCCGGAGGCGGCGAACGGGCCGACGACCGTCGCCGATAGCGAGCCGGCCAGGTTGGCGATCCCTCTTCCGCTCCTGAGCGGCGACGGGATCGCGCCGGAAACCCTCTACCCACGCACCGGTCAGCCGGAGGTGATCTGGGACCCCGCCCGTCGCGAGCTGACCGTTACGCTGCCAGACACGCCGGCTGCGTGCCTGGTCCGGATAATGCGACCCGGCCTGCTGCCCCGGCCTCGACCAGCATGAAAAGGTAGCCGCCGAACTGCGAAGACGCCGAATCCCGGCCCGGCCCCGGGGGAGGGCCGGGCCGGCAGCTGGAAAAAGCGGCCCCTGCTTACGTCACTGCGCGGTGATGGACCAGAGCTGGTTGCTGCTGCCGGAATACGTCCACTGGTCGACGGTTCCGCCGTCAGAGGTGGAGGCGTCGTACACGTCAAGCGCTTTGCCGCTTACCTTGTTGGTAAATTCATAGGAGCCGCCCACCTGGGTGATCTTCCACAGCTGGTTGTTACCGCCGCTCCACTCCCACTGGTCTACTTTCGAGCCGTTGGCGGTGCCATTCTGATAGTCGTCGAGAGGCTTCCCGCTGTAACCGTTGACGATCTTGTAGTAGCCGTCCCCTTCGGGGACGATGTACCACTGCATATGGTTGTCGCTGCCGCTGTACGCCCACTGGTCAACGACAGAGCCGTCGACGGTACCGAGGTCGTAGTCCTCGAGCGCGAGACCGCTGTGGACATTGCTGATCTCGTATACCTGGTTTGGATCGAACAGGGAATCTGTGCCCGCTGTGACGTTGATCTGGTAGGCGTTGGCGGCGACCATGTTCGGGATCGTGACGGTTATCGCCCCGTTAGAGACGCTGTAGTTGCCCGACGATGTGGTCGTTGGCCCGCTCGACGCGTTGGCGCCAGAATTCGCTATCGTGGAGACGACAACGTGGACGGTATTTCCCAGTGATGTGGAAGAGATGCCATTGATGACCACGTTGGTGGATCCAGAGGATCCGCCGAGGATCACGTAAGCCTGCTGACCGTCGGCGGACAGAGACGCGGTGGCCTGAAGTGCTCCGGTCAGGCTGGGCAGGGTGACCGCCACATCGTTTCCGGTCCGTTCGCCGTACCACCGGTACAGATACCAGGCGCTGGCCTTGGCGAAGCTGTCCGTCAGGGTTTCGCCGATGTCGCCGATGGTGCCCCAGGAGGCCATGTTCGCTTGCACCCGGCTGTTTTCGAACCGGGCGATGTACTGGATCATCTGGCCCGGGATGCCCATGTCGCCTGATGACCGGCCGTATTCGTTGATGTTGATCGGGATGTTGATGCCGAGCGAGGATTCTATCGATTTGAAGCTGTCGTAGTTGGTGTACCAGTCGCCGAAAATATTACTCAGCTCGTGCCAGGTGACCAGGTTCGGCAGGACGTCGTTGTCCTTAGCGAATGTGAAGAAGCTCTGGTAGGCCGAGGCGTTGTAGGCCGAAAAACTCGGCCCGGCGATCTGCGCGGACGGCCACAGCGAGCGGATCTTCTGGTAGACGGTCTTCCAGTCGTTCTCGAAGGAGGTCAGCTCACTGCCCGACGTGCCATACCAGATCCAGTCCGGCTCGTTGAACGGTATGAGCACGTATTCATCGGCGTTCGGCTCGTTCTTGATGGAGTCGACAACGGTGGTCACCACGTTGAGGTAACTGGTGATGCCCGGGTTGGCGTACGGCCAGGTCGGATAGTAATCCTGCACGTAGACCTGCAACTGCTGCCCGTCCTCGCTCCAGAATTCTGGTGCGACCACGTTGGCGTCGCCGTCCGGGTGCTGCGTTCCTCCGGGCGCCATTTGGCCGATGCTCTGCACCTTCAGGCCGGACAGCATCTCGTATCCAGGGGTGCCGTTCTCGGCTAGGGCGTAGAGTGATCCGCTGGCACCATAGGTGACAGGGCCCTGGCTGGAACTGAGGTTCACGGTCACCTGTGGGTTGGCGGCGCGCGCGGTCGGCCCGCTGAAAAAAGCCGTGACCGCGATTGCGGCCATTCCCACGATCCCAGCCATGCGGAATAGTCGTCTCGACGAATTGTGTACCATGTCGGAGAATCTCCCATCAGCGTCGATGTTACCCATTACCGGCCCCTTGCCGCCCGGTTTCTGTGTGGTGATTTTCGTACAGGTGTATGACGAGACGCCCTTTAGCAAGGCTTCGGCTGTCCGTGACGGCTAGTGAAGAGCCCCAGCCGTTACCCCCTTGCGGATTTTGCTGGCCAGTAGGGCATAGAACACTACTATCGGCACCACGGCGATAATCAGCGCGCTATACAGGAGCGGGTAATTGGTGGTGTACTCTCCCTGAAACGCGAGAGCGGCCGCGGGCAGCGTGCGGGTATTCGGCTGATTCATGATGACGTAGGCGAACAGCAGTTCGCTCCATATTCCGATCGCACTCACCACCGCGACACCCTGGATTGGCGCGCGCATGAGAGGTATGGCCACCCGCCACAGCAGGCTGAACTCGTTGAGTCCGTCTATGCGGCCCGCCTCAAGCAGTTCTTTCGGAAATGCCCGGGCCGCCGCGCGCATCAGCAGCACGCTGAAGGGCAGCCAGAATGCGCTGTAGACGAGGATCAGGCCGACGTAGTTGTTGGTCAGATTCCAGTTCTCCAGCATGTCGAACACTGGGATGATCAGCGCCTGCGTCGGTATCGCCACCATGATCAGGATGATCTGGGTGACGGCGGCGGAACCGCGGTAGCGGAAGGCGCCAAGCGCGTAGCCGGCGAACGTGGCGAGGATGGTCACGATCAGCACCGAGATCGTCGTGACGATGATGCTGTTGAAGAACGGGCGGCCCATCGACTGGCCCAGGCCGCCGCCCTCCCATGCGGTCACGATGTTGCCGAACTGCGGTGCGCGGACAAGGCCGAGCGGATCGATGAGGATCTGCCCGTTGGTCCGCAGTCCGTTGTTGACCATGAACAGCAGTGGCAACGCCGCGAACAGGGCGCAGATTGTCATCGCGACGGCACCCGCCAGCCGGCCGAGGCGGATGCGGCCCCGCCCGCGCGGGCGTCGCCGCGGCGCGGTCCGGTCCCGACTGGCCAGCGTCATGACGTCTCCTTGATCAACAGGACCCGGTACAGGCCGAAGCTGAGCACGAACAGCAGCACCGTCATCGTCACCGCCACCGCCGATCCGTAGCCCCAGCGAAGGTCGCCGAAGGACACCTGGTACAGGTAGACCCCGAGAACGTCGGTGGCGTTGCCTGGTCCGCCTCCGGTCATGGCGAACACCAGGTCAAAGGCCTTCAGCAAGGAGATGAACTGCAGCACCGTCACGATGGCGACTGAGCCGCGGATATTAGGCAGCACGATCGACACCAGCCGGCGCAGGGAGCTAGCCCCGTCCAGGCTGGCGGCTTCGTGCTGCTCGCGGGGGATGTCCTCCATCCGGCCGAGGACGAGCAGCATGGTGAAGCCGGACGCCTGCCAGACACTGACCGCGATCACCACCCACAGGGTCAGGTGAATTTCGCCGAGCCACACCGGCGGGTTCTTCCACCCGAGGTCCTGCAGGATGGTGTTGGCTGGGCCCTCGTTGCCTAGGAGCAGTGACCACAGGATCCCGGACACGGTGATCGGCACGACCACCGGTACGAATAGCAAGAACCGGTAGGTACGCCAGCCCGGCAGCCGGCGATCGATGCCATAGGCCCAGAAGATGCCGATCGTCACGGAGGCCGCCGTGCCGAAGACGGCGAGTTCCAGCGTGTGCTGCACCACGGAGCGGAACAGGGGGTCGCTCGCCAGTTCCCGGTAATTTGCCAGACCGACGCCGACTGGTGCGGTGATTCCGTTCCAGTTGGTGAGGCTGTACCGGACGTTCTGCAGCACCGGGTACAGCAGGAAGATGACCATCAAGACGATGGCAGGCAACGTGAGCAGCACAGCCGGAACGGTCGTGGCACGCCGCCTTGGGGCTCGCCGCTTGAGGGTGGGGGAGGCCGGGGTGTTGTCGCCCCGGCGCCCCCCGGATCGCGGCATCTGCGCGGCTCTCACGACCTAGCTACCCCCATCGGGGGGTCCGCGATGCGGGTGTTCGCTGTCACCTCACTGGCCCGTCGTCTTGTGGGTGGTCGCAAGCTGCTGAAGCGCGGCACCGAAGGCGCTGACGCTGAGCGAGCCCGCCAGCACCGCCTGCAGGTTGTCCCGGTCGTAAGTGATCATGTCGGCCGGGGCCGGATCGTCCCAGCCCTGCTGGATCGCGTTCGGCAGGCTGGTGAACTTAACCATCGATTCCACCACCGGGCCGAGCGCGTTGACCAGGCCCGGAACGTCGGTGCGCCCCTGGAAGGCGCTGACCTTCTGCGCGTTTTCCAGCGCGACCGCAGGAGATACGGCCCACTCGACGAACTTCGTAGCGTCCGCGTGACCAGGGTCCCCGGAGGACTTGATGGGGATCACCAGGCCGCCTCCAGCGTAGTAGGACATCTTCGAATTCAACGGACCGACCTGCGGGAACAGCACCCAGCCAATGTCGGACTGCTTCATGCCGGCTGAGATCAGGTCGGGCAGCCACACGTTGATCGCCGTGCAGAACAGTGACTTGCCCTGCGCGAAATAGGTCTTGGAGTCCTGGGCGGCCATTCCCAGGAAACCGGGCGCGAGGTAGCCTGCCTTCGCCCAGTCGACCATCGTCTGCACCGGGGTAAGCCATTCGGCCGACGTGTAGTCGATGGCCAGGACATCCTTGACCTGGTCCGGCGTCATGTACGAAGACAGGATCCCGTCCTGCATGTGCGAAAGCGGGTAACCATCCTTGCCGCCGACCGCGATGCCGGCCAGCCCGGCCTTCTTGGCGGCCGCCATCGCGGACTCGAACTCATTCAGGGAGCTGAAGGCGTTGTTCACCGGCTCGGGGACGCCAGCCTTCTGCAGTGCCGACCGACTGTAGAACAAGATGCCGTAGGTGCTGCAGTTCGTCGGGACCGCATACACCTTCTTGTCCGGGGTGAAGTTGTGATATAGATCGACCACGAACTGGGGGAGCGCTTTAGTGAGGCCGCTGGCCGCCCAGACGCCGCTCAGCTCGACGAACGCGCCGGCCTTGGCCAAAGTGGTGTAGTTGCCGCCGTCGATGAAGTAGCCGGCGATGTTCGGCGCGTCGTTGCTCGTGGCTAGGGTCGGGAACGTCGCCGTGTAGGTGTTGGTGTCATAGGTCTCGAGCTTGATATGGATACTGGGATTCTGCTTATTCCACTGGGGAACTTCCCAGGTGGACGAGTCGTCGTCCGAGTTGGTTGTGAGCGTCAGTGTCTTGCTCCCGGCCGTGCCGCCTGCTCCTGAGGAGCTTCCGGGAGACGAACTGCAAGCCCCGAGCGTGACTGCCAGGGCCGCCCCGCCCGTCCCGATGAGGAACGAGCGTCTACTCGCGTTAATGGTCATGATCTTCCTCTTGTCTGGCAAAGGCATACGGGGATTTCGTGCGCATTCGCCACCGAGTGGCACGACGCGCGGAGGGGAACGGGACCGGCTGGATCAGGCCGAGTGGGGCCTGTTTCAGTTGTGTGAACGCTAACATAAGATGTTTGCCTCAGCTGCGCAAGAGGGATACCAAACCGTGATAGCGGTCATGTTGGCGGCTTACGGGACATACGGGACCGAGCGCAATCGTCGTGCAGGCAACGCGAAAGCGGCGGCATGCCGAAGGGAGGGCAGGCCATCAGCGCTGGCCCAGCACCGACGAGCGCACAGGATGCGCATCCGCTTGGTGAGGTATATTCCCAGCTCAGTTATGCTTTCGCGGGAGAGAATCGGCAGCGAGCCCACGACGGCCGCTTCCATGGGAAGCCTGGCGGCGCGGATGCGACCAGGCGGTGGTGACGGGCGTCCCACTCCCACCTCATGGAAAGTCTGACCTCCGAGTGCCCTGACGCGCTTGACATCTGATGTTAGCGCTAACAAACTGACCTTGGTGCGCCAGTCAACGACTGTCAGCTTGGCAGCGCAAAACGACGACGGGAGGACAGTCATTGACCATCTGGTACGACCGGCCAGCGGGAAACTGGGACGAGGCACTGCCCGTGGGCAACGGACGACTCGGCGCCATGGTCTTCGGCGGCATCGACGAGGAGCGGATCGCGCTCAACGTAGACACGCTGTGGTCTGGCGGTCCGCATGACGCGGGAGTGACGGATGGGCCGCGCCTGCTCGATGAGGTCCGCGAGCAATACACGGTTCAGGGCGACCGGATGGCGGCCGCCGCGCTAACCACCCGCCTTCAGGGTCCGGACAGCGAGTCCTACCAGCCGCTGGGCGACCTGTGGCTGCGCTGGCCGGCCCGCGCGGCGCGACATCCGGCCGGCGCGGACTCCGCCTCCTCGCCGTCGCAAGCCGGCCGGGTAGCCGGAAACGGCTATCGACGGTCGCTCGACCTCCGGACCGCGATCGTCTCCGTCACCTGTCAGGACAACGGTCCCGGCCGCCGCGACATCCTGGCCTCGCACCCGGACCAGCTGATTGTTGTCCGCATCCGCGCAGCCGCTGGGCACCACCTCGATCTGGTAGTCGACTTCACCACGCCGCATCACGAAATCGAACGCTCGACTGAACCGGCCGGACGCCTCGTGGCCACTGGCCGGGTTCCGTGGCATGTCGACCCACCGCACCATGGCTACCCTGAACCGGTTCGCTACCGGGAAGGCCATGGCATGCTCTTCGGCCTCGCCGTCGACGTGCGCTTCGGTCAGGGCCGAGCAGAGGGCCGTGACGGCGTGCTCGCCGTCACGGGAGCGCCGGAGATCACCGTGCTGATCGCCGCCAGCACCTCATACCGCGGTTGGGGGGTCCAGCCCGGAGACGACCGTGACGAGGTCATCCGCCGCTGCGCAGCGGTGCTTGACGCGGCCGCGGACCGCAGTCCGGATGAGATCACCCAGCGTCACGTCGACGACCACGGCGTCCTGTACGACCGCGTCGCCCTGGCCGTGCACGGCGCCGCGGACTCCGGCGGAGATAACCTCTCCGCCCTCCCGACCGACGAGCGGGTCCGCCGCGTCCAGCAGGGTGCCAGCGACACCGGGCTTGAGACGCTCCTCTTCGACTACGGTCGCTACCTGCTCATCGCCTCGTCCCGGCCAGGATCACAGCCCGCCAACCTGCAGGGCGTCTGGAACGAGGAAGTCCAGCCGTCATGGAGTTGCGACTACACCACGAACATCAATGTGCAAATGAACTACTGGGCCGCGGAGACCACCGGGCTGCCCGAGTGTCACCTACCGATGGCCGACCTGATCGAGGCCCTCGCCCAGTCCGGTGCCCGCACCGCCCGGGAGCTGTACGGTTGCCGCGGCTGGGTCGTGCACCACAACACCGATCTGTGGAAGGCCACGTGGCCAGTCCAGGGCGACCCGATGTGGGCGATGTGGCCGATGGGCGCTGCCTGGCTCTGTCGGCATCTTGTCGACCACGCCGACTTCACTGGCGACGGGGAATTCCTCGTCCAGCGGGCCTGGCCCGCCGTGCGCGATGCGGCCCGCTTCCTGCTCGACTTCCTCGTCGAGGATCCCGACGGGCGCCTCATCAGCTTTCCATCGACCTCACCAGAAAACACATTTCTCGACGTCGAGGGGCGAAGGCAGTGCCTGGACGCCTCGCCGACGATGGACCGTTGGATAATGCTCGAGCTTTTTGGCTCGGTGCTCGATGTCGCCCAGCGGACCGGACTTGGCGACGAGACGTTCCTGACCGAAGTCCGAAGCGCGCTCAAGCAGATTCCAGTGCCGCAGGTTGGCCGGGACGGTCGGCTGCTGGAATGGTCAGAGCCTTTCGACGAGTTCGAACCGGGCCACCGGCACCTGTCGCATCTGTACGGCCTGTACCCGGGCGACGAGATCGACGTTGTAATGACGCCCGACCTCGCTCTCGCAGCGCGTCGGTCTCTGGAGTTCCGTCTCGCGCACGGCAGCGGTCAGTCCGGCTGGAGCTGCGCTTGGGCGCTCTGCCTGTGGGCCCGGCTCGGTGACGGCCAGGGCGCTCGGGAAGCCATGCGCCGGATGCTTGCCTCTCACATCGCGCCGAACCTGCTCGGGTTGCACCCACCGCGGATCTTCCAGATCGACGGCAACCTTGGGTACACCGCCGGAATCGCCGAGATGCTCGTGCAAAGCCACCGCTCGATGCTGCGACTTCTTCCCGCGCTACCACCGTCTTGGCCAAACGGCCGGGTCCGCGGGCTACGCATCCGTGGCGCCGCCACGGTGGACCTGAGCTGGGCGGACGGGCGGCTCGCCGAAGCGACGATCACCGGCCAGCGGCCCGAACCGCGACTGCTGACCGTCCCGGCCAACGTATCCATCGCCGACATGCAGTTCGAAGGTCGCCGCACCCGCATCCATTTCGAGCCCTCCTGACCCAGCGGACTCGCGAGTTGACCGTCCAGTTTCACGTTTGCAATGCATAACCATCCCAGCCATGGCGATCGTCGGCAGTTGGCGCGGTGTCGCCGAAACTGCGACGCTGAGCTCTTCAGGTTTCGCGTGAGGACGGCGCGAGCAGGCCGAGGGTGCGGGCCCGCTCGAGGGCTTCATGGCGGCGGTGGGCGTCGAGCTTGTCGTAGACGTGGCGCAGGTGCGTCCGGACGGTGTTGACCGACAGGTACAGCTGTTCGGCGATTTCCGTGACCGTCAGGCTGGTGGGCAGGTAGCGCAGGACGCGGATCTCGGCCGGGCTGAGCGGCTCGCGCAGGCGTGGCGGTTCGCCGGACTGCGGGGCAGATTCGCTCGCCCCCGGCGAGGCCGCTCCGGCGAGCAGGCTGAGAATCTGCGAGATGAGGGCCACGTGCGCGGTGCCCCTCTTGGCATGGCGCTCGAGCAGTCCCGGGGCGGGAAAGAAGAGGAATGGCATGCGCATGCTGTCGGGCTCGGCGAGATCCAGTGCTCGCTCGATGGCGCGCCCGGCGTCGCCGGAGTCGCCGAGAGCGTCCCGTGCGATCGCCTCCAGCAGGAATGCTCGCACCAGCGACAATGGATGCCACGGCGGGACAGAGCCGGCGATGACGGGGGCGATCGCGACAGTGGCTGCCTGCGGATCGTCGCCGGCCATCCGAAGCGCCGCGATGACGGAACGCATAACCGCGGTGTCGAGCTGCTTTTCGCTCATCTGGGCCAGGGCGGCTTCGACACGATTGGTCTGTCCCACCCGAATGAGGATCTGCAGGAAATCTGCTCGCATCCACTCATTGTCCGCGTACGGGGTATGCAGTTGTCCGGCCAGCGCCTCGGCGGCCCGGACTGCATCCAGCGCCCGTTTGGGCCGGCCCCGGACCAGCTCGAGGACGGCGCGGGGCCAGTGCATATTTATCCCGGCGGCCGGCTCGAGTTCCACCCGGAGTGCGCGCCCAGCGCGGCCGAACCACCGCTCCGCCTCCTCGAGCTGGCCTTGGCCAACCATGACGCCGGCGAGCTGAGCATAGGCGACGCCGGCAATCGGCTCCTCGCCCCAGCCATGCCGCTCGGCCAGCTCTATCGCCTCCCTGCCCAGCTGCGCGCCGACCGTATAGGAGCGGAAGCTCATGGCTGCCGCACTGTGGGCCAGGCCGGTGAGCTCTAGATAGGGGCGCCCGATCTGACGAGCCAGCGCCACCCCTTGCTCCAGATGGCGTTCGGCCTCGTCGCTGCGATACGCCCAGGTCTCGGCGATGCCCAGACTGATCAGCGCCAGCGCCCGCCGCTCCTCGCTCATCCCAAGACCCGTCCCGTCGGCGGCTTCGATCGGGGCGAGCAGCCGCTGCGCTTCCTCGGCGACGGCCGGGACGTCGCCTCGCTGGCGGGCCAGGGAGAGCCGGAGGATGCCGAGCGTGACCTGCAGGCGCCCGCGCCGCTCCGCGGGCACCGATGCCAGCTCCCTGGTCGCCGACGCCAGATGCCGATCGGCCTTCTCCAGGGATCCCCGGTTCAGCTCGTCGTCCGCCGCCAGCGCGATGAGCTCCGGATCGCATGCGGCGACGCCGGGCGGGAATCGGGTAAGCAGCTGGTGCGCGGTTTCTTGCTGACCATCCAGTGCCAGGGACAGCCACGCGTCAGACAGCAGCCGGGCGGCCAGACGCCAGTCCCCGGCTGCCTGGGCGTGGCGGACGGCCTCGACCGGGTACCCGTGCCTGGCGAACCAGCCGGCCGCGGTGGCGTGCAGCGCGGGGAGCTCGTCGGGCGCCGTTTGCCGCAGTTCCAGCCGCAGCAGGTCAGCGAACAGGCGGTGGTACCGGAACCACATACGCCGCGCATCCACGGACACCACGAACGCGTTGACGGCCTCCAGTTCCTGCAACACCCGCGCCCCGCCGGGACGGCCCGTCAGCAGGTCGGCCAGCTCGCCGCTGACCCGATCGAGCACCGAAGTTCGCAGCAGCAGCCACCGCACCTCCTCGCTCTGCTGTTCCAGCACCTCGGCCATCAGGTAGTCCGCCACCGTGCGCTCGCTACCCGAGAACTCGGCTGCGAACTGGGCCGGATCCGGGTGCCCGGAAAGCGATAGTGCCGCCAGCCGCAGCCCCGCCGCCCAGCCCTCGGTCCGCTCGTGCAGCTGGTCGAGCGCCGCGACCGTCAGCTCGACCCCCGCCGTCGCGAACAGCTCTCGCGCCTCCTCCATCGTGAAGCGGAGATCGCCTGCCCGGACCTCGGTGAGCCCACCCTCCAGCCGCAGCCGGTGCAATCCCAGCCGTAGATCATGCCTGGTCAAAAGCATGAACATCAACTGCGGTGGTGCGCGCATCACCAGCAGCTCCAACTGGCGCAGCGCCTCGGTGGAGGCTAGCTCGTGCACGTCATCGACCACCAGCCACACCCGTTCCCTCAGCGAGCCCAGGTCCTGCAGCAACCGCTCGACGATTTCCCCGGTATCGAGTCCAGGCGCCGCCGTCAGCTCCCGCACCAGCGAATATCCGGCCGTCGTGCCCCGGAGCGCGTCCAGTACCGAAAGCCAAAACCGCTGCGCGTCGCGTTCCTCGGGCGGCACCGTCACCCAGGCGACGCGGTCGGCGAGGCCTGCCTCGTCGATCCACGATCGCAGCAGCAGCGTCTTCCCGCTCCCGGCCGGGGCCGACACCTCGGTGACGCGCGCCGCCCCGCGGAGCCGCTCCAATAGCCCGCGGCGGGAAACTATTCCGCCCCTGACCGCAGGAACTGCATCGCCGCCGGCTGCGGACCGGCCAGCCAGGTCCATAGGCCCACTGTAATCCCACAGCCACCCTCCGACACCGATACTCCAGGCGGCCAGGCATCGACGACGTGCACAGCATTTCGGGCCCCCGGTGAAGCCCCGCCCCGCGCGGTCCGACTCTCGCCACCGTCTCCCGCGGCGAGATGGGATTTCTCCCCGAATGTCCGGGGCACGCGAACGGCCCGGGCCTAGATTCTTCAGAAAATCACCAACCCGTGTGACGTTGACTCGCGCCGCCCTGGGCGAAGCTGGATGCCTACCCGTGAGACGAAGGGAAGACAACCCCCAGATGAGCACAGGAGCCACAGATCTTTCAGGAGACGGGCGGAGGAACGTGTTCTCCCTCGCCGGCAGTCGAAGGCCTCCGGGCCGATGAACGGCGGGCAGCGCAACCCGCAGTCGCACCATTACGAAATCCGCGTACGCGGCCACCTGGGCGCGAGCATGCAGCATGCGTTTCCAGCGCTGCGAGCCGAGATCCGCAACGAGGACACGCTCTTGCGGGGTGCTCTCGCGGACCGGTCCGCGCTGCACGGCGTGCTAGCCCAGATCGAGGCTCTCGGGCTGGAGTTGCTCGAACTGCGGCGCCTATTACTGATGGCGGGAGGAACCTGCAGTTCTAGCAGGATCGCTCCGGTAAAGGCCATGGCAACGGAAAGACACCGAAGCGTTACACTGTGCCATGGGTCTGGCCGACTGGTGCGCAGCCGACGGCGATCCGGTTCCGGTGGTGAGAGGCGGGATCATCTCCCGCCGGGCGCTGTTTTGGCGGCTTGGTCAGGCGGCGCGTGTCACCCAGGTGTCGGCGCCGGCCGGCAGTGGGAAGACGCTGCTGCTGCGATCCTGGATCGCCGAGACGGGGGCACTCAGCGCTGCCTGGATTACAGTGCAGCCCGAGGAGCGTGATGGGCAGCGGTTCTGGCTGTCGGTCCTGGATGCGCTGCGCGGCACGGCGCCCGGGTCGGCGCTGGTGCGGCCGCTGACGGCGGCGCCGGACCTGGACACCGGGGACATCGTTGAAGCGCTGCTGGCAGATCTGGGCGCGATCGAGGACCCGGTCTGGCTGGTGATCGACGACGTGCACGAACTGGTCTCGGCCGAGGCGCTGCGCCAGCTGGAACTGCTGATCCTGCGCGCGCCGCCGGAGCTGCGGTTCGTGCTGGCGACCCGGCACGACCTGCGGCTCGGACTGCACCGGCTGCGGCTGGAGGGCGGACTCACCGAGATCCGCGAGGCCGACCTGCGGTTCAACCTGGATGAGGCGAAGGCGCTGTTCACGGCGGCGGGAGTCGGGTTGCCGGATACGGCACTCGCTTCGCTGGTGGAGCGGACCGAGGGCTGGGCCGCCGGGCTGCGCCTGGCGGCGCTGTCATTGACCGGGCACCCCGATCCAGCTCGGTTTGCTGAAGAGTTCTGCGGCAGCGAGCGGACGGTGGCCGAATATCTGCTGGCCGAGGTGCTGGAGCGGCAACCCGAGGAGGTGCGGCGGCTGCTGCTGCGGACCTCAGTGGCCGAACGCATCAGCGGCGAGCTGGCTGACCTGCTGACCGGGGGCAGCGGCGGGGAGCGGGCGCTGCAGCAGCTGGAGCGGGCTGGCGCATTCGTGATCTCGCTGGACGCCCGCCGGTCCTGGTTCCGCTACCACCGGATGTTCGCT
>Ga0302314_10006079_pt1 | contig 21926 bp, 15 predicted proteins | sample III_Palsa_N2_3_FD_200533 | JGI IMG/M metagenome (GOLD analysis project Ga0302314, IMG submission 200533) | Peat permafrost microbial communities from Stordalen Mire near Abisko, Sweden - III_Palsa_N2_3 | ecosystem: Environmental > Terrestrial > Soil > Palsa > Peat permafrost | place: Sweden...
TCGCCTACATCACCTTCGACAGAAGGGGCGAGATGTGGAAATCCTTCGAACCGGGCTGGTCGCGCTATGAAGACGGCAGCGCGGCGGTCAAGGACGCCAAGGGCAACTCCGACTGGTCCTGGACCTATGTCCATAGCCACGACATCCAGGCCAACCGCATGAGCCGCATCATCCACACCCAGTCCACCACCGGCGGCTACAAGTCCCAGCTTTCCGACAACGGCGTGGATGTCTACAACAAGTATCTCACCAACCAGGCCATCACCAGGCTGGGACAGGCGTGAGGCACAACGGCAGCAGGTGGGCCGGCGCCCTGGCCAGTGTCCTGGCCGGTGCCGGCCTGTTGTTCGGCGGCGGCGCGGCTTCCGCCGCGCCGTCCGCTACGCCGCTGCTCACCGGCACGGCGCACCAGGCCCTGTTCGCGATTTCGACCCACGCCGATGTGGCGATTGCGGTGGGCGCAGCCGGAGAGATCCTGGAAAGCGCCGATTCCGGCAAGAGCTGGAAGGCAGTGATGCCGGCGCCGACGCCGCTGTCCTTGCTGGGCGTGTCGGTGCAGCAGGGACACGCCATCGCAGTAGGTCAGGAAGGCACGGTGCTGGTCATGAATGGCGACGGCAAGTGGGCCAAAGCGGTCAGCGGCACCGATAACCGCCTGTTCGGCGTCAGCGTCAACAGCGGCGGCCAGGCGGCTGCGGTCGGCGCCTTCGGCACGGTGATCAAGTCCGACGATGGCGGCCAGACCTGGGCCTCCATCGCGCCGGACTGGAACAGCTACAACAAGGATGGAGAGCAGCCGCACCTCTATGACGTCAGCGTCGACGAGAAAGGCGTCGTCACCCTGGTGGGCGAGTTCGGCTTGATCCTGCGCAGCGCCGACGGCGGCAAGAGCTGGCAGACCCTGCACAAGGGCGATGCCTCCCTGTTCGCACTGGAGCTGCCGGCGGAAGGCACGGCCTACGCGGCGGGGCAGAACGGCGCGCTGCTGCGCAGCACCGATCACGGTGCCACCTGGAGCGACGTCGACACCGGCACCAAAGCGATCCTGCTCGGCATCCATGCGTCGACGGACGGCAAGGTGGTCGTGACCGGCTTGCACGACATGCTGCTCAGCGGCGACGACGGAAAGTCCTGGCAGCACATGGGCGGCGAGGACATCAATACCAGCTGGTATCAGGGCATTACCGGCACCGGTGCGGCGCAGACGGTGCTGGCGGTCGGTCATTCCGGACAGATCATCCGGGTCGCCGACTGATGGCCCATTGATGGGTGGTTGATGGCCAGCCGATGGCCAATTGAAAACGTTAGTGGAAGGTTCAAAAAAACATTTATTCGGGGAGGGTGCCGTGGGCAAAGTAAGTAAGCTTGGTCCGATCGCATTGGGTTTGCTGTTGATGGGCGGGGCTGCACAGGCTCAAGACAATTCAAGTGGTTCAAGTGCTTCATCCACCGATTCCTCGGATAGCGGTTCCGGCGGCTGGTTTCACGACATGGACGTGAGTTTCGGCGGATTCATCCGGCCGGAAGTCGCGTTTTCCACCAGCAACCAGGAGAACCCCAATAACCAGCGTGGTAATCCATACAACGTCATCTCCGCCCCGCGACAGGCCTACGTGCCGCCGAATTCCGGCAGCGCCCTGTTCTCGGCACTGGGGTTGCCGATCAGCCTGCCGCTGCCGCTCAACTGGAGCTCGATCCCGGTGCCCAATGTGCCCTTGGTCGCCACCGGCACCGACACGGTGACGCGACCGTTCGCGCCTTCCAACAACGCCTTCAATCTGCACATCCTGCGCGGCGAGGGCGAGTTGGGCGTGAAGCTGACCAATGACCTCAAGTTCATCACGCGTGTGCGCGCGCTCGGCGATTTTGGCCATTACAGCGATTTCCGCGCGCCCTCGGCGTGCAACTCGATCACCGGCTGCATCGACGGCGGCAATCCCGCGCTGTACGGCGGTGCGCCGAACTATTTCCAGTATCAGGTCGACGGTAACAAGCACCCCAATCCCCTGGAATGGGCGGGCCCCAATTACCTGGTCTATTTCCCGACCATGATTCTGGACTACAACCATGGCCCCTTGAACGTCCGCCTCGGCAACCAGTCCATTGCCTGGGGCCAGGCCATTTTCTTCCGCGTCCTCGACGTGGTGGACGGCCTGGATCTGCGCCGCCATTCGGTGCTGGATTACGCCCAGGAAGAGTATTCCGACAAGCGCGTGCCGTCGCCGGCCCTGCGTATCGGCTACCAGCTCACCGACGACATCCTCGCCGACGGCTACGTGCAGAAGTTCCAGCCCACGGTCTACGGCAATCCGAACACGCAGTACAACATCATCCCGGTGCAGTTCACGGTGCATGACCGTTATTCGGAGGACGGCGATGACAAGTGGACCAAGCTGAGCTACGGCATGCGTCTGAAAGCCAACCTCGGCCAATGGGGCTTCCAGGCCGTCGCCACACGGCGCTACAACCCGGACGGCGTATTCCGCTGGACCGCTTCGGGCGTCAGCAAGAACCTGCCGGGCACCACCACCGGCGGCGCGCCGAACCTGCTCGGCACGGCGGTGAATCTGGCCAATGCCCTCAATGGCGGCGCCGGAAAGGCACTGTCCGGCACGCCGTTCGAGGCTTCACCCGGCGGCGTGTATTCGGCCAATGAATGGTTCCACTATGCCTCGATGGTGCGCCTTGACGGCATCCAGGGCCTCAACGCCGCGATCAACGATTTCCAGCCTTCCACCACCAAGGTGTTTGCCTCCCCGGTGCAGAATTACCAGCAGGCGGTGGATGAGCTGAACACGTTCTTCATCGCCGCCGGCGGCGATCTGCGCGGTCACATCGAGCGCGACTACTTCCAGGAGACGGTGCTCGGCCTGGGTGCCAGCTATGTGGTCGACGGCGAGCCGGGTTCGATCCTCGACCAGTTGATCATCAACGTGGAGGGCAGTTACACGCCCGCGCGCGTCTACACTTCGCCGACACTGGGCAAGGATTTCGAGCATTCGAACGACTATGTCGGCGCCCTGGTGATGGAAAAGTACTACCGCTTCTCGGATGCCTTCCCGGCAACGTACTTCGTCCTGCAATACATGCATCGCACGCGTGACGATCTGTTCGGGCGCTCTCTCAAGGGCTATGGCGGCACCGACACCTACGATGCGAATGCCACCACCGGCAATCCCGGCGTCACCAACGCCAACTACGTGGTGTTCGCCTTCCAGCAGCCTTTCCCGCAGGACATCTACCGTGTCGGTTTCGCGACGCTCTACGATCCCCGCGGCGGCATCCTGGTACAGCCCGGCCTGCAGTACAAGCCGAACGGTCACTGGTCCATCGACGGTTTCTACAACTACATCAACGATCGCCTGTCCGGCAATCCGAACAACAACCTGCTCGGCGGCCTGGCGTTCGGCAACGAGTTCACGCTGCGCGTCAGCTACCAGTTTTAAGGCGAGCTCCAGGGCACTGTGCACGTACTGTCCCCCGCCTCCCACTCCATCAGTACGTGTATTGATAGCCGGTGGCTTATGCCACCGGCTTTTTTTTGGGGAAGATGATGCGGGTAATGCGTTACGATCCGGGTTATAGCCGTCGGCATTTCCTGCAGCAGATGGCCAGGGGCGTCACCTCGGCCGGCGTGTTGATGCCGCTGTGGCAGGCGCTGGCGCAGAACGGCGAGATCAACAAGGCTTATCCCGAGGAATTGCTGTCGATCGAGGGATACACCAAGGGTAAAATAAAGACCGGTGACGAGATCACGGCGGCCAACGTCGAGTTGGTGAAAGACCTGCTGGAGCCGATCAAGTATGTCCAGGTGGCGAAGATGGGGCGCCGCCTGCGGGTGGCGAAGACCACCACCGAGCTGATGCGGCTCAGTCCCTGGGAATACCTCGAGGCCACCTTGCGCAATCAGGGACAGGCGCGTTTCGATGCGCGCGGCAATGTGGTCACCGCCGATGGCAAGCCCTGGATCGGCGGCAGCCCGTTCCCGGCGCCGCAAACCGCGGTGGAGCTGTTTGCTGGCCTGACCCTGAGCTGGGGGCGGCATGATGCCGCGTTCTATGCCATCAAGGAATACGATCTCTCGTCCGACGGTGACCTGCGCTTCAACTACGAATGCGGCTGGGCCGAACTGTCGCCGATCGCGCGGGTCTGCATGGAGCCGAAGCCGTACTGGCCCGGTCATGAGGACAAGCTGCGCTACCAGTCGGTGTTCTTCCAGACGCCGGAAAGCGCCCGCGGCACTTCTTTCCTCAATATCTGGGCCTACGACCAGAGCACCTTTCCGGATCTGTACGGCTACGTGCCGGCGTTCAAGCGCATCCGCCAGTTTCCTACCGACCAGCGTTTCGAACCGCTGATTCCGGGATCGACGCTGTACCTGTCCGACGCCTGGTGCGCGGGCGATCCGCTCTATACCTGGGGCAATTACAAAATCGTCGGGCGCGGGCCCCTGCTGGCGGGCGTATCCGGCGGCTGGGATCCGAGCCATCCGAACTGGGAGCACGGCACCCACGGTGGACCGCAGGGCAAGACGTTCTGGAACACCACGGTGGAACTGGTGCCGGAAGCGATCGTGGTGGAGGCCGAGCCGGTGAAATTCCCCAGGGCGCCGGTGAGCAAGAAGCGGGTCTGGTTCGATGCGCGCACGCAACTGCCGATCTCCATGGTGTCGTTCGACCGGCGCGGCGAACCCTATCGATCCTTTGACGGCGCGTACGGCCTGTATGAGGCGGACGGCAAGTCGTTCATGGACGGCAAGCATCCGTACTGGTCATGGGGGCATGTGCATGCCTTCGACATTCAGACCGGCAGCATGACGCGCCTGGAGCAGGTGCGGGCGATTTCCGGCGGTCATGCGACCCGCGCCAACGACCCCGTCATCTATGACAAGTACCTGACCAACGCCGCCCTGATGCATCTGGGTAGCACATGAGTTTGCAGCGATCGAAAAAACTACCCGAGCGGGTAGCGGTTTAAGGGTTTGTGGCGCATAGGCTCTATTAAAAGAGCGTCCTGCAGTGATTAGCAGGTCGCGACCCACAACAGATGGCACCGGTGGAGGAGACCATCATGCCGGTTCAAGGCGCCTGCGCCGCCCAGCCTGGGCTGCGCTACGTTTCATCCCCCGTTCCATTCCCCAATTCATCCCGATGTGTGGAGAGCTGCTTATGAGCGCTGCCCTTGAAAACCTGGCCGCGGCCGAGGCGTCGACGGCAGCCCGTCGCGGCGTGGCTTCCGGCAGCAAGAAGAGCGTTGTGGCGGAGCCCGCGGTGTCTGGCGGCAAGCTGGTCAACATCGACAACGGCGGCACACTGACCGATATCTGCGTGATCGACGGCACCCAGGTCTATCGCACCAAGACTGTCACCACGCCCTACGATCTTTCCAAGTGCCTGTTCGACGGCTTGGTCAAGGCTTCGCGGGTCATCTATGGCAAGGAGGATGTGCTGTCCCTGCTGCTGTCGACCGAATACATCCGCTACTCCACCACTCAGGGCACCAACGCCCTGGTGGAGCGCAAGGGGCCGCGCCTGGGCATGATTCTCGGCGGTACGTTGACCGCGAACGCCCTGCAGAAAGACGAGCAGCAGCGCGGCCTGTTCTCCGGCCTGGTCGGCGCGCGCGTCGAGACCATCGATGCGAAGCTGGAAGGCGAGGCCCTGGAAGCGGCGGCGATCAAGGCGATCAACGCCCTGTCCTCCGGCGGCGCCAACCGCATCGTCGTCGCCTACGGCGGCGCGGCGCGCGACGGCGGTGAGGTGCAGCTCAAGCGCCTGCTGCTGCGCAAGTTCCCGCCGCAGCTGCTCGGCGCGATTCCGGTGCTGTATTCGCACGAGATCGTCGACGACGCCGACGATGCGCGCCGCGCCTGGACCGCCTTGTTCAATGCCTTCCTGCATCCGGCGATGGAGCGCTTTCTTTATAACGCCGAACACAAGTTGCGCGAATACCGCACGCGCAACCCGCTACTGATCTTCCGCAACGACGGTCATTCGGCCCGCGTTGCCAAGACCACCGCGGTCAAGACCTACAGCTCCGGCCCACGCGGCGGCGCCGAGGGCGCCAGGGCCCTGGCCGAGCATTACGGCTTCAAGCACCTGCTGTCGATGGACGTCGGCGGCACTACCACCGACATCGGCCTGGTCGAGGACGGCGTGGTCCGCGCCCACCAGTACGGCAAGGTGGAGGGCGTGGAGACCTCCTTCCCGCTGTGCGACGTCGTCAGCGCCGGCGTCGGCGGCAGTTCCATCATCAAGGTCGAGAACGGCAAGATCCGCGTCGGCCCCGAGAGCGTCGGCGGCGCACCCGGGCCGGCCTGCTTCGGCCTCGGCGGCAAGGAGGCGACGATGACCGACGCCTTCCTGCTGATGGGCCTGCTCGACCCGGCATCGTTCTTCGGCGGCGAGCTGAAGATCGACGCCGCCCGCGCCAGCGCCGCCATCACCGAGCGGGTGGCCAAGCCGCTCGGCCTGTCCGAGCAGCAGGCGGCGCAGGCGATGGAAGACGCCTGGGTGACGAAGATTGCCGCCAGCCTGAAGAACTACACCGGCGTTGAGCCCGATACCACGCTGGCTGCCTTCGGCGGCGCCGGTCCGTTCGTGGTGTGCAAGGTGGCCGAGGCCATCGGCGTCAAGCGCATCATCATTCCGGGACTGGCGGCAGTGTTCTCCGCCTTCGGCATCGGCTTCTCCGACATCGCCCACCGCTTTGAAGCGCCGCTGGCCACTAACGATGCCGCTGGCCTCCAGGCCTGCCGCGAGCAGCTGCGCGAGCGCGCCCAGCGCGCCATGTTCGCCGAAGGCGCCAGCCTGGAGCAGTGCCAGATCGAGGAAACCCTGCGCATCGTCGAAGGCAAGGACGAGCACATCGTCACCCTCAAGGACGGCAAGCTGACCACCAGCCTGCCGGCCAAGGGACGCGTCTCCCTGGCCTTGCAGGCGCTCAAGCCGATCAGCCACGCCACCCTGTCCGGCAGCTTCGGCCAGGCCGGCAAGCCCGCGGTGAGCGGCGGCAAGCGCGCCACCCTGTCCGGCGACCTGCCGCTGTACCGCGTCGAAGAGCAGGGCGCCGGCGCCACCGCCGAAGGCCCCGCCGTGCTGGAAGAAGCGTTTTTCACCTGCCGCATCGAGAAAGGTTGGCGCTTCGAGATCAACGCCGCCGGCGACATCCTGCTGAGCCGCGCCTGAGCCGGGCCCCATCGACATCGAACGAGATCGAGCATGAACGTCCTCATCACCGAATACCTGCGCATCAACCTCGATACCGAGAACTACGAGTGCCGCCGCTGCGGCAAGGTTCTGGTTTCGGCCCGCGAAAACTACAAGAAGGGCCTGCTGGTCTATGACCGCGACCCGCGCGAGATCCACAAGCCGCTGCTCGACACCAGCAAGTACGAGCGCACCTATTCGCCCAACCCGCAGTGGTGCCGCATCCTCGAGTATTACTGCCCGCAGTGCGGCACCATGATGGAAGTGGAATACGTGCCGCCCGGCCATCCGCCGCTGCACGACATCGAGCTGGACATCGACGCGCTCAAGGCGCAGTGGAAGGACCGGCCCGAGGTCAAGGAAGTCCCCACCGGACCGGTGCCGCCGCGCCGCGGCCATCAACACCATGGCCACAGCCACTAATCGTAGGTCGGCCTTCAGGCCGACGGGCGGAGCAGCCGGCCTGAAGGCCGATCTACAGGACACGAGATCATGAAACGAGTATCAGTAGACATCGGCGGTACCTTCACCGACTGTTTCGTCGTGTGGGGCGAGCGCAGCATCGGCGGCAAGGCCCTCACCACCCACCATAACCTGGCCCTAGGCTTCAACGAGGCCCTGGCCGACGCCTGCAAGCAGTTGGGCGTGGGCATCGAAACCCTGCTGTCCGAGGTGGACTCGGTGCGCTACGCCACGACCCTCGGCACCAACGCCCTGATCGAGCGCAAGGGGCCGCGCATCGGCCTGCTGGTCACCGCCGGCTTCAAGAGCACCATTCCGCTGTCCCGCGCCCGCGGCTACGGCGAGGGCCTGGCGGAAGAGCAGCAGATGGACATTCCCAACGCCCACCGCCCCGAGCCCATCGTGCCGATCCCGATGATCCGCGAAGTGCGCGAGCGCGTGGACTACCTGGGCCAGGTGTTCTGGCGGCTGGACGAGGACGACGTGCGCCTGCGCATCCGCGAGCTGGTCGACGCCGGCGCCGAGGCCCTGGTGGTGGTCTTCACCAACAGCGTGGTCAACCCCGAGCACGAACTGCGCGTGCGCGAGATCTTCCTGGAAGAGTACCCGGGGCATCTGCTTGGCGCGGTGCCGATGCTGCTGTCGCACCAGGTCGCCGGCCGCAAGGGCGAATACGCCCGCGGCACCTCCACCATCATGGACGCCTTCCTCCACGCCACCATGTATCACGGCCTCGGCACGCTGGAGCTGAACCTGCGCAGCCAGGGCTACGACAAGCCGATGCTGGTCAACCACAACTCCGGCGGCATGGCCCAGCTCAATTCCACCGATGCGCTGCAAACCGTCCATTCCGGACCGGTATCTGGTATCGCCGCCAGCGAGCACCTGATGTTGCAGACCGGCCTGGGCAACGTCGTCGCCACCGACATGGGCGGCACCAGCTTCGACATCGGCATCGTGGTGCAGGGCGGGGTGAAGTATTACGACTTCAACCCGGTGATCGACCGCTGGCTGGTGTCGATCCCGATGGTGCATCTGGTCACGCTCGGCGCTGGCGGCGGCTCGATCTGCTCCTACGAACGTATGTTCAAGTCGGTCAAGGTCGGCCCCGCCAGCGCCGGCTCCGATCCGGGCCCGGCCTGCTACGACCGCGGCGGTCTCAAGCCCACCGTGACCGATGCCGACCTGCTGCTGGGCTACCTCGATCCGGCCAACTACGCCTCCGGCCACATCAAGCTCAACCCGCGCCGCGCCAAGCAGGCCTTCGAGGACCACCTATGCGACGACCTCGACCTGGACGTGGTGACCACCGCCAAGCTGGTAAAGCAGACCGTCGACGCCAACATGGCCAACGGCATCGCCACCGAACTGCGCACCCGCGGCTACGAGCCGAAGGACTTCACCCTTCTGGCCTACGGCGGCAACGGGCCGCTGCATGCCTGCGGCATCGCCAACGTGCTGGGCGTGGACCGGGTGCTGGCGCCGCCGTTCTCCTCGGTGTTCTCCGCCGTGGGCGCCGGCAACATGAACCAGATGCACATTCACGAGATCAGCACCTGGACCGTGCTGTTCGACGCCAACATCAAGTCCTTCTTCTCCGATTACGAGTCCTTCAACCGCAACGTCGAGGAACTGGAGCGCCGCGGCCGCGAGGACTTGCTGCGCCAGGGCTTCGGCGCCAAAGACATCCGCTATCGTCTCGAGATCGACATGCGCTACGGCAACCAGCGCGTGCAGACCGCGGTGGTGACCGAGCTGAAGCGCCTGGAAGGCCAGCGCGACGTGCTGCGCCTGATCAACGAATTCCATCAACGCTATGGCGAACGCTTCGGCGAGGGCAGCCAGTCGCCGGAAGCCGGCGTGCGCATCAACACTTTGCGCGTCTGCTCCTATGTCGAGCAGAGCACGGTGCAGTTCTCCGGCATCAAGGATGAGGGCGCGACCGGCAAGACCGTGGAGCCGATCGGCACGCGCAGCTGCCACTTCGTCGGCCACGACAAGCCGGTGGAAGCGCGTCTCTACGACGAGCAGGCCCTGGCCGAAGGCACCCGCATCGAAGGTCCCGCCCTGGTCACGACGCGGGCCACCACCTATCTGATCGAGCCGGGCTGGCGCTTCTACGCCGCGGCGCAAGGCGCCGTCTGGTTCACCCGCGGCGGCCACTGAGCATTCAAGGAAACGACCATGAACGACATCCTGAACAAGAAGGCCCTGCCCAAGGAAGAGCAGGCGCTGCTGGACAGCTTCCTCGCCGACAACCGCCTGTTCCTGGGGCCGGACCCGGAAGTGATGCGCAACCACAGCATCGCCCCGCGCACCGCGCGCGAGGATGAGATCCTGAAGAAGGGCCTGGACGTGCACCAGGTGCACCACATCCGCGGCCTGATCAATGCCGCGCTGTCCGAAGCCTTCCAGATGGTCAACCAGATGGGCGCCGCGCCCGGCGCCAAGTGGGGCGATCTGGTCACCGGCATCTTCACCAACAGCGGCGACCTGGCCATGATCGCGCCGCACGGCATTATCGCCTTTGCCGCCTGTTGCTTCTACCCGATCAAGTTCATCATCAAGTACTGGGTGGATGACCCCAGCGTCGGCGTCAAGGAAGGCGACGGTTTCATCCACAACGACGCCCGCTACGGCGGCGTACACAACACCGACCAGTCGATGATGATGCCGCTGTTCTACAAGGGCGAGCTGGTGTGCTGGCTGTCCTCCACCATCCACGAGGGCGAGAATGGCGCCTGCGAGCCGGGCGGCATGCCGGCGGCGGCGGAGAGCAAGTACGACGAGGGCATCAAGATGTCGCCCTTCAAGGTGGTCGAGAACTTCCAGCTCAAGCGCGACCTCGTCACCTTCCTGCAGAACTCGGTGCGCGATCCCAAGCTGCAGCTGGAGGACATGAAGGTCAAGCTGCACGCCGTGATGCGCCTGCGCGACCGTATCGTCGCCATCATGGACCAGTACGGCAAGGACGCGGTGATGGGCACCCTGCGCAGCCACCTGGAGGACGTCGAGGTGGAGATGCGCCGGCGCATCAAGGAGCTGCCGGACGGCACCACCCGCGTCAACGCCTTCATGGATTCCTCGCTGCGCGAGAATTGCATCCAGAAGATCAGCCTGGCCCTCACCGTCAAGGGCGACCGCATGATCCTGGACTTCCGCGGCTCCGCGCCGCAGTTCCTCAACCGCGCGGTCAACACCAACATCGCCTCGTTCAAGGCGGCGCTGGCCACCGGCCTGTTGCAGAATATCTGGCCCGATCTGCCGCACACCATGGCGGTGCTGTCGCCGATCGAGATCGTGTCCGATCGCAACTCGATTCTCGACGCCGAGGGTGAGATGCCGCAGGCGATGAGCCTGATGCCGCTGTTCAAGGCCTGCGTCATCTGGACCATCCCGATGAACAAGCTTAATTACAGCCTGCCGCACCGTTACTCCGCGGTGATCGCGCAGCAGTACGACCAGGCGGCCACCTTCATCTACGGCGGCCTGACCCAGCATGGCGATATCACCGGAAATTTCTGCTCCGACATCAATGGCATGGGGCAGGGCGCCCGCTCGGACGCCGACGGCGAACATTCCCTGTCGCCGGTGTTCGGCTTCATGGCGGATTCCGGCGAGCACGAGATCAATGAGGAAGACACGCCCATCGTGCGTCTCGGCGCGCAACGCCTGGCCAAGGACCGCATCGGCTTCGGCAAGTATCGCGGCGGCATGGGTTACGAGCAGATCGCCACCATGCGCAATTCGCCGCTGTGGGGCTTCATGACCGGCTGTGAGGGCTCGTTGTTCTCCTCGGCGCAGGGCCTGTTCGGTGGCTACTCCTGCCCGGCCTACCAGCTGTGCAAGATCAAGGGCATCAACATCTTCGAGGAGCTGAAGAAGGATCCCAAGATCATCGACAAGTGGGACATGGTGAGCCTGATGAACGAGCAGCCGATTCCCGGCGGCAAGTACAGCAGCCACGACATGGGCATGACCTTCGAACTATGCCAGGAAGGCGAGATCTACATGATCTGCCAGGGCAGCGGCGGCGGCTACGGCGATGTGCTGGAGCGCGACCCGCAGCTGGTGATGAAGGACCTGGAAGAGGACCTGATGTCGCACGACCTCGCCCGGGACATCTACAAGGTGGTTTACGACGAGAAGACCCTGTTGGTGGACGAGGCTGCCACCACCGCGCTGCGCGACGCCTACCGCAAGGAGCGCATCGCCCGCGGCAAGCCGTTCGATGCGTTCTGCGCGGAGTGGGTCAAGCCCGAACCGCCGGCGCACCTGCCTTACTTCGGCAGCTGGGAAAATCTGCAGGAGATCTACGCCAGCAGTGCCGGCCAGCGCATCAAGATGGACTCGGACAAGCTGCAGGGTGCCTTCATGCTCAATCCGAAAGACCTGCAGATCGCCGCGCTGGAGGCCAAGGTGGCGGCCCTGAGCAGCCAGCTCGACGACTGCAACAAGGCGCGCAAGTAGTTTGCAGGCAGAGATTCATAAAAGAATATAAGAGGAGGAGCAGATGACCGATTACGGCAAGGCATTCCGTGTGGATGGGAAGACGGCGCTGGTCAGCGGCGCGGCCCGCGGCATCGGCGCCGCCATCGCCGAGGCGCTGGCCCAGGCCGGCGCCAGCGTGGTGATCACAGACATCCTGGAGCGTGAAGGCCAGGAGACGGTGGAGAAGATCCGGCGCGCCGGCGGCGAGGCCTCTTTCTTCAAGCACAATGTAACGGTCGAGGCGCAATGGCAGGCCGCCATCGCCCACGCCGAGAAGGAGTTCGGCCCGCTCGAAGTGCTGGTCAACAACGCCGGCATCGAGACCGCGGCGCTGCTGTCGCAGTGCACGCTGGAAGACTTCAGCAATGTCATGAACGTCAACGTCAACGGCGTGTTCCTGGGCCTGAAACATGCGGTGCGCGCCATGTCCCCCGGCGGCAGCTCCGGCCGCGGCGGCTCCATCATCAATATGTCCTCGGCGGCCGGCCTGGTCGGGACCACCGGCCATATTTCCTATCACGCCTCGAAGGGCGCGGTGCGCTTGCTGTCCAAGGCCGCGGCGGTGGAATGCGCGCAGCTGCAGACCGGCATCCGGGTCAACTCCGTGCACCCGGCCATCGTCGGCACCGAGATGGGCGACAACTTCGTCAAGCACCTGGTCGACCTGCAGCTGGCGCCGGATCACGCCACCGCCAAGGCGGCGATGATGGCGGCGCATCCGATGGGACATTTCGGCGAACCCGCCGACGTTGCCGCCGCCGTGCTCTATCTGGCTTCGGCGGCCTCGAAGTGGGTGACCGGCACGGAACTGGTGCTGGATGGCGGTTACACCGCCGCCTGATCCGCACGGCTACCGATGCCTTTACTGAGCGAACGCGTGACTTCCAATGGGCCCTGCCTGTGGCTCGATTACGACGCCTATGCCGGCGCCCTGCTGGCCAACGGCAGCGTGCCCTGGCTCGATGTGGATGCGCTGATCGGCTGGATGCGCAAGGCGCAGAGCCTGCTCAAATCGGATGTGATCGCGGTGCCGATGGCGACGGTGGTGGAGCAGTGGCTGGCGGCCCACCCCGAGCTGAAGACTGCGATGGCAGCCAAGCGGCGGGCGGTATTTCCGCTCAAGACTTTGCTGGCCGACACGGCCTTGCGCAGCCATCTGGTGAGCCTGGTCAAACCTTTGCGCTCGAGCTTCGCCAAGCCGTCCTTGCTGCTGAGCCTGCCGTCGCCGCGCCTGTGGGTGGCGCTGGCGAGCGCGCAAGCGCTGCCCGGCGAGACGGTGGAGATCGATGCAGATGCGGTGGACAGCGCCGCCGCGTATATCGCCGATTTTCTGCGCGAGTTCGCCGACTGCGGTATCGACGGCATCGTGCTGCGGGAAAGCGCCGAGTCGGAGCCGGCTTCGGCGGAGGATCTGCAGCTTTACCAGGCCGTATTCAATGTGGCGGCGCATTACCGCTGGGATGCCGGATTACGCCTGCCGGTGGCAGCGCATGATGCGGCCTTCGCGGCGGGACCCGCGTTCGTGGTATCGCCGCGCAGTTCCGTGGCCGGAGTGGCGGGACTGGTGGTGAACGGGGAATTCTGGGCCGGCGAGGGGCCGCCCGAATGCCCGGCCGGAGGATTCCGCTACGCCGAGATTCCGGTGGATGCAAAGCCGGAAAGCGTGCTGGATCGTCTTGCCGCGCTGCGCTGAGAGACCGGACAGGGGAGGGCCGATGTTCGATTACAAAATGGAGCACCTGTTCTCCTACACCGCGACCTTGCAGTCGCCGGTCGAAACGATCGGGCCGGTGCCGGAGGGCATCCGGGTGAATTTCTACGTCACCGGCGGCGTGATCCACGGCGACCGGCTCAATGGGCGCATCCGGCCGGTGGGCGCCGACAACTTCCTGGTGCGGCGCGACGGCATCGGCGTGCTCGATGTGCGCGCTACATTTGAAACCACGGATGGCGCACTGATCGATGTGGCGTACCGCGGCATCGGCGATCTGGGTGAGGACGGTTACGGCAGGTTCCTGCGCGGCGAGCTGCCGAAGAAATTGCCGCTACGCACTGCGCCGAACCTGCGCACGGCGCATGCGGATTACCAGTGGGTGCAGCGCCTGCATTGCATGGGAGTGGGAGAGGTGGACCTCGAACGCTTCGAGGTGTCCTACGACGTTTATGCGGTTCGGTAGGGAGATGGGTTTATGGTGAAGGAAGGAGAACTGCTGTGGACCCCGCGCCCCGAGTTCGCGGAAGCTTCCAACCTGACGCGCTACATGCGCTGGCTGAAGCAGACACGCGGCACGGATTACGCCGACTACGATGCGCTGTGGCGCTGGTCGGTCACCGATATCGAGGGCTTCTGGGCTTCCATCTGGGAATATTTCCAGGTGATGTCGGACCAGCCTTACCTGCGCGTGCTGGATCAGCGCGCCATGCCCGGCGGCAAATGGTTCGAAGGCTCGCGGCTGAACTATGCCGAACATCTGCTGCGCACCGAAACCGGGCCGGGCGAGGCCCGCACGGTGTTCCATCACCTGACCGAGAACCGGCCGCTGCAGGCCATGAGCTGGGGCGAGCTGGGGCGCCAGGTACGCATCCTGGCGACGCAACTGCGTTCGCTCGGCGTGGTGCCCGGCGATCGCGTGGTGTCGTACATGCCGAACGTGCCGGAGACGGCCATCGCCATGATGGCCACCATCGCCATCGGCGCGGTGTGGTCCTCGGCAGCGCCGGAGTTCGGCGTCAAGACAGTGACCGAGCGTTTCAGCCAGATCCAGCCGAAGATCCTGTTCGCTTCGGATGGCTACCGTTTCGGCGGCAAGGACTTCAAGCGCGAAAGCGAGGTGCGCAGCATCATCGCCGACCTGCCTTCGCTGGAGCGGGTGATCTGGCTGCCGTACCTGAACCCCAGGGGCGAGGTGCCGCAGGCCCTGCCCAAGGCGATCTCGTGGACCCGCCTGATGGACCGCGAGGCGGTGCCGCGCGAGAAATTCCGCTTCGAGCGGGTGGACTACGATCATCCTCTGTGGATTGTTTTCTCCTCCGGCACCACCGGCCTGCCCAAGGCCATCGTGCACAGCCATGCCGGGGTGCTGCTGGAGCATCTCAAGCTGATGCACTTCCATCTCAACCTGGGGCCGCAATCGGTGATGTTCTTCTACAGCACCACCGGCTGGATGATGTGGAACCTGCTGCTCGCCTCCCTGGTGACCGGCGCCGCCGCGGTGCTCTATGACGGCAATCCGGCCTATCCCTCGCTCGATTTCCTGTGGAAGCTGGCCGCCGATACCGGCGCCACTTCGTTCGGCGCCAGCCCGACCTATGTGCAGATGATGGAAAAGGCCGGGCTCAAGCCGGGCGAACTGTACGACCTGTCGCGGCTGGAAGGCGTGCTGGTTGCGGGCGCGCCGTCCACGCCGGAAACCTTCGACTGGTTCTACCGCAGCGTCAAGCGCGATTTGTGGGTCACTTCACAGTCCGGCGGCACCGAGCTGTGCAGCGGCTTCGTCGGCGCCGTGCCGCTGTTGCCGGTTCATGCCGGTGAAATCCAGACGCGCATGCTGGGCATGGACGTGCATGCCTGGAGCGAGGATGGCAAGGAGCTGTTCGACGAAGTCGGCGAGCTGGTGGCGACCAGCCCATTCCCCTCGATGCCGATCCGCTTCTGGAACGATACCGGTGGCAAGCGCTACCACGAGTCGTATTTCGAGGTCTATCCCGGTGTTTGGCGCCATGGCGACTTCATCAAGATCAACCAGCGCGGCGGTTGCTATATCTACGGCCGCTCCGATTCGACCCTCAACCGCTACGGCGTGCGCATCGGCACCGCGGAGATCTACCGGGCGGTGGAGCAGGTGGAGGAAATCGCCGACAGCCTGATCGTCTGCTGCGAGTTGCCGGGCGGGCACTTCTTCATGCCGCTGTTCCTGCGCCTGAAGCCGGGCGTGCAGTTCGACGACGCCTTGCGCGACCGTGTTGCCACACGCCTGCGCAGCGATTGCAGCCCGCGCCATGTGCCGGACCGCATGTACCAGGTGGAGGCGGTGCCGTACACGCTCACCGGCAAGAAAATGGAAGTGCCGGTGCGCAAGATCCTGATGGGCTGGCCGCTGGAAAAGGCCGCCAGCCGCGACGCCATGATGAACCCGGAGGCGATCGACTACTTCGTGCGCTTTGCCCAGGAATCCATCGACTACCGCTGGCGTCCCAACGATCCGCAGCTCAGCTCGGCGCGCGGATGAACTCCTCATCGTCATTCCCGCGAAGGCGGGAATCCAGTTTTCCATGGGCAGTGATGCAGCCCCAGGAATTAGGCCAAAGTAAAACCGGAATGACCCCATGAAACGAGTACAAGACAAAGTCTGCCTCGTCACCGGCGCCGCCCGCGGCCTGGGCCTCGCCGCCGTCGAAGCCCTGCTGCATGAAGGCGCCCGGGTAATGCTCACCGACGTCGACGCCGCCGCCGGCGAAGCCGAGAAGACGCGGCTTGCGCGGCTCGGCTTCGAAGTCCGCTTCATGGTGCAGGACGTGACCAAGGCCGCGCAGTGGAATGAAGTGCTCGAGCACACCTCGGCCGGCTGGGGGCATCTCGACGTGGTCGTCAACAACGCCGGCGTCGCCGTGCTGGCCGACGTGGAAAAGGAAAGCCTGGAAAACTGGAAGAAGACCCTGTCGGTCAACCTCGACGGCGTCTTCCTCGGCACCCAGGCCGCCATCGCCCGCATGAAAGGGCGCGGCGGTTCCATCATCAACATCGCCTCGATCGAAGGGCTGATCGGGGAGCCGCTGATTCCGGCCTACAACGCCAGCAAGGGCGGGGTGCGCATGTTCACCAAATCCTCGGCGATCCACTGCGCCCGCGCCGGCTACAACATCCGCATCAACAGCGTCTGCCCCGGCTTTGCCGAGACGCAGATGGTCGGCGCCGCCGTGGCCAGCCTGCCGCCGGAACAGGCCCAGGTCTTCGTCGAGCGGACCCTGGCGCGCATTCCCCTGGGACGCTTCGCCAGGCCGGAAGAAATCGCCAGGGCGGTATTGTTCCTGGCTTCGGATGAAGCCAGCTATATCACCGGTTCGGACCTCGTTGTGGATGGGGGCATGACCGCGTAAGCGGCGCTTCGCCCGCAGCAGCCGATTCAAACAGCAAGCGCCGTTTCAACCATTGATCGATCACGCACAAGAATGAGAGGAGCATCATCATGAGCAGCAAGAAACCCGTCGTCATCTACGGCGTGACCGGCTATACCGGCCGGCTGGTCGCGGAATATCTGCGCGAGTACCACATCCCCTTCATCGCCGCCGGCCGCGACGGCAAGCGCATCAAGGAGGTGATGGACAAGGTGCCGGGCATCGAGAACGCCGAATACGAAATCGCCGAGGTCGAGCACAGCACCGAGGCCCTGACCAAGCTGTTCAAGGGCGCGAAGGTCGTCTGCAACATGGTCGGCCCGTTCATGAAGTACGGCCCGGAAGCGGTGGAAGCCTCGCTCGCCGCCGGCTGTCATTACACCGATACCAATGGCGAGCAGAACTGGATGATGCACGCCGACGAAACCTGGGGCGAGAAGTTCGCCGCCAAGGGCCTGCTGCTGACGCCCGGCATCGCGCAGATGTACACCACCGGCGAGATCGCCGCCAACATCTGCCTGGAAACGCCGGGCCTGGATACGCTCGACATCCTGGTGCTGTGGAAAGGCTTCCCCACCTACGCGTCGACCCAGACCATCTTCAGCATCCTCACCGCCGACTTCTTCCACCTCGAGCAGAACCAGTACGTGCAGTGGTCGCCGTTCGCCAAGGCCGAGATGCAGGTGCCGGGCCAGCATGCGGTGGCGATGGCGCTGCCCTGGGGCGGCACCGCGCACCCGGTCTGGTTCAAGAACGATCCGCGTGTAGCCAACTGCAAGGCCATGGGCGGCGTGTTCGAGCGCAGCGTGATGGAAGGCGTGGTGCAGATCACCACCGTGGTCGAAGAGCAGATCAAAAAGATGCCCAAGGCCCAGCAGGAGAAGGCGCTGTCCGACATGGCCGCGAGCCTGCAAGCCGGCATGCCGCCGCGCGAGAACCCGCGCATCAACACCACGGTCGATTCAGTTCACGCCAGCGGCCCGCTCGGGCGCGTGCAGTGCGTCATCCACGGCAACTGCAACTACAAGCAAACCGGCTTGTTGCAGGCTTATACCGCCTACCACCTGTTGCAGGCGCCGCCGCGCAGATATGGATTCGCCTCCGGCTGCCAGGCGTTCGGCCACCGCGAGCTGCTGGGCGTGTTGCAGAGCTTCGGCCTGGCTGGGAAGCCGATCATCACTTCGCACGAGTGATCCCGGTCGCAGCCTGATGCGGCGCCGCGGAGCGGTCAGCCTTTCCTCCGGATCGGCGCCGCTCCGGGATGCTGCGCAAAACTGTCCAGTCCGCCCCCGGCGGCGCAAACCCGGCGGCACGATATGATCAATGCGCAGCCTGATTTCGCGTGGCCGGCCCATTGCTGCCGGCGGGGCGCTTGTCCATTATCCGTAGTGCCGATACTGTAGCCCCCTCAACGAAGGAGTAGCCCGTGATCAAGGTCAGTGTGATGTATCCGAATGGCAAGGACGGCAAATTCGATATCGCCTATTACTGCGACAAGCACATGCCGATGCTGAAGCAGAAAATGGGCGCGGCCCTGAAGGGCATGGCGATTGAGCAGGGCATCCCCGGCGGCGAGCCGGGCGCGCCGCCGACCTACCTGGCCTTCGGCCACATGTATTTCGACACGGTGGAAGCCTTCCAGGCGGCCTTCGCGCCGCATGCCGCCGAAATCCTGGCCGATGTTCCGAAGTACACCAACATCAAGCCGGTCCTCCAGATCAGCAAAGTGAAGTTGTAAAAGATGATCAAATCAAGAGCCGCCGTCGCCTGGGAGGCCGGCAAGCCGCTTTCGATCGAGGAGGTGGAGGTTGCTCCGCCGAAAGCCGGCGAAGTGCTGGTCAAGGTGGTGGCCACCGGCGTCTGCCATACCGACGCCTTCACCCTGTCCGGAAAGGACCCCGAGGGCCTGTTCCCGGTGATCCTGGGCCATGAGGGCGGCGGCATCGTGCAGGAGGTCGGCGCCGGCGTGACCAGTGTCCGGCCGGGCGATCACGTCATCCCGCTGTACACGCCGGAATGCGGCGAATGCAAGTTCTGCCGCTCCGGCAAGACCAATCTGTGCCAGAAGATCCGCACCACCCAGGGCAAGGGCCTGATGCCGGACGGCACCACGCGCTTTTCCCACAAGGGCCGGCCGATCCTGCACTACATGGGCACCAGCACGTTTTCCGAATACACCGTGCTGCCCGAGATTTCGCTGGCGAAGATCAATCCGCAGGCACCGCTGGACAAGGTCTGTCTGCTCGGCTGCGGCATCACCACCGGCATCGGCGCGGTGCTCAACACCGCCAAGGTGCCGCCGGGTTCCAGCGTGGCGGTGTTCGGCCTCGGTGGCATCGGCTTGTCGGTGGTGCAGGGCGCGGTGATGGCCAAGGCCGGCCGCATCATCGCGGTCGACACCAACCCCGAAAAGTTCGCCATGGCCCGGGCGCTGGGCGCCACCGACTGCATCAATCCGAAGGACTACGGCGTGCCGGTGCAGCAGGCGATCATCGACCTGACCGACGGCGGTGTCGATTATTCCTTCGAGTGCATCGGCAACGTCAACGTGATGCGCTCGGCATTGGAGTGCTGCCACAAGGGCTGGGGCGAGTCGATCATCATCGGCGTCGCCGGCGCCGGCGAGGAAATCAGCACCTGTCCGTTCCAGCTAGTCTCCGGCAGGGTCTGGCGCGGTTCCGCCTTCGGCGGCGTCAAGGGGCGCTCACAGCTGCCTGGGTTCGTGGATCGCTATCTGGGTGGTGAAATCAAAATCGACGAGATGATCACCGAGGTGCTGCCGCTGGAGCAGATCAACCATGCCTTCGACCTGATGCACGAAGGCAAGGTGATCCGTTCGGTAATCCGCTTCTGATCGTACAGCCTGGACCGCGGATCCTAATATTTCCAGTTGAAGCTGAGCCCGGCCAGAAAGCTGCGTCCGGGCCCCGGCTCGTAATAACGCGCGTTGCCGTCGTTGACGATGACCGAACCGATATAGTCGCAGCCGAGCAGGTTGTCGATGCGCAGGAAGCTCTGGATGCGCCAGTGCGGCAGATCGAAAATGTAGCCGCCGTCCGCGCCCAGCAGGCCATAGGAGGGCGTGGTCGCGGCATTGACGTCGTTCACGGCCACCTCGGTGACGTACTGCCCGCTGAGAGACGCATGCCAGCCGCTTTCGCCGCCCCAGCGCAAGGCGCTGTAGAGATCCGTCTCCGGCACGCCCGGAATGCGGTTCCCCGCCGCGACCTGGATATCCGGAGTGGCGCAGGTAGTGCCCAGGTTGCCGCACGTCAGGTAGGACTGCCGCACCGTGGCATCCAGATAGGTATAGGCCAGCTGCAGGTTCCAGCGCGGCGCCAGCTCGGTTGAAAGGGAGGCTTCCACGCCCTGGCGCCGCGTGCGCGGCGCGTTCTCGTAGGTGGAGCGGCCGTTGTCGTTGGTGTCGATGACCAGTTCGTTGCGCGTGACCGCGCGGAACACCGCCAGTTGCGCCTGGGTATGGGAGCGCAGGCGCAGCTTGGCGCCCAGCTCGCCATTGTTGGTATGCGCCGGCTGCAGACCGAAATTCAGGCCGCCGGTCTGGTCGGGTCGATAGGCCAGCTCATTGAGGGCAGGGGTCTCGAAGCCTTCGCCGTAGGAGGCGTACAGGTGCAGCGCGGGGCTGAGCTTGTACAGGATGCCGCCCACCGGCGTGGTGGCGTAATAACCCTTGCGGCCGCTGTCGTTGCCGTTGGTGCCGACGATGTAGTTGTCGGCCGAGTTGAAACGGACCGCGGTATGACGCACGCCGAGCAACATGGACCAGCGCTCGGCGAACAGCCAGCTGGCCTGGGCATACTGGTCGAGGTTGTAGACCTTGTCGGTTTCGTTGCGCCTGAGGGCGCCTTGCTGACCGAGCTCATCCGTCTGGCTGCCGTCGCCGACGTAGTTGTTGTAACCGCGACGATGCTGCGACAGATCGTCATAAGTGAGGCCGGCGATCAGCGTGAACGGCTTCTGCGCCAGCAGGCTGTTGTAGCTCCAGCGCGTATCGCCGCCGCCGTAGTCACTGGCCAGGTTGACCACGCCGCCGGAGCTGAGCGGATTGCCTTGCGCGGCGACCGGTATGGACAGGAACTGCCGCACCTGGCGGTTGCCGTAGTAGCCCAGCACCCGCAGGCTCTGTTCCTGGTCGATGGGGTACTCGTAAATCGCGCCGCCCTGCGTCTGCTCCACGCTTTTGCGGGTATTGAACTGCGTGCTCACCAGGGTCGCCTGGCTCGGATCGGCGTCGAACTGGGCGCGGGTCAGGCCCTGCGGGTCCTGCGCTTCCGGCGAGGAAAACGAATTGAGCAGCAGCGTCAGCCGGCCGGCCTGGTCGAACTGCAGGTTCAGATTGCCGTTGAAGGAGTCGCGCTGCGCCCGGCTGTGAGCGCGAAAGCCGTCGGTGTAGAAATGGGAATAATCGGCGTTGTAGTCGAGCGGTCCATCCACGCCGCGCGCATTCAGGTTGGTGTGATAAGTGCCGTAGCTGCCGCCCTCGGCGCTCGCGCCGATCTGCGGGGGATTGGTGCCATCGGCGGTAAACACCTTGATGACGCCGCCGGAAGAATTGTCGTACAGCGCGGAGAACGGCCCGCGCAGGATTTCCACCCGTTCGGCGCTGCCCAGGTTGAAGTGCGAGACCTC
>Ga0302314_10006081_pt1 | contig 21915 bp, 21 predicted proteins | sample III_Palsa_N2_3_FD_200533 | JGI IMG/M metagenome (GOLD analysis project Ga0302314, IMG submission 200533) | Peat permafrost microbial communities from Stordalen Mire near Abisko, Sweden - III_Palsa_N2_3 | ecosystem: Environmental > Terrestrial > Soil > Palsa > Peat permafrost | place: Sweden...
CCAGTTTTATGGCTCGCCACCCGCGGCGAATTCAGGGGGCGGAACATACGCAACCGTTCCTGCCCTGTCAACGGGGAAAACCCCCGGAACGAAACGATTTTCGGAACAGTCGCTTCGCGGCCGCTAACGGCCGCCGCGCTACCGACGGCCGCAGTCACACAGGCAATATAGCTTGGCACGGTAGCCCAGCGACCGGAGGTCGCGCCCGGCGCCTGAGAGCTATATAAAGAATCACCCATTGGTGACGGCTGGAGCGAACTTATAGCCGTAGCCGTGGCTGGTGATAATGATGGTCGGAGCCTTGGGATCCGTCTCCATCTTGCGGCGCAGACGGCTGACCAGCACGTCGATGGTGCGGTCCACCGGGGTCCAGAACTGGCTGCCGATGGCGTCCAGCAACTGGTCGCGCGACAGGACCCGCCCGGCGCTGTTGACCAGAGCGGTCAGCAGGTCGAACTCGGCGCGGGTCAGATTGACTTCGCGCCCGGTCGGATCGGTGAGACTCCGCTTGGCGAGATCCATCTCCCAACCGTCGAAACGGCGGATGTCATAGCCGTTGACGCCGTCGGTACGGCGGCCGCCGCGCGGCATGGAGAGGCGGCGCAGCAGGTTCTTGACCCGGGCCACCAGTTCGCGCGGAAAGAAGGGCTTGGTGACGTAATCGTCGGCGCCCATTTCGAGGCCGACGACGCGGTCGATATCTTCCTTGCGCGAGGTCAGCATGATGATGCCGATGTCGGACTTGGCCCGCAGCTCACGCGCGATATAGAGACCATCCTCGTCCGGTAGATTGAGATCGAGGATGATGAGATCGAAATTGTAATTGGCCGTCAGTTCCGAGGCCTGGGATCCCAGCTCCGCGGTACTGACTCGGAAGCCCTCCGCTTCCAGCAAGGTCGCCAACATGGCACGGGTGGCTGGTTCATCTTCCAGCACTAGAATGTGATAGTCCCTCACCAACTCTCCGACTCCCATCAGGGTCCGTGCGGCCTGTCCCCCCGGACTATGCGGCTGCCTTTGTTATCTTTTTCCCCAAATCAGAGAGTTACTATGCCACCCCCACAGCAACATTGCAACAATCGTCACAATAGATACAAAAGGGTATCAATATAAAAACCGCGTCTTGATTGTTCCCTCGATCGCCTGCAAATCGGCGATGATGTCGGCCTCGTCGAGATCGCCCACCACATCGACCACCACATAGCCGACTTCGGGATCGGTTTGCAGATATTGCGCGGAAATATTGAGGCTGCGAGCGGAGAAGACTTCGTTGATCCGACGCATCACGCCTGGCACATTGGCATGAATATGCAGGAAACGGGTTTCCCCCACCTTGACGGGAAGTGCCGCTTCGACAAAATTGACTGCGCCGACGGTCGATCCGTTGTCGGAATACTTAATCAACTTTTCCGCGACTTCGATACCGATATTGGCCTGTGCTTCGACAGTCGATCCGCCGATATGCGGCGTCAGGATCACATTGGGCAGGCCGCGCAAGGGACTCTCGAACGGATCCTGGTTGCTGGCCGGCTCCTTGGGGAACACGTCGATGGCAGCGCCCAGCAGATGCTGGTCCGATAGAGCGCGGGCCAGGGCGTCGATGTCGACGACGTTGCCGCGCGAGGCGTTGAGCAGATAGCTGCCCTTTTTCATGGCGCGAAGCTCGCGCTCGCCGATCATGTTGCGGGTCTGCGGGGTGGCGGGCACATGCAGCGACACCACATCCGACACATTGAGCAGCCCTTCCAGCGTCGCCGCCGAGCGGGCATTACCGATCGCCAGGCGCCGCTCGACGTCGTAGAAGCGGACCTGCATGCCCATGGCTTCCGCCATCACCGAGACCTGGCTGCCGATATGGCCATAACCGACCAGGCCGATGGTCTTGCCGCGCAGCTCGTAGGAATGGGACGCGGTCTTCTGCCACGCGCCGCGATGGGCCGCCTCGGAGCGCTCGGGGATTCTACGCATCAGCATGATGGCTTCGGCGATCACCAGTTCCGCCACCGAGCGGGTGTTGGAATAGGGCGCGTTGAAGGTGGGAATGCCGGCGCGGCGCGCGGTCTCCAGCGAGACCTGGTTGGTGCCGATGCAAAAGCAGCCGATGCCCATCAGCCGGTTGGCGGCGGCGAGGACCTTGTCGGTGACACGCGTGGTAGAGCGGATGCCCAGCAGGTGAACGCCCTGAATGCGCTCGATCAGCTCGTCTTCCTTGAGGGCCTGGGCCAAGCGTTCGATATTGGTGTAGCCGGCCTGGGCAAACTCGGTGAGGGCGTTGTCATGCACGCCTTCGAGCAACAAAACCTTGATCTTGTCCTTGGACAGGGAATGTTTGGGCACCGCACCGACCCCATTTTGAAATTTTAAAGCGGCGCCACCTTAAGGAAACGGCGGGAGGCTGTGAACCCCCCGCAGTTTATTGCATAGCCCTCATGCGCCGGGCGCGTCCTCCGGCCGCTCGGCTACCGCGCAAAGCAATGTTGCCTGCGTGGCTGAGGCCGTCCGGCAGCGCGCGGCCGCACTTGCGGCCGTGGAACGATTCCCGGAGGAATCGTTCCATCTGGATCAGATATGCTTATTCGGCGGTCCAGCCGCCATCGATCGAGTGATTGGCGCCGGTGATGGTCGCCGCCGCGTCGGAGATCAGGAACAGCGCCAGGCCGCCGATCTGCTCCGGGGTGGTGAATTGGTGCAGCGCCTGCTTCTCGGCCACCAGCTTGACCTTTTCCTGATCGACGGTGGTGCCGTTCTCCTTGGCGCGGTCCTGCAGCTGCTTTTCCACCAGCGGCGTCAGCACCCAGCCGGGGCAGATCGAGTTCGAGGTGATGCCGTCATTGGCATATTCCAGCGCGATCACCTTGCTCATCCCGACGATGCCGTGCTTGGCCGCGACGTAAGCCACCTTCTGCGGGCTGCCGACCAGGCCGTGCGCCGAGGCGATGTTGATGATGCGGCCCCATTTGTTCTTCTTCATGTAAGGAATCGCATGCTTGGAGGCATGGAAGGCGGCCGACAGATTGATGGCGATGATCTGGTCCCACTTCTCGTCGGGGAAATCCTCGACCAGGGCGGTGAACTGGATGCCGGCATTATTGACCAGGATGTCGACCGAGCCGTGATCGGCCACCGCGTCGTCGACCATCTTCTTGATCTCGGCCGGCTTGCTCATGTCGGCGCCGGAATAGGTCACCTTGACCTTGAATTTATCGGCGATCTCGCGGCGCAGCGTCTCGATCGCATCCTTGTCGCCGAAGCCATTGAGGACGATGCCGATGCCCTGGGCGGCGAACGCCTTGGCGATACCTTCGCCGATGCCGCTGGTCGAGCCGGTCACGATCGCCGTCTTGGTCTTACTCATTTGGGGGTTCTCCTAATAGTGTTTTCTGGATGTCGATGGAGGAACGCTTGCCGAGATCATCCCAATGGTCGGATAACCACTTCTCGCCGCACTTCCTGCCCAATTCTTTGAGATAATTCAGAAATTCATAATCCACATTGTATTTCGAGGACATGCCGAGCGACAGCATGGCCTCCTCGTCGCCGATCATGTGGACATGGACGCGTTTCAGGCGGTTGACCTCGTGCCCCTTCAACTGATCCTCCTCGATCAGCTTCTGAACGAAGGCTATGGCGCGCAGTTCCGCCATTAGCGAGAAATTGAAGGTCACCTCATTGAGGCGGTTCATGATCTCGCCCGGTGTCATCGGAATGCCCGGCCGTTCGAAGGGGTTTATCTGCACCACGGCGATGTCGCGCGAGGCGCAATTGTAGATCATCGGATAGAGCGCCGGATTGCCGGTATAGCCGCCGTCCCAGTAAGGATCGCCGTCGATCTGCACGGCCTGGAACATCGTCGGCAGGCAGGCCGAGGCCAGCACGGCGTCCACCGTCAGCTTGTCATGGTCGAAGATGCGGTTGCGCCCCGTCCGAACATTGGTCGCCGAGATGAACAATTTCATCTGCGTGCATTTCTGCAGAGCCTCGAAATCGACGACTTCCTCGAGGATCGGACGCAGCGGATGCAGGTTGGTCGGGTTGAACTGATAGGGCGACACCATCGAGAACAAAGTCTCGAAGGCGAGCATGCTTGGCGACCCATCGGTATTCCAATTACCCACCGCCTGATCGAAGGGAGAACGATGCACCAGACCCACCGGGGAATAGGCGCTGACCGCTCCCCAGAAATCGTCCAACGCCTTGCGGGCCCCTTCCTTGCCGCCCTTGGCGAAGCCCGACACCAATGCGGCACCATTCATGGCGCCGGCGCTGGTTCCGGACACGCCCTCGATCGACAGCCCATCCTCTTCCAGCAGCCGGTCGAGCACGCCCCAGGTGAAGGCGCCATGCGCGCCGCCCCCCTGCAATGCCAGATTGACGTGCCGAATTCCGTTATTGCCTTTCGCCATGGCGCTTACGCCAGATAGTCGTGCAGCACCCGGCCGTAAGGCAGGGTGAAATCGACGATCTGGTGGCGCCCGCCGACGATCCGTTTGACCGGCAGGTCGGCGACGCGGCAATTGACGTGCGGGATCAGATGCAGGCGCGCCGGCCCTTCCCAGGCCCCCTTGACCACGATGTCCTCGAGATTGTAGCCGACCAGCTGCGCGATCTTGGGCGTGCCGTCGACGTCGGGGATCAGCTTGAGATTGACGTTGAGCTTGCCCAGGCCCTTCGTCACGTCGGCCAGGCTCTTCTCCAAGGACACATGCTTGTAGGTCATGGTGCCCAGGGCGACCCGCTCCTCGTCATAATGCAAGGCGCCGGTCAGGGTATCCTTGTTCACCTTGAGGCGCGGCACGCCGTATTTCTTGGGAAAGCCCCAGATCTCGCGGCCACCGGTGATCGGCGGCTCGTCATCGAGATACATCTGCACCGAGAAATTGCACGGCTCGCCCTTATAGGTGGCGAAAATGCCACCGCCGCTTTCCTCATAGTCGCCGAAGCCCGAGCTGTCCGGCATCTTCATCCATTCGAAGAAACAGAGATTGCCGGGCGCCGGTTCCAGCGGCTCGGGCAGAGCCGCCCGCAAGGCGTCAGGATCGGTCTCGTAAGTGATGATCAGGTATTCGCGGTTCTTGAAATAATAAGGCCCGGCGGGATAGCTCGGGCTGAAGACGGGCATGGAATGATTTTTGAGGATCTCTTCGGCCTTCATGCTGCTTCCTTTTCAGTCAACGAATTGGAACCACCCAATCCCCAATTGGGCATGGATAGTGCAATGCACAATCCCGAACCGGTGTGATTATTTTTCGGTTATTTTTCGGGTGGCGGGACAATTTCCCATCCCCCTCCCAGGGCCCGGTAGATCGTGACCAGGTCCAGGGTGACGGCGATTTGCGACTGAGCCAGCTGGTCCTCGGCCGCCAATTTGCGGGATTCGGCATCAAGCACGGCGAGGAAATTCTCCACGCCGAACTGGTAGCGCGTCGAGGCCAGCTCGGCGGCGCGCCCGCTGGCCTCGGCGGCGACCGACAGGGATTGCCGGCGCACCCGGTCCTGGGCGTAGGTGTCGAGCGCCGTCTCGGTCTCGGCCAGCGCCGTCAGCACCGCTTTCTGGAAACTGGCCATCGCCGATTGCTGATAGGCCTTGGCCGCCCGCAGGCGCGCATAGACCGACAGATCGAAGATCGGCAGGCTTAGCGAAGGGCCGATGGCGTAGGACAGCGAACCGGGTTTGCTCAGATCGCCCGGCTGTATACCGTTCAGCGTACCGGCCGCGGAAAAGGTGATGGTGGGATAGAGGTCGGCGGTGGCGACGCCGATCCGCGCCGTCGTGGCGGCGAGGCCGCGCTCGGCGGCGGCGACATCGGGTCGCCGTTTGAGCATCGACATCGGATCGCCGACCGGCAGGAAGGCCGGCAGAGGCGGCAGAGGCGCGAAAGGATCGAGCAGCGCGTCCAACGCCATCGGGGTCTGGCCGGTCAGCAGCGCGAGCTGATGCTTGTCGGCGGAGACCTCGGCCAGCAGGGGCGGCACTGTCGCCAGGGTGCTTTCGAGCTGGGCGCGGGCGCGGGCGACGTCGAGATCGGTGCCGCGTCCGGCGTCGGACAAGGTGACCGTCAGTTGGAACGTGTCGCGCTGGTTCTGGGCATTGTGATCGGCGACATCGAGGCGCAATTGCGCGCCGCGCAGATCGACATAGGCGGCCGCCACCTGCGAGATCACCGAAATCAGCACCTGCCGGCGCAGCGCCTCGCTCTGTGCTTCGTCGGCGTCGGCGGCCTCGACCTGACGGCGGACGCGGCCCAGCAGATCCAGCTCCCAGGACAGCACGCCCCCCACTTCGGTCAGATTGACGTCGGGTTCGGCGACATATTGCTCGCCGAGCTGCGTCGCGGCGCTCGCCCGCGCCCGGTCGAGCGACGCATTGGCGTCGAGCGATGGATATTGACGCGCCCCCACGGCGTCGCGGGCGGCGCGCGCCGCCTGGAGGTTGGCGTTGGCGGCCTTGAGGTCGTAATTTTCGGCCACCGCACGCGTGATCAGGTCGTTCAGCGTCGGATCGGCGAGGCCTTCCCACCAGCGCTCGGGCGGTGCATCGGCGCTGAGAGGCCGTGCCTCGCCGGCCTTGAAGGCGCCGGTATCGGGCAGGGCCGGCGTCTCGTAATCAGGGCCGACCGACCAGCAGCCGGTCAAGGCCAGCAGGGGCAGAAGGAGCAGCGCGCGCTTCATGGCGAGACCTCCTTGACCGACGCGGGCGTGGATTTGGGCTTTCGCAAGGATCCGAGCTGCCGGCACACCACATAGAAGACCGGTGTGAACAGCAGGCCGAAGAAGGTGACGCCCAGCATGCCGAAGAAGACGGCGGTGCCGAGCGCCTGGCGCATCTCCGCCCCCGCCCCTTCGGCGATCACCAGCGGCACCACGCCGAGGATGAAGGCGAAGGACGTCATCATGATCGGCCTGAGGCGGGTATGAGCCGCCTTCTCCGCCGCCTGCCAGCGGTCGTCGCCCGCCTCCTCCGCCTGCTTGGCGAATTCAATGATCAGGATGGCGTTCTTGGCGGCCAGGCCGACCAGCACCACCAGCCCGATCTGGGTCAGGATATTGTTGTCCATGCCGCGCAGCAGCACGCCGGAGATGGCGGCGACCAGGCACATCGGCACGATCAAAATCACCGCCAGCGGCAGCATCCAGCTTTCATATTGGGCGGCCAGCAGCAGGAAGACGAACACCACGGCGAGGCCAAAAGCGACCGGGGCGGTGTTGCCGGCGATGATCTGCTGGTAGGTCAGCTCGGTCCAGTCATAGGCGAACCCGTCCGGCAGGCGTTCCTTGGCGATGGCGTCGAGCGCCGCGATGGCCTGACCGGTCGAGAAACCGGGGGCGGTCGCTCCCTGCAACTCGGCGGCCGGATAGAGATTGTAGCGCGGCACGCGATAGGCCGCGGTGATATCGCGGAAATTGGCGATCGAACCGAGCGGCACCATCTTGCCGGCATCCGAGCGGGTCTTGAGATTTTCGATGTCGCGCGGGGTCATGCGAAAGGCGCCATCGGCCTGGGCGGTGACCCGGTAGGTGCGGCCCAGCAGGTTGAAGTCGTTGATGAAGACCGAACCGAGATAGACATTCAGCGCCGAGAACAGCCGCGAGGGCGGCACGCCCAGCATCTGCGCCTTGACGCGGTCGATATCGGCATAGATCTGCGGCGTGCCGTTGTTGAACAGGGTGAAGACGCGGCTCAGCCCCGGAGTCTTGTTGGCCGCCGCCGCGATGTCGTTGGTAGCCGCCTGCAGCGCCTGCAGGCCGCGCGCCCTTCGGTCCTCGATATAGAGCTTGAAGCCGCCCGAGGAGCCGATACCCGGCACCGCCGCCGGCATGATCAAAAAGACGTTGGCGCCGTCGATCTGCAGCACCGCCTTCTGCAGCCGGGCGAACAGCTGCTTGGTGGTGACGCCGACCTTGTCGCGGTCGTCGAAGGATTTGAGGGCGAAGAACACCGCGCCGGCGTTGGAGGACAAGGTGCGGGTGGCGCCGTCCAACCCGGCGAAGGAGACGGCGTGGGCGACCCCGGGATCTTCCAGGCCGATCTTGATCACTCTCTGGATGATCGCGTCGGTGCGCTCCAGCGAGGCGCCGGGCGGCAATTGGATCACGGTGATGAAATAGCCCTGATCCTGCTCGGGAATGAAGCCGACCGGCGCCTTGACGAATTCGAAGCCGCCGATCGCGACCAGGCCGGCATAGACGATCAGCACCAAAGAGGTCGCCCGCACCAGCTTGGCGGTGACCCGGCCATATTTGTGCGACAGCCAGTCGAAGCCTTTGTTGAACGCGCCGAAGAAACGCCCGATCGGGCCGCCGATAGCATGCCCTTCATGCTTGGGCTTGAGCAGCAGGGCGGCGAGCGCCGGACTCAGGGTCTGCGATACCAGCATCGAGATCAGCGTCGCGGCGGCGATCGTGATGCCGAACTGGCGGTAAAATTGTCCGGAAATGCCGGTCAGGAAGGCGGTCGGCAGGAACACCGCGGTCAGCACCAGGGCGATGGCGATCAGCGCCTCGCCCACCTCGTCCATGGTGCGGTGCGCCGCCTCGCGCGGACTGAGCCCCTGCTCGAGGTTTCGCTCGACATTCTCGACCACGACGATGGCGTCGTCGACCACGATGCCGATCGCCAGAACCAGCCCGAACAGCGACAGATTGTTGAGCGAGAAGCCGGCCGCCGCCATCACCGCGAAGGTGCCGATCAGCGAGATCGGGATCGCCACCACCGGAATCAGCGCCGCCCGCCAGGATTGCAGGAAGACGATCACCACCACGACCACCAGCACGATGGCCTCGAAGATGGTGCGATACACCTCATGCACCGAATCGGCGATGTACTGGGTCGGGTTATAGACGATGGTGTAGGCGACGCCGGGCGGGAAGCTCTTGGACAGCGTCTCCATGGTCTGGATCACCGTCCCGGCGGTCTGCAACGCGTTCGAGCCGGGACGCTGGTAGATCAGGATGGCGATCGCGCGCTTGTCGTCGAGATAGGAATTCAGGCTGTAATCCTGGGCGCCGAGCTCGACCCGGGCGATATCGCGGATCCGCGTGACGCGGCCCTGGGCGTCGTTCTTGACGACGATCTCGTTGAACTGGCTCGGATCGACCAGGCGGCCCAACGTCTGCACGCCGACGGTGAAGGCGCCGTTTTCCGGCACTGGCGGCTGGCCGATCTGGCCGGACGCCACTTGCACATTGTTGTTCCTCAGCGCGGCAACCACCTCCTCGGCGGTCAGATCGCGCGCGGCGACCTTGTCGGGATCGAGCCAGATGCGCATCGAATAATCGCGGGCCCCGCGCGACACCGCTTGGCCCACCCCGTCGATGCGGGCCAGCGGATCGATCACCTGCAGAGTGGCGTAGTTCGACAGATAGAGCTGATCGCGGCTGCCGTCCGGCGAGATGATGTGGATCACCATCATCAGGTTCGGCGAATTCTTGATGGTCGAGACGCCCAGCGCGTTGACCTCGTCGGGCAGATGCGGCTGGGCGATGGCGACGCGGTTCTGCACCAGCACCTGGGCCTTGTCGATGTCGGTGCCCAGCTTGAAGGTGATGGTCAGCGTCAGATTGCCGTCGCCGGTGGCTTCCGACTCCATGTAGAGCATGTCGTCGACACCGTTGATCTGCTGCTCCAGGGGCGCGGCCACCGTGTTGGCCACGGTCTCGGCCGAGGCGCCGGGATAGGACGCCGTCACCTGGATGGTCGGGGGCGCCACCTCGGGATATTGCGCCACCGGCAGCGCGAAATAGGAGAAGCCGCCGATCAGGGTGATCAGGATCGAGACCACGGCGGCGAAGATCGGCCGTTCGATGAAGAAGTGGGAGAACTTCATGATGGAGCCCTCCTTATCAACCGGCGTCGGGAATGGCGGTGATCTTCCCGTCCTGCGGCGAAACCTTGGAGCCGGGCCTGGCCCGGGTCAGGCCGCTGATCACCACCTTGTCGGTGCCGGCGATGCCGGTCTTGATCACCCGTAGGCCGTCGATTTTGGGCCCCAGCTCGACGGGATGCGGCGTCACGGTGCCGTCCTCGCCCACCACCATCACCAGCTTGGTCGCCTGATCCGACACGATCGCCTCGTCGGGCACCAGCAGCGCGTCATATTGGCCGGACCCGATCAGGCGCAGCCGCCCGAACATGCCGGGCTGGAAGACGAAATCGCTGTTGCTCAGCACGGCGCGGCCGCGCACCGTGCCGGAATTGGGGTCGAGCTGGTTGTCGACGAAATTCATCCTGCCGGCGTGGCTCCATTTGGTCTCGTCCATCAGCTTGACGAACACCTCGTTGGGGGCGTCGCGCGAGGAGGGCCGGGTGCCGGCCGACGCCAAGCGGACATATTTGAGGTAATCGGCCTCGGAGCCGTCGAATTCGAAATAGATCGGATCCTGCGTAACGATGGTGGCCAGCAAGGTGGCGGCGCCGCCGCCGCTGACCAGATTGCCGATATCGATCTTGCGGTCGCCGATGCGCCCGGCGAAGGGGGCGCGGATCTGGGTGAATTCGAGGTCAAGCTCGGCGTTGCGCGCCGCGGCTTGAGCAGACGCCACCGACGCCTGGCTCTGCGCCTGGGTCTGCGCCCTGGTGTCGTATTCCTCCTGGCTGACGGCGCGCGCCGCCAACAGCTTGGTGGCGCGCGCCAGGTCCAGCTGGGCCAGATCGCGCCGGCTTTCCTCGACCTTGAGGTCGGCCCTGGCCTTGTCCAGCGTCGCCTGGAACGGCCGCGGATCGATCACGAAGAGCAATTGCCCTTTCTCGACCAGCTGGCCATCGGTGAATTTAATGCTGTCGAGATAACCGGAGACCCGGGCCCGCAGCTCGACCGACTGAACGGCGGTGAAGCGGCCGGTATATTCATCCCAGTCGGTGACCTTCTTCGCCAACGGCTGCGCCACGGTGACGGGCGGAGCCGACTGCCCCTGCGGCGTCTGGGCCGGCTTGCCGCAGCCGGACAGCGAAAATCCGATCAGCGCCAGGCCGATCAGAGTCCGGGCGGGAATGCCGCTGGTACGAATGCCTTCCATGGAACTGCTCCGACGAAAGAGTGCAAACGGTCAGGGAAATAGGGATATCGAGGAAAGGGACAGAAGACCGCGCTGGATGTGAACACGGGTCCGAATCGACGTCTTGGACGTAACCGAGTGCTTTTGAACGATTGCGCCGTAAGGGCGGGGGACGAAAAGCGGACTGGACAGGCTGGCCTTTGGACCACAAAATACCGCCAATTCTCCCCGCAAACAACCAAGTCATATCGCAAGAAAAACATCCGGGGTCTTTTACCCATGTCCTTCGCCGATGTCTGACAAAGAACCGCCGCAGCTGTCCTGGGACAAGACTCCGTCAGGCAATGTAGTGATCCGCATCGCCGGACACTGGCTGATCGAACATGGGCTGATCGGCGACGAGACCATTGCCGACATGCTGGCCGACGTCGCCCCCGGCGGCAGCATCGTCCTCGACGCCGAAGGATTGATGGGCTGGGACAGCAGCCTGATCGAATTCCTCACCCGCGGCGTGCGCATGTCCGAGGCGCGCGGCATCGCCATCGACCGCAGCGGTACCCCCGAGGATGTCAAACGGCTGATCGGCCTGGCCTTCGCCGTGCCCGACCATCCCGACCGTCACAAGATGCCGGTGGCGCCGCCGCCGCTGGCCCGGATCGGCGGGCGCTTCCTGGTCAATGTGGCCCTCGGCGTCCGCATGCTCGGCTTCTTCGGCGAGTCGGTGTTGGCCTTCGGCCGCCTCCTGCGCGGCGTATCGGCCATGCGCGGCGCCGATTTCTGGGAGGCCTTCACCGATTGCGGTCCGCGCGCTCTGCCCATCGTCTGCCTGATCAGTGTGCTGGTCGGGTTGATCATGGCCTTCATCGGCGCGGTGCAGCTGACCAAGTTCGGCGCGCAGGTGTATGTCGCCAATCTGGTCGGCATCGCCATGGTGCGCGAGATGGGCGCGCTGATGGCGGCGATCATCATGGCGGGACGCACCGGCGCATCTTACGCCGCCAATCTCGGCACCATGCAGTTGAACGACGAGATCTCGGCACTCAGGACCGTCGGCATCGATCCGATGGATTTCCTGGTGCTGCCACGCCTTCTGGCTTTGGCATTAGCGTTGCCCTTGCTGACGATTTTCGCCAATCTGGCGGGCATGCTCGGGGGGGCGGCCTTGGCGGCGATCCATCTGAATATCGACTGGCCGCTTTATATCAGCCAGACGCGCCACGCCCTGACGGTGACCGACCTGGTCCTCGGCCTCGTCAAAGCCTGCCTGTTCGGCTCGATCGTGGCGGTCACCGGTTGCTGGTGCGGCATGGCCGCCGAGCGCCACGCCGCCGGTGTCGGCCAAGCGGCGACCAATGCGGTGGTGCTGACCATCGTGCTGGTGATTTTCGCCGATGCGGTGATCACCGTGATGACCAGCGTTGTGGGGATTTGAGATGACGCTCTGCGATTTCACCGAACCGGACGACATAGCACCGCATCTGGAGGTCGTCAATCTGACCTCGATGCATGGCGAACGGCTGATCCAGCACGATCTCAATTTCAAGGTCCGCCATGGCGACATCTTCGTCATCATGGGGCCGTCCGGCAGCGGAAAGAGCACGCTGCTGCGCCATCTGATCGGACTCGACCCGCCGGCCGGAGGCTCGGTGCTCTATGACGGCACCTGCATCTGGGGCTGCGACGAATATGACCGCGAGGCGATCATGCGGCGCATCGGCGTCACCTATCAGACCGGGGGCTTATGGACCTCGATGACGCTGATCGAGAATGTCTCGGTGCCGCTGCAGCGTTACACCACCTTGTCGCCCAAGGAGATCCGCGAACTGGCCCGGCTCAAGCTGGCGATGGTCGGGCTGGCCGGCTTCGAGGACCACTACCCCTCGGAGCTGTCGGGCGGCATGCAGAAGCGCGCCGGTCTCGCCCGCGCCATCGCGCTGGACCCCGATCTCCTGTTCTTCGACGAGCCCTCGGCCGGGCTCGATCCCGTCACGTCGCGGCGCCTCGACGATCTGATCCTGGCCTTGCGCGACAATCTCGGCGCCACCGTGGTGGTGGTCACCCACGAGCTGGCCAGCATTTTCGCGATCGGCAACAATTCGGTCTTCCTCGATCCCGAGAGCAAGACGCAAATCGCTCTGGGCGACCCCAAGATCCTCCTGAAAGAGTGTCCCAATCCGATGGTCCACTCCTTCCTCACCCGCGGCGATCAGCCGGTCGAGACTCTCGCCGGAGGCGCCCGTGGCTAAGCGCGTCAATCCCACCCTGGTCGGCGCCTTCGTGCTGGGCGCCTTCCTGCTGGTGATCGCGGCGATCCTGGTCCTGGGTGGCGAGAACATCTTCGTCCAGAAACGGCGCTTCGTGATCTATTTCGGCGATGCGATCAAGGGCCTGACGGTGGGGGCGCCGGTTACCTTCAAGGGCGTGGTGGTCGGGCGCGTCATCAATCTCAAGGTACGCTACGTCAAGGAGACCGGCCGCACCGAGATCCCGGTGCTGATCGACCTCGACCCCAACAAGGTAGTGACGCCGGGCGACGATTCGGAGGCCACCAGCCTCTTGCATCAGATGATCGATCAGGGCCTGCGCGCCCAGATGAACCCCGAAAGCCTGATCACCAATCAGCAGGTCGTGCAGCTCGATTTCTTCCCGGGCACGCCGGTGCGCCTGGTCGAGAGCAATCTGCCCTATCCGCAGATCCCGTCCCTGCCCTCTTCCTTCGACCAGTTGCAGGCCTCGATCGGGATGGCGGCGCAGAGCCTGCCCGACCTCGCCGCGTCAGCCACCCTCGCGCTGAACGGCGTCTCCAATCTGCTGACACCGGCCAATCAGCAGAAGGTTACCCATATCCTCGACAATCTGGACTCGATCACCACCAATCTCGCCGCGCACGGCGCCGATCTCGGCAAGACGCTGGTCTCGCTGCAGCAGGCCAGCGAGGAATTGAACAAGGTACTGAAGGGCGTCGACCAGACCCTGGCCGACAATCGCCAACCCCTCGGCGAAGTGGTGGTGAAGCTGAGCAGAACGGCGGATTCGGTGAAGACCCTGACCGACACGCTCAACGGCATGCTGGGCGAGAACCGCGCCGGCGTCGCCGACTTCGCCAATGGCACGCTCTACGATCTCGGCGGGCTGATTTCGGACTCACGCCAGCTGGTGCGCCGCGCAAACGACACGCTGGATCAGCTCGACCGCGATCCGCCCCGTTTCCTCTTCGGCAACAACAATCAGGGCGTCCCCGCAAAATGACCGATCTCGCCCTCACACGCCGCCGTCTGCTGCACATCGCCGCGCTCTCTCCGCTCGCCGGCTGTTCGATCGGCGGCGGCGACCCGCTGCGCACCTTCAGTCTGCGGCCGCAATCCCCCATCGAAGCCTCGGGGCCCAGCTGGTCGCTCGGCATCGATCCGCCACAAGCCCTGAAAGGCCTCGATTCCGAACGAATCGCCTTTAAGTCGGGCACTTTCGAGCTGCAATATTACGCCAATGCGGATTGGGTCGATCTGGCGCCGGAAATGGTTCAGATGGTGCTGATCCGCTCGTTCCAGAATCGCACCCGCCTCGCCGTCAGCGGACGCTCGGCGGGTAGTGCGCCGCCGGATTTCCTGCTCACGTCGCTGCTGCAGGATTTCCAGGCCGAGGGCGGCAAGGGGGCGCAAGTTACCCTGGTCGCCACGCTGTCGCCGGCGAACCGGCGGCGTATCGTCCGCACCAGAACCTTCGAGGCCGAAGCCCGGTCGGCGGACGATAGCATCGGTGCCGTGGTCGCCGCCTTCGACGAAGCGATGGGGCGCGTCACCACCGATCTGATCGGCTGGACCCTGGCCGCCGCGGAGGAAGAAAAACGGGAGGCTTGACCATGAAGACGCTGACTCAGCAACTCGGCCAATACGCCGCTTATCATCGCGACCGGCGCAACGTCGTCACCCATTTCGTCGGCATTCCGATGATCGTGCTGGCCGCCGCCATCCTGCTGGCCCGCCCCAGCTTCGCCGTGGGCGACTGGTTCATCTCGCCGGCCCTGGTGATCGCGGCCGGCCTGACCCTCTATTACCTCAAGCTCGATCTGCGCTACGGGCTGGTGATGGGCGTGCTGCTGACTTTGGCGCTGGCGCTGGCCGGCGAGGTGGCGGAGGGTACCGACCTGATGCCCTGGCTCGGCTGGGGCGTGGGGCTCTTCGTGGTCGGCTGGATCATCCAATTCATCGGCCATCATTACGAGGGCCGCAAACCCGCCTTCCTCGACGACATCATGGGGCTGGCCATCGGCCCGCTCTTCGTGGTCGCCGAAGCCGGTTTCCTGCTGGGTCTGCGCCGCGACGTGGAGCGAAGCATCGCGGCGCAGCCCGAATAAAACGCTCCAAAGCCCGAGCGGCGCTCGAGCCTCGCCGCAGCGGAGCGCAGACGTCATATAAGGGGCAATAGAACAACTTGCTCACAAGTTGTTCTATTGCGGCATCGGCTGCACCTTGGAGTGGGACACCGGCACTTCCTTAACATCAGGCGCCGGGGCGACCGCCGGCAGCGGCGGCTCATCCGGGCTGCCCCTGGGCACCAGCATCTTCGGCTCACGGCCCTTGACGTAAGTGATGCCGCCGGCCTTCACCAGCCCGTCATCGGCGCTGTCCTGCACGGCGACGCTCTTCTCGGCCACCGGCTTGGTCACGGCGATTTCGGCCTGGCCCGGATAGGAGAAGGCGACCTGCATCATATACTCCTTGCGATGCGACCTCAGCTGGATGTGATAGGTCCGCATCTTGGTGAACACGATCAGGCTGGTGTCGAGATCGGGATTGGTCGGCCGGATGATCAGATGGGTGGTCTCGGCATAACCGGCCCCTTCGGCGACGGACTCGATCTTCCAATGATCGGGATCGCCGACGATGATCTGGTTGACCCGCTCGCCGGACTGAAGCGCCACGTCGCACAGCTGCGACACCGCGCAAACGATGGTCGGCGTCTCATCGCCGAAGGCGAAGACGACCGGCCCCTTGGCTACGCCGGACTCGGCCGGGGTCAGCGGCACCGGTCCCGGCGCGATGGCGGAAACGACGGTCGGCGCGGGCCCGGCAGGGGTTTGCGAGGTTTGCGTCGCCACGGCGTTCTGGGGCGGCGGCATGCCGATCGGGAAGGCGACAACGCCATGCCGGGGCTCGGACGCCGGAGCGGGAGCCGGCGGCAGCGTGCTGGTCGCCGGAGCCTGGGCGGAGGCTACCACCGTCGGCTTGGGATCGATCTCCTTCCACGGCACCGAACAGGTCTGCGCGTAAGGAAAGAAGCTGTTGGTCGTCTCACAGAAATAATAATGCTGGGGATCCGCTCCCGCGGCGTGGGCCGGCAGGCTGAAATAAGCGGAAAAGCCCAAAACCGCGAACACTGAAAAACCCAAGGAACGACCCATTTCAACCTCCACCGGCTGAAGCCATGCGTCACGATACTTGGCCCACGTCGCTCCTTTGGCGCGCGATGCTCGTCAGTTTTATGGACGACCGGAAGCACCCCTGCTCTTCCCCGGCAACTATTCTTGGCTCACCGCCAAGTGTCCGACCAGTCCTGATCAAACTATACGCTGAAAAGCCTTAAATGAAGATGACTGAATTGTATCAGGATGAGTCAGAAAAACTTAGCCTTCGCCTGGCGGAAGCGGCAGGCAATTGAAGTCGATGACCTGACCCTGGGGATTTACCGAGACGCGGCAGAGGCGCCGGCCGGCATCGGTCCGCACCAGATAGACGTCTTGCAGGGTTTCGCGCTGCTCCTTGCGCCAGCGGATCAGGATCTCGCCGAGATAGATCATCTGGCGCGGCGTCTCGGCGGCGATCTCTTTGGGCATACCCTGATTGACCCTTTTCACCGCCGATCCTTCATAACGGCCCTCGGTCAGGGCGCCGCGACGGACATCCTCCCACACCAGGCGGACCAGTGCGGCACTTGGACGCTCGGGCGCATCGGCAGGCGCCGCCGCCGGCGTCGGCAATTTGGTGAAGGTGGCCGGCACGTCGCCGGTGACGCTCATCCCGACCACGCCGCCGGAGAAACCGCCCGTCACTTTCTCGGCCTCGGTGAACTTGCCCGAGAAGATGATGGTGGCGGCACCGACCCACCAGCGCATGGTCATGCTGTCGTCATCGACTGAACCCTCGGCCGATTTCAACGCGTTGCCGGAAGCGCAGATGGCGTCGAAGGAACGACCCTTCTGTTGCAGCCAGCAGATGTTACGGTCGCGGATTTCTCCGCCGTAACGGATATGGACGCCGGAGAACAAGCCGATATCGACATCGATTGTGCGCGACGCGGTCAGCCGCCAGAAGCCGGTAACGCTGCTCGGCTTGATCACCAACTCCTCGATCGGCTGTTTATCCAGATCGGCCGGCGGCGGAGGCGGAGGCGCCGAGGAAGCGGCGGCGGCCGGCGCGGAGCGGCGGGCCTTGGGCTTGGCGGCTTCGCCGGGAGCGGCCGCGACTGGAGCCGAGGCGTCGACCTGCCGTTCCTCCTGCGCCATCGGCGCGTCCTGGCCGGGAGCCTCGGCGGCCGGAGAGTCCGGCAGGGACGCCGGGGCCGGTTCGGGCAGCGGCACGGCGCAAGCCGTCAGCAGCAATAGAAGGGCCAGAGAAGAGAGACGAAGCATCATGTTTCTTAATAGCATGATGACGCTAGTCGTCATCATGCTTCGGCGGGGTAGCCTACCCCGCACCCCCGGGGTCGTTCGCTTCGCTCCTCCGAGAGGAATGAGTCTTTTAGTCGAATCTAAGGTCATTCCTCTCTAGATGGGAACGGCGTCAGATGCCGCCACCCTGCTCGATGATGCCGGTGCGGCGCGCCACCTCGGCCAGCAGGTCGCGCAATTGCGGTTCGGCGTAGCCGTGACGATCGAGCTCCTTGACCGTGTTGATCAGATAATCACGGTTGAGCCCGCCCTTGCCCGACGCTTCCATGATGATCGCCACCGCCTCGTCGCGGGCCAGGTCGCCGGCATATTGCGGATGGGTCGTGTCGGCGACGAAGCAATAGGCGCCGGTAGCGCCCCCTTCGCCGGCCAACTCGATCGGCAGAGTCAGCGGCAGATAGGCGTAAGTGCCGAGTTCGCGCTCATGCAGATAATCGAGCACGTCGGCGCGGTCCTCGGCGGCGACCTGGAAGGCGATTCCGCGGCAGGACCCGCCCGGCGTCAGGCCCAGCACCAGGCCCGGCTTCTCGACAGTGCCGCGCCAGACATGGCTGTAGACGCAGAAAGACCGGTGATAGCCGTTCAAGACGGCCTGGGCGCTGCGGAGATAGGGAAAATCCGGCCGCCACATCAGCGAACCGTAGCCGAATACCCAGAGCTCTTCGGAGGCGCTCAAGTCAGTGGCGGATGATCTGATCGAGGAATTGCCGGGTGCGTTCCTCGCGCGGGTTGTTGAACAATTCGTGGGGCGTGTTCATCTCGACGATGCGCCCGTCGGCCATGAACACGACGCGGTCGGCGACCCTTTGGGCGAAGCCCATCTCGTGGGTGACGCAGACCATGGTCATGCCGGTCTCGGCCAGGCCCGTCATCACGTCGAGCACTTCCTTGATCATCTCGGGATCGAGCGCCGAGGTCGGCTCGTCGAACAGCATCACATTGGGCTTCATGCATAAAGCTCTGGCAATGGCCACGCGCTGCTGCTGGCCGCCCGACAATTGGCCGGGATATTTGCCGGCCTGGTGCGGGATCCTGACCCGCTCCAGATACTGCATGGCCAGCTCTTCCGCCTCCTTGCGCGCCATCTTGCGGACCTGGATCGGCGCCAGGGTCAGGTTCTGCAGCACGGTCAGATGCGGGAACAGATTGAATTGCTGGAACACCATGCCGACGTCGCGGCGCACCGTCTCGATCGCCGCGGTGCTGTCGTTGAGTTCCACCCCGTCGACCACGATCTTGCCGCTCTGATGCTCCTCGAGCCGGTTGATGCAGCGGATCATGGTCGATTTGCCCGAGCCCGAGGGGCCGGCCACCACCACCTTCTCGCCCTTCCTCACCTCAAGGGTGATGTCCTTCAGCGCGTGGAAGTCGCCATACCATTTATTGACGTCGGAAAGCGTGATGATCGGCGGCATTTCATGTCGGCAGAAGAAAAAGCTGCGACTATAATTGCTTATCGCTCGACAAAAGGACAGAGAGGATACCGCAATGTCCAAGTCCGGTCTGAGGCTGGCCGCCATCCTGGCGATCGCCGCTCTTCCGAGTTTCGCCGCCGATGCTCAAAAGGACAATTCCAAGGAGCTCGCCACCGCCGCCGCCCATGCCGGCATGGCCGCCGGCGCGGAAGCGCCGCAGATGGTCAAGTCCCATCTCCAGCATGTGATTAACTGCCTGGAAGGGCCGAAAGGCGCCGACTTCGTCGCGGCACTCGGCAATCCCTGCGGCGGACAGGGCGACGGGGCCATTCCCGATTCCAAGGAGGATGGCAGGAAAAAGCTGGAGGACACCGCCGGTCTGGCCAGGCGCGCCATGACCGAACTCAATATCGACAAGGCCAAGCAGATGGCCGCCGAGATCCAGTCCGACCTGGGAAAATGAGGCCGGTGATGGCGACGCCCCGCGTCGCCATCATTGCTGCCATGAATTGCATTTCGTCACAGCCTCTCGATATCCCGTTGTGGTATGTCCCGCCGCTTTCAGTTCCACAGCCATCGGACCCGAGATTGACGCCAAGACGCATTCCTCCGGCTTGCCGCGCCCTGGCGGCAGCCGTCACACTGCTCTTCGCCGGCCTTTCCCGGGCCGAGACTCTCGAACTCGCCATTCCCGAGGAGCCGTCCGTCGAGCAGGGTCCGGGCCATTTCGCCTTCGATTATCTGCGCGCCGCCGAAATGGTGGCCGAGGATAGCGGCCTCACGGTGCGCTGGGTGTCGCTCCCCAATCCCCGCTCCGTGCATCGGCTGCAGCAGAACGACGCCAATTTCTGTGTCGGCGGTGCCGGCATCACCCCGGAGCGGCGCGAGTTGGGCAAGTTCAGCGCGCCTTTCATCGTCGATCGCATGATCGGGGTGATTGCCGTCAAATCCCGCCGCGCCGACCTCGACCGGGCACACAGCCTGGCCGAGCTGATCCGCCGAGCGCATGGCGATTTCCTGGCCTATACCGGTTTCAATTATGGCGACCAGGTAACGCAGCAACTGGACGGATTGCGTCAGCAGGGGCGCCTGTCGGACGTGCCGCACAATACCGGCCAGATGCTCGACATGCTGAAGCGGGGGCGCGCCGATTATGGCTTGGTCTCCGAGACCTATGCCCGCAATTATCTCGCCGCCCAGCCCGATGGCGGCGCCTTCGCCGTGCACACCTATCCCGACATGCGGCGCGATTTCCAGCTGGCCTTCCTGTGCAGCAAGGCCACGTCCGACGCGGTGATCGCCAAGCTGAACCAGGCGGCGCAGCGCCAGGCGGCGGCGATCCAGGCCCGCTTCCCCGATCAGGCGAAATAGGCCGCCAGCATCCGCCGCATCTCGGCCAGCGCCGCGCCGCGCACCGGCGCCTCATCGCTTTCCTTCAACATCGTCGCCGCGCGGATCAGATGCAGCACGACCACCGAAGCGGCTTCGGCCCGCGCCGATGGCACCGGCGGTTCGGCGCCGGTCAGCAGCGCCGCGATCAGGCCGCGCAATTGGGCGCGGGTCTGTTTCTTGCGCTCCTTGTCGATATCGCGCCGGTCCGCCAGGGCCGAGAAAGCGGGATTGGCTTCGAGAAACTCGCCGAAGCGGGCGAACAGCTCATCCATCACCGCGGCCGCCGGCCGTCCCGCCACGTCCCTGCCCAGCAGATCGAGTAGGGCGGTCAGCTTTTCCAGTAGATCCAGGTGCAACGCCTCGGCCAGCAGCGGCTTGGTCGGAAAGAACTGATAGAGCGAACCGATCGAGGCGCCCGCCTTGGCCGCCACCTCGGTCATGGTGGCCGCGTCATAACCCTTCTCGGCGAACACCGCCGCCCCGGCCGCCAGCAGCGCGGCGACGCGGGCGCGGCCGCGCTCCAGCCTGGGCGCCTTGGCCGTCATCGTCTTTTCGCTTGAAGTTTGTGAGGACATCCTCATATTCTCACTTGTGAGGGTGGCCTCACATTGAAATTTATGAGGCCTGCCTCATATTACCCGTTCCCCCCGGAGGTTGTCATGTCCCTGGTCCTCGATCCACGCACGACCGCGCTCGTGTTGATCGATCTGCAGAAAGGCATTCTGTCGCAGCAGCTCGCCCCGCACGATATCGCCGTCCTCACCAAGAACAGCGAGGCCCTTGCCAAGCGCTTCGTCGAGAAGAAATCGCCGGTGGTGGCGGTCAATGTCGCCTTCTCGCCCGATCTCGGCGACACCCCGCCCAAGCAAGTGGATTCCCCGATGCAGCTGCCGCCCGGCGGCCTGCCGGCCGGCTGGGCCGATCTGATCCCTGAGATCGACGGATTGCCGGGCCTGCTGCGCGTCACCAAGCGCCAGTGGGGCGCCTTCTTCGGGACAGAGCTCGATCTGCAGCTGCGCCGCCGCGGCATCACCACCATCGTCCTATCAGGGGTCTCGACCCCGATCGGCGTCGAACAGACCGCCCGCGAGGCCTGGCAGCTCAATTACGATGTGGTGCTGGTCGAGGACGCCAGCGCGGCGACCGCCGGCGACGCGCAGATCCACGACCATTCGATCCAGAAGATCCTGCCGCGCATTTCCCGCATCCGCTCGACGGCCGAGGTGCTGGCGGCGCTGGGCTGAGATTCGTCCTTCTCCCCTCATGCCTGCACAGGCGGTATGGCGATAGGTTCTGTAAGCCGACTGCCTGAGCGCTTCACGACAGGTCGCCTTGCGGCGATCGAGGGCCCGCCCTCGTGCTCCGGTTGCACCCCATTTGCGGTATGTTTTCCCGTTGGTAAAACACACCGCAAATGGGGCCCCTGTCAGGGAGCCCGCTTCACCGCTG